>Ga0075030_100006893_pt1 | contig 10158 bp, 8 predicted proteins | sample LitLauG_LLR_2012_FD_71393 | JGI IMG/M metagenome (GOLD analysis project Ga0075030, IMG submission 71393) | Freshwater sediment microbial communities from Pennsylvania, USA - Little Laurel Run_MetaG_LLR_2012 | ecosystem: Environmental > Aquatic > Freshwater > Creek > Sediment | place: USA...
GTCCGGGTCGACCCCCGCACCGGGTGGGTGGTGGCGTTGTCGGCCATCGACAACCTGATCAAGGGTGCGGCCGGACAGGCCGTGCAGTGCGCCAACCTGGCCCTGTCCCTGCCCGAGGGCAGCGGTCTCCCGGTGGCGGGGGTGTACCCGTGAGCATCACCACCCCGCAGGGGTTCGTCGCCGCCGGCCTGGCCGCCGGCATCAAGGCGTCCGGCGCGCACGACCTGGCCCTGGTGGCCACCGCCGACGGGCGTCCCGTCCCGACGGCGGCCACCTTCACCTCGAATCTGGCCTGCGCCGCTCCCGTCCAGGTGAGCCGGGCCCACATGGGCACCAACCGCGGCCGGGCCGCCGCCGTCCTCGTGTCGAGCGGCAATGCCAACGCGGCGACCGGCGACCGGGGACGGGCGGACGCGGCCGCCATGTGCCACCTGGCCGCGGACGGGCTCGGGGTCGCCGACGACGAGGTGCTGGTGTGCTCGACCGGCCTGATCGGGATCCCCCTGCCCATGGAGCCGATCATCGCCGGCATCCCTCGTCTGGTGGCCGCACGGGCCGGCGATGACGACTCCGGGGCCGACGCCGCCGCCGGCATCCTCACCACCGACTCCGGACGCAAGGAGGTCCTGGTCGAGTACCCGGGCTTCACCGTGGCGGGCATGGCCAAGGGCGCGGGCATGCTCGCCCCGAACATGGCCACCATGCTGGCCTTCCTCACCACCGACGCCGCCGTGGAGCCGGGCCCCCTGGCCGACATCCTGCGTGCCGCGGTGGCCGACTCGTTCAATTCGATGACGGTGGACGGCTGCACGTCGACCAACGACACGGTGGTGCTGATGGCGTCGGGCCGGGCCGGCCGGGGCGACCCGTCGCTGCTGGCCGATGCGGTGTCCGAGGTGTGCGCCGGTCTGGCCGCCCAGATGGCGGCCGACGCCGAGGGCGCCGACACCGTGTTCCAGGTCCAGGTCACCGGGGCCCGTACCGACGCCGAGGCCCACCGGGCCGCCCGCAAGGTGGCCGATTCGTTGCTGGTCAAGTGCTCGGTCAACGGCCGGGACCCGTACTGGGGCCGGGTGGCCAGCGAGCTCGGCTCTGCCGGGGTCGACTTCGACATGGACCGCCTGGCCATCGCCTACGGGGGAACCACCGTGTGCCGGGCCGGTGTCGCCGTCCCCCACGACGAGGCGGCGGTGGCGGTACACATGGCCGGGCCGATGGTGCGGATCGAGTGCGGACTCGGGCTGGCCGACGGGACCGGGGTGGTGCTCGGTGTCGAGCTCGGGTACGGCTACATCGACGAGAACCGGACCACCTCGTGAGCGCCGACGGGTCTTCCCCGGCGGGGGAGGGCACCAGGGGGACCGGCACCGGCTCGCCGGAGGAGAAGGCCGCCGTCCTGGTCGAGTCGCTGCCGTACATCCGGCGGTTCCTCGGCAAGGTGGTGGTGGTCAAGTACGGCGGCAACGTCCTGGCGGCCAAGCCCGGTCAGCAGGCCGTCGACGAGGAGGAGGCACTGGCCAGCTTCGCCGAGGACATCGTGCTGATGCGCTCGGTGGGGATGCTGCCCGTCGTGGTCCACGGTGGCGGGCCCCAGATCGGCGCGCTCATGGAGCGGGTCGGCAAGGAGGTCGAGTTCCAGGACGGCTTCCGGGTGACCGACGCCGACACCATCGACCTGGTCCGTATGGTGCTGGTGGGCAAGGTCAACCGGGACATCGTCTCGACCATCAACGTGCACGGCGCCCTGGCGGTCGGGCTGTCGGGCGAGGACGCCAACCTGATCAACGCCGCCGCCCGGTCCGAGGCGCTCGGCTTCGTGGGCGACGTGGTGGGGGTCGACCCGACCATCGTGCTCCAGCTGCTGGCCCAGGGCCTGATCCCCGTGGTGGCCACCATCGGCGCCGACGAGTCGGGTCAGGCGTTCAACATCAACGCCGACACCGCGGCCGGGGCGCTGGCGGCCGCCCTCGAGTCCGAGAAGCTGGTCTTCCTCACCGACGTGGCGGGGCTCCGGTCCGATCCCGACGACCCGGGCACCCTGCTGCACCGGGCGTCGGCCGAACAGCTCGACGCCATGGTGGCCTCCGGCGCGGCGAACGGCGGGATGATCCCCAAGGTGGAGGCCTGTGCGCGGGCGGTGCGCCACGGGGTCCGCCGCGCCCACATCCTCGACGGGCGCACGCCGCACGCCCTGCTGCTCGAGCTCTTCACCGACGAGGGTGTCGGCACGATGATCGGCACGGACCTGTGACGACCCCTGAGCACGCGCCGGCGGCGGTCGACCGTTCCGCCCTCATGCACAACTACGCCGATCCGGTGGTGACCTTCGTGCGAGGCGAGGGGAGCGTGCTGTACGACACCGAGGACCGGCCCTACCTGGACTTCCTGTCCGGACTGGCCGTCACCTCGCTCGGCCACGCCCACCCGGCGGTGGCCGAGGCCGTGTCGGCGCAGGCCCACACCCTCTGCCACGTCTCCAACCTGTTCGGCAACGTCGTCGGCCCCGACGTGGCCGTCACCCTCGACCGACTCATCGGCGGAGGCGCCGTCCGTGCCGGGGGCCAGGTGTTCTTCGCCAATTCGGGGGCCGAGGCCAACGAGTGCGCCATCAAGCTCGCCCGCCGGTGGGCCGGCCACGGCCGCTTCGGCGTGGTGGCGACCACCGACGCCTTCCACGGCCGCACCCTGGCCGCACTCGCCGCCACCGGGCAGTTCGAGAAGCAGACGGCGTTCACCCCGATGCCGGCGGGCTTCTCCCACGTCCCCTACGGCGACATCGCGGCGATGGACGCAGCGCTCGACCCGTCCCGGGTGGCCGCCGTGCTGGTGGAGCCGATCCAGGGCGAGGCGGGTGTGGTGGTCCCGTCGTCGGACTACCTGGGCGCACTGCGCCAGCTGTGCACCGAGCGGGACGTGCTCCTGATGGTCGACGAGATCCAGACCGGCCTCGGGCGGACCGGCCGGTGGTTCGCGTTCCAGCACCTCGGGATCGAGCCCGACGTGGTGACGATGGCCAAGGCGCTGGGCAACGGCATGCCGGTCGGGGCGTGCTGGGCCCGGGCCGAGGTGGCGGCTGCGTTCGTGCCCGGTGACCACGGCAGTACCTTCGGTGGCCAGCCCCTGGCCATGTCGGCGGCCCGTGCCACCCTGGCCGTCATGGAGTCCGAGGGGGTGCCTGAGCGGGCGGTGGCCGCCGGGGCCCGGCTGCGCGCCGGCCTGTCGAGGCTGCCCGGGGTGGTCTCGGTGCGGGGCGAGGGGCTGCTGCTGGCTGCCGTCCTGGTCAACGACTTCGCCGGGCCGGCGTGCGCCGAGGCGCTCCAGGGTGGCCTGGTGGTCAACGCGCCGCGTCCGGACGTGCTGCGCTTCGCCCCGTCGCTGCTGGTGGCTGACGACCAGATCGACCGGGCGGTGGCGACGTTGTCGCGCATCCTCGCCCGACTGGTGGCGTCGTTCGGGCCGAGGGACGGTGTGCCGGGTATGCCGGGTGTGCCGGGTGTGGACGCGATGTCAGGTGCGGACGATGCCGGAGCAGGAGGTGCGGACGATGACGACTGAGCCGACGGGCGGAGCGACCCGTCACGTACTGGACGTGGACGACCTCGGCCCGGGCGGGGTGGAGACGGTCCTGGCACTGGCCGAAGGCGGGCCGTCCGGGCTCGGGCGGCCACTGGACGGTGCCGGGGTGGCCCTGGTGTTCGAGAAGCCCTCCGCCCGGACCCGCAACAGTTCGGAGATGGCCGTGGTCGCCCTGGGGGGTCATCCGGTGTACATCCAGGGTGCTGAGGTGGGCATCGACACCCGGGAGACCGCCGAGGACGTGGCCCGCACCCTGGCCTGCTTCCACCGGGTGCTGTGCGCCAGGGTCATGGACCACCGGTCACTCGAGCGCATGGCCGAGGCGCTCGACGCGGCCCACGTGCCCGTGCCGGTCGTCAACCTCCTGTCCGACCGGGCCCATCCGTGCCAGGCGCTGGCCGACCTGCTCACCCTGCGCCAGCGCTTCGGGGTCGAGGGCGCCCGCGCCCGCACGGTCGCCTACATCGGCGACGCCAACAACGTCTGGCGGTCGCTGGCCCTGGCCGCCTCGATGGTCGGGATCGCCACCCGGGTCGCCGCACCCGACGGCTACGGTCCGACGGCGTCCGACGTGGCCCTGGTGCGCTCCTTCGGCGGCGACCTGCTGGTGACCGACGACCCGGTGGAGGCGGCGACGGGTGCGGACGCCCTCTACACCGACGTGTGGACCTCGATGGGCCAGGAGGAGGAGGCCGCCGCCCGGGCCGCCGCCTTCGCCGGCTTCTGCGTGGACGAGGCGCTGGTGGCGGTGGCCGCACCCGATGCCCTGGTCATGCACTGCCTGCCCGCGCACCGGGGCGAGGAGATCAGCGCCGGGGCGGTCGACGGACCCCACAGCGTGGTGTGGCAGCAGGCGGCCAACCGGATGCACGCCATGCGGGGGCTGCTGGCCTGGGTGTCCGACCCGGAGAGGGACCCGGCGTGACCCGGGTGACCAAACACCAGCGCCAGCACCGCATCACCAGACTCCTGGAGTCGAGCGCGGTGGGCAGTCAGGCCCACCTGGTGGAGCTCCTGGCGGCCGAGGGGGTCGACGCCACCCAGACCACCGTCTCCCGTGACCTGGAGGAACTGGGTGCGGTCAAGGTGCGCCTGCCCGGCGGCGAGACGGCCTACGCCCTGCCCGAGCTGCCCTCGCACCAGGTGGCCCCCGAGGACCACCTGAAGCGGGTGCTCGGGGAGTGGGTCGTGGAGGCCGACCACTCCGGCAACCTGATCGTGCTCCGCACACCGCCCGGCTCCGCCCATGTCGTAGGCTCTGCGCTCGACCGGAGCGGGTTCGCCGGCGTCATCGGCACCGTGGCCGGCGACGACACCGTGCTGGTGGTGGCCTCCGAGGCCGAGGGCGGTCCCGCCGTCGCCCACCGCCTGGCCGTGCTGTCCGGACTCGAGGCCCCGGACGGGGACCTGGGGGTGGCGGGCGCCGGTGGCGGGCACACACCGGACGACGACCTGACCGGCACGACGACATGACCGACACGACGACATGACGAGCAGAGAGACAAGGGGTGCACGATGACCAAGCGAGTGGTGCTGGCCTACAGCGGGGGTCTCGACACCTCCATTGCCGTGCGGTGGCTGATGGAGAACCACGGGGTCGAGGTCATCGCGGTGGCCGTCGACGTCGGACAGGCAGCGGAGTCCGGGGGCGAGGACTGGGACGCCATCCGGAACCGGGCGCTGGCCGCCGGTGCGGTGGAGGCCACGGTCATCGACGCCCGTGCCGAGATGGCCGAGGACTTCTGCATGCCCGCCCTGGTGGCCAACGCCAAGTACGAGGGCAAGTACCCGCTGGTGTCGGCCCTGTCGCGCCCGGTCATCGTGAAGCACCTGGTCGCCGAGGCCCGGCGCCACGGTGCGACCTCGGTGGCCCACGGCTGCACCGGCAAGGGGAACGACCAGGTCCGGTTCGAGGTCGGCACCCGTGCCCTGGCCCCCGACCTGGAGGTGCTCGCCCCCGCCCGGGTCTGGGGACTCACCCGCGAGGACTCCATCGAGTACGCGGCAAAGTGGGACATCCCGCTCACCGTGACCAAGGAGAAGCTGTACTCGATCGACGAGAACCTCTGGGGCAAGGCCATCGAGTGCGGGGTCATCGAGGACCCGTGGAACCGTCCGCCCGAGGACGTGTACACGATGACCGTGCCGACGGCGACGGAGCCCACCGAGATCGTGATCGGCTTCGAGTCCGGTCTGCCGGTGTCGCTGGACGGTCGCTCCCTGGCGCCCGAGCCGCTCATCGCCGAGCTGAACTCGGTGGTCGGCTCCTACGGGTACGGCCGGCTCGACATGGTGGAGAACCGCCGGGTCGGCATCAAGAGCCGCGAGACCTACGAATGCCCGGGGGCCCTGGCCCTGCTGCTGGCCCACGCCGACCTCGAGGACCTGACACTCGAACGGGACCTGCACCACGAGAAGCTCCGCCTGGAGCCCCGCTGGTCGGAGCTGGTCTATGACGGACTGTGGTTCTCGCCGCTGAAGCAGGCCCTCGACGCCTTCTTCCTCGAGAGCCAGAAGCATGTGAGCGGTGAGGTGCGTCTGCGGCTCGACCAGGGTCGGTGCTGGGTGGTCGGTCGGCGCAGTCCGGTCAGCCTCTACGACCACGGTCTCGCCACCTACGACGCCTCCGACACCTTCCGCCACCAGGACGCCGAGGGCTTCGTGCGCCTGTGGGGACTGGGCGTGGCCACCTGGTCCGCCGTCCAGGAGGGGCGCGGCGACCCTGCTGCGGGCCGATGACCCTCTGGCACGGCCGCCTGAGCGGCGGCACCGCCGACGTGGTCATGGACTACTCGGTGTCCATCCACTTCGACCAGCGCCTGGCCAGGGACGACCTGGCCGGATCCCGGGCCCACGTGCGCGGCCTGGGTCGGGGTGGGCTCCTGTCCGACGACGAGGTGGCGGTGCTGCTCGAGACGCTCGACGCCGTGGAGTCGGAACTCGACAGCGGGACCTTCACCTTCGCGCCCGACGACGAGGACATCCACACCGCCGTCGAGCGACGGGTGACCGAACTCGCCGGGGACGTCGGGGCGAAGCTCCACACCGGGCGCAGTCGCAACGACCAGATCGCCACCGACCTCCGGCTCTACGCCAAGCGCGAACTGGCCGCACTGGCCAGCGGGATCCTCGGGTTCCAGGACGTCCTGGTGGAGCGGGCCAAGGAGGTGGGGGACACCTACCTGCCCGGGTACACCCATCTCCAACGGGCACAGCCCGTGCTGCTCGCCCATCACCTCCTGGCCCACGGTTGGGCCCTTGCCCGCGACGTCGACCGACTGGTGGCCACGGTGGCCCGACTCGACGTGTCGCCCCTGGGAGCGGGCGCCCTGGCCGGCTCCTCGCTGCCGCTCGATCCTGACGGCACGGCCGCCGACCTCGGGTTCGCCGGCCGGTTCGAGAACTCGCTGGACGCCGTGTCGGACCGGGACTTCGTGGCCGAGGCCCTGTTCGACCTGGCGCTCCTCGGTGTCCACCTGTCGCGCATCGGCGAAGAGCTGGTCCTCTGGTCCACCGAGGAGTTCGGGTTCGCCGTGCTGGACGACGCCTTCGCCACAGGCTCCTCGATGCTCCCCCAGAAGAAGAATCCCGACGTGGCCGAACTGGCCCGGGGCAAGAGCGGCCGGCTCATCGGCAACCTGACCGGGCTCCTGGTCACGCTCAAGGGACTCCCCCTGGCCTACAACCGCGACCTGCAGGAGGACAAGGAACCGCTGTTCGACTCGGTCGACCAGACGCGGCTCGCCCTGGCGGCACTGTCGGGACTCCTCGCCACGGTGTCGTTCGACGCCCACCGGATGCAGGACGCCGCCAACGGCTCGTCGGTGGCCGCCGTGGACCTGGCCGAGTGGCTGGTGGAGCAGGGGATGCCGTTCCGCCAGGCGCACAGCGTGGTGGGCGGGTTGGTGCACGACTCCCTCGAACGCCACGTGCCGCTGGCCGAGCTGGTGGAGGCCCACCCGGCCCTGGGGGCGGAGGCGGTGGGCCTGCTCGAGCCGGGCGTGGCCGTCACCCGTCGCACCACCCCGGGCAGCGCCGGTCCGGCCGCGGTGGTCGTGCAGCTGGGCCGGTTCGCCCATCGCCTGGAGGCCGACCGGATCCGGGTGGCCGCCCTGGGCTGATCGTCCGTCCCGGTCGATGGGACCTGCGGGACCGTGCGATGTGGGGCCCGTGCAACGCGGGGCCGGTGTGACGGGGGGGCGCGTGTAACGCGGGGCGCCTGCCGGGGGACGGGGGAGTGTGGACGTTGCTGACGACTTCTGCCTGGCGGCCCGGAGCCGACCGACCGGCGTCGTGGGCCGATCCGCCGTCGTGCCGCCGGTGACGGACGGGGTGCCCATGGTCCAGGGTGCCGGTCGTGCGAGGCTGACGACGTGATCGTGCTGCTCGTTGTGGGGTTCCTGGCCGGACTGGTCACGGGAATCTCCCCGTGCATCCTGCCGGTGCTCCCGGTGATCTTCGCCTCGGGCGCGGCCTCCGGACTCGACGACCCGACTGGTGGGACCGGGGCGATCCGGCCGGTGTCGGCCCGGGTGCCCGCGATGGTGGGTGCGCCGGGCGGCCCCCACCCCGGCCCCGCCGACGGCGATGACGGCGAGGGCGGTCCGGGCGATCCGCCCGTGGTGCCGCCTGCGTCGGCCGGCCAGCTCCGCCTGGACGCGATCCGACGCCGCCGGCGACCCTTCGCCGTGGTCGCCGGGCTCGTGCTCAGCTTTTCGCTGGCCACCCTGCTCGGCACCTGGACGCTCGGCGCCCTCGGCCTCTCCCCGGGCCTGCTGCGGTGGCTGGGCGTCATCATGCTGGGACTCCTCGGGATCGGGCTGGTGGTGCCCCGGATCGGCGACGTGTTGGAGCGCCCGTTCGCCCGCATGTCCGCCGGGCGGCCGCTGACCCAGGGCGGCGGGCTCGTACTGGGCCTCAGCCTGGGCCTGGTGTTCGTCCCGTGCGCCGGGCCGGTCCTGGCCGCCGTCACGTTCGTCGGCAACACCCACCACGTCGGCTGGTCGGCGGTGCTGCTGACCACCGCATTCGCGGTCGGCGTGTCCATCCCGCTCCTGCTGTTCGCACTGGCCGGTCAGCACCTGGCCGTCCGGATGCCGGCCGTGCGGACCCGGGCGGCCACCGTGCGCCGGGTGATCGGTGCCGTGTTGCTGGCGACCGCCGTCGTGCTCGCCCTGAACCTGACCGACGGCATCCAGCGGGCGGTGCCGGGCTACACGGACGCGCTGACCAAGCAGCTCGAGGCGAACCCGTCGGCCACCCGTGCGCTCGACGGGGTCAAGGGGATCTCGGGCGGTGGTGCGCTCGCCAACTGCACCGACGCCAGCCCGGTGCTGCAGTCGTGCGGCCCCGCCCCCGCCTTCTCGGGCATCAGTCGGTGGCTCGACACCCCCGGGGGAAGACCGCTGACCATCGCCGGACTGCACGGCCGGGTCGTCCTGGTCGACTTCTGGACCTACTCGTGCATCAACTGCCAGCGATCGCTGCCGCACGTGGAGGCCTGGAACGCCGCGTACGCCAGGCTCGGGCTGACCGTGGTCGGCGTCCACACGCCGGAGTTCGCGTTCGAGCACGTGGTGTCCAACATCAGCCAGGCCGCAGCCCAGCTGGGCGTCCGGTACCCGATCGCCGTCGACAACGACTCGGCCACCTGGAACAACTACCAGAACAACTACTGGCCGGCCGAGTTCCTGATCGATGCCACCGGCACCGTCCGACACGTGGACTTCGGCGAGGGCCAGTACGCCCAGACCGAGACCTTCATCCGGCAGCTGCTGGTGGCCGCCGACCCTACGGTGGCACTGCCGCACCGCACCGACGTCCCCGACAACAGTCCGCAGGGGCAGACCACCCCGGAGAGCTACCTCGGCTACCACTACACCGAACCCAACCTGGCAGCCGAAAGCGTCCACCCGGACACGGTGGCCGCGTACGTGCCCCCGGCGGACCTGCCTCAGGACACCTTCGCCTTCGTCGGTCAGTGGGATGTCGGACCCGAGGGGGCCCGGGCCGGTCCCGCGGCCAGTGTGCAGCTCCGGTTCCGGGCACGGGACGTCTACCTGGTGCTCGGCGGCACCGGCACGGTCGCCGTGGCGATCGACGGCCGGGCGACCCGGACCGTGGCGGTGGGTGGGGAGCCGAAGCTCTACCAGCTGGTCGGCCCGGGCCCGTACCGGGCAGGGCTGCTGACGGTCTCGGTGCCCGTCGGGGTCGAGGCGTACGACTTCACGTTCGGCTGAGCAGGGGTCGCCACAGGCGCATCCGACCGGCGCGGACGACCGGGTCGGGCCGTCCGGCATGTCGAATTCGGGAATTCCGAAGATTGGTACGGAGTATCAGATTCGCCGTCCCGCCGACCGCCGGAACCGGTGCAGCCCGGCACTACGGGCCAAACGGCGGCTACGACCCGCCGGAACGGACACCGCCACGATGGATTCGTGGTCCGGCAACGGAAGAATGCTCGAGAAGCGCGACACGCGGGGACGGAATCATGTAGGGTTCACTTCCTCGCACGGGATCGCCCTTCTCGGTCCAGAGCAGTGCCGGCCCGATTGACATGCCGGTCCCGATGCGGTAGTGTAA
>Ga0075030_100006905_pt1 | contig 10147 bp, 8 predicted proteins | sample LitLauG_LLR_2012_FD_71393 | JGI IMG/M metagenome (GOLD analysis project Ga0075030, IMG submission 71393) | Freshwater sediment microbial communities from Pennsylvania, USA - Little Laurel Run_MetaG_LLR_2012 | ecosystem: Environmental > Aquatic > Freshwater > Creek > Sediment | place: USA...
GCGGAACTCCGCGCCGCCGAGCCTTATGGCCCGAACATCTGGTGCGTGCGCTTTGGGCTGAAGAAGTCCGACGGTCAGCGCGTGCTGGAGCTCCATGTCGACGCCCACAAGCGCGCGGTCATTGAGAGCTTGGAAGCCGACGGCGGGGCGGGCCCCTGGATACACCAGCACGTCCCCCCAGGAGCGATGCCTTGAAGACGCTGGGCTGGGCCGTCGCGGCCCTGGCCACCTCGGCTTTGGCCGGGGGCGACGCCTCACCGGCATTCATCCGCATTCAGGGCGGCGCCGAAGTGTGGAAGGCCGGCACTCCTCCGTTTCCTCCGACGGTTCAAGTGGCTGTGCTGGAGGGGGACCCCAAGGCGGCCGGGCACTTCACCGTCCGGGTCAAGCTCCCCAAGGGGCTGGCGCTTGCTCCCCACACCCATCCCAATGACGAGCGGGCAACCCTCTTGTCGGGCGCCCTTTGGGTGGGCGAGGGCAAGACTGCCGATAGGGCGAAGGCCCAGCGCCTCGGCGCCGGGAGCTTCTACGTCAACCCCAAGGGCCAGGCGCACTTCGTCACCGCCGAGGAAGACACGGTGCTCCAAATCAGCACCGACGGGCCGTGGGGCACTCAGAAGGTGGAGTAGGCCCTTGGCTCGTTTTTCTGACCGCGCCACCCGGCCGCAGCGCACCCCGCTCGACATTCTCAAGTGGAAACTCGGCCCCGGTGCCCGCCCGGCGGCCAAAGACTTCCGCGCGCCGTTGCGCCCCAACGACGGCAGCGCGGTCCGTGCGCTTGCAGCCTCGCTGACCTGGGTCGGCCACGCCTCCTTCCTGGTCAAGTTGGGCGGCCAGATGGTGGCAGTAGACCCGGTGTGGTCCCAGCGTCTGTCCGGCGTGGTGCCCCGCTTGGCCCCTCCCGGCGTCGCGCTGGAGGCAGTGGGCCCTATCGATGCCGTGCTCGTCACCCACAACCACTATGACCATCTGGACGCGCCCACCCTTCTGCGCATCGGTCCCAAGGCTCAGTTCGTGGTGCCGCTCGGCAACGGCGCCATGCTTCGGCGGTGGGGCTTGCCGCGGGTGGTGGAGTTGGACTGGTGGCAAACCCACCGCGTCGGAAACGTAGACGTGACGCTAGTGCCGGCGCGCCACTGGTCGATGCGGCAGCCGTGGAACCGCAACGACATGCTCTGGGGGGGCTACGTGCTCCGTGGCCCCGAGGGCACGGTGTACCACTCCGGGGACACCGCGCTTTTCGACGGTTTTCGAGACATCAGCGCCCGCCTGGGGCCCATTGACTGGGCGCTCTTGCCGATTGGCGCCTACGAGCCGCGGTGGTTCATGGAGGCGCAGCACATGAACCCAGAGGACGCATTGGCGGCGTTCGAGATGTTGGGCGCGGCGCGCTTCGTCGCCATGCACTGGGGCACCTTTCGCCTCACTGACGAACACCCCGCCGAGCCTCCGGCGCGCACCCGAGAGCTGTGGCAAGCGCGGGGACTCGCGCCGGAACGTCTTTGGCTCCTCGACGTGGGCGAAACCCGCGCGCTGAAACTCTAGAGCGGGTCGGCCGGAGCGTAGAGCGACACCCCGCGGACGTTCTCGTCCACCTGCAGCGGATGGCGCAGCGAAGGAAAGGCGCGCTGCTCGCAGTCGGTGCGCTCGCACACGCGACAGGTGACGCCCACCGGGGTGGTGACCTCGGCGCTCTCCAAGTCGACGCCGTCGGAGTACACCAACTCCTTGGCTTGGGCGAGCTGGCACCCCAGGCCGATGGCCTGGACCGGCTGCTGCGCGTGGTAGCCGCCCGAGTCCTTGTGCAGGGTGCGCGCGATGCAGAAATAGGTCGCGCCATCGGGCATCTTGGACAGCTGAATGCGGATCATCCCCGGCGTCATGAACGCCTGAAAGATGTTCCACCGCGGGCAAGCGCCGCTGTAGCGCGCGAAGCGAATCCCCGAAGCGGAAAAGCGCTTGCTGATGTTGCCGGCGACGTCGATGCGAATCATGTGGAAGGGAACGCCTTCGGCGCCCGGCCGCCGCAAGGTGGTGAAGCGATGACACACTTGCTCGAACCCCACCCGAAAGCGTCGCCCAATGACGTCGACGTCGTAGCGCTCCTCCCGGGCCGCTTGAAGAAAGGGCGCGTAGGGCATCACCACCGCTCCAGCGAAGTAGCTGGCCAGCGCCACCCGGGCCAGGGCGCGGGAAGCGGCGCTCGTCAAATGCGCGTCCGAGCCGATGAGGGCGTCCAAGGCGGGGCTCAAACTCACCAACGCCAGTTGGTGGGCGAGGTGAAAGATGCGGCTGCGGGTGGGCAACAATTCAGAGAGCACCAACTCCTTGCGTATCGGATCGAAGCGCCGCATCGCCCCGCGGGCCGCGTCCCAACGGGCGACTCGCACCGAGATGCCGTGGGCCTTTTCGAGGTGACGCACCAAGCCCGGGTAGAGCTCGTCCGGGCCCAGGCGCGCCTTCTTGCAAACCTCCTCCGCGGCCTCTTCCAGCGCCGGGAAGTGGTTCATCCGCTGCTGAATGAAGTCGCTCACCTCTTCGCTCGGCAGCTGCGACTCGTTTTCTCCCACCCTCGACGCCAATGACTCGGTCGCTTCGCTGGCCGTCTTGTAGGAGCGGTAGAGCGTGAGCACCGCGCGAGCCGCTGCGGGGCTGCTGCTCGCCATCTCCCGCACGTCGGTTGACGTGAGCCCGTGCCCCTCGAACAGCCCGTCTGCAAAAACCTCCATCAAGTTGGCCAGGAGCCGGGCGTCTGAGTCGGTGGCAAAGGTGTGCAGCTCCACCCGGAACTCTTGGGCGAGTTTGATCAGCAGCGCCGCTGGCAGCGGACGCCGGTTGGCTTCAATCAAGTTCAAGTAGCTCGGAGAAATCCCCAGCCGCGAAGCCAACAGCGCCTGGCTCAAACCTTCGCGCCGCCGCAGGCTGCGCACCTTGGCGCCCAACTGCGCGCGTTCATTGGGAAGCGTCATTTACAAACATGACAACACGACAACAACATTCCTACAACAGGTAACATGCTTGAATCATTTGGCGTCTATATGGGTTGTCACGCATCAGTAAATCAGTACCCTGGCTGCATCGTGAGAATTCAGCACCGCCCCCTGGCTCGCCCGGAACACGAACTCATCGCCACCCGCGCCGCGCTGGAGTTCGTAGAAGGGCTGCAGCGCACGTTCGCTCCGCGCCTTGCGGACCTTCTGGCCCGGCGGCAAGCGCGGGCTCAGGGGCTGCGCAGCGGCGCCGACCGCCTCGACTTCCTGCCCGACACCGCCTGGGTTCGAACCGGGGACTGGAAGGTCGCGCCGCTGCCGGCGGACCTGCTGGATCGCCGGGTGGAAATCACCGGGCCGGTGGAGCGGAAGATGATCATCAACGCCCTCAATTCGGGGGCGAACGTCTTCATGGCGGACTTCGAGGACTCGAACTCGCCCACCTGGGACAACGTGCTTCAGGGGCAGCTCAATCTGGTGGACGCCGTCCGTCGCGACATCACCTTTGAAGCGCCGCAGTCCGGGAAGCGGTACCGCCTGAACCCTTCCACCGCGGTGCTGATGGTCCGCCCCCGTGGCTGGCACCTGGTGGAGAAGCACGCCACCACCGACCAGGGCCCCGTCTCCGCCGCACTCTGGGACTTCGGGCTGTTCTTTTTTCACAACGCCCAGGCTCTGGTGGCGCGCGGCACCGGCCCCTACTTCTATCTTCCGAAGATGGAGTCGCACCTGGAGGCCCGCCTCTGGAACGACGTGTTCGTCCACGCGCAGGCCGCCCTGGGGCTCCCCCAGGGCACGGTGAAGGCCACTTGTCTCATTGAAACGCTCCCCGCAGCCTTCGAAATGGACGAAATCCTCTACGAGTTGCGAGAGCACTCGGCCGGGCTCAACTGCGGCCGCTGGGACTACATCTTCAGCTACATCAAGAAGCGCGCCCACGAGCCCGAGGCGCTGCTCCCTGACCGCGGCCAGGTAGGGATGGACCGGGCGTTCCTGCGGGCCTACTCACGCCTGCTCATCCAAACGTGTCACCGCCGCGGAGTCCACGCCATGGGGGGCATGGCCGCGCAGATTCCCATCAAGGACGACCCGGCCGCGAATGAGGCGGCCATGGCCAAGGTCCGGGCAGACAAGTTGCGCGAGGTCACCGACGGACACGACGGCACCTGGGTGGCCCACCCCGCCTTGGTTCCGGTGGCGCGGAGCATCTTCGATCAGCACATGCCTGCGCAGAATCAGATCTCCGTGGAACGCCCGCACCTGGAAGTGGGGCGGGCGGACCTGTTGCTACCGCACACCGGCACGCGGACCGAAGGGGGCCTGCGCCACAACATCCGAGTGGGCGTGCAGTACCTCGAAGCGTGGCTGTCCGGGAACGGCTGCGTTCCCATTTACGGGTTGATGGAGGACGCCGCCACCGCGGAAATCTCTCGCGCGCAGGTATGGCAATGGCTCCACTTCGGCGCCGACGTCGAGGGGACCGCCATGACGCAGGAGCGTTTCCGCGCGGCCCTGGCCCAGGAGATGGACGTGGTGCGTTCGCAGGTGGGGCCGGCGCGCTTTGACGGCGGCCGCTTCTCCGAGGCGCGCGCCTTGTTCGAACGCCTCTCCACGTCCCCCGGGTTTGAAGATTTCCTCACCGTCCCCGCCTACGCGTTGTTGTCCCCCTAAGCCGTCGTTCGAAAAGGAGCCCCCATGTCCGTCACCTCCCTCAAGTTCGACCAGAATCGGCCGCCCCGCTTCGCCGGCATCACTCGCCCCTACTCCCCTGCGGACGTCGAGAAGTTGCGCACCACCGTGCGGGTCGAGCACTCCCTGGCCCGGCTCGGCGCCGAGCGACTCTGGGCGCTGCTCCATGAAGAGGAGTTTGTGCCGGCGTTGGGCGCGTTGACCGGGAACATGGCGGTCCAGCAGGTGCGCGCCGGGCTCCAAGCCATCTATCTGTCCGGGTGGCAGGTGGCCGCGGATGCCAACACCGCCGGCCAGATGTATCCGGACCAGAGCCTGTACCCGGTGGACAGCGTTCCCAACGTGGTGCGGAAAATCAATCAGGCGCTGCTGCGAGCGGATCAAATCGACCACGCCGAGGGGAAAGACGACCGCTACTGGCTCGCGCCCATCGTCGCGGACGCGGAAGCCGGCTTCGGCGGGCCCCTGAACGCCTTCGAGCTGATGAAGGCGATGATTGAGGCGGGCGCGGCAGGCGTCCACTTCGAAGACCAACTCGCCAGCGAGAAGAAGTGCGGACACATGGGAGGCAAAGTGCTGGTGCCGACCAGCCAGTTCATTCGCACGCTGGTCGCGGCACGCCTGGCAGCGGACGTCCTGGACGTGCCGACCCTGCTCATCGCCCGGACCGACGCGGACAGCGCCAAGCTCATCACCAGCGACATCGATGAGCGCGACCGCCGCTTCATCCTCGCCGGAGAACGCACCGCCGAGGGCTTCTTCAAGCTCAAGAGTGGGGTAGAGACGGCCATCGCCCGGGGCCTCGCGTACGCGCCCTACGCCGATGTGGTGTGGTGCGAGACGTCCACCCCGGACCTGAAGCAGGCCCGCCGCTTCGCCGAGGGCATCCACGCGCGGTACCCGGGCAAGCTGCTCGCCTACAACTGCTCGCCGTCCTTCAACTGGAAGAAGAATCTGGACGACGCGACCATCGCCCAATTTCAGCGGGAGCTGGGGGCCATGGGATACCGATTCCTGTTCGTGACCCTGGCCGGGTTCCACGCCTTGAACTTTCAGACCTACACCCTGGCCCGGGCCTACCGGGAGCGCGGCATGGCCGCCTACTCAGAGTTGCAGCAGGCCGAGTTCGCGGCGGAGAAGGACGGCTACACCGCGACCCGCCATCAGCGCGAGGTGGGCACCGGGTATTTCGACCAGGTGGCCGAGGTCATTTCCGGCGGGCTCACCTCCACGCTCGCATTGGGAGAGTCCACCGAAGCCCACCAGTTCTAGGGGGCTTTCACCGGAAAGCCCCGGTGGCGCATCAGCGCCGCCGGGTCAGGGTCGTGGCCGCGAAACTGCCGGTAGGCCTCCGCCGGGTCAACGGTGTCGCCCACGGAAAAGACGTGCGCCTTCAGCCGCGCGGCGACCGCCGGATCATAGGGACCCTTGGCCTCGGTGAACGCCTCGAACGCATCCGCGCTTAGCGTGTCCGACCAGAGGTAGCTGTAGTAGCCGGCGGAGTAACTATCGCTGTCGAAGATGTGGCTGAAGTGGGGCATGCGGTGCCGCATCACCATTTCCTGAGGCATGCCCAACGCGGCGAGGGTTTCCTTTTCAAACGCCCTGGGCTCGATCACCTGGGCACCCGCCAGGTGAGCCTTCATGTCCACCAGCGCGGAGGACAGGTATTCCACCGTGTGGAAGCCTTGGTTGAACTTGGCCGCCCGCTCAATCTTCTGGACCAACTCCTTGGGTATCGGCTGATGGGTCTTGTAGTGAAGGGCGAATCGGTTCAGGACCTCGGGCGTCGACAACCAGCGCTCCAACAGCTGCGACGGGAATTCCACGTAGTCGCGCGTCACCGCAGTGCCGGAGAGCGCTGCGTAGGTGCTGTTGGCGCACAGGCCGTGGAGCGCGTGGCCAAACTCGTGGAACAGCGTCCGCCCGTCTTCCCAGCTGATCAGCACCGGCTCGCCGGCCTTGCCCTTCACGAAGTTGGCGTTGTTGGACACCACGGTGGGGACGTCGGCGTCCAGGCGCTCCTGGCGTCGGTAGGCGTTCATCCAGGCGCCGGAATGTTTCCCCGCCCGAGCGTAGGGGTCGAAGTACCAGAGGCCGACGTGTTTGCCCGCGCCGTCCTTCACTTCCCAGACCCGCACGTCCGGGTGGTACACGGCCACGTCCGAGACCGGGGTGAAGTGCAAATCGAAAAGCTGCCCCGCGACCCAGAACATGCCCTCGCGCAACTGCTCCAGTTGCAAGTACGGCTTCACTTCGTTCTCGTCGAGGTCGTACTTCGCCTTGCGCACCTTCTCGGCGTAGTAGCGGTAGTCCCAGGGCTCAATCTTCCCCTTCATGCCTTCCTTCGTGGCCACCGCTTGCATGTCCGCGACTTCTTCGTGAACGCGCGCCACGGCCGCGGGCCACACCGACTGCATCAACGCCATGGCCCGCTCGGGAGTCTTGGCCATGGTGTCGTCGAGGCGCCAGTGGGCGTGGGTTGGAAAACCCAACAGGACCGCGCGTTCGGCGCGCAGTTGGAGAATCTCCGTGATCAGGCGCTGGGTGTCCTTTTCGTCCCCGTGGTCCCCGCGGCTGACGAAGTTCCGCCAGACCTTTTCCCGCAAGTCGCGCCGGTCGGAATAAGTGAGGAAGGGCTCGACCGAGGAGCGCGTGTTGAGCACCATCCATTTGCCCTTGGCGCCGTGTGCCTCGGCGGCCGAAGACGCACCCGCGCGAATCGAAGGGGGCAGCCCTGCCAGGTCCCCTTCGCCGAGGGTCAGGGTGTATCCCTCTTCTTCCGCCAGGACGTTTTGGTGGAAATGGGTGAACAGTTCAGCCAAGCGCTGGTTGATTGCGGCCACCCGCTTTTTCGCGGCGGCGTCCAGCTTGGCGCCGGCGTGGACAAAGCGCTGATAGGTCTTCCACGCCAAGCGCTTCTGTTCGGCGGTGCTGCACAGCTTCTCGCGCCCTTCGTACACCGCGGTGACTCGCTTGAAGAGCGCTTCGTTCTGGTAGACCTCGTCGCGAAACGCAGCCAGTTTGGGTTCGACTCGGCGCTCCACCGCTTGAAAGTCGGGGGTGCTCATGGTCGAGCCCCAAACGCCGTAGAGCGCCTCCACGCGCTCCAGCATCCGACCCGCACGCGCAAACGCGGCCAGGGTGTTGTCGAAATTGGGTGGGGCCGGCTGTTTGGCAATGGCGCTGAGCGCGTCGCGCGCGTCGGCCATGGCGAACTCCAATGCCGGTTCGAATTGATCCACGGTCACGGCTTCGAACGGCGGGACGCCGCCGTAGGGGCCCTTCCAGGGCGCGGTGATGGGCGGCGCGGTCATGGGTGAACCTCCGGCGGTGAAGACCAGTGCGACGAGAGCGTGGAACATCCGCCCGTCTTAGGGACCCGGTGCGGCCTTGGCAAGCTCAGCGGACAATCCAGGGCGCGTGCACCCGCTCCACTTCCCGAGACCCAGACGCCACAAAGGAAGCGAACGCGGTGCGGATTTCCTCGCGCGGGGGCGGAATGACCCAGTGGGGCATCCACCGCCAAAGCCAGTGGCGTTGGGCCTGGGTCCGGAAGAACAGCTCGTGGTCCCACTCCACTTCGGCCATTTCCAGGAGGCGGTCGATGAAATGGGACAGACCCGCGACCTGCGCCAGGCGCGCGGCATGCTCATATTCGCGGATGTTCTGGCTCTCCAGCCGGCCGGCGCCCCACATCGGGAAGAACCAGCCTCCGAGGAAGCAAAACAACGAGATGGCGCGCCCCACCTTATTCATCTTCCGTTCGCGGCGCGGTTCCGGAGCGCTTCCCAACTCACGGAGCATGGCGAGGATGCAGTGCCGGTGCACCAGCTCGTCGCGAAGAATCTTTCCGAGCGACCGGCGCTCCTGGGGATTCCTCAAGGAGGCCCGGTGTCCAGCGTAAGCGCGCGCCGCCCCCAGTTCGCCGGAGTACGCCAACTGCAAAAGGTAAATGAACTCTGCCCGCGCCTGCTCCACTACCCGGCGGCCTCGTTGATGTCCGGGTTTCCCAGCACCGCCTTGGGGTAACCGCTCCGGGCCACCCTGAGCATGGCTCGGCCCACTTTCTCCGTGGTCGTCACCGCGCCCGGCGAAAGAGCCTTGAGCACGGGCACCAGCGGCGCCAGCACCACGTACAGCACGCGGTAAAGCCTCGTGCGCGACTGGATGCCGTGGAGGGGTTGAATGAAACCGGGCCGAAAGATGAACGAGGCCCGAAACGGCATGCCCCGGACCGCGTTCTCCGCTTCTCCTTTCACCCGCGCCCACATCGCTCGACTCTTTCCTGTCTCATCGGTCCCCTGGCCGGAAACGAAGACGAACGTCATCTGCGGGTTCAGCCGAGAAAGCGTGCGCGCCACCGAAACGGTGTAGTCCAGAGTCACTTTTCGGTAGTCGGCTTCGCTCGTGCCCGCCGACGTCACGCCCAGGCAGTAGAAGCAAGCATCGTAACCGGCCAAGCGGGGCTCAATGGCGGTGAGGTCCAGCAGGTCAGGGTGGACGACGTCCTCCAACTTGGCGTCCTTTGCCCCGGACGGGCGCCGGCCGACGCACACGACGCGGGAGACATCTGCCGCCAACAGGCACTCTCGCACCACGCCCTGGCCCAACATGCCTGAGGCCCCGAACACGACGACTTTCATCGCCTCCTTCTACCAGACCGCTTGACGCCGAGGGTCCGCGTGGACTCCCATCGCCCCATGACCCAGACCGGGCGGGTGCAAGCGCTGTTTGATTGGCTGGTCGACGGGTGCCCCGGCGCAACCACCCCCATGGACGTCCTGGCGCGGGTGGGCCCCGACTTGCGCGCCGCGGACATTCCGGTGGACCGCCTGGTGGCGTTCGTGAAGACGCTGCATCCGCACGTGGCCGGCCGGGCGTTTTCCTGGACCCCTGGCAACGAGGTTCGAGTCGAAGAAGTGCCTTGGGTTCGAACTGACGTCACCGCGCCCAGCGCCAGCCCGGTGCGCGCAGTCTTCGAAACAGGCCGCGAGATTCGCGTGAAGGTGAACGGCACCGAAGCGCTGCCTTTCGCGGACCTCACCGAACTGCGAACCCAGGGTTTCGTCGACTATTGCGCGCTTCCGCTCCGGTTCATGGGGGGCACCATTCACTGCATTTCCCTGGCGACCCGGGCACCCAGCGGGTTCAGCCCCGCCCAGCTGGAGGTCGTGCGCCATGTGTTGCGACCTCTGACTCGCGTGGCGGAGGTGCTCGCCCTGATGCGGACCGCGGTCAACTTGCTCAACGCCTATGTGGGGCGCGATGCCGGCGACCGCATCCTGAAGGGGCACGTCCAGCGGGGCGATACCGAAACCATCCAGTGCGTCATCTGGTTCTCCGACTTGAGGGGGTTTACCTCTTTCTCATCCGAGCATTCCCCGGGAGACATCATTCGCGTCCTCAACCAATTCTTCGACTGTCAGGTGCCGGCCATCGAGCGCTACGGCGGACAGGTCCTCAAG
>Ga0075030_100006906_pt1 | contig 10147 bp, 8 predicted proteins | sample LitLauG_LLR_2012_FD_71393 | JGI IMG/M metagenome (GOLD analysis project Ga0075030, IMG submission 71393) | Freshwater sediment microbial communities from Pennsylvania, USA - Little Laurel Run_MetaG_LLR_2012 | ecosystem: Environmental > Aquatic > Freshwater > Creek > Sediment | place: USA...
TGGTCTGCCAACGGTGCGGTCAGCACCTGGGGGCACGCCACAGCCACCGGGACCACCAGCGTCGCCTCCGCGGTGGGCGCCAGGACGACCGGATGGGTGAACGGCAGCTCACCGCCCGGCCCTGGAACCGGCACCGCCCCCACCTGCGGCAGGTGGATGGCCAGCAGGCTGACCGGGTCCGGCCCGTAGTTGACGACACTGAGCTGCAGGCTGAACGCCCCGCGCTGCGCCGAGAAGGTGTACTGGTCGAGCAGCAGCTGCAGCTGCAGTGGTGGCGGCTTGGTGGCGCTGACCTGACGGCGCGGGTGCGTCTGGTGCCCGCTGACCACGACAGTGCCCAGCACGAGCGCTGCCACAGCCAGCGCCCCGAGCACCAGCCGTGCCCGCTCACCCAGCAGCCGGGACAGGGCGGCTGACCATGTCGTCCACGGGCCTGGACCGGTGAGCCAGGTCGGCCGGTGTGGTGGCCGCTGGTCGCCGCGACCGTCGTCGAGCAGCTCAACCGGGCCCGCGGCAGGCGATGCACCGGGCTCGGTCATGTGCCCACGGTACGTCCACCGGCCCCGGCTCACGAGGTCAGCGGATGCAACCCAGATGACGGCGCTGAGGGTGGAGTCACCATGCGGTCGAACAGCTCGGTGAGCATCGCCGCCGGAGCGTCCGACAGGCCGGTGTGCACGGCAGAGGTCTGCAGCACCGTGCTGCGGGGTGCGACCAGCCAGCGGAACCGGTCTCCGACCGGCCGCCGCCCGTTCTCACCAGAGCCGGCATCGCCGTTGCACAGGGCGCGTACGGCGTGCAGGTGGCCGGTGACGGTCGCCACGTCCAGCGAAGGGTCGAGTGCGACGGCTCGGGTCAGGTCGTCGGTGACGGCCGCCGCCAGGTAGCCCAGTGCCTGGCAGTAGACCAGGACCCCGACGTTGACGAACTCGCAGCGCTCGACCCGGGGGACGACGCGCAGCACCGCCCACTCATACGCGTGCGGCACGCTGCACCTCCACGGCGTCCAGCCAGGTGTGCGGGGCGGCCACCCGGTCGGTCAGCACCTGGGTGTACGCGAGACGGGCGTCGGCCGCCGACTCGAACTGGTCGTCGGTGGCCCGTCAGGAACCAGGCCGGTCGCCGCCTCGAGCACGGCGGCGGTCACCGCTGGGGCGAGCTCGGCGTGGGCCGCCGGCAGCGGCCCGGCGACCGGCAGCAGCACATGGTCGGCCGCGCCCGGGTAGGGAGCCGTCGCAGGTGACGACTGGCGCGACCAGTTGTGGTGGAAGTACAGGCAGGCGCCGTGGTCGATCAGCCACACCTGCTGGTGCCAGCGCAGCAGGTTCGGGTTTCGCCACGAGCGGTCGACGTTCTGGACCAGGGCGTCGAACCAGACGATCCGGGCCGCCGACTCGGCGTCGACGGAGTCCACTGCAACGTCGAAGCCGAGCGAGCCCGGCAGATAGTCCATGCCCAGGTTGTCGCCGACGCTGGCGCGGAGCAGGTCCTGGACCTCCTGGTCGGGCTCGGCCGGTGCCAGGTCGGCGTCCAGGTCCGCCACCACCAGCTCGGGGACCGGCAGCCCCAGGCGACGGCCCAGCTCCCCGACGATCACCTCGGCGACCAGCGCCTTGGGTCCTTGTCCTGCCCCCCGGAACTTCACCACGTACATGCCGAGGTCATCGGCTTCGACCAGCGCCGGAAGTGACCCGCCCTCGCGCAGCGGCAGCACGTAGCGGGTGACGCCCACCCGGCGCAGCGCGACAGCGCTGGCCGGCGGTGCCTGGACGGTGCCCATGGGCGGCAACGGTAGCCGCTGCACTGAGCCGGTCGCCGGCAGTGCACCCGCCCCGAGCGGCGCCGCGGCCGTCAGCCGAGCCTGCGGGCCGGATGGTCCAGAACCTGCTGCAGGACAGCCCCGGCGGCGCCCAGGATCGCCGCGTCACCGCCGAGCTGGGAGCAGGTGACCTGCACCGGAGCCCACGGATGGGAAAGGACGCGGCCCGCGATCTCGCGCTCGACCGGGGGGAGCACCCAGGGGGCCAGGGCCGCATACAGGCCGCCGAGCACGACGGTGTCCACGTCGATGAGGTTGACCACCCCCGACACCGCGACCCCCAGTGCGGTCCCGGCCCGCTCCAGCGCGGCCAACAGGGCGTGGTCTCGGCCCCGTGCGAGCTCGGCGAGCCGGCTCATCGGCTCCTGCCCGGCCATCGTGGTGCCGGCGGGGGTGGCCAGCCCGGCCGCGCGCAGGATGGCCTCCTGTCCTGCGAGCTGCTCCAGGCACCCCCGGGAACCGCACGCACACCTCGGCCCGTCAGGGTCGATCGCCAGGTGACCGATCTCGCCGCCCCAGCCGTGGCCGCCGCGAAACAGCCTGCCCTGCAGCACTATGCCGGCGCCCACCCCGACCTCCCCTGAGACATGCAGGAAGCTGTCGGCGCCGCCGGCGCCCCCTCGGTAGAGCTCGGCCAGGGCTGCCAGGTTGGCCTCATTGTCGACTCCGAGGCCGAGCCCCGCCAGCCGCCGGTCCCGGGACAGCGGCCCCAGGACGTCCACGTCGCGCCAGCCCAGGTTGGGGGCCAGCCGCAGCAGCCCGGTCTCGGACTGCACCAGGCCGGGGACCGCGACCCGGATCCCCGCCACCGGCACCGACTCGGCGACGGCTCTTGCGCGGCCCGCGGCAGCCAGGTCGGCCAGGTCGGCCAGCACCGACGGCGCCGGGCGCCCCCGCTGGTCCTGCAGCACGACCTCGCGGTGCCGGACCCTTCCGGCGAGATCGACCACACACGCGGCGAGGTAGTCGACATTCACCTCGAGCCCGATGCCGGCGGCGCCGTCCGGCGCGAGCACCAGGCCGGTCGCCGGCCGCCCGGCACCTGTTGCCGCGACCGGGTCGACCTCGGCGATCAGCCCGGCCGCGAGCAGAGCATCGACCAGCGTGGACGCCGTGGACCGAGTGAGCCCGGTGGCGGCCGCGATGTCGGCCCGCGAAGCAGGCACCGCCGCCGACGCGACCTGCCGCAGCGCAAGAGCGAGGTTGGCCTCCCGCAGGCTGCGCTGCCGGGCGGGGCCACCCGGCTGGCCGGAACGGCCCGGCACCCGCCTTTCCGCAAGAGCGGTCACGGGGGTTGACACTGCCACACCCGAGGAATAAGTTCAAGAAACATACAAATCGCAGACCAGGAGCAGGCCATGGCGCTCGAGCCGACCAGGGACGACCACTTCAGCTTCGGTCTGTGGACCGTCGGGTGGCAGGCGCGCGACCCCTTCGGTGATGCGACCCGGGCGGCGGTGGACCCGGTCGAGTCGGTTCACCGCCTCAGCGATCTCGGTGCCTGGGGGGTCACCTTCCACGACGACGACGTGGTGCCGTTCGGCGCCTCCGACGCCGACCGCGACGCCCGTCTCAAGCGGTTTCGGGCAGCCCTGGACGAGACCGGGATCGTCGTGCCGATGGTGACCACCAACCTGTTCACTCACCCGGTGTTCAAGGACGGCGGCTTCACCAGCAACGACCGCTCGGTGCGCCGCTTCGCGCTCAGAAAGGTGATGCGCAACCTCGATCTGGCGGCCGAGCTGGGGGCTGCGACGTACGTGTTCTGGGGTGGCCGCGAGGGCACCGAGACCGACGCGGCCAAGGACATCCGGGTCGCCCTGGACCGCTACCGGGAGGGCATCGACTTCCTGGCCTCCTACGTCAAGGAGCGCGGCTACGGACTTCGGTTCGCGCTGGAACCCAAGCCCAACGAGCCAAGGGGAGACATCCTGCTCCCGACGATCGGCCACGCCCTGGCCTTCATCTCGACCCTGGACAACCAGGAGATGGTCGGGGTGAACCCCGAGGTCGGGCACGAGCAGATGGCGGGGCTGAACTTCGTGCACGGCATCGCCCAGGCGCTGTGGCAGGGCAAGCTCTTCCACATCGACCTCAACGGCCAGCACGGACCCAAGTTCGACCAGGACCTCACCTTCGGCCACGGAGACCTGATCAGTGCCTTCTTCCTCGTCGACCTGCTGGAGACGGCCGGGTACGCCGGGCCACGGCATTTCGACTACAAGCCGCTGCGCACCGAGGACATGGACGGGGTGTGGGCCTCGGCAGCTGCCAACATGCGCACCTACCTGCTGCTGCGCGAGCGCGCCGCGGCGTTCCGCGCCGACCCCGAGGTTCAGGCCGCGATGATCGCCTGCCGGCAGGACCAGCTCGCGTCCCCGACCCTGTCGGCCGGCGAGACCGCCGCGGACCTGCTGGCGGACCGCAGTGCCTTCGAGGACTTCGACGCCGACCTGGTCGCAGCCCGCGGCTACGCCTACACCTACATCGACCAGCTCGCCGTCGAGCACCTGCTCGGCGCCCGGTAGGCGCCCGGTAGGCCCCGGCACCGACCGCCCGCCCCGCCCGCCGCGCGCGCCGCGGTCAGGCCGAGTCGCGCACCACCAGGTGCGCCTGAAGGACCACCTGCAGGTCCACCGGCTCGTGCCGGATCCGGGCCATCAGGATGCGCACCATCTCGTGCCCCATCGCCTCGACGGGCTGGTGAACCGACGTCAGCAGCGGCGAGGTGTAGCGGCTGCTGGGGGAGTCGTCGAATCCGATGACGGCGATGTCGTCGGGCACCTTCAGCCCGCGCGACGACAGCGCCCGCAACGCCCCGATCGCCATCGGGTCGGACGCGGCGAAAATGGCGTCGACCTTCTCCCCGCGGTCTAGCAGGCCCTGGGTGGCCGCGTAGCCGCTGGGCTCGCTGAAGTCCCCGTAGGTGACCAGCGACTCGGCGACACCCAGGCCCGCGCCCGCCAGTGCCCTGCGGTAGCCCTCGAGTCGACCCACACCGGCACTCATGTCCAGCGGACCGGCGATGGTCGCGATGTGGCGTCGACCCGACCCCACCAGGTGGTCCACTGCCAGCACCGCCCCGGCGGCGTTGTCGACGTCGACGTAGCTCGCAGGCTCCACCCCGGCCGGGCGCCCGCCCAGCACCGCCGGCAGCCCACGCGACTCCAGGTACTGCGGCAGCGGGTCATCGCCGTGCAACGACAACAGCAGGACCCCGTCCACGTGCTGAGGAGTCAAGAAGCGCTCCAGCCGGGTGCGGTCGGCCGGGCTCTGGGCGATAGCGAGCAACAGCTGGTGCTGGGTCTCGGCCAGAGCAGCACTGACTCCCCGCACGATCCGGGCGAAGAACGGCTCCCCGAAGAAACGCTCGTCCGACTCCGACACCACCAGCGCCACCGAGTCGGTCAGCCGGGTGACCAGCGAGCGAGCCGCCCGATTCGGTACGTAGCCCAGCTCCTCGATCGCCGCCAGCACCGCGGACCTGGCCGACTCGCTCACCTGGCTCGACCCGTTCAGCACTCGAGAAGCGGTACCTCGACCGACTCCGGCCCGGGCGGCCACCTCCTCCAGCGTCGGCGCATGGTGCCTCCGGTGGTCCATGCGCCGATTATGGGGCCTCCCGGCGCCGATATTGACACCCGCCCTGATGTCGGCCACGCTGTCTCGGGAGCGCTCCCAAAGTGGTGTGGCGAGACGAGCCCGTATGGGCGCCATGACCACTGGTCCGTCGCTGGGCCGCGAGTGGCGCGCGGCCCAGCGACGGACCACTCCAGGCGGGCACCCCATTGCGCAGGGTGGCCGTGGTGGCGCTGCGCGGCGGCGACGGTGGGCCGCCCGCCGTCAAGGCCGGTGCCGGGGAGGGTCGGGCAGCCGCCGACGGGCCGTACCTGCACCGCGGTACCGGGCCGGACGTCAGGCCAGGTCGGCGACCGTCTCCAGGTCCAGGTCCAGCAGGGTCGCTGGCCGTGTCGCTGGCCGTGGGCCGACCGCGATCCGGGCGAGCACCACTGCTGCGCCTGCGATCGACGTCACCGCGTACACCCGGTCGGCCAGCACGTTCGCGACGAGTCCGTAGAGCCCGAACACCGCGCCGTCCGCGGCCAGCACCAGCCAGGTCTGGGCCGCCAGGCCCGACACGTCGTCGCAGCGCCAGGCGGTGACCGCAGCCGGCCACACGAACCACAAGATCGAGCAGCCGAGGACGATGTCGATCAGGTGCGATCCGACCATCGCGTCGATGGTCGCGGTCGCCATCAGCAGGGCGGTCCAGACGATCGGAAGCCTGGGTGCCAGCCGGACCCCGGCCCGCATCGCGATCACGATGGTGGCGACGGTGGCGGGGATCCCGGCTGCCGAGGCGAGCACCACCCACACCTTGCCGTGCCCGATGCCGTAGACGGTCCACGCGGTGAGGCTGACCGCGCTGTTGGCCAGGCTCTCCACGCTGAGGCCGGCGGTGATGCCGTCGCGGCGCAGCTTGACCAGCTGAGGCAGAGCGAACCAGGTCGCCAGCACCACACTGACCAGACCGAGAGCATCAACGATGGACACGTCGAACACCTGCGGGGGGAGCACAACACACCTCTTCTTGCTTGCGAGCCGACGAACAGGACAGACCCCGGGCCAGCTGCACCCGGCGCCACACGCACAAAGGACCCGGGCGGGTGGGCCCGGATCCTCGGCGTGAACTGCCTGACCATGATCTCATCTGAGCCCTCACCGACTCCAGCCGATTACGGCGGCGTGGGGGTGAGATGGCTCACCGGCTACCCGGGAACAACCTCCACGAACTCCGGGTCGGAGGCCTGCGCGGGTGCAACCGCGGTCCGCAGCGGCTCGTCGCGCAGCAGCCAGGACATGACGAACGCGAGCACCACGAACGGCACCGCGTACAAGAAGACGTGGGTCAGTGCCTCGGCGAAGGAGTTGATCACCCCGGCCCTGATCGGCTCAGGAAGAGCCCGGACCGCCTGCACGCTGAGCGAGTGCCCCGTCAGGTGAGCCGAGGCTCCCGGGGCTCTGACCGCAAGCTGGTTGGACAGCTCGGCGTTGAAGATCGACCCGAACACCGAGATCCCCACCGCGCCGCCGACGGACCGGAAGAAGGAGACCGACGACGTGGTCACCCCGATGTCGCGACGTTCGGAGGCGTTCTGCGCGGCCAGGATCAGCACCTGCATCACCAGGCCGATTCCGACGCCCAGGACGAACATGTAGCCCATCGTCACGATCTTGGGTGTCGTGGCCGACATGGTGGACAGCAGGTACATGCCTATGGTGGCGATGGCGGTGCCTGCCACCGGGAACCAGCGGTACCGACCGGTCTTGCTGATGACCTGCCCAGACCCCAAGGAGGCGAGCAGCAGGCCGCCCATCAGCGGCAGCATGGTCAGCCCAGACCCGGTGGCTGAGGCACCGCCGGCCAGCTGCAGGAACAGCGGCAGGTAGCTGATGACACCGAACAGCGCGAACCCGATCATGAAGCTCATGCCGGAGGAGAGGGTGAAGGTCCGTCCTCGGAACAGCCTCAACGGGATCACCGGCTCCGACGCTCGGCGCTCCACGACCACGAAGACCGCGAGCAGCACCACGACTACAGCGCCGAGTGCCAAGATCGTCGGTGACCCCCACGGGTACTGCGACCCGGCCCAGGTGGTCAGCAGCACCAGGCTCGCCACAGCCCCGGTGAGCACCAGCGAGCCCAGATAGTCGATCTTGGGCTTGACCTTGCTGGCGGAGTTCTGCAGGACCGAGCTGGTCACCACCAGCGCGAACAGCCCGATCGGGATGTTGACGTAGAAGACCCAGTGCCAGGACAGGTGGTCGGTGAAGAAGCCGCCGATCAGCGGCCCGAGCACGCTGGCGGCGCCGAACGTCGCACCGAACAGCCCCTGGTACCGGCCACGGTCGCGCGGCGGAACGACGTCGGCGACGATGGCCATCGCCAGCACCATCAGACCGCCCGCGCCCAGGCCCTGGATCGCGCGGAAGCAGATCAGCTCGGTCATCGTCTGCGACAGCCCGGACAGCGCCGACCCGACCAGGAAGATCGAGATCGCGATCTGGAAAAGGTACTTGCGACCGAACAGGTCGCCGAGCTTTCCATACAGCGGCGTGGAGACCGTGGCCGTCAGCAGGTACGCGGTGGTCACCCAGGCGATGTGCGTCAGCCCGCCCAGGTCGCCGACGATGTGCGGCAGCGCCGTCGCCACGATGGTCTGGTCGAGGGCCGCGAGCAGCATGCCGAGCAGAAGGCCCGACATGATCACCAGGATCTGTCGGTGGGTCAGGTCCGGCGTGTCGGCGCCGGGGCTGGCGCTGGTCTGGCTCATGGTCGGGTCCTTCGGCGCGAGGGTGTGCGGGTGGCGGGAGTCGGGTGCAGCGCTGCTCGGGTGGACGGCGGCGGGAGCCCGGCCGCGATCTGGGCGAATGCGTCGTCGATCATCTGGGGCAGCGCGCGCGCGTCCGCGCCGTTGAGCCAGGTCACGATGGTGGTGCGCATGGCTGTGCTGGCCACGGCCACCAGCAGCGCCGGGTACAGGTCCAGGTTGGCGTCGGTGCCAAGCCGTGCCGCGATTCCCTCGGTGAGGACCCGGTCGAAGGCCGCCGCGGTGGCCAGGTAGGACGGCTGCAGGGCAGGACAGCCGCTGACCAGCGCCATCCGGGCCCGCAGGTCGTCCACTCGCTCAGCCAGGGCGGCCGCCCGAATCAGCATGAGCTGACGCAGCGACTCCAGCGGAGCCTCGTCGGCCGGACGCTCGGCCAGGGCACGCCCCAGGTCCGCAGCCGACGTCGGGTCCGGGCCGATCAGGGCGTCCTCCTTCGAAGCGAAGTAGTTGAAGAAGGTTCGGGTGGAGACCTCGGCCTGCGCGGCGATGTCCTCCACGGTCACGTGCTCCACCCCGCGCTCGGTCGCCAGGCGAAGGGCGACCGAGCGAAGACGCTGGCGGGTCTGCTCCTTCTTGCGCTCGCGCAGTCCCGGCTCGTGGTCGGCGGTCATCGTCACGCCCCCAGCATCGCATAAAAGTGCAGTCTCTGCAAACTTGCTCAATATGCAATATGTGCTGGCCCGGGTGGTGGCCTTTTGTCGCTACGGTTGACCGGCCGGTCCCGCCGCGGAGCACGACGAGGAGACGAACCGATGGCTGTCCACCCCCGTGCCGGCCAGGTGGCCACCGCGGCCGACCTTGTCGATGTTGCGCGCCTGGTCACCGCCTACTACAGCGAGCATCCCGACCCGTCCGTGCCGGGCCAAAGGGTGGCCTTCGGCACCTCTGGGCACCGGGGCTCGTCGTTGTCGCGGGCGTTCAACGAAGACCACATCCTGGCCACCAGTCAGGCGATCTGCGAGTACCGGGCCGCAGCTGGGACCGACGGGCCGCTGTTCCTGGGCAAGGACACCCATGCCCTGTCCGAGCCGGCGTGGGTCAGTGCGCTGGAGGTGTTCGCGGCGAACGAGGTCACGGTTCTGGTCGACAGTCGCGACGCCTACACCCCGACACCCGCTGTCTCGTTGGCGATCTTGACCCACAACCGCGGCCGCCAGGTGCACCTGGCGGACGGGGTCGTGGTGACGCCGTCGCACAACCCGCCCGGCGACGGGGGCTTCAAGTACAACCCGCCGGACGGTGGCCCCGCCGGCGCCGAGATCACCGGCTGGATCCAGGACCGGGCCAACGATCTGCTCACTGCCGCCCTCGCGGGGGTCAGCCGGGTTCCGCTGGCCCGGGCGCGGGCGGCCGAGACGACGCGGGAGTATGACTACCTGGGCGCCTACGTCGACGACCTGCCGTCGGTGGTGGATCTTGATGCGGTCCGCTCGGCCGGGGTGCGGATCGGGGCCGACCCCCTGGGCGGTGCCAGCGTCGACTACTGGGGTGTCATCGCCGAGCGGCATGGACTGGATCTGACCGTGGTCAACCCCGCGGTGGACCCGACGTGGCGTTTCATGCACCTGGACTGGGACGGCAAGATCCGGATGGACTGCTCCTCGCCCTACGCGATGGCGGGGCTCATCGAGCGCCGCGCCCAGTTCTCGGTGTCGACCGGCAACGACGCCGACGCCGACCGGCACGGCATCGTCACCCCCGACGCAGGCCTGCTCAACCCCAACCACTACCTCGCGGTGGCGATCGACTACCTGTTCGCCCACCGACCCGGGTGGGGCCGCGATGCCGCCATCGGCAAGACGTTGGTGAGCTCGGGGATGATCGACCGGGTGGCCGCGAGCCTGGGCCGGCGGCTGGTGGAGGTCCCGGTGGGCTTCAAGTGGTTCGTCCCCGGTCTGGCGGACGGCTCGGTCGCCTTCGGCGGGGAGGAGAGTGC
>Ga0075030_100006907_pt1 | contig 10146 bp, 7 predicted proteins | sample LitLauG_LLR_2012_FD_71393 | JGI IMG/M metagenome (GOLD analysis project Ga0075030, IMG submission 71393) | Freshwater sediment microbial communities from Pennsylvania, USA - Little Laurel Run_MetaG_LLR_2012 | ecosystem: Environmental > Aquatic > Freshwater > Creek > Sediment | place: USA...
CCCAAGGGGATTTCGTCGCCGTCGAGCCTGACCGGTGCATCGGGCGACAGGCCGGTCGATGCGAGCACGGCCGCCACCAGGCCCGGCGCCTGCCGGGGCCACACGCCCAGCGCGTCGCCCGGCTCGTACGCCAGGTTCGAGTCCTTCAGGCACAGCACGACGTGCCTGACCTCCTTGTCGGACCCGACGCCGTTCAGCAGCGCGTTGTCGAGCAGCTCGGATGAAAAAGGGCGCTCGCGGCTCCAGGACTCTTCGGCCTCGTCGCGCGCATCCGGCTCATCGAGGCGATCAGCCTCCATCGCATCGCCCAATCCCGCCGGCCGTTGTGCCTGAAGCGTCGACCAGAGCCGCTCACGAAACGCCTTGAAGGGACCGTCTGCGTCGCCATCGGCATCGGTTCGATCCGCCAGGCGCTCGGCCCCGAGCGATGCAAAGCGCTCATCGATCAACCTGCCGAAATGGCAGAACTTCGCATAGGTGCTGTCGCCGAGCGCGAGCACCGCGTACTTCAGGCCCGCCAGCGGCGTGCCCTGCGCGCTGGCAAGCTGCAGCGCGAAGGCGCCGGCGCTATCGGGCGGATCGCCGTCGCCGTGCGTGCTTGCGATCACCAGCACGCGTTCGAGCCTTGCGATCGCCTCCAGTGACATTGAACCGAGGTCGCCCGCCGCGGCGTCGAAGCCCTTGCTCTTGGCCTCCTTGGTCAGTTTCTTTGCAAGACCCTCCGCGGTTCCGGTCTGGGATGCGAACAGCACTCTGAGCCCGAGGCGCTGGGCCGCGGCCGGAACCTGCTCGCGCGCCTGTTGCGCCAGCCGTGTCAGAAGCCCGGCGAAAAAACCGTTCAACCAGGCGCGCTGGTCGGCGCTGAAAGGGGCGTCCTGCGGGAGCAGCTCGACAGCCGGCCGGCCATCGGGCCCCAGCAGCGCATTCACGCTGTGCTCGCTTGCGCGAGCGCGCGCAGCGCTTCGATATCATGCCGCCGCGCAAACTCGACGAAGGTCTCGTGCGGGTGGCGTCGGGCCAGGTAGCCCGCCAGCAGACGCTCGAGCAGCGGCAGCAGCACCGGGAAAGGGACGTTCCGGGCCAGCTCGCGCCCCAGGCCACGTTCCTGCTCCAGGCCGCCCCCGACGTAAACGTGATAACCCTCGACCGATCGATCGCCCTGCGGCACCTGCGCTCCCAGCAACCCGATGTCGGCCACGTAATGCTGCGCGCAGGAATTGGGACAACCGGTCAGGTGGATGTTGATCGGCGCATCGAGCTTTACGCGCTGGTCAAGGTAACGCGAAAGTTCGAACGCCTGCCCCTTGGTGTTGGTCGCCGCAAGCCGGCAGCCCGTATTTCCAGTGCACGCGATCACGCAGCCCGTTATCGACGACGCCCGAACCTCGAAGCCGATCGATTCGACCGCGGCCACCGCTTCGGCGACGCGCGCCTCGCTCACGTTGGGCAGCACGATGTTCTGCCAGACCGTGACCCGCAGGTCCCCGGAGCCGAACTCATCCGCCAGCTGCGCCAGGGCGGCCATCTGCGGGGCCTGCATGCGGCCAAGCGGCACGACGATCCCGATCGACCGCAGGCCGGGCTGAGGCTGCGGATGAATGCCGATATGGCCGTGCTTTTCGACCGGCGGGCGCGCGGAGCACCGGTCGGCGGGCACGTGGCGCAGCGGGAATCCGACTCTGGCCTGGACCCGCTCGAGAAATCCGGCCGTGCCGAGGCGGTCGAGAACGTAGCAAAGGCGGGCCTTCTTGCGGTCGGTCCGATCGCCGTGATCGACGAACACGCGCAGCATCGCGGCCGCGACCGCAACGCATTCGGACGGCGCCACCAGCAGTCCGCAGTCGTCCGCAAAGCGCAGGTGACCGGTGATACCGGCCAGGAATACGCGGAAATAGACGCCCGCTGGCACGCCCTCGGCGCCGGCGAAGCGGGTCGCGGTGAAACCGATGTCGTTGGTGTCGGCCGCGATGCCGACGCGGCCGGCGCCATCGAAACTGATGTTGAACTTGCGCGGCAGCCCGTACAGGTCGCGATTGTTGATCAGGTACAGCTGCAGCGCGCGTGCCAGCGGCCGCGTATCGATCAGCTCCGTCGCGTCGATGCCCGACAGCGGCGACGACGTTATGTTGCGCACATTGTCGGCGCCGGCTCCGCGCGAACTCAACGCCGCGTCCGACAGCCGCGCCAGCACCTCGACGATGTGCTTGGGCGCGATCTCGCGAATCTGGATATTGCCGCGCGTGGTCACGTCGCCATAGCCGCCGCCGAGCTGCGCTGCGATGTTCGCCAGGGCGCGCATTTGCAGGCTCGACAGCGCGTTGCCCGGGATCCGCACCCGGACCATCAGCGAGTCCTGCGCCGGTGCGACGTAGAACAGGCCGTGGGACTTGAACCGGTAGACGTCGCCAGGCTGCGGGGGCTTGTTCTCCCGCGCATGCTCCAGCAGCTTGTCCCAGATGTCGAGTGGATTTTCCTCGCGCTTGAGTTGCTCTTCGCGTGTGATCTCATCCAGGGGCCAGCCGAACCACGACGGTGGCTCTTCGGCGCTGGCCGCGCCGGGCTGGGCGCCCGGCGCACTGCCGAGCGCATCGGCTGCGCTCGCAGGCAAGGCGCCTGCCGCCGCAAGGCCGGCCGCGAACCCCTGGAGGTACTCCTTTTGTACCTGAGAGAACGCCGCCGCGTCTGGAATGGGCGCGTTCATCGATCGGCGGTCAAGGCATCGCGTGCGCCTTGTCGGCCACCGGGGTCGGTTTGGCCACGCGCGTGCGATACGTCGAATACAGGGCCAGTGCGGTGAACAGGAAGCCTCCGACCAGATTGCCCAGCGTGACCGGAATCTGGTTCCACAGCCACCAGGTCTCCAGCGTGGCCTTCGAACCGAGCAGCATTCCGGCAGGAATCAGAAACATGTTGACCACCGCGTGCTCGTAGCCCAGGCCGAAGAAGATGCAGATCGGCAGCCAGGCCGCAACGACCTTGGAGACCGTCGATTGGGCGACCACGCTCATCACGACGCCCATGCAGACCATCCAGTTGCACAGCATCGCCTTGGCGAACGCCGCCGCCCAGCCGGCGCCGCCGTGCGCGGCATACGCGACCGTCTTGGAGTCGGCGATCGCCGCGATGCGATCGCCCACCGGTCCGCCCGCTGCATCGCCGAACATCGTCAGAGCGCCCCAGGCCAGGCCCGCGTAAAGCAGGCTGCCGATCAGGTTGCCTGCGCAGGAATACGCCCAGTTGCGCAGCGTGTCGCCGAACCGGATCCGCTCGTCCATCTGCGCCATCGGCAGCACCGCGAAGCTGCCGGTGACCAGTTCGAGGTTCAACAGGACGATCATCACGAAGCCGACCGGGAATATGAGGGCGCCCACCAGCGGCACCCCGGTTTGCACGGCCGCCGTGATCGCAAGGTGCGTCGCGATGCCGAGAATCGCGCCCGACAGTGCTCCGCGGACGAGCAGGTCCGAAGCCGACAGCGCCGCCTTGCGCGTTCCGGCTTCGATCATCGCGGTGACGACTTCGGCGGGCTTCAAGTAATCCATGGATCGATGTCCCTGATTGCCAGCGACGCGCGGGCCGAGCACGCACACCCCCGGGCGTACGTCCCCTGGCAGTACGAAGCAAGCGGTGTGCCATGCTCCGCGCAAACGCCACCGAAGGTTGCGGACTTGATTTGTCCCTGGCGGCAAGGCCTTCGCGTGCACCGATCTGGCGCGTCGGCAGGCTCAACGGGGTGCGCCGCGACGATCGATGGTGCAGGGCGGCACCAAGGATTCGATACCGGACGAGTACGCCCTGCGGTCAGGCCGTGGCCGGGGGCGGCAAGGCGATGGCAGCGGCGATCCGCGAGCGTTATCTCGAGGAGCAGAAGGTGTCGCAGTCCATCAGACGACGGGGACGGTTTCCCACTGAAGGCGGCGCACGGCCGGTTCCGCGGCGAGGCGATTGACGATGCGCACCAGGGCCGCGCGTTCCGGGATCGAACTGGCGACCAGGGCGCTGATCCGGACGAAGACATGGCTGGTCTGGTCGCAGGACAGCGACTGCAGCATCAGGCCAGATTCATCGAACTGCCTTCTGAGCTGCGCCCGGACGCTGTCCGAGTCGGCGCTGTGGCATACGACGGTCAGCCGGTAGGTCCGGCGCAGCGCCGGCACCGCGGTCGGGGGGCTCCTGTGGCTGCCCGGGCGGACTTCATAATCTCTCGGCATCTGGCGCCTCCGCATCTCGGTCGGGAGATCTGAGCGAAGCGCCGCGACCTCCACGGTGAATGTTAGGAAGTTGGAGGTCAAATCGAGGCAAAAGTTGCCGCCCGCGGCATAAAGGCCGCGAAAAAATCGGCAACCGTGAGTAACAGTCCGCCCGGGTTTCAGCCGATCGGCCGGCCGTACATGTAATCGCGCGTCAGCGGAAGTGCGTTGACGCTCGAACCGGACTTGACTGCCAGGATCTGGTGCAGCGCCATCCATTCCTGCATGAAGGCGTAGGCGCAGCCGGCCAGGTACATGCGCCAGATGCGCCAGCGCCTGTCTCCGGCGATCTCCCGCAGCTGCTGGCTGTTCGCCTCGAAGCGATCGCACCAGCGGCTCAGCGTCATCGCGTAGTGACGGCGCAGGTTCTCCACGTCGACCGGCTCCAGCCCCGCCACGCACATCTCGTGCAGCGTGCGGCTGATGTGCGGCAGCTCTCCGTGCGGGAAGACGTAGCGCTCGATGTAGTCGCTCGCGCCAAGCGGCGATTCGGCCGAGTCCGGGTCGCCCGCGGTGATCCCGTGGTTCATCGCCGTGCCGTCGTCCTGCAGCAGGCTGCGTACCTTGGTGAAGTAACCTCCCAGGTGCTTCAGCCCGACGTGCTCGAACATGCCGACGCTGGCGATGCGGTCGAACTTGCCGGTCACGTCGCGATAGTCCTCCAGGCGCACCTCGCACCGGTCCGCCAGGCCCGCTGCGGCGATGCGCTCCTTCGCCAGGTCGAGCTGATTCTGCGACAGCGTGATGCCGACCGCCCTTGCGCCGAATTTCTGCGCGGCCCGCACGACCAGCGCCCCCCAGCCGCATCCGATGTCGAGCAGGCGGTCGCCCGGCTTGACGCGCAGCTTCAGCAGGATGTGATCGATCTTCTGCATCTGCGCGGTTTCCAGGCTGTCGTCCGGCGAACGGAAATAGGCGCACGAATACACCAGGTTCGGATCGAGCCACAGCGCATAAAAGTCGTTGGAGACGTCGTAGTGATAGCGGATCGCCTCGGCGTCGGCGGCGCGGGTGTGCCGGAACATGCGCGGTGCGCGTCGCGCGCGCGGCGCACCATAGGTTGCCAGCCGCACCGCCACCTGCAGGATGTCGGTCAGCTTTCCCTCGACCTCCAGCTTTCCTTCCACATAGGCCGCTCCGAGGCGGTCCAGCGACGGGCGAAAAAGCTGTCGCAACGACGCGGCCGAAGGGATCGTGAACGTGACGCGAGGCTCCTCGCCCAGCGCAGCCTCCAACCCGTTCCACAGCCGCAAGCGCAGCGGAATCGCATGGTCGCGCATGCGGGCGACGAACTTGCCGAATTGGCGTTCCCACAACACCGAAGCCGGCCACGCAAAACCACGCGCGCCACGGGACAATGACTGAGCGTCTTCAACGAAGGCTTGCCTCATTCGACCCTCCGCACCGGGCGCCCGGCGCCAGTTGCACGTCCGGGCCGTCCGCCATCACGAATCGCCGTGTTTGCTGCGCCACCGCACGAAAACAGGTGATGCGATATGCGGGCGGTTCTCTGGACCCTGATTCGCTTCGGGACGATACTAATCAAAATGGGTTCCAAAACAAATATCTTACCGCTCGACGGGGTGCGGATATGGACATGAACCGAAGGCAGTTCTTCAGAATCAGCGCGGCGGGGCTTGCCGGCTCGAGCCTGGCGATGCTGGGCTTCTCTCCGGCCGAGGTTCTGGCGGAGACGCGCAACTTCAAGCTCGCCCGCACCACAGAGACCCGCAATACCTGCCCGTACTGCGCGGTCGGGTGCGGCATCATCATGTACGGCCTGGGCGACAAGGCCAAGAACGTGACCACCTCGATCATCCACATCGAGGGTGATCCGGACCATCCGGTCAATCGCGGCACGCTGTGCCCGAAGGGGGCGGGCCTGCTGGACTTCGTCCACAGCCCGAACCGGCTGAGGTATCCGGAGGTGCGCGAGCCCGGCGCAAGCGAGTGGAAGCGCGTGTCCTGGGACGAGGCGCTGTCGCGGATTGCAAAGCTGATGAAGGCGGACCGCGACGCCAACTTCGTCACCCAAAACGCCGACGGCAAGACGGTGAACCGGTGGCTGACCACCGGCATGCTGTGTGCCTCGGCCTCGTCCAACGAGACCGCTTACCTGACCCACAAGGTGATGCGTAGCCTGGGGATGCTGGTATTCGATAACCAGGCGCGTGTCTGACACGGCCCGACGGTGGCCAGTCTGGCCCCGACGTTTGGCCGCGGCGCGATGACCAACCACTGGGTGGACATCAAGAACGCCGACATTGTCCTGATCATGGGCGGCAACGCCGCCGAGGCCCATCCTTGCGGCTTCAAGTGGGTGATCGAGGCCAAGCAGCACAACAAGGCGAAGCTGGTCGTGGTCGACCCGCGCTTCACGCGCTCGGCCGCGATGTCCGACGAATACGCTCCGATCCGCCCGGGATCGGACATCGCGTTTCTCGGCGGGGTGATCAACTACCTGCTGAGCAACGACAAGCTGCAACACGACTACGTTCGCCATTACACGAACGCCTCGTTCATCGTGGGCGAGGACTACCGGTTCGACGACGGCCTGTTTTCCGGGTACGACGCGGAAAAGCGCCGCTATGACCCCTCGAGCTGGGGCTACGAGCTCGACGCCAAGGGCTACGCGAAGGTCGACGAGACGCTGCAGCATCCGCGCTGCGTGCTGCAGATCATGAAGCAGCACTACGCGCGCTATACGCCGGAGATGGTGGCCAGGGTGTGTGGAACGCCCAAGGACAGGTTCGTGAAGGTCTGCGAGCTGATCGGTTCGACTGCGGATCCGAAGCGCGCGATGACGATCATGTATGCCCTTGGCTGGACCCAGCACACCACCGGAACGGAGATGATCCGCACCGCGGCGATCGTCCAGTTGCTGCTGGGCAATATCGGCATCCCGGGCGGCGGCATGAACGCGCTGCGCGGTCACAGCAACATCCAGGGCCTGACCGACCTGGGCCTGATGTCGGAGCTCCTTCCGGGCTACCTGAACCTGCCGCGCGACTCGGAACAGCGCCTGGACGACTATCTGAAACCGCGCACGCTGCTGCCGCTGCGTCCGGGCCAGATGAGTTACTGGCAGAACTACCCGAAGTTCTTCGTCAGCTTGCAGAAGGCTTGGTGGGGCGACGCGGCCACCCGGGAGAATGACTGGGGGTTCGACTATCTGCCGAAGCGGGACAAGCTGTACGACCTGCTGCAGGCGTTCGAGCTGATGTACCAGGGCAAGCTGAACGGCTACATCTGCCAGGGCTTCAATCCGGTCGGCTCGGCTCCAAACAAGGCCAAGATCGTCGCCGGACTGTCCAAGCTCAAGTTCCTGGTCGTGATCGATCCGCTCAGGACCGAGACCGCCGAATTCTGGGCCAATCACGCCGAGTTCAACGATGTGAAGACGGCCGACATCCAGACCACCGTAATCCGGCTGCCCTCGAGCTGCTTCGCGGAAGAGGACGGGTCGCTGACCAATTCGGGACGGTGGCTTCAGTGGCACTGGAAAGGCGCCGAGCCGCCCGGCGACGGCAGGGGCGACCTGGAGATCATCGCCGGCCTGTATCAACGCCTGCGGGCGCTGTACCAGGCCGAAGGCGGCGCGTTTCCGGACCCGCTGCTGAAGCTCACCTGGCCGTACAAGATCCCCAGCCGTCCGTCGGCCGAGGAAATGGCGATGGAGTACAACGGCAAGGCCCTGGCCGACCTGGCCGACCCGAAGGACAAGACCAAGATCCTGGTCAAGGCCGGCGAGCAACTGGCGGGCTTTGGCCAGCTGCGCGACGATGGGAGCACGGCGTGCGGCTGCTGGATCTACTCGGGCGCCTGGACCCAGGCCGGCAACTTGATGGCCCGGCGCGACAACTCGGATCCTTACGGGATCGGGCAGACGCTGAACTGGGCCTGGTCCTGGCCGGCCAACCGCCGCATTTTGTATAACCGCGCGGCGGCGGATCCGGGCGGCAAGCCATGGGACCCGCGCCGCCGGTTGATCTCCTGGAACGGCAAGGCATGGGGTGGAAGCGACGTCCCCGACATGCGGCCGGACGCGGCGCCGGACGAGGGGGTCGGGCCGTTCATCATGACGGCCGAAGGCGTCGCGCGCCTGTTCGCGCCGACCGGGTTGGCCGAGGGTCCTCTGCCCGAGCATTACGAGCCGATGGAGTCGCCGCTGCCGAACAATCCGATGCACCCGAAGAACGACAAGGCGCGGGCCAACCCGGCCGCGCGCGTGTTCAAGGGCGACCGCGAGCAGTTCGGCACCGAGAAGGAGTACCCGTACGCGGCCACCAGCTACCGGCTGACCGAGCATTTCCACTACTGGACCAAGAACGTGCTGACCTCGGCGATCGTCCAGCCGCAGCAGTTCGTCGAGATCGGAGTCGACCTGGCGAAGGAAAAGGGCATCGCCGATGGCGACCGGGTCAAGGTCAGCAGCAAGCGCGGCTACCTGACGGCGGTCGCGGTCGTCACGCGGCGGCTCGCGTCGCTCGACTGCGATGGCCGCAAGGTCCACACGGTGGGCCTGCCGAATCACTGGGGCTTCGTGGGGCTGACCAAGCCGGGGTACCTGGTCAACACGCTGACCCCGTTCGTCGGCGATGCCAACACGCAGACGCCCGAATACAAGGCCTTCATCGTCAACCTCGAGAAGGCCTGAGGATCCGCCATGTCAACGCTGCAGACGCTCGACATCTCCGCGCGCTCCGCCACGAGCTTTCCTTCACCCTCGGTGCGGCGCGAACCGCACGTGGCCAAGCTGATCGACGTGACCAGCTGCATCGGCTGCAAGGCCTGCCAGGTGGCCTGCATGCAGTGGAATGACCTGCGCGATGCGGTCGGGGAAAACGAGGGAACCTACGACAATCCGCGCGACCTGACGCCCGCTTCCTGGACCGTGATGCGGTTCTCCGAGGTCGAAGTGCAGGCCGGGCGCCTGGAGTGGCTGATCCGCAAGGACGGCTGCATGCACTGCGAGGATCCGGGCTGCCTGAAGGCATGCCCGGCGCCCGGGGCGATCGTGAAGTACGCCAACGGCATCGTCGACTTCATATCGGAAAACTGCATCGGGTGCGGCTCGTGCGTCACCGGTTGCCCGTTCGACGTGCCCAGGATCTCGAAGAAGGACAGCAAGGCCTACAAGTGCTCGCTGTGCGCGGACCGGGTTGCGGTGGGCCTGGAGCCGGCCTGCGTGAAGGCGTGTCCGACCGGTGCGATCCGTTTCGGCACCAAGGAGGACATGAAGGAGTTCGCGGCCGGCCGCGTCGTCGACCTGAAGGAGCGCGGCTACGAGCAGGCCGGGCTGTACGATCCGCCGGGCGTGGGCGGCACGCACGTGATGTACGTGCTGCAGCACGCCGACCAGCCGCAGCTGTACCACGGCCTGCCGGCCGACCCGAAGATCAGTCCGCTGGTTTCGCTCTGGAAGGGGATCCTGAAGCCGCTGAGCATGCTGGCGATGGCCGGCGCAGTGGCGGGCGCCTTCTTCCATTACATGAAGGTCGGCCCGGACGAGTCGGGTGTGGACAAATGAAAACCCTCACCCCCGGCCCCTCTCCCACTGGCGTGGGAGAGGGGGGAACTTGTACCCCCTTCTTCGCTCTCCCACTTCACATTGGCTGGGGGAGCACGAGGGGGCCAGCCCAGCCCCCTCGTTCTCTTCCTCTAGCCCTTTCCGGCCGCAGGCCGGAAAGGGCCGGGGGTGAGGGACGGTGCTAGGAGAAATCGATGGAAGACACTCGTTACCTGCAGCGCTACTCGGACGCCGACCGGATGAACCACTGGGCGCTGGTGATCCTGTTTTTCTGCGCGGCGCTATCCGGTCTTTCGATGGTTCAGCCGTGGCTGTTTTTTCTATCCAACTTGTTCGGCGGCGGCCCGTGGACGCGCATCCTGCATC
>Ga0075030_100006908_pt1 | contig 10145 bp, 5 predicted proteins | sample LitLauG_LLR_2012_FD_71393 | JGI IMG/M metagenome (GOLD analysis project Ga0075030, IMG submission 71393) | Freshwater sediment microbial communities from Pennsylvania, USA - Little Laurel Run_MetaG_LLR_2012 | ecosystem: Environmental > Aquatic > Freshwater > Creek > Sediment | place: USA...
AGAGCCGCTCGCCATGGGGCACCCTCTGGGTCCGGCTAAGGTCTCGGAAGAGGCTCTCCAATCCATTGGCGGCCGGATACGCACGGCGAAAAGTCCGCGAAGCCCCGGCCGCCGCAACGATTTTCTTTCCAATCTCCGGGCACACGTGTCTTTAACGCCTTGCACCCCGTACCGCTCCGCCCCCAGCAACTTCTCCGCAATCTTCCTTCGCATCCCCACCGCATCCACCGGCTCGTATTTGGCGTAGCGCCGCAGCATCGGCAGGTTCGCCCGCAGCGAATCGCCCTCCGAGCAGGCCCCCAGCACCCCGCGCGCCGTTACGTCCACCCGCGCCATCGCATCCCGCAGGAACACCGCGTTGAGGAATGTCCGCACCGCCCCGACCGGGCACGGAACATCCGCTGAGCGGAAAGTCACTATCGGCTGCCTGGGGCCTCAGTTGGCAAAATAGCCGCGCCGCGCGAATACGCGCAGGTTGGGCACGCTGACCTTCACATCCAACCGCCGCCACTTGCCCGAGATCGCGTCAGGGTTCTGCAGGTAGCCAACCATATATTGATTGCGCACGGCCTGGCTGATTTTGGCAGCAGCGGCCACCATGTCGTCGTTTTGCGCGGGAGCAAAATTCAGACCGCCGCTGTGATCCGCAAGATCGCGCAGCAGCGCCAGGCCGTTCTGCTGTTCGGACTGTTCCTTCGGCCCCGCGGGCGGAGTGCCCGACGTGATCGCGATCGTATGGATCTGGACATCCCGTTCCTGGAGATTGCGGAGCAGTTCCGCCCTCGAGTAGCGGCTGTCATTGTCCATGCCATCGGAAACCACCAGGAGCGCCTTTCGCCCGTGGCGGGAAGAGCGCATCTGGTTCAGGCCGAGGTAAACCGAGTCGATCAGGGCCGTGCTGCCCTCCGCCTGGGTCAGGCCGAGCCGTTTCTGGAGCGCATCCAGGTCGGCGGTAAAGCTCAACAAACTCTTCGGCCGGCTTCCGACGGCCAGCAGGAAACTCTCGTCGTCGGGATTGGCCGTGTTCAGGAAGGCGCGAACCGCTGTGAGCGCCGCGGGCAACTTGTCCCGCATGCTGCCGCTGAGATCCAGGACCACGCCGACCGAGCAAGGCGCCTCCTCGGTAGAAAACGCCACGATCGGCTGTGCCACGTGGTCCTCGAAAACCGTGAACTTGTCCCTGGGGAGCCCATTTACCGTGGAGCCCGCGCGGTCGGTGACGATCGCGGAGATCAAAACCAGATTGGTGTCGGCGCGCAGCACCGTGGCCGGCCGTTCCAAAGTTGCACGCGTGGTCCCCCGCAGGAGACCGGGAAGCGGCTGCGACCAGAGCTCCCCAGCGGCGAACAACAGGGTCGCCGCCACCACCCCGAGGTTGATGGTCATCGGATCCCGAAATCATCGTCATACCACTATTGCAGCGTACTTGCAATTGGGCGGAACGAAGACGGAGATCCGGGCAGGGCGTGAGGCCTCTCCCAAACCGGCTAGAACTTGTTCCAGAGGAACTGGTTGTAGACCTCGTGGTGGTACTGGACCTCGGGCGCCTTCACGAACGTCCCCAGCAGCTTCGGGCACCGGTCGGCCGACGATTGCTTCAGGTCCGCGTAGCGCCCCTTCACGTCCTCTCCCAGCAGCTTGGTCGTCCACTCGTTGGCCCGGAAGTGCGCCAGGGCGTCGTAGATATTGTCCGGCAGAAACCGGTCCGCCGCCCGCAGGTTCTTGATCTTGGCGATGTCCCCGTCCAGCCCCGTCCTGAATACCGTCAACAATACCAGGTACGGGTTGGCGTCCGGCCCCACACTCCGCACTTCCACCCGCATGCTGCGCTCATTGCCGATCGGAATCCGCACCATCGATCCCCGGTCCACCGCCGATGCCTTCAACTGGTTCGGCGCTTCAAAGTGCGGATCCAGGCGCCGGTAGGCATTCACGCTGGCATTAAACAACAGGCACGTGTCCAAGCCGTGCGTCAGGATCCGGTCCACAAATTGCCAGCCGAATTTGCTCAACATCTCTTCACCCTTCGGGTCCCAAAACTGGTTCTTCCCGCCCTTGCTCACCGACACGTTGGTGTGCATCCCACTGCCGTTCACGCCCACCACCGGCTTGGGCAGGAAACTCGCCGTCATTCCCATATTGGTGGCCAACTGGCGGCAGATCAGCTTGTACAACTGGATCTGGTCGGCCGCCGCCACCACTTCCGAGTAGCAGTAGTTGATCTCGAACTGCGAGGGCGCCACTTCCGGGTGGTCCTTCTCGTTCTGGAATCCCATCGCCCGCTGCACCTCCGCCGACCGGTCGATGAACACCCGCAACGGATCCCCCGGCAGCGAATGGTAATAGCCGCCCGTGTTGACGTATTCGAACTGCCCGGTCTCGTGGTAGTGCCGCTCGGCGTCCACTCCCTTGAAGATGAAGCCTTCGATTTCGTTGGCCGCGTTCAGAGTGTAGCCCTTGGTCGCGTACAGCTCGTTGGCATATTTCTTCAGCATCCCGCGGATGTCGGCGCGGAACGGCGACCCGTCCTTGTCGATCACGTCGCCGAACACCATCACCTTGCCGCCTCCGAAGATGTCCGACGGGCCCCAGTAGAAGGCGCCCCAATCCATGTACAGCCGCAGATCGCTCTCCTTCTGCGCCGTGAAGCCGCGGATCGACGAGCCGTCGAACGTCAGGTTGTCCCAGCTCTTGACCAGGAACTTCTTGTCGTAGTCGAGCATGTGCAGGCGGCCTTCAAGGTCGCTGAACAATACGGTGACGGCCTTGATGCGCTTCTCGTCGGTCAGGTACTTGAGGCGCTCTTCCTGGATCTGCTCGATGGGCACGCGCTGCTGGCGCTGCTCCTTGGCGTGCAGGTTCAGTTCTTCCAGTTCGCTGTAGGAAATCGTCAAAAAATCGGTGAGTGCGTTGTTGGACATTAGTCTCCTGTTCTGTGTTGCAGAATTCTTAATTGTCGGGGACGAAGGTCCGAACTGGCAATGGTTTCGCCGGCTCTTGTTGATAGATTGTCTTTATGGATTCCCCTCAAGAAATTGATAGGCGACAGGGGTGCCGGCGCGCCTTACTTTTTCGTGACTGTCGCCGAATCCGTCGCCGTCTTGCCGGCTGAATCGGTCACGGTCAGGGTAAACGTATAGGTTCCGGGACCACCGACCAGTTCGACAGTCGCCGTCCCAAAGCCTCCGTTGGCTGTGATCACGGCTGGGAGCGAACCGGAAACCACGCCCCACTGATAGGTGAGCGGTCCGCCGTCGGAGGCGGTGGACGTAGTGCCGTCCAACTGGACTTGAAACGCCTTGGTCGCCAGGCTCTTCGGATTCGCAATCGCTTTGGTAGCGGTAGCGCCTGCCGAGGCGCCGGCCACCGTTCCGGTGGTTGGGTCCAGAATCAGGGCCGGCGCCGCCGCAGCCTGAAAGTTGAACATGCCGTTCAGCGGCCCGGCGATGGCATCCGTCGAGTTGTCGCCGATCCGGCCCAGGCTCCAGTTGTCCTCGATGAAGCGAAGAATCGAGGATTGATCCGTCACCGTGTGATCCACATAGTTGACCTTGGCGTAAGGAGAAATCACCAGCAGCGGCAGGCGCGGACCGTAACCGCAGCGGCCCTGATAGGTGGCCCCCGTGGCGGCGCCGCAAGCGCCCGGCCCGTTGAGGTTGTCGTCCGCAGTCGCCGACTGGTTCACGATGGGCCCGATCGCGTGGTCATACCAGCCATCGGAATCGTCGTACGCAATGATGACCGCGGTGGTGCTCCAGAAAGGCGATTGCATGAGGGTGTTGATCGTATTCACCACAAACGTTTGCTCGTCCAGCGGAGAGGAGTACCCGGCGTGACCATCTTGATAAGCAGGAGCCTTCAGGTAGCTGACGGCCGGGAGATTGCCGGCAGCCAGCGCGGCGAAGAAGTCGCTGGTGTCGTACTGATGATTCGCCTGATCGGTCGCGCCGATACTCGCCACCGACGTGGGCGGGAGGTGGTGCGGGTTCGCCGTCTGCTTGTAGTACATGAAGCCCTGGTGGTGGGGGATATAGTCGCCAGACGTTGTTTTGGCGTCATCGCCCGCCAGACCCGTATGGTGAGCGCCGCAAACTGCCGTACCGTCGGCCTTCTGCGAAGTCGGCTTGAATCCCCCCTGGAAAAAACCCCAAATGACGCCCTTGGCATTCAGCAGATCCCCCACGTTCTTCCCCGTCATCGTAATGTAGGTTCTCGGCGGCGCCAGCGTGCAATCGTCCAAAGACGGGTCGGGACGGGGATCGCCAATCACCGACCCCGCGGAGACGTTCCCGGCCGCGCTGCCGGCCGTCACGGTGGCGCCATGGGTTTGACCGGCAATCAGGCTGATCACGCCTGGGGTCGAGGGCCCGAAGGTGGTGTTGTACGAGTTGTCGCTCATGGCGAAGTTTTGCGCGTAGTTCCAAAACGCGGTGACGGTGTTGCCATCGTAATAGCCCATCACGATGTTCTTGCCGTAGCCACCGACGTCGCAACTGGAACTGCCCACTCCGACGCTCTCTACGAACAGGTTCATCAGGCCGCCGTTATAGGCCTTCTGCTCGTCGCCGTAGTTGTGGTCCTGGTCGCAGGTGACGGCTTGGGCGCGGGTAAGCCGGAACGGTTGCGCGGCGTTGGGATTGTTGGTGAGCAGCGGTCCGGAAAGACCGTTGACCGAGGGCGAGCCCGGCGCAGCGGTGAACATGGGCTCGTTCGCCGAATTGTTGGCGGCCACGGGATACGTGGCAAAGTAGTGGTCGAAGGAAACGTTCTCCTGAAAGATCACAACCACGTGTTGAATGGGGGTGGTGGTCGCCGGCTGGCTTTGTGCGTCAACCACGGCAAGCTGGCCGTAAAGACGAAGGCAGCAATCGTTTGGCAAGTGGCGGCATGAATATCCGGTGGCAGGGCGGCCATGCTCGGTTCGACATATAATCAGGACACTGGCACTCATCATGACCTGGAAGCTTTTCGCTGCCGCCGCCGGATTAGCCCTGTCGCTACCGGCGCAAACACCACGCGCCACCGTCGATTTCCAGCGCGAAATCCGTCCCATCCTCTCCGACAACTGTTTCCAATGCCACGGGCCCGACTCGAACACCCGAATGGCGGGGCTGCGTCTGGACCTGAAGGAGACCGCCCTGGAAGCGAGGAAACGCGGCGCCGCGGTAGTTCCGCTTAAGCCGGAAGCCAGCTTGCTCTATCAGCGGATCTCGGCACCGACGCCCGCCCGGCGTATGCCTCCCGAGTCCGCACACAAAACGCTCACGCCGCAGCAGATCGCGCTGCTCAAGCGCTGGATCGAACAGGGCGCTCCCTGGCAGGAGCACTGGGCCTTCCGCGCACCCACCCCGCCGCGCGTTCCCGCCGCCGGAAACACGACGTGGGCAAGGAACCCGATCGACCACTTCGTGCTGGCCCGGCTGGAGGCCGAGGGACTGCAACCGGCGCCCGCCGCCGACGCGCGCACGCTGATCCGCCGTGTCGCACTCGACCTGACCGGCCTGCCGCCCAAGCCCGCCGAGCTGGAGACCTTCCTGAAAGACACCTCGCCCAGTGCCTATGAGCGCATGGTGGACCGCTACCTGGCCTCGCCCCACTACGGCGAGCACCGCGCCCGCTACTGGCTGGATGCGGCGCGCTACGGCGATACCAACGGCATCCACGTGGACAACTACCGCGAGATGTGGCTCTATCGCGACTGGGTCATTCAGGCATTCAACCGCAACCTGGGATTCGATCAATTCAGCATCGAACAGATTGCCGGCGACCTGCTTCCCAATCCGACCATGGAACAACTGATTGCCACCGGCTTTTACCGCTGCGGCGTCACCACCAACGAGGCCGGCATCATTGAGGACGAGTACACCGAGATCTACGCCAAGGATCGCGCCGACACCACGGGCGCCGTCTGGCTGGGCATGACGGTCGGCTGCGCCACCTGCCACGACCACAAGTTCGATCCGATCTCGCAGAAGGACTTTTACTCGCTGGGCGCCTTCTTCCGCAACACTACGCAGGCGGTGATGGATGGCAACGTCCACGATACACCGCCCATTCTCCTGGTGCCGCGCCCGGAAGACCGCGCCGATTGGGAACGGATCAGGGCCAGGCTGGCGGCCATTCCCAGGGAGATGGAGAGCGCGCGAACCGCCGCCGCCGGCGACTTCCGGCGGTGGCGGGAGCAGCGCGAAGAGATCGCTGCGGACCAACCCTTGGGCGACAAGAGCGAAACCCATCGCGCCCGAGACGGCGTCCTTTCCGCCGTTCCCAAACTCGACGCCGAGAAGCCGTTTTCGCTCAGCGTCCATTTTCTGCTTCCGGCGGCGGAGAAGAGCGCGCCGGATAAGAACGGGGCGGAGAAGAACGAGGCTGACAAAACCTACGTCCTGGCCGCACAGCAGAGCTCGAAGGAGAGGGGCCGCGGCTGGGTATTGGACGTAAACGCGCGCTTGCCAGGCTTACGGCTGATCGGCGACGACGGCAAGAGTATCGAGATCCGGGCCGAACAATCGGAACGGCTGACACCTGGGACCGCCAACCACGTCGTGGTGACGTACGATGGCGAGCGCCACCGCGGCAGCCTCGGCCTGTACGTGAACGGCAGGGCGGTGGCCTTGCAGGGACGCGGCAATTCCGGGCTGGAACTGGCCGGCAGCATCAACACCGAAAGCCCGGTGGTATTGGGCCGCTCCCTGCAGAAGGGCGCCATCGCCGATTTTCGGGTGTTCGACCGTGTGCTCACCGAAAGCGAAGCGGCGCTGTTGAACCAGTGGCCTGCGGTCCTGGCTGGAGCCGAATCCGCGCTGCTCACCTACTTCCTGGTGCGTGATTACGAACCGTTCCGGAAGCTGGCCGCGGAGCAGCACGCGCTCAACGTCGAGGTCAAACCGATCGCGGACCGCGCCGCCACTACCCTGGTGATGCAGGAGAAGGCGGACACGACGCCGCTGGCTTACGTCCTTTACCGCGGCGCTTACGACCAGAGGCGCCAGCGGGTGGAGGCCGGCACGCCCGCCGTGCTGCCTCCCATGACCTCCGATCTGCCCAGGAACCGCCTGGGCTTTGCCAAGTGGCTCTTCAGCAAAGACCATCCGCTCACGGCGCGCGTGGCCGTGAACCGCATGTGGCAGGAAATCTTCGGCACGGGGATCGTCAAGACTGTGGACGACTTCGGCAGCCAGGGCGAAGCGCCCAGCCATCCCCAACTGCTGGATTGGCTGGCTCTGGACTTCCGCGATCACCAGTGGGACGTGAAGCGCTTTTACAAGCAGATTCTCATGTCGGCCACCTATCGCCAGGCCGCACTGGCCACCCCGGCAAAACTGGCCAAAGATCCGGAGAACCGGCTCTTCAGCCGCGGGCCGCGCTTCCGCATGGAAGGCGAAATGGTTCGCGACTACGCGCTGGCAGCCAGCGATCTGCTGGCGCCGCAAATCGGCGGGCCCAGCGTCAGGCCCTACCAGCCCGACGGCATCTGGGAAGCCGTGGCGATGGAGGCTTCCAACACGCGCTTTTACAAACGCGACTCCGGCGACGGGCTCTTTCGCCGGTCCTTATATACCTTCTGGAAGCGCAGCGCGCCACCGGCCAGCATGGACCTCTTCAACGCGCCCACTCGCGAGGGCTGCACCGTGCGCCGCGAACGCACCGACACGCCGTTGCAGGCGCTGGTGACCATTAACGACGTGCAGTTCATGGAGGCCGCCCGCGCCCTGGCGGAGCGCAGCATGGAGACGTTCGGCAGTTTCGACCCCCGGCTGGACTTCATCGCCACGCGCGTGCTGGCGCGTCCGTTGGCGCTCGCGGAACACCAGATCGCCGACAAGTCCTTCCAGGAATTCCGGCGCTACTATGAGGCCCACCCGGCCGATGCCCGCAAACTCCTGAACACCGGTGAGAAGAAACCGGACCCGGCGCTGCCGCCCGTGGAATTGGCGGCGCTGACCATGCTCGCCAACCAGATGCTCAATCTCGATGAGGTCTTGAACAAATGAATCGTTGGAAGGACATACTGAGGCCGGACGATCACGGCCATTACTCGCGCGCGGCGCGTGAACTGGACAAGACCTCGCACCGGCTGCACGGACCCGGCTGCCATCCGATGGATGGTCTGGCGCGAGAGATGGCGATGCAGGAAACCCGGCGCCGCTTCTTCGCGCGCGGCGCTCAAGGTATTGGCGGGCTAGCCCTGGCGTCGTTGCTGGGCGGGAGTGCCGAGGCCGCCACGGCCGGCGGCCTGGCCGGCCTGCCGCACTTTGCGCCGAAGGCCAAGCGGTGCATCTACCTCCACCTGATGGGCGCGCCGCCGCAGATGGAGACCTACGATTACAAGCCGGGGATGAAAGACTGGTACGACAAAGACCTGCCCGAATCGATTCGCCAAGGGCAGCGCCTGACCACGATGACTAGCGGCCAGAGCCGCTTCCCCATCGCGCCCTCGATCTTCCAGTTCGCGCAACACGGCAAATCCGGGGCGTGGGTTTCGGAACTGCTGCCTTATACCGCGCGCATGGTGGACGAAATCGCCATCATCCGCAGCATGCACACCGAGGCAATAAACCATGAACCGGCGATCACGTTTTTCCAAACCGGATTCATGATCGCGGGCCGCCCTTGCATCGGTTCGTGGCTCAGTTACGGGCTCGGCAGCATGAATCAGGACCTGCCCGCCTTCGTGGTGTTGCAGGCCAAGCACTACCATCCCAAGGCCAACGTGCAGGCGATTTCGGCGCGGTTGTGGAGCGCGGGCTTCCTCTCCGGCCAGTACTCCGGCGTCAGCCTCCGCGCCGCGAAAGACCCGGTGCTGTTCATCAACAATCCCGATGGCGTCGCGCCGGCCGTGCGCCGGTCGATGCTAGACGGCCTCGGCGCCATGAACGAGCTCACTTTCCGCAAACTCGGCGATCCCGAGACGAAGACGCGCATCGCGCAGTACGAAATGGCGTTTCGCATGCAGACCTCCGTTCCAGAGCTGACCGACACCAGCAAGGAGCCCGCGAGCACCTGGGAATCGTACGGTCCCCAATCGCGCAAACCCGGGTCGTTCGCGGAAAGCTGTCTGATGGCGCGCCGCCTGGCCGAACGCGGCGTGCGCTTCGTCCAGGTTTACCACCGCGGTTGGGACGTGCACGGCAACCTGCCCGAGGTTCTGGCCAGCCAGTGCAAGGAGATCGACCAACCCTGCTTCGCCCTGGTGCAGGACCTCAAACAGCGCGGCATGCTGGACGACACACTGGTGATCGTGGCCGGCGAATTCGGCCGCACCATCTATTCGCAGGGCAAGCTCACCACCACGGATTACGGCCGCGATCACCATCCCCGCTGCTTCAGCCTGTGGATGGCCGGCGGCGGCATCCAAGGCGGGGTGGTCCACGGCGAGACCGACGAGTTCAGCTACAACATCACGCGCGACCCGGTGCACGTGCGCGACTTCCAGGCGACCATCCTGCACCTGTTCGGCATCGACCACGAACGGTTCACATACAAGTATCAGGGACTGGATATGAAACTGACCGGTGTGGAGAAGGCCGAAGTGGTGAAAGCAGTTGTCGGGTAGCTGTCCTCGCCTGCCCGGTGGCAGGGCGCGGCGAAGTAGCCACGCGAGGGCGGTGGCAGAATCGCGCCGGAGTTTGTGACGCATCTTGCGAGACTACTTGCAGATTGCGCGCACTTTCTAAGCTATAGAATTTAGGGCCCTTGGTAAGTCAAGGCGCGGCTTTGTGACGCATCTCGCGGGTATTCGGGAAAGATGCGTCACAACGACTTACGGGCGCACGACACGATGGAGAAGTGTATCGGGCTGGCTGGGCCCGACAGCAAATGGCAAATTGTCAAAGAACGGCGGGCGGCCACTGGGCCAGTTGGCGGCGGCCTCCATTCTCGATTGTACGAAACGAGGCCCCAGCGGGCCGGCAGCGGAGCGGCGGATTCGGCGTGTAAGTCTCTGAATGGTGGGTAGTTAAGAATATTTTATTTGGTGGTGATTCAACTACGCCGCCGCCGCCGGGGGGCGTCACCGGGATGGATGAACCTAAAAACGGCAGTTAACCGGGGGCGTCGGCCAGCCGACCGGTGTTTCCGATGACCTTGCCACCGAGGAATTGACGAAACGCGGCACTGAGAATTAGCGTCCACCGCTCCCACTG
>Ga0075030_100006910_pt1 | contig 10144 bp, 4 predicted proteins | sample LitLauG_LLR_2012_FD_71393 | JGI IMG/M metagenome (GOLD analysis project Ga0075030, IMG submission 71393) | Freshwater sediment microbial communities from Pennsylvania, USA - Little Laurel Run_MetaG_LLR_2012 | ecosystem: Environmental > Aquatic > Freshwater > Creek > Sediment | place: USA...
CCGATGGGCTGCATGCGAGTCTTCATCACCTCTTCCTGCAACTCGGTGGCGATGAGGTTCATCCGCTGCGAAACGGTTTGGAGGTTCGTGCCCTCGACCGTGTTTGAAATTTGCAGCAACTGGTTTCGGGCCAGCACCAGCTCACCGACCAGAGTCATCAACTTGTCGAGCACGGTGACGCCGACGCGAATGGTTTCAATGGCGGAGTCGCGGTGGCGGGCTTCGGGCGGCGGCGCGGGTGAAGCCGTTTCCGTGGAAGCCGAGGCCCCGGAAGTGGTGGGTTCGGAGACCTCCGTTGCCACTGGTGTGTGGATGGCAGACTCGGCGGGTGATGCGGCAGTATCCCGGGTTTGTTGCAAACGAGTGAGGGTCTCGCGCAGTTCGGGGTAGTCGTTGTCGCCGTCCTGCCCGGTTGCCTGAATCTCCGCCAGCATCTGACGAACTGCGTCCACCATGCCCAAAAGAGCGGTGGTGATCTCGGGATCGAGGGTGAGTAGGCCATCTCGCAGGCGAGTCAGGAGATTTTCCCCGACGTGCGCCACTTTTTCGAGTTTGTTGAAGCCGAGGAATCCGCACGTGCCCTTGATGGTGTGAATGGTGCGGAAGACGCCGGCCAGCGCGTCACGGTCTGAAGGATTTTTTTCCAGACCAATCAGGTCCCGGTCCAAACGGTCAAGGTTTTCGTAGCTCTCGACCAGAAAATCCTTGACGATGTCGCTGTCGCTCATCTGCCGGTCCTTTCTCAGTGCGCTCCTGTCTCTTGGACTCCATCGTCCCGTTTGATGAATGGCATTAACGGCGAAACGGGCGTACCCCTTTTGCCGCGACGTGTGCTGCCGGGTCAGGCGAGGAAAGGAAATTAGAGAGGGGGAGAAAGGGAGACCACAAAAAAGAAAAGCCCCCGGGAAATTTCCCGGGGGCGAAAGCCTTCCTTCGAGTCTACGGGAAGTAGTAACGGAACGACGTCATGAACATATTGTCGATGCCGTGCGGCGCTGTAAAGGTCGGCGTCGAGCCGCCCGTATTGGTTCCTGCCCAGGCATTACGCATCACGTAGGAATACTGCGGACCAAACTGCAGTCTTCCTTTTGGACCGCTGTGTACCTTGATCCAGAAGCCCATCGTGCCTTCGATCAGGCTCTGCGTGTCAGCCTGACAAGTCGATGGCAGAGTCCCGAATCCGCCGCCGGAACCGGGTGTCGTTTCGAGATAGCACGTCGCTACAGTTTGCGTCGGGGCGCCATACCCAACATTCACCAAAGAGACCGGATCGAGCGCATAACGTTTCTTCACGTACTCTTCGCCCACGTTGGCGTAGAAATCAAGACGGGGCACGTGATACTCGAGCGTCGCCAAGCCCTGATAGCTGCGCAGCGGAGCAAGCGTGCCATCGACGTTCACGGTCGAATCGGGCAAACCACCGGTTCCGTAGCGTCCGACGCCTCTGCCCATGATAGCGTGGAGGCCGAAATCAACATGCTTATTCAACATGTTGAAGCGAGCGTTCGCGCCAATGCCTCCGGCGTTCTTGGAGCTGTTGTATGCGCCCTGCGTTGATTTGGAAGTGGTACAGGATGAGGCTGACTGCGGCTCATAGCACGGGTACACACGGTCGCGGAAGCGGCTCAGGATTCCGAATACTTCGTAGTGTCCGAAGCCGGGCTCCCAAGCAGCCTTCACGATGAAGTCTGGCGTTGCGTTGAACGAGTAGGTCGCGCCGGAGTTGTACAATCCGCCGCCGTTACCGGAGCCGCCAAAAGCAAAGTTCGGTTGATTGCCACGGGCTGCGAAGGTAGTTTGCGGATTTTCGATCGAGGCGCCGAGCCAGAAGTGGTTGTTGAAATTACGCACAACGCGGAAGCCGGCCTGCCGTGCCCAGCTGAAGCCGACGGTGTACTGTGGGTCGATCGTCATCGGAAGAGCTTCAGACCGGTTGTCCATGCCCTTCCTGGTTTCCGTCACCAAGCTCCACATCTGGCCGCCAGTGAAGGTCCAGTTGGCGGAAGCGGCTTGTCCCCACACCTGCCGTTGCCGGAACGTGTAACTGTTGCTCTGGTTGTTGTTGGAAGTGACGCCAGCGGAGAGGAAGTCAGCTTCGTAGTAGCCGGTCATCTTCAGATCCGCTAGTTTGCCTTCGGCGAGCATCGAGATTCGCGACTGACGGCCGGAGGCGAAGAATTCCGACACCGCATTTTGGGCAGCACCGGGGAAGTTCAGGCCGTTGAAGGGAGTGTTGATGTCCGCTCCCAGAGCGCGATTGCGGTAGACCGATTCTGCCGCCAGGAAGCCGCCGGGTGTGATCGTGATTCCCTTGAAGTGAATGGCCAGGGGGCTTTCAAATTGGTCGTGGATGTTCTTCTGAGTTTCCTGCAGAGAGAGCGCGGCGTTCGTGGCATTCGTTTTTAAGTCGGTAACGTCGCTCTTAAGGGCGGTGACGGTTTGTCCCTGGTCAGCGGTTTGAGAAGCGACCGCATCCGCCTTGGCTTGGGCCTGCGTGGCGACAGCCTGGCTCTGATCAAGGCGCTGTTCGAGTTGCTGAATCTTTTGATCGCGGCTCTGAAGCGCCTGATTCATCTGCTGAATCTGCTGTTGTTGCGCTTCAATCGCCTGCTTCAGCTCACCGAGTTGAGTCGAAACGGATGGCGCCGCGGGCTTCCGGGTAGCTTTTTTCTTCGTGCCTGACGCATCCTGCGGGGGCTCAGCGGCATACAAGCTGCTCGCTAGCGCGACTAGCAGCGCCAAAGCCATAATTCGTTTCATTTCCCATTCTCCTTAGAAAGAAAAATTAACAGCTTGCACAACAATGCCAACAACTTCCATGGGGTCCGTCTTCACTTGTGCGAACCCTGATCGTAAAGCTCGGATTGTTAATAAACGATGAACGTTCGTTGAATATCGCGTTAATACGAGCTGAGATGTGACGGAAAAGAACAACCGCAAACATGAAAGAGTTACTGGTCAGCATTCACCAACCGTTGCCCAGATGACGACGATTCGACCGAAGGTTGGTGCGGCTAATCGGGAGAAGCGATACGGGGGTACAAGTGCGGTGGAGGTCGAGAGCTGACCAACCATCTCATGCGCTAGAAGTGCTTGCCGGAAAGCTTCCGCGGTAGTTTAATGGGTCCTCGAACATCCGGCCATGCTGTGGGCCGCTGGCGCGGAAGGGGTCTGGTTGCCGGAAATCTCGCCCAATCAAGTTACAGAATTGTTGAACCAGTGGAGGCACGGCGACACTGAAGCGCCGCGAGTGTTGCTTCCGCTGGTGTACGACGAACTGCGCCGTCTCGCCCGCTATCACCTCCGCGCGGAGAGATCCGATCACACGCTGCAAAGCACGGCACTGGTGCATGAGGCCTACCTGCGCATGGTGAAGCCAGCCTCATTGCAACTGGACAGCCGGCGGCATTTCTTCGCGTTGGCCTCACAGATGATGCGGGAGATCCTCGTCGACTACGCGCGCAGCCGCCGCGCCGCAAAACGTGACGGCGGCGAAAAGCTTACGTTAGATGAGGCAGCGGAATTGGCTACATCAAAGGGCGTGGACGTTCTCGCGCTCGACGATGCTCTGCACCAGTTGGCGAAGATGAGTTCGCGGCAAAGCCGGATTGTGGAATTGAAATTCTTCGGCGGGTTGCAGACTGGGGAAGTTGCTGAAGTGTTGGAAGTATCCACGGCGACGGTGGAGCGCGACTGGGCGGCGGCTCGAGCCTGGTTGCATCGCGAGATCAGTAGGACGGAATGCAATGAATCCTGAACGTTGGGAACAGGTGAGTGAAGTCCTGGACAAGGCTCTGCGCCTGCCGCCGCAGGCGCGCTCCGCGTATCTCGACGAGGTTGGCGCCCGCGATGCTGAGTTGCGCGGGGAAGTGGAGTCACTCCTCGACTCCCATGAAAAAGCGGGCAGCGAATTCCTGAACGCTATGGATATGCCGACCGGGTCCGTTTCCGGCGATACGGCAGAGCGCACATCACGAATCGGTCGTCGGCTCGGTCCCTACCAGATCGTGGAGTTGATCGGCGTCGGCGGAATGGGTGAAGTGTTTCGGGCGGTTCGTGCCGACGATCAGTACAGCAAGCAAGTTGCGCTCAAACTGGTCCGTCCAGGGCAAGACTCCTCTTTTGTGATCCACCGGTTCCGTAACGAGCGGCAGATTCTAGCCAGCCTCGACCACCCAAATATTGCACGGCTTCTGGACGGCGGGACGACCGAAGAAGGCGTTCCGTACTTTGTCATGGAGTTGATCGAGGGCAAGACGATCGACCGCTATTGCAACGATCGCAAACTGGCGACAGTGGAGCGGCTGAAGTTGTTTCTGCAGGTTTGTTCGGCGGTGCAACTCGCACATCAACGGTTGATTGTGCACCGGGACATCAAGCCCGGGAACATCCTGGTCACGGCGGACGGAGTACCGAAGCTGCTCGATTTTGGCATCGCAAAACTCCTGGACCCCGGCGAAGGAACGGAGGGCTCAGAGCCCACGCAGACCATGACGCAGTTTCGGGCGTTCACTCCAGGATACGCGAGCCCGGAACAACTCAAGGGTGAGCCGATCACGACCGCGAGCGATGTTTATTCATTAGGGGTCGTGCTGTATGAGTTGCTCGCCGGGAGCAGTCCGTATGGAAGCGCGACCCGAACGCCGCATGAAATGGCGCGTGCCGTGTGTGAATTGGAGCCGGTAAAACCGAGCACGGCCATTCGCCGCCTTGCCAGTAGCGGAAAGACGGAAGGCCTGCCGATTGCCGGTGAGGGCGACGCGAACAAACTGAGCCAGCGCCTGAAGGGAGACCTCGACAACATCATTCTGATGGCGTTGCGGAAGGAGCCGCAGCGGCGGTACAGCTCGGTGGAACAGTTTGCGGCGGATATCCGGCGGCATTTGGAAAACCTTCCGGTGACTGCCCGCCAGGACACAGCGGGATATCGAGCATCCAAGTTCGTCGCCCGGCACAAGACTGGAGTTGCGTTGACCGCGACATTCGCTGTGCTTTTGCTGGCGGCGTTAATCGTCACGGCTCGTGAAGCCCGTATCGCGCGCCAACAGGCGGCGATCGCCAGTGCACAACGAGCGAGGGCGGAGCAGCGTTTTAATGATGTGAGAAAGCTCGCGAACTCGCTCATCTTCGAAATCCACGACTCCATTCAGAATCTCCCGGGCGCCACGCCTGCGCGCAAGTTGGTGGTCGAGCGCGCGGTGGAGTATCTGGACAGCCTGGCGAAGGACTCTGGTGGCGATCCGGACTTGCAACGGGAGTTAGGGTGGGCTTACCACCGGCTGGGGCTGGTGCAGGGGAATCCGAGTGAGGGAAATCTAGGAGACACGGAGGCCGCGAAAGTCAGCTTCCGCAAGGCGGCCGCGCTCTTCGAGTCTGTCGCGAAAGCCGATCCAAACAATGTGACGGACCAATTGACGAATGCTTTCGCGCATCGCATTTCGACGTTTGCTTCGCCGCCGGATGCTCGTCAGCAGATTGACCAGGCGATGGCGATCACGGAACGGCTCATGAAAGTGGATGGCGCAAACCCTAAGGTGCGCAGTGAGCGAGCCATCGAATTCGGCGTGCTTGGCTCCTTTCAGGAAGCCGCGGGAGATCTGGTAAGCGCGCTGGACTCTTATAGGGCGGGTCTGGCCCTAACGGAAGATTTGCGGAAAACAAATCCCGACTATCCCCGAATAAGCCGGCGCGTGGCCATCGCGACAGTTCAGGTGGGAGATGAGCTGGCTCGCCTCGGCTCCCGTAAGGAAGCGCTTCAGGCCAACCAGGCGGGAATCGACCTTTATGAGGCGGTGAACAAGAGCGAAAAAACCGATGCCCGGGCAACTCGCGAATTAGCGGTCACATGGGGTAAGCGAGGCAATATCGAACTGATGGACGGAGATGCGGCCGGAGCGCTGCGCGAATATCGCCGCAGTTTGGCTGTCAAAAAAGCGATGGCGGACTCCGACCCCGAGAACTCGATGCTTCGTCTTGACGTCGCTGGAGATACCTTGGGAATCGGAAGTGCTTTGGCATTTACCGGAAAGTACGCCGAGGGCCGGGCGATGATTGGAAATGCTATTCCGGTTTTAGAGAAAGAACACAGCGGCAATCCTGCGAATTCGGACATCCCTCACGTGTTGGCCCTGGCCTATATCTGGCAGGGAGAAATCGCGATGCGAACCGGCAAAGTGCGCGACGCTTCGGGTGCGTACAAGAAGGCGATCGCGGTTCTAGAAAGCGCACAGGATCTCAAGGACGCCAGCACGCAGATCGAACTTGCTTCCAGCTATACGAAGCTGGCAAGTTCCTTGCTGCGGACCGGCGATTTACCGGAGGCGGGCGCAACGTCGAAGAAGGCTCTTGACCTCATCCAACCACTCGCATCGGTCAAGGGCCCTCCCGCCTTGTACGTGAGCGCGGACACTTACTACGTCATCGGAGAAATAGCACGAACCATGGCGGCCCATTCCGCCGGAGACCCACAACGTCAGCACTGGATGGAAGCGCGCGATTCGTTTCAGAAAAGTCTGGATACCTGGCGGCAGATTTCGAGTCCCGGCGCGGTGAGCCCCGACAGCTACCCGTGTGGCAGTTCCCGTGAAGTTGCTAACGCCCTTGCCATCTGCGAACGCGATCTGCACAGCGGCAACGGCGTTAGCGCAAACGCGACGCCGGTTACGGTCCCGCCACAACCGTGAGCGTAACCGAGTTCGAGTTGTAGTTGATCTGAAAGTGTTCGTGCGAGTTAATGGTCAATACCGGAGAGGCAAAGGTTCCGGAGACCGAACTGCCGGTCACGATTGTGAAAGTGTCACCGATCGTCGGCACATAGGTGCTTTTTCGTTTTAGGACTAGCTTCCCGGCCAGGCTGACCGCACCCGTGCTGGCCAGTTGCCCGTAGCCGGTACCGACAACATTGCTGAGGATTGGAATCGTCAAGCTGCCGGTGGACGTTTGACTGTAACTGCTAACTGACAAGACTCCGGGCGCGGTAATCGAATCGCCGGTTGTGACCGCAGCGGAAGCGTTGACAGCGCCGCTGATTGTGCCAGTCCCGTAGAGCTTTCCGGTTTTGAGAGTGAAGCCGTTCGGGGCGGAGATTACACCATCGATCGTGGTGGTTCCACCAGTCTGGGTGTAGGTGCCCGCCGTACCAAACCCGCTCCCCGTACCAACCGTCAGCGTCCCCTTGTTGCTGAAGCTCGCAGTCGTCGATAGCACTTGTCCGCTCTGAAGCGAAAGAGCTCCCTTGGAATTGTTGGTTGCGACGGCGGCAAGCGCGCTCGGTCCAGCCCGGCCGTTTGAGATCTGCGCAGCAACTCCGGTCAGAGTGATATTGGCCGAGTTGGTGGCGATGGTGGTATAGGCCGCGTTCTCCAGTACCATCGTGCCGGCCACTGAGAACGTACCGCCGGTCAAAGTACCCTTGGACAGATTTTTCAACTGGCCGTTAATGTCAACCTCGCTTCCAGCGTTGACAACCAGGCTTCCGGTGTTCGAAAACCCGGTGCCTGCGGAGACGATCGTCAGAGGCGTGGATTGGTTGGCGATGACGGTACCGGCGTTGGTGAACCCCATCGGGTTCGAATCGCCGATACTGCCCGAGCCTTCGATGGTGCTCTTGTTCGTCAGGTTGTTGGTCAGCGCCCAGCCGAACAGACAGCTGTTGCCGTTCATCTGGACCGTGCCGGAGCCAGTCAGGGTTGTGGGACTGCTCATCGCCAAGCAGCCGCCGCCGAGTGCGAAGGTGCCAGTGTTGTTGATCGTGCCCTTCAGACTGAGAGTGGTACCGCTGGCAACGCTATAGAGCCCGGCATTGGTGACTGTGTTGGTGCTGCCGTCGAGCGTGCCACTCGTGGTTTGGAAGCTGCCGGTTCCACTTGTGGTCAAGGTGCCACCGTTCACGGTCCCGTTATAGTCCAGCAACACGGTGGATCCGTTCTGCGCGGTAATCGTACCGCCAACGTTGTTGACCGTGTTCTGAATCTCGAGCGTGGCTCCGCTGCTGGCCTCAAGCGTCCCCGTGTTGGTCTCCGGGTTTCCAGCAAGCGTGAGGTAAGTGGCTGGATTGTTGGCGTTCACCGTGGACTGGTTGGTGAGCGTGAAGGATGTATCCCCAATCGACCCGCCACCGGAAAGCGGCTGTTGGAGAATCAGGTTCGCGGCAGTGCAGCAAAATTCATGGATCAGCGCGCCATCGCCGCCGGTTACTGCCCCGCTGCCTTTCAAAGTCACGGTGCCATTGATTTGCAGGCCGCCGTGCGGCGCCGTGATCGTACCATTGTTAACGATTGTTCCCTGCAGGATGGTGACATCGGACGTGTTGATCAGGAAATTCGCGTTGCTGGTCAGGTTGTTCAAGGTTGTAACATCCGATTCCTGGATTGTGCCGGTACCCGTCGTGCTCAAGGTCCCACCGGTGATCACGTACCCCCAGAGTTGAACCGTCGAGCCGTTGAGCGCCTGAATGATGCCGCCGGTGTTCGTGAAAGGGGGCGCGCCGCCAGACGGGACCAATTGCAGGATGCCGCCATTGCTGGCCTCGAGTGTGCCGGTGTTTGTGACGCCACTGGTGCTGGTCGAGTAAATTTCGAGAATATTGGAAGCGACATTCGCGTTGATCGTTTTCTGATTGGTGAGTTGATAGACACAGATACAGCCCTGGCCATTGATTACGTTGTCTACATTGACGACAGTTTCCGACAATCCGCTCCCAGTACTGAGATGGCCGCTAGCGAGAGCGATCGCGCCTCCGCCCGTGATGGTAACTGTGCCGCCTGACTGGTAGAAGTTGAGACCGTTCCCCCCCTGGCCGATGTTGATCGTCCCCTGGTTGACGAAGTTCGCGCCGAAAGGGAAGAGATAGCCCGACGAAGTGATGTTCAGGATGCTGCCTGTCGCCATGCTGAAGTTGTTACACTCCACGCCGGCATCGCCGGTGACGTTGGAATTCGCGGGTATCACGCAGTCGTCGCTCTGCGTGGGCAGCCGGTCGTACGACCACGCTGTGGGCTGGCTCCAAGAGCCGGTCCCGGCAATAAACACATCTTGCGCGAACAGGGGCGCCGCGAGACATGCGAGGAAAAGAACTGCCCTCGTGATTTGAGATAAACCAACTAGCTTTGCATCGCTTTTGGGTGGGATTGTCGCAGTCATGGTGCCTCCTGGGTCGTGCAAGATCGGATTGCGGAAGAGAGCAGGCGAAGGGGTCGGAACAACCTTGGAGTTCCCCGCCCCGCGGAGGTTTTAGTATCCAACCACCCTCGCCTCTATCTGTGCAAGCGTAAAAGCGCGGCGATTCCCATCATGATGGCCAAGAGGAAATTGAAGGGGCACGTGCTAGCCACCGGCGTGCGCTGAAGCTGAAACTTTTTGCGGTTTGCGAAAAAGGCCCAGGCCCCGTGATGGACTTCCAGTAATTCCTACGCTTGTAAGAGTAGAGCCGGAGTTGCTGCTTTCCCCCGAATGGGGCGGGCGACAAATCAGCGCAAGGGAATCGCTTGGCACTGTCCGAAAACAACTCCTGCCAACTATTCCTTGAAGGAGCTAACAATATGACCCACTACAAGCAAACTGAAAGAACCACGAAAGTTTGTCGTCAACCGGCGCGTCTGGTGCTCTTCGGCGTGCTCTCGCTCGTCACCGTTCTAGCGTTGAGCATCCCGAGTTCGGCCACAGGGAACATCGTCAAGTCGGATCTGGCGGGAACCTGGCAGATCGCTTTGCGCGGCGTCACCGGCTGCGGTTTTGTAAGCATGCAGTCGACGGTCGCTCTCAACACCACGGGCTCGGGTACAGCCAGCATCCAGTCCCATGGTCAATGCGGCGACTCCAGCCTGACCGGGCAGTCGTTTACCATCACCTCGCTCTCAACCAGCGGTAGCGGTATAGCTGGCCTAAGTTGCGGCATCGGCTGCGGCTGGACTTTCACTATTCAGGTCTCTCCAGACCGTTCCAAGTTCAATCTGGTCGATGTCTCCACCACCGACCCTGGAAACTACCTGGAGGGCGTAGCGGTGCTTAGCTCGCCCAACGGCAACATCGCCGTCTCTGACCTGACTGGATCGTGGCAGATGACCCTGTTAGGCCAGGGCGGATGCGGCGTCGGCTCCGTAGTCGTCACCTTCACACTGAATTCCAGCGGTGTTTCGAACAATGC
>Ga0075030_100006911_pt1 | contig 10143 bp, 9 predicted proteins | sample LitLauG_LLR_2012_FD_71393 | JGI IMG/M metagenome (GOLD analysis project Ga0075030, IMG submission 71393) | Freshwater sediment microbial communities from Pennsylvania, USA - Little Laurel Run_MetaG_LLR_2012 | ecosystem: Environmental > Aquatic > Freshwater > Creek > Sediment | place: USA...
TGCTACTTCGTGTCCTTCGTGGTTAAAGGTTTCGTCGAGCCATGTCTGAAGCACTCGATCGCCTCAAAGTCCTGATCAATTCCTCAACGCCCATCGTCGTGATGGAAACGTCGGAGGAAATGCGCGCCGTCAGCGTCGTGCGCACGGCCTGCTCCCAGCTCAACATGGCAACCTTCGAGTGGAGCATCGCCGACGGCCTGGTCCGCTCCGGATCGAACGCTCCCGTCGAGGCCCCCAAGGTTTCAGCGCAGACCCACCCTGATTTATCCACCACCATCTGGAATCAGAACAGCCGCAGCCAGACGCGCACCGTCCTCAGCCCCACCGGCAGCGAGGCCGAACGGCTCACGCGTGCTGTGATGTCCTCCATGGGTGCCGATGCTGCCGCCGCGGCAGCGTCCGCTCCAAGTTCTATCTACAACACGCGCGAGCCCGTACAGGCCCTGGCCAACATGGAATCGATGACCATCGAGGCCGTCTTCATCCTTAAGGATTTTCATCGCCACATGGACGATCCCGTAGTCGTGCGCCGCTTGCGCGACGTCGGCCAGAAATTTTCGACGAATCGGCGTACGGTCATCATCACTGCTCCCGAAATCACCGTACCGCCGGAACTCATCAAGCTGGTCGAATACTTCGACCTCCCGCTGCCCGATCGCGACCGCCTGCACGAGATCATCAAAGAAACGTTCAGTCGACTGGCGAAGACCTACAGCCTCAAACTGCAACTCGATTCCGAAGGCGTCGACGCCATGGCTGCCAACCTCCGCGGTCTCACCGAAGAAGAAGCCGAGCGTGCTACCTCGCAGGCAGTGGTCACCCGCTACGCCCTTTGTCCGGAGACCATCACCGACGTTCTCGATGCCAAGAAGCAACTCTTGCGTCACTCCGGGATGCTCGAGTTCATCGAAGCCTCCGATAACATGGCCAGCGTCGGCGGTCTGGAAAACCTGAAACACTGGCTCCAGCAACGCCGTGGCGCCTGGGAAGATTCCGCCCGCGAATTCGGCCTCGAACCCCCGCGCGGCATGATTATTCTTGGCGTCCAGGGATGCGGCAAGTCCCTCTGCGCCCGCGCCATCGCCGGCGAGTGGAAGCTGCCGCTTGTGAAGTTCGACACATCCGCGGTTTATGACAAATACATCGGGGAAACCGAAAAGCGCATCCGTAAAGTCTTCCAGGTCGCCGAAGGCCTCGCCCCTTGCATCCTCTGGATCGACGAGTTGGAGAAAGTCTTTGCCGGTAGTGGCCCGATTCCGCCTCCGCCGACGCCGGAGTCTCCTCGCGCCTGCTCGCCTCGTTCCTCTCGTGGATGCAAGACCGCAAGTCTCCGGTCTTCGTCGCAGCCACGTGTAACAACGTGACCGTGCTTCCCCCGGAACTCATCCGCAAAGGCCGCTTCGACGAACTTTTCTTCGTCGACCTCCCCAACCAGGCCGAGCGCAAGCAGATCTTTTCCATTCAGCTCACGAAGCGCAAGCGCAATCCCCCCGATTTTGATCTCGAGACAGTAGCCCAGGCCGCCAAGGGATACTCCGGCGCCGAAATCGACGCCGCCGTACAAGGCGCCCTCTACGCTTCGTATTCGGAAAAGAAGCCGCTGACGACCCAGTCTCTCATCGATGCTTTATCCCAAACCGTTCCGCTCTCGACAACCCGCTCCGAAGAGATCGCAGCTCTACGCGAATGGGCAAAAACGCGCGCCGTGCGCGCCTCAGCGCAGGATCCAAAAAACAGTTCATCCTGAAATTGACCAGAATCGATTTTGGTCTCGAGCGTTGCAGCTGTTCTACACGAGGTAATGATTTGAAGCGTTGCCAAAGACAGTCGTCTACCGCTTCGGAATCTCCCACTGTTTGGTGTTGTTATTGAGTGCAAGGTTAACCCAGCCTTCGTCCCCGTGGAAGGAGAGGTCAACGGGTGCGCCGCTCTTCCAATGGTTCTTCCAACCATCGGCATCGATGGGCTCGGGTTCCGAGTACTTAATCCGATACGCCTTCGGCTTAATCTCCAGCCGGTATGAGATGTAGACGCAGCCGCAGGACGGGTTGCCCTGCACGCCTACCAGGAACTCGTCCTGGATGCCTCTATGCGGCCATTTGTCCGGCGGGATGGGGGCTTGGTTGAGAGTGGGCGGAGGCAATGAGGCGTTGTCGACCCAGTCGAGTACACCCCGGGAGTTGTCTGGCTGCCAGTCGTGGGCAATAGGGGTGTTGTCTTTGGTCTTGTAGAGTATGTTTCCGGACTCGTCGATTTGCCACGTCCGGCTTTTGCGCATAATTTGGTACTCGCTGGTCACCGCATCCGGCCCGTTTCCATTGCACCCCGGCACCGTGCTGTTGATCTGGACCTTGGGCTGGCCCTTGAAATACACCTGGCCGGCGAAATTGGCGTGAATGAGCCACGTTTCTCCATGGGAGCGCATCAGGTAGACGTTGTCGTTAAGCGCGCGGCCGCAAACATATCTCACACTGGCAACGTCGAAATCAGCCTTGTCATACTTGACTTCGATGGGAGTCGCCTGAACCGTGATCGTGGCCATAGTTCCCGCACACGCATTCCCCAACTCGGATGGGTACGGCCGGACCTTGAACGAGTGGTTCATCGTGCCCAGATTGCGAAGCTGGTCATAACTGAGTTCAACGTTGGGAAAACCGTCGAAGCAGGCCAGGCCGAGATCAGCGTTGCCGGCCTGATCCTTGTCGTCCGGCATGGTGTAGGAAGGTCCGACTCTCAGGTTGAGGGTAACGTTCCCCTCGGGCGTTGGCCCAGAGAGCATCGAGTAGTAGTCGGAGACGCGACCATCGACCTCCTTGAGCTTGTACGGTTGGCCTTGGCCCGTGCCTTCGCCGCTCACGAGCCGGCCGGAGACATACCGCAGTGTGGCTTCGAAGAACTGAAAATCCTTGACTTGGCCGGCGTTTGCCCCGGAGATCGAGGGAGAGGCTTCGAGCTCGTACTGTGCCTGAGTCTCAATGTGGCCATGGCTCCCGTCGGAGGCTTTGATCTCGGCGACTTGCGTCACATCGAGCGTGGCCACGGCAGGTTGCTGAACCTGGGCGCAGACCGGCACCAGGCCAGCCGCGGAAACCAACAGAGTGGCAATGCAAGCAGTCGCGCGCAGCATGTTTTCTCCGTAGGGATGTGGAGGGACCCGGAGCGGAGGAGCACCGCAACCGTAAGCGAATGGCGGACTGAGGCCAAGCGCATGGTGGGCGGCCAGGCTCCGCGGAAGACTGCGCACATCGTACCCGGAGCGTGGGTGTTCCGCAACTTGACTATTCGCATTACATAACTCGCAAAACTTCAAGACTCGACCGCTGATCGTCGATAACGACGAGCACCCGCGAGTCTCGCACTTGCGAGTTCTCCTCGTACCTCGAGCGCATCTAAATCTCGCGCTTTCTGACCTCCCATTGACTCCCCCTCTCCCCGGCGGTACGCTAATTATGAATGGTAGTGACTTGCCCCCAGGGCATCCGCATTCCGACTCATCCCGTCCCTAAGCAAATTCCTGTTTCGTTTACGAAGCGTCATACCGCCTTGATCTTAACCGCATGAAGAAGAGCATCGGGATCAGTCCCAACATCGAAACTTTATTCGGCACGCGCGACGAAAATGTCCGCCTGCTCGAAGACGGCCTCAACGTCACCATCAACCTGCGCTCGAATTCAATCGACCTCGAAGGCGCCGCCAAAGATGTGTCTCGCGCCGAGCAGGTCTTCACCGATTACGAGAGCCTGCAGCGTTCAGGCTACACCTTCAACAACGGCGACCTGAACAGCATGATCCGGGTGCTTACCACGGATCCGACCACGACCCTTCGTGGTCTCGCTGACGCCGGCCGCCAGCGTTCGATCGGACGCCGCACCGCCCAACCCAAGAGTTCCAACCAGCGCCGCTATCTCGAAGCCATTGAGACGCATGACATGGTCTTCGGCATCGGCCCGGCGGGTACCGGTAAAACCTATCTCGCGGTCGCGATGGCGATCTCGGCGCTGCTCGCCAAACGCGTCAACCGCATCATCCTCGCTCGTCCCGCCGTCGAAGCCGGTGAGCGCCTCGGTTTCCTGCCCGGCACTCTGCAGGACAAAATCGATCCCTATCTCCGCCCGCTCTACGACGCGCTCTACGACATGCTCGATCCCGAAAAGGTCGATCGCTACCTCGAAAAAAATGTCATCGAGATTGCGCCCATCGCCTTCATGCGCGGACGCACGCTCAACGACTCCTTTGTGATCCTCGACGAAGCTCAGAACACCACCTCCGAGCAGATGAAAATGTTCGTCACCCGCCTCGGATTCAACTCGAAGGCGGTCATCACCGGTGACGTTACCCAGATCGACCTGCCCAATGCGCGCCGCAGCGGCCTGCTTGAAGCCGTCGATGTCCTGAAAAATGTTGACGGACTGGCCTTCGTTCACTTCGACGAAGGCGACGTGGTCCGCCATCACCTCGTGCAGCGTATCGTCCGCGCCTACGACGAACATAAGGCCCGCGTGGCCGAAGAGCAGATGCTCCTGCTTGCCGAGCCAAAGAGCCCTGAACCCGGAGCGGCGAATGAAAAGCCAGCCGCCTCATCGACCGTCGAAGAAAAATCCGCGCCCACAGATACTCGAGGATAGAAACATCGCACAACGCAGGAGGGCCATGTGGCCCTCCTCTTTTATTTCTGAAAGGCCGCACAAGATTGGTGATTCTGGACAAGAAAGTTCTGGGATTGAGCCCCACAAGCTTGGAGCGCTTCATCCTCCGTTCCCGCCGCGCCGTGGGCCTGAAGCGGCGCGTCAATGTGCTCATCACTGGCAGTCCCGCTATCCGCGCGCTCAATCGCGAATTCCGGCACAAGGACAAACCCACCGATGTCCTCTCCTTCCCCGCCGAACCTTACACCAAGCAGGCATTCGCCGGAGAAATCGCCATCTCCGCAGACATCGCGATTCAGAACGCTCTCCGCCTCGGCCACTCCGCCGCCGATGAAATCAAGATCCTTACCCTGCACGGCCTGCTCCATCTGGCAGGCTTCGACCATGAGCGCGATAATGGAACGATGGCGCGCAAGGAAGCCCAATTGCGCCGTACACTGCGATTACCCGTCGGCCTGATCGAGCGGGCGCACCCCACCCCTGACCGCCGAAGCGCCCGTAAGCCACGCACGACGCGAGGCCGAGCATGACCGTTGCCCTCGCCGTGGTCTTGCTCCTCCTGATGGGACTGTTGACCCTTGTCTCCTATGTGGACCGCGCTTACCAGGAAATCGGCAAGTTCCTCTCCCGCGAGTTCCAGGACAACATCGACTTCTTCGAACAAAAAGTAGAGCCAGAACTTCGCGTCAGTCGCACCCGCGCGTCGCTCTCGATGGCTATGCTCACCCAGTTGACCATGGCCGCCATCGCTCTCATCCTCGCGTACCTCGTCTTTAGCGACCCGCAGTGGAATATTTACGAGCTTCTGCAAGCCGCCGGCAGCCTGATCCTGATCGTCATCGTCTGCAATCGCTTCTTGCCATACTTATTCTTCTCGCGCACCCACGGTTCATGGCTGATTCACTGGACGCTGGTCTTGAAGACCTTCATCTACCTGCTTATGCCCGTGACCATAGTCGTCGGCTTCCTGCAATCTGTCGCAACCCTCACGAAAGGGAACACAGCCGAAGCGCCCGAGACCTCCGCTGAAGCCGTCGACGCCCTCATCGAAGCCGGACAGGAAGAGGGCATCATCCAGGAAGGTGATCGCGACCTCATTCAGTCAGTCGTCGAGTTTAGCGGTAAGACCGTGCGCGAGACCATGAAACCGCGCCCCGCCATGTTCGCGGTTCCTGCAAAAACGACGGTCGAACAATTCATCGAAATGCTCCGCACCAAGCACTACTCGCGCGTCCCCGTCTACGAAGGCACCATTCACAACATCAAAGGCATCGTCTACGCGCAGGATGTCCTCCAGGTCCCCGACAGTGAAGCTCACGTCCGTGCGCTCGACACCCTCATGCGCCGCGACGTCTACTTCGTCCCCGAAAGCAAGCTGAGCAGCGATCTGCTCCGCGAAATGCAGGAGCAGAACATCCGCATGGCAATCGTGGTCGACGAATATGGCGGCGTCGCCGGACTGGTCACGATCGAAGATCTAGTCGAAGAAATCGTTGGCGAAATCCGCGACGATCATGACAAGCCTGAGGTTGTGCGCGAGGGCGAACGTTCGTTCATCGTCGCCGGCGGCATGGATCTCGACCGTCTCGACGAACTCTTCGGCACCAAGCCCGAAGGAAAGGAGTCAGCCACCATCGCCGGCTTGGTCAGCGAACTCGCCGGCCGCATCCCGCGAAAGGGCGAAGTCGTCGAGGACGATGGCCTCCGCTTCGAAGTCCTCGACGCCACCGACCGCAAGGTCGAACGAGTCCGCGTAACTGCAGTCCAGCCACGACAATTGAAGCTGATATAGTCGAGAGGCGAGACCTCAGACCTCAGACGTCAGACCTCACACGTGGGATAACACCGCTCCCTCGGATGCCGAAGGTCGAAGGTCCGAGGTCCATGGTCTGAGGTCAGATTTTCCATGTCCTTCCACTCCGGTTTCGTCTGCATCCTCGGCCGCCCCAACGCCGGCAAGTCGACCCTGCTCAACGCACTGGTCGGCGAAAAACTCGCCATCATCTCTCCCAAGCCGCAGACGACCCGCAACCGAATTCAAGGCATCGTCCACGTCCCCAGAAAGAAAAACAAGGGCGGCGCACAGATCGTCCTGATCGATACCCCCGGAGTGCACAAGCCCGACAGTTCTCTCGGCCGCAAGATGATGGTCGAAATCCGTGAGGCCCTCGAAGGCTGCGACCTCGTCCTCGTCATCATGGACGTCACGCACAAACTCGATCCCCGCGACCAGTTCGCGCTCGACCTTGTCAAAAAATCCGGCACCAAGGCATTCCTCATCCTGAACAAAGTCGATCTGCTCCGCGACAAATCCAGATTGCTTCCCCTTATCGACGAATACCGCAAATTCCACAATTTCGCCGAAGTCATCCCCATCTCCGCCCTCAAGCGCACCGGTCTCGAGACGCTTCTCGACCAAATCATTTCCGTGCTCCCCACCGGCCCCGCCTATTTCCCCAAAGACCAGATCACCGACCAGCCCGCTCGCTTCATGGCTGCCGAAATCGTCCGCGAGCAGATCCTGCTCAACACCAGCGAAGAAATCCCCTATGCCACCACAGTCATCGTCGACAGCTTCGAAGAAGGTTCCAGACTCACCCGCATCGCCGCCACCATCTACTGCGAGCGCGACAGCCAAAAGGGAATCCTGGTCGGAAAGAATGGCCAAATGTTGAAAAAAATCGGTACAGCAGCCCGCTTGCAGATCGAGCGCATGCTAGGGACGAAAGTCTTCCTTGAACTTTACGTCAAGGCCGAACCCGGCTGGCGCGACTCGCGTACCTTCATCGAAGAATTGGATTGGCGCCGCCAGTTGGAGCATCGAATAGAAGAGATAGGCGAGGTGAACAAAGTTGCATCCGCCCCCGACAACGAAACAAAAGAGTAAAGAAATGTATCAACTATCACTCGTAACACGGCAACCGTTGCGGGATTTCGCAGTTTAGGGCTAGAATCACACAGCCGCGTCAGCAGCGGCACGAGGACGAACGAACCCACCATGCAACCTGGGGCCCCTTCCGAGGAACACTTCCCGGAGTGCGACTTCGATCCAGAGAAGTTGAAACTGCGCGTGCGCGTCACGCTCGCCGCCACCCGCCATGCCGTCGATCCCGTGGTTGAACAGGTCATGGAAGCCGTCCGCCAGATGAAGTGCGTCGATGGCAAGGAAGATGCTATCGAACTGGCGTTGCAGGAAGCGCTGGCCAACGCCGTCGTGCACGGTGCCAAGGAGGATCCCAGCAAGGTCGTCGAGTGCCTTGTCGCCTGCGATGACCAGCGTGGAATCCTTATTATCGTGCGGGATCCGGGCGAAGGCTTTGATCCTGGCGGCATCCCCAGTTGTACCGTTGGTGAGAACCTTTACTCCAACCACGGCCGGGGAATTTTCCTGATCAACCAGCTGATGGATGAAGTGAAATTTCACAAAAACGGCACTGAGATTCACATGGTGAAGCGGTAAGCTCGCGGCTCCCTGCAAGTTTCCCAGCGCTTGCGCGTTCTAGAAATGAGGACCCTACCAATGACCCTGAGAAAGAAGACACAAAGAGGATTTTCTCTAATCGAGTTGCTGATCGTAGTGGCAATTATTCTCATCATTGCCGCGATCGCCATTCCCAACCTGATGCATGCCCGCATGGCTGCTCACGAAGCTTCGGCCGTCGAGTCTCTCAAGACCATTAATACCGTCGAGATCTCTTATAGCGCGGCATATCCCCAAGTCGGCTATGCGCCCACCCTTGCGGCTCTTGGCGGGACCAGTCCCTGCACCCCCAGCTCCGCAAACGCCTGTCTGATCGATAGCGGATTAGCCAGCGGCATCAAGAGCGGCTACAACTTCGCCGCCACGGGTTCCGGAGGTCCGCCGGCTTCTTCCTACTACGCCACGGCCGTGCCCGTCACTGTGAACCGCACCGGCATCCGCAGCTTCTGCTCATTCGAAGATGGGACCATCCGCGTGCAGCCCACCGGCGCCAGCATCCCCAGCGAGCCTGCCTGTCAGGCCTTGTTGCCGTTGAACCAGTAGGTTTCAGCCTCCCCACAAGATCTGAGTTCCCACTTCTCGCGCGTCTTTTGCGCAAGAAGTGGGAACTTTCAATTCTGCTACTCTCGTGCCGCGATCCCCAGCGTCTTCATCTTGCGGTAGAGGTTGCTCCGCTCCAGTCCCAGCACTTCCGCCGTTCGGCTGACGTTCCCGTGGTTCTGGTCGAGTGTCTTCAGGATGTAATCGCGTTCGTACGCATCCCGTGCCTGGTGCAGGGTAGAGAAGTCGCTCTTCGGTGCCCGCCGGCCTCCGTCACGATAAACCAGCGGCGGCAAATGTTTGGCGTCATAGCGCGTCGTCGTGGGATTCATGATCACAATCCGCTCGATCACGTTGCGCAGCTCTCTCACATTCCCCGGCCACGAATAGCGCATCAGCACTTCAACCGCATCGTCGGTAATTTCCCGCGGGCGCCGCCCATATGTCGCCGCCAGTTCCTTCAGAAAATGCCGCGCAAACAGGGGGATATCTTCTTTGCGCTCGCGCAGAGGCGGGACGAAGAACGGAATCACATTCAGCCGGTAGAAGAGATCCTCGCGAAAATTCCCGCGTGAGATTTCTTCTTCCAGATCCTTATTGGTCGAAGCGATCACCCGAACGTCCACCGTGATCGTCTCGTCGCCCCCCACCGGCGTAAATCGCTGCTCCTCTAAAGTCCGCAGCACCTTCGACTGCGTCTTGAGGCTCATGTCGCCCACTTCATCGAGGAACAGCGTGCCGCCATGGGCTCGCTGAAACTTTCCCTCTTTATCAGCGCCGGCTCCGGGAAAAACCCCTTTGCGGTGACCAAACAATTCGCTCTCAATCAAGTCTTCTGGAATCGCCGCGCAATTGACCTCAACAAAGGTCTCGTCCTTCCGCAGGCTCTGTGCATGAATCGCGTGCGCCACCAGTTCTTTGCCCGTCCCCGACTCCCCGTAAATCAGCACCCGCCCATTCGTCGGAGCCATCAACGCAATCTGCTGCCGCAGCGCCTTCATCGGAATGCTGTCGCCGACAATCACGCTCTTTGACTGAACCTGCTTCTTCAGTTCCAGATTCTCGCGCTGCAGCTTTTTCGACTCGATCGCGTTCTTAACCAGGATCAACGTCTTCTCGATCGACAGCGGCTTTTCCAGAAAATCGTACGCCCCCAACTTCGTGGCGCGCACCGCTGTCTCGATCGTTCCGTGTCCGGAAATCATGATCACTTCCGGTGGACTTTCCAGTTCCCGGATCTTCTGCAGCCCTTCCAATCCATCCATTCCCGGCAGCCAGATGTCCAGCAGCACGACATCGAACTCGGTATTCTGCAACGTCTCCAGGCAAGCCTCCGCGCTCTCCACCGAAGCGGCGGAGTATCCCTCGTCCGCCAGAATGCCCGCTAGCGATTCGCGGATTCCGGCTTCGTCATCAACGATCAGAATGTTATGCATGTTGAACAGTTGCCGCCGCCGGAGCGGATTCCGGCACAAC
>Ga0075030_100006912_pt1 | contig 10142 bp, 9 predicted proteins | sample LitLauG_LLR_2012_FD_71393 | JGI IMG/M metagenome (GOLD analysis project Ga0075030, IMG submission 71393) | Freshwater sediment microbial communities from Pennsylvania, USA - Little Laurel Run_MetaG_LLR_2012 | ecosystem: Environmental > Aquatic > Freshwater > Creek > Sediment | place: USA...
GCCTCAAAGAGTTCAAACGCATCGCGATGCGCGCCGACAAAACCGACCAAAACTTCGAGGCGATGATCTATCTCGCCGCAGCCGTCGACAACTCGCGATGAATCTCAACAGGCCCTAGTCTGTCTGGCGGTATCGGCGAGATTGCGAGACCCTGTTTCGCCCGAGAGACGTCAGTCGCGTCGTCATCGGCATAGGAAATGTTGCTGGCCGTGAACGTTGCAGCCAATGCAAGCGCAAACGGAAAAAACCGAGCATTCATATCAGCGTCCTCCCCCTGTTCCGCTCAGGCCGGCGTTGTCCTTCCAGCCCGGCGGTCTATAGAAAATTTACGGCGGTTCCTGCGCGACTGGCAAGACTGAATTGCTGTTGCGACCGACCTTCGAGACGCCGCGAAGGACACACCCCGCTGCTCGTATCATCCGGCGTGAGGGCTTCCTCGTGGAAATGACTTCCTTTGGCGCCCGATCGGATTGCAGGAGGCGACGACGCGCATATCGACTGGAGAGGATAAGTCCAACAAGTTCATCCCCCCAAACATTTTCCGACATTTTCTGGACGTGCTGCGCGTTTGCGTGGATACTGGATAAATGCCCTCGATAGGCCGGTGAGGCGGTCAACCCTCGCGCACCAACGAGGGACTCAATAAACGCCCTCCAGAAATAAAATGCGTGCGTGTTTTGGCGCCCAACCTATTGAATTCTTTCACTGGCCGACCAAAGTGTCAGATCCAGCCCCAACGCGCCAAGGAGCCAAGCAATGCCCAGCACCGTCAGTCTCGCCGAACTCGACGCCCGGATCGCGGCCCTGCGCGAGAACATCCGCGAGCTGGTCGAGCAGGCAGCAGCGGTGTCGGGCGCCTTCAGCGAGAGTTTGAGCGCCGAGCGCATCGAGGCCTTTGAGGCGCAACTCGCCGAAGCGATCAAGCAGCGCGACGCGCTCGCGGCGAAGTAGCGGGCCTACTTCAACTCCGCCGTTTCGCTGGTGTATTCACCGCGCAGGCGGGCGATGATCCGCCTCAATTCGAACGGGTCGGCCTGCGGCGGTTCGGCGGGAGCGCTGGCCGAGGCCTGGCGGTAATCGGCGAACTTCATGCGCATCGGCGTGGGGATGGCCTCGCCGAACGCGATGGCTTCGCGGTCAGCGATCGAGGAGAGGAAGTTGATCGCGCCTGCCGACGACGCGCCGACGGCGCCGCGGACGATCGCCTTGTCGTTCTCGTTGGCGAGCCGCATCGCGAACATCGTCGAGCATTGCGAAAGCACAGTGGCGTCGAGTTCGCTAGGACGCTGGGTGACGACGCCGAGCGAGACGCCGTATTTGCGCCCTTCCTTGGCGATGCGGCCGATGGCGACCCGGGTCGGGCCAAAGGCCTGCGACTGGTCTGAGGGAATGTAGCGATGCGCCTCCTCGCAGACCACGGCGATTTCGTAGCCGCCGCCGCTCCACATGGCGATTTCAAACGCCATGCGCGCGAGCACCGAAACGACGGAATTGACGACCTCGTTGGGCAGGCCCGCCATCTGCACGACGGTCACCGGCGCGCCCATGGTGGGTATGCGGAAGATGCGGCCGAGAATTTTTGTGATGTTGTCGTCGACGGTGAACTTACCGAACATGAAGCGGTAGCGCGGATCGCGGCTCAGCGTCTCCAGCCGCTGCTTGAGCGCGCGCAGATCGGAGCGTGGATAGCGCTGATCGAGCTTGCCGGTCCATTCGTCGATGATCGCCAGGGCGTCGGAGACGCGATAGGGAACCGGCGTGTCCGCGCTGATCGAACCGCCGCCATCGCTTACGATCGGCCGACGCAATGCCGTGGATGCTGCGCCCGCCTGCGGCAGAGCGCCAGCGCTAAAGCGGCCCTTGGCGGCTTTGATGACCTCGAACAAAGCCTCGATTTCGTCGGAATTGGCTTTCTTGCCGGAATAGATGACATCGACCATTTCGTCGAAGCGGAACATCCAGAACGGCAGTTCCAGCGTGTCGGAGTCGAGCGCGATCGCCTGTTCGGGAAAGTGCCGTTTGTACTCGTTGTGCGGATCGAGGATCAGGATGCGCAGGTTCTTGCGCGACTCCAGACACTTTCGCAGCAACATCGAAACGGACGTCGTCTTGCCGACGCCGGTCGATCCGACAACCGCGAAATGCCGGGTGACAAGCTCCTGGATGCTGACCGTGGCCGGGATCGACGCGTTCTGCGTCAAGCTGCCGATCTCGACGCTTTCGCCGCCGCGAAAACTGTAGATCGCCTTGAGATCGGCGGCGCGAATGCGATGGGCAATCGAGCCCAGCGCTGGAAACGAACGAATGCCGCGGTAAAATACCGGCTTGCCCGGAGCCTCGTCGACGATCTCGCCATTCAGCTCAATTTTGACGTGAGCGAGATTGACCGCCTCTTCATCCCACATGCTGTTTACGGTGCTGATTTCGCAAACGACACCGACGAGTCGCGTGGTGCCGTGCACGACGCTGATAAGATGACCGATCGACCAATGCTCCCCGCCGCCGGGAACATTCATCTTGCTGGCGATGACCCCTTGAAGGCCGGTGAGCGAAACGAGATGGCCGAGCACGCGATTGGGATTGATCTCGCGCCTCTCGTGCAGGGGGAGAATCGTGGCTTGCTGCGACTGCGGCGCCGATTCCGGTTGCATTGTTCAAGGCCTCGATTGCCGGCTCGCCCGGTCCCAAGCGTTCGGCGCACAGCGGCGGTCGCCGCGGTACGTCGTAGTTGATCCGCCAAATTGCGGCCTAACTGGTAAAATATGTGTTTCTGAAGCCCCAAGGACCGCGATTTTCCACCTCTAGAGGCATTTTTTACCCGGATTGTCCGGGTTGAGGCGGACGCAGCCCACTCTTTGAGTCCTCCGCAGTGCGCTTGCCGGGCGCCCCGCTTAGAGATTGGTTTTTGGTTATCGAGCGCTGGGGAAGGTAAATTCCGGCCTCAGCGCCCGGTAGAGCCGCCTGAAGCGCTCGACAGTCAGGCTGAATTTTTCAGCAAGATCAGGGTCCGGCACGACGACGTCCCGAATTTCCGGCTCGAAGCACACTGCTTCCGCCGGCTCGCCAGCGACCGCGAGCCGGGCGAGGCGGGCGGCGCCAAAGGCCGGCCCGCTCTCGCCATCCCGGTAGCGAGCGATGGGACGTTTCGTCGCAGCCGCGATCATTCGCGTCCAGAGCGCGCTTTGCGAGCCTCCCCCAATCAAGCCTATGCGGCCGAGCGGCGCTTCGCCGTTCTCCACGCAGTCGCGCGCATCGGCGAAAGTGCAGGCGACGCCCTCCATCGTCGCGCGCGCAATGTCGGCCCGAGTGGTCGATGACGTCAGGCCGAAATAAACGCCGCGCGCATGCGGATCGTCGTGCGGCGTGCGCTCGCCGGAGAGATAGGGAAGGAAGAGCGCCTCGCCGGGTCCGTGATAGTCGCGCACGGCTTCCGCCTCGAGCTCTCCAGCGCTGACGCCGAACAGCCGACCGGCGAAAGCCAATGCGCCTGCGCCGTTCAGCATCGCCGCCATCGCGTACCATCGCTGCGGCAAAGCATGAGCGAAGCTGTGTAAAAGCTTTTCCGACGCGGGGCGATATCGGTCCCGGGCGACGATCAGTTGCGAGGCGGTGCCAAGCGAAATGAACGCGCTGCGCGGCGAGATGGCGCCGATGCCAACCGCGCCGACCGCTGCATCGCCGCCGCCAGCAGCGACAACGACGCCACGCGGAAAGCCGAAGCGATCGGCGAGTTCATCGCGCAGGACGCCGACCGGCTCGGAGGCCTCTGCCAGGCGCGGCAGCGCTTTTGGCGACAGGCCAATGGCGTCAATGGCTTTATCAGACCAGCGCCGGTTTGATTCGTCGAGCAGCCACGCGCCGGCGGCGTCGCTCATGTCGGTCGCCTTGTCACCGCTGAGGCAAAGACGGAGGTAGTCTTTCGGCATCATCAGCGTTGCAAGGCGAGCGTAGAGCTCCGGCTCGTGGCGGCGCATCCATATGATCTTCGGAGCGGTGAACCCGGCCATCGGTTTGACGCCCAGGATCGCGGCAAGCTCGGGATGGTCGGCGCCAAGTTCGCGCGCCTCGGCGAACGCGCGCGTATCATTATGCAGGATGGCCGGGCGGACCGGCCGGTCCGAGGCGTCGAGCAGCACCGCTCCGTGCATCTGGCCGGAAAATCCGATGCCGCGCAACGCTCGGGCGCCCTGCGGGGATTCGCGAGACAGGCTGGCGAGGGCCAAATACATCGCATCCCGCCAGTCGTCGGGATCCTGCTCCGACCACAGAGGCTTTGGTTGTGACGGCGAATAGGTCTGCGAGGCGGTTGCGAGGATCGCTTGACGATCATCCACCAACACGGCCTTGAGCGCCGAAGTGCCGCAGTCGATGCCTATAAAGGTCATGAGAAAGGAGTCGGCCAGAGTTGCGCGACGCCAGACGGCTCGCCCTTCAAATACCCTGACCGATTATTCGATGCGCGCCAAATTGTGTCCCCCGACCACTGCCTTAGCCGCGGAACGCGCTAGCCAGTTCCGCGCCGCAAATGAATGGCGGCGGAAGTCCCTCGATCGCCTCCCCCGAGAAGCGCGGATCGCGCAACGCACGCGAAAGAATGTAGCGAAGGCCTGAAAGAATCGGCTGATCGGCGCGACGCGTGATTTCGTCGATGCACTCCCAATCGTCGTCGGCGGCGCTCCTGGCGAATTCTTTGACAATCTTTGCCGCCATCACGCCAGCGGGCATGTTGTGGCTGGAAGCCTTCGCGGCAAAGTGTCTGGCGAAATCTCCCCCAATCGATGCGAGAGCGGCGCGCGCCACGTGTGCATTGGAACAGGTATGAACGATCTCACGCGCGATCATGGACACTCCTCCCTGTTGCGAGCCGTGAACGTCTGTTCATCTACCCGGCAAACAAGACCAAGATGTGACCAATCGAGAAAACTTTATCGAAGTTTCAAGCTGCGAAAAGTATGAGAATTGCGCGCGAAAAAAGCGGCGCTGTTGAGGGCGCCGCTTTATCGTCACGGAATTTATGCTCTTACTTGGCCATCGCTTTGTCGATGACGACGTTGCTAAAGGCTCCGACCGGCTCCTTGGAGATAACCGGATCGGACCCGCCGGTCAGAAGCGTCTTGACGGTGCGGGCATAATCGGCCGGATCGAGCTTGCCGTTGGAGCCTTCGGTCAGCTTGTTGATCTCGCCCATCATTTGTTGCTGGTGATGCTCGGTCTGGGCGCCGGTTGAATCATTGTCGAGCACGATTTTTGCGGCGGCATCGGAATTGGCGCGCGCCCATTCCCATCCCTTCATCGACGCCTTGACGAAGCGCGCCATCTTGTCGACGAAAGCCGGATCCTTGAGCTTGTCCTCCATCACATAGAGGCCATCCTCGAGCGTCGCCACGCCCTGGTCCTCATACTTGAACACGACGAGTTGTTCCGGCTTGTAGCCGGCGTCGATGACCTGCCAATATTCGTTGTAAGTCATGGTCGAAATGCAGTCGGCCTGTTTTTGGATCAGCGGATCGACGTTGAAGCCTTGCTTCAGCACCTTGACGCCGCCCGCCGAGCCGTCGGTCTTCAGCCCGAGTTTGCTCATCCAGTTGAGGAATGGATATTCGTTGCCGTAGAACCACACGCCAAGCGTGCGGCCCTTCAGGTCCGCCGGCGCCTTGACGCCCGTATCGGCGCGGCAGGTAAGTTCGAGCCCGGAATGCTTGAACGGCTGGGCGATATTGACCATCGCAACGCCCTTTTCGCGCGTCGCCAGCGCGGCGGGCATCCAGTCCACGACAACGTCCGCGCCGCCGCCCGCCAGAACCTGCTCAGGCGCAACGTCCGGGCCGCCCGGCTTGATCGTCACGTCGAGTCCTGCGTCCTTGTAAAAGCCCTTGTCCTTGGCGACGTAATAGCCGGCGAACTGTGCCTGGGTGACCCATTTGAGCTGCAGCGTCACCTTATCTTCGGCCCACGCGGCGCCCGCGCAAAGCAGCACAGCTCCCGTCATCAACCCCGATACAATCTTCTTCATCGACCACTCCTCCTGCTGGTGAAAATTCTAGCCCGCCCGCTGGCGGTAGGACGCATGCCAGAACGTCGCGCGCCGCTCCGCCAGGGCAACTGCGGCAAAGAACGCCGACCCGGCAAGCGCGGCCACGACGATCGTCGCCCAGACCATGTCGATGCTCATATGGCCGACTTCTGTGCTGATGCGAAAGCCCATGCCGACGGTCGGAGTCCCAAAAAACTCGGCCACTATGGCGCCGATCATCGCCAGCGTCGTGTTGAGTTTCAGTGCATTGAAGATGAATGGCAGCGCCGCCGGAAGCCGCAACTTCATCAGCGTCTGCGAATAGGAGGCGCCATAGGTCTTCATGAGATCGCACTCCATCGCTCCGGCGCTCGACAGACCCGCCACCGCATTCACCAGCATCGGGAAAAACGTCATGACGACGACGACGGCGGCCTTCGACTGCCAGTCGAAACCAAACCACATCACCATGATTGGCGCTACGCCGACGATCGGCAGGGCCGACACCAAATTGCCGAGCGGCAGCAGCCCGCGCTGGAGAAAGCCGGAGCGATCTATGGCGATAGCGACCAGAAGCCCGGCGGCGGAGCCGATGATATAGCCCGCCAGCGCCCCCTGGATCGTCTGCATGAAATCAGCGGCGAGCGTCGGGATCGAATGGGTAAACCGCACGAAGATCGCCGTCGGCGCCGGCAGGATCACCACCGGCACATGGAAGAAGCGCACGATCGCCTCCCACGCGACGAGCACCATGGCGCCGAACAGCGCGGGCGGTGCAAGATTGCCAAGCGCACGAGGACTCATCGCGCCGCCCCCATGCGCCTGGCGACAAGCTGATCGGCGAGGCCGATCAGGCTGACCAGCGTCGCCGAAAGGGCGGCGGCGGCGAACAGCGCTGCCCAAATCTGCACTGTCTGACCATAGTACGAGCCGGCGAGCAGCCGCGCGCCGAGCCCCCCGTCCTCGCTCTTGGTGACCTCGGCGACAACCGCCCCGACCAGGGCAGCAGCCACCGCGACCTTCATGCTGGCGAAGAAGAAGGGCGCGCTGGCGGGGGCGCGCAGCTTGAAGAATGTCTGCGCTCGGCTTGCGCTATAGGTGCGCATCAAATCCATCTGCAGCGGATCGGGCGAGCGCAGCCCCTTCACGATGCCGACTGTGACGGGGAAAAACGAGAGATAGGCGGCGATGACCGCCTTGGGGAGGATACCGGTGATGTCGAACTGGTTGAGGATGACGACGATCATCGGCGCCAGCGCAATGATGGGAATCGTCTGCGAGGCGACGACCCACGGCATCATCGATTTTTCCAGCAGCCCCACGTGAACGATCAGTACCGCTAGCCCGATGCCCAACGCCGCGCCGATGGCAAAGCCCAGCAGAGTCTCCTGCAAGGTGACGAGAGCGTGGTGGACGAGGCTGCGCTTGGAGGTGACGGGGGTATCGAGCACAGTGCGGTAGAGCTCGCCGACGATTTGGTGCGGCGCGGGAAGCTTTGGGCGATCCATGTTGAGAGCGGCGATGGCGGTTTCCCCGAACGAGACATCCGCGCGCCCGCCGTTGGCGAAGAGATCGCGTTGCAGCGATAGGTTCATGAAAACCGCCGCGACGTACCATAGAGCGATCAGCACAGCGACGATGAAGGCGATGGGGAGGCTGTTCTTCATGCGAGAACCCCTTCTCCCCGCGCAGCGGGGCAAAGGGGTTGACACTCAATCCTCATAAGAATGGCCCTCGCGCAAACCCTGCCGCACGCGGTTGGCTATCTCGAGGAACTGCGGCGTCTCTCGGATGTCGAGCGAGCGATCCCTCGGAAAGGCGCAGTCGATGACATCGTGGACACGGCCCGGCCGCGGCGACATGACGACGATGCGGGTCGACAAAAACACCGCTTCGGGAATCGAATGGGTGACGAACAGCACCGTCTTGCGCGTCAGGTCCCACAGGCGCAGCAATTGCTCGTTGAGCTTGTCGCGCACGATCTCGTCGAGCGCGCCGAACGGCTCGTCCATTAGAAGCAGATCCGGGTCGAACGACAGCGCCCGGGCGATCGAAGCGCGCTGCTGCATACCGCCTGACAATTGCCACGGAAATTTCTTGCCGAACCCCGTGAGGTTGACGAGTTCCAGTCCCCTCGCCACGCGGGCCGCGCGCTCCTGCGCGCTGAAGCCCATGATCTCCAGCGGCAGGCCGATGTTGCGCGCGATATTGCGCCACGGGTACAGCGCCGGTGCCTGAAACACATAGCCGTAGGCGCGCCGCGAACGCGCTTCCTCCGGGCTCATGCCGTTGACGCGGATCGCGCCGCTTGTCGGAGTTTCCAGATCGGCGATGGCGCGTAGCAGCGTCGTCTTGCCGCAACCGGACGGGCCGATGAACGAGACAAACTCGCCGCGCTCGATGGCGAGATCGATGCCGCTCAGCGCCTGCACCGGCCCGTCCGCGGTGACGAAATTCAGCGACAGACCCGCTATGTCGATGACCCGCTGGTCCATGATTGCAGGCGCTTCCTCGGCGAGCGGGGCGAGCATATCAGCGCGCGACTCCCCTCGCCGCAGTATGGCCCTTCCACGTGGCGAGCGCGCGCGCCTCGGGCGGGAACGGCTCGCGTTTGATGAAGCGCCCGCGCCCCGGCCTGGCGCCAACCTTGCCATCGCCGAAAACCACCTCGCCGCGCGACAATGTATAGCGTGGCAACCCCTCGACCTTGACGCCCTCGAACACGTTATAATCGATTACCGACATCTGCTTGTCCCAGGAAATCGTCTTCGTCGCTTTCGGGTCCCAGACCACAAGGTCTGCGTCCGCGTCCACGCTGATCGAGCCCTTGCGCGGATAGATATTCAAGATCCGCGCGATGTTGGTCGATGTCACGGCGACGAACTCGTTCATCGTCAGGCGACCGGTGCTCACGCCTTTTGTCCATAGCACCGGCATGCGATCCTCGAGGCCACCAGTGCCATTGGGTATTTTGGTGAAGTCGCCACGACCGAATTCCTTTTGCTTTGTCGTGAAGGCGCAGTGGTCGGTGGCGACGACCTGCAGCGAGCCTGAGCGCAAGCCGTTCCACAGGCTCTCCTGATGCTTCTTGTCGCGGAACGGCGGCGACATCACGCGGCGCGCGGCATGCACCCAGTCCTTGTGATAATATTCGCTCTCATCGAGCGTCAGGTGCTGGATCAGCGGCTCGCCATAGACGCGCTTGCCTTGGGCGCGGGCGCGCTTGATCGCCTCATGCGCCGGGATCGAGGATGTATGCACGATATACAGCGGCACGCCCGCCTGATCGGCGAGCATGATGGCTCGGTTCGCCGCCTCGCCCTCGACATCGGGCGGCCGCGACAGGGCGTGGCCCTCGGGGCCGGTGATGCCCGCCTTAAGATACTTGTGCTGCAGCGCGAGCACGACATCGCCGTTCTCGGCATGCACGAGCGGCATCGCGCCAAGTTCGGCGCAGCGCTGGAACGAGGCGAACATCTCCTCGTCGTTGACCATCAGCGCGCCCTTGTAAGCCATGAAATGCTTGAAGGTGGTGACGCCCTTCTCGACGACGGCGGCCATGTCCTGGCGCACTTTGTCGGACCAGTAGGTGATGCACATGTGATAAGAAAAATCGCACGCCGCGCCCGCCGAGCGGCGGTCCCAGTCCTTGAACGCATCGAGCAGCGGCTGGCCGGCGCCCGGGATGCAGAAATCCACGACCATCGTCGTGCCGCCCGACAGCGCCGCTTTGGTGCCGCTCTCGTAATTGTCGGCCGACGTCGTGCCCATGAACGGCATATCGAGATGAGTGTGCGGATCAATGCCGCCGGGCATGACGAAACAGCCCGAAGCGTCGATGGTCTTGTCGCCTTTAAGACCCGCGCCGATCGCCTTGATGACCTCGCCCTCGACGAGTACATCGGCGGCATAGGTGCGATCCGCCGCGACGATCGTTCCGCCCTTGATCAGCAATGACATGAGAGTGACTCCATTGAGCGAACGGAAGCCAACGCACCTTCTCCCCTTGCGGCACGGCTGTCCGGGGAATGAGTCGATTGGCCGCAGGCGCATGCCCGGCGATCCGGGAGATTTTCCGGTACTTTCTGGTTGTCGAGACTCAGAAAGAGGACCGGGCATGCGGCACGTT
>Ga0075030_100006913_pt1 | contig 10142 bp, 10 predicted proteins | sample LitLauG_LLR_2012_FD_71393 | JGI IMG/M metagenome (GOLD analysis project Ga0075030, IMG submission 71393) | Freshwater sediment microbial communities from Pennsylvania, USA - Little Laurel Run_MetaG_LLR_2012 | ecosystem: Environmental > Aquatic > Freshwater > Creek > Sediment | place: USA...
GTTCAGAACGAGGCTCGCCGCACCGCTCACCGCGCCGGCGGCGGTGATCTTGACCGTCTCGAGCGTGATGCTCTTCTCGGTGATGACGAGCGCGCCCTCGACCACGCCGACCTGCGCCGCCGAGCCGTCCGCGCGAAGCAGACCGGCGACCCCGTCGGCCCGCGGATCCACGCCGCCCTCGGCCGCGCGGTGCGATTCGACCGTGGTCGTGCCCAGGATGTACAGGTGATCGTGCCCGAACGCGACGCTCACCGGCCGCGACGCCGTCCCGATCGACTGCGCGAGCCGGAAGCCGCCGCCGGCGCGGCGGAACAGGGACACGGACTGCGACCCGTAGTTGACCACCGCCACCGTAGCGCCGCTGGCCTGGATGCCGCCGGCGTTGCCGCCGACCCCGCCCTGCCCTCCGGTGGGCAGCGCCTGCAGCAGATTGTCCGACGTGTCGTAGACCAGCAGCATGTTCTGCGCCCCGTTCGAGGCGGTGACGACGAGATCACGCGCGTCACCGTCGGCGCGCGCCCCCATTGAGACTCCGAGCAGCAGCGCCACAGCGCCCGCCGCGTATTGCCTTTTCATGTAATCTCCTTGCTGTCTGCCGCCGCGGCCGCGCCAGGGCTGCGCCGTCGGAGGCCGGTTGAGAGGCCTGCGTGCGACCGGGCAAGGAGCGCCCGGCACGCGCGGACTCTAGGCGGCGGGATGTTCGCGGATGGCACGGAATTGTTCTATTTCTATCAAGAAACGGTCACGACGGAGGCCCGCCTGTCGGGGGCGTGCGCCACGACGCGGCGCCGTCTGCACGTCCGCGGCGGCGCGCTTCTGCTTGCCGCCCTCCTTGCCGTGTCCGCCGCCGCGGCGGCGCAGGGACGCCACGAGCTTCCGTCGAACGAGAGCGACTGCCGTGCCCGCCACGGCGACTGGGTGCCTGGCGGCCCGCTGGTTCGGCCGCCGGTGCACCAGTGCATTCTGAAGACGGCGGACGCCGGCAAGGCCTGCCGGAGTTCGGAGGAATGTGAGGGAAGCTGCGTGCTCGACGGCGATCCCGGGGGGCGCGACCCCGGCGCGCTCAGAGGCACCTGTTCAGCGCAATACCCGTTCTTCGGCTGTCACTGGTACCTCGAGGGAAACCGCACCTCGCAGGGCTGCTGGGACTGACCGCGCCGAAGCTACTCGGGTGGTGGCGTTCTGAACTATGCTGGCAGCAGGCACCTGGCTGCGCTGCGCTTTCACGAAGCTATGACACTATGCTCGCTGACTGGCGGCCTTCTCGATGTGCCCGCCGAGAAACAGTCGGTTGAGATTCGGATCGCCGAGCAGATCCGCGGCCGGCTTGTCGAGGGCGAGCCGGCCCATTTCCAGCACCAGCGCGCGGTCGCTGTACTTGAGCGCCGTGCGCACGTTCTGCTCCACCATCAGCACCGTCACCCCCTGGTCGGCGAGCTGGCGCAGCAGGGTCATCACCTCCTGCACCAGCTTGGGCGACAGGCCGATGGAGGGCTCGTCGATCAGGATCACCCGCGGCCGCAGCAGCAGCGCGCGCCCGACTTCGAGCTGCTTCTGCTCGCCCCCGGACAGGGTCGAAGCCTGGTTGTCGATGCGCTCACGGATGCGCGGGAACCGTTCGAGCACCTCTTCGATGCGCGGGGCGAGCTCGCCGCGCGGCAGCGTGATGCCGCCCAGCTCCAGGTTGTGGCGCACCGACAGCGATCCGAACAGGTTGCGGCCCTGCGGCACGAAGGCGATGCCGGCGCCGAGCAGCTCGCGCTGCGACAGGCCGTTGATCCGCTTGCCCTCGAAGCGCACTTCGCCGGAGCGCGGCAGCAGCATGCCGAACAGCGTCTTCAGCACGGTCGACTTGCCGGCGCCGTTGGGACCGATGAGCAGGGTGATCTCCCCCCTGCGCGCATCGAGCGAGGTGCCGTTCAGGATGGTGAGCGTCGGGCTGTAGCCGGCGACGACGCTGTCGAATTCGATGATCTTCTCAGCCATGGCGGGTCCGGGTTGCGTCGGCGGGCGGCATGATGGGTCCTAGCTGCCCAGGTAGGCTTCCAGGACCTGCCGGTTCGCCTGCACTTCGGCGGGCGTGCCCTCGGCCAACACCCGGCCCTCCACCATGCAGATCACGTGGGGGCACAGCTGCATGATGAAATCCATGTTGTGCTCGATGACCACGAAGCTGCCGCCCTGCACCCGGTTCAGCTCCACCAGCAGCTCGCGCAGCTGGTCCACCAGGCTCGGGTTGACGCCGGCGCAGGGCTCGTCCAGCAGCACCAGCCGCGGCGCTGGCATGAAGGCCATGGCGATGTCGATCAGCTTCTGCTGGCCGTAGGACAGGGTCCCCGCCGGCAGCTTCGCCACGTGCTTCAGCCGGAACAGCTCGATCATCTCGTCGGCGTGGTGGCCCAGTCCGGCGTCGGGCTTCGCCAACAGGCGCCCCGGCATCGAGCCCTTGAACTCCTGCGCGGCGACGATCAGGTTGTCGCGCACCGACAGCTTGCCGAACACCTGCAGCGTCTGAAATGTGCGCCCCACCCCGCGGCGCGAGAGGTCCAGCGGCGGCATCCCGGTGATGTCCTCGCCGTAGAACTCCACCGTTCCCGAGGTCGGCTTGATCTGGCCCAGAATGCTGTTGAACAGGGTCGTCTTGCCCGAGCCGTTCGGCCCGATGACGCCGACCACCTCCCCGGGCCGGACCGACATGCTGACTCCGTCCACCGCCTTGATCGCGCCGTAGTGCTTGCGCAGATCCCTCACCTCCAGGAAGCTGGGCGTCTGGGTCACTTGCCGCTGCCCTTCAGACGCAGGCGCTCCGGGATGGACAGCAGTCCGCCGGGCAGCCAGATCATCATCCCCACCACGGCGAAGCCGAACACCGCCAGGTACCAGTTCTGCATGAAGCGCAGCCATTCTGGCAGCAGCACGACGATCACCGTGCCCAGCACCGGCCCGAAGAACCGCCCCGAGCCGCCGACGATCACCGCCAGCAGCATGGTCATGGAGGCGCTGAAGTGGAACGGCGCCGGATCGATGAAGTTCACCAGCGACGCGAAGTAGACCCCGGCGACGCCGGCGCAGGCCGCACCGATGGCGAACGCCAGCAGGGTGTACAGCACGATGTCCACGCCGAGGCTTTCGGCGCGGATGGGATTGTCGCGCAGCGCCGCGAACGCCCGTCCCCACGGCGAGCGCAGCAGCCACCACAGCAGCGCGATCAGCACGACCGCCGAGCCGTAGGTGAAATAGAAGAACGCGAGGTCGCCGCCCAGCGACCAGCCGAACAGGGAGGGCCGCGGAATGCCGGAGATCCCGAAGGTCCCGCCGGTGATCTTCTCCTCGTTGCGCATCACCAGGTAGACGAGGATGTTGAAGCCCAGCGTGGCGAAGGCCAGGTAGTGATGCTGCACGCGCAGCGCCGGGAAGCCGAGCGCGAGGCCGATCAGGAAGCAGGCCACCGCGGCGGCCAGCAGCACGACGGGAAACGGAATGTTCGCCTTCAGGGCGGTGGCCGCGATGTAGGCGCCGATGCCGAAGAACGCCGCCTGGCCGAGCGACATCTGCCCGGCGTAGCCCACCGTGAGGTTCAGGCCGTAGGTCGCCATCAGGTACACGCAGAACAGCGTCATCAGATAGATGCCGTAGCTCTTGAGGAAAGCCGGCAGCACGGCAAAAGCCACCAGGCCGGCCGCCAGCAGCGCCACCCGGCCCGCGCTCATACCTTGCGCTCCTCGACTTTGCCCAGCAGCCCCTCGGGACGGAACAGGATGACCACCAGGAACAGCAGCAAGGCCACCCCTTCCTTGTACGCCGGCGACACGTAGTACCCGACCAGGTTCTCCAGCACCCCGATCAGCACTCCGCCGAACAGCGCGCCGCGGGTCTGGTTGAACCCGCCGACGATGGCGGCGAAGAACGCCTTCTCACCGATGGAATCCCCCATGTCGAACTTGGCCAGATAGGCCGGGGTGATGAGCAGCGCGGCCACCACCGCCAGCACGGCGTTGATGACGAAGGTGTAGAACACCATGCGCCTGACGTCGATGCCCAGCACCCGCGCGGCGTCGGTGTTCTGCGCCACGGCCTGCATGGCGCGCCCGGTGACGGTGCGGTTCAGAAAGGCCTGCAGCCCGGCGACGATGACCCCCGCCAGCAGCAGCGTCCCGACGTCGGCGTAGGACACGCTGACCCCGGCGACCGCGAGCTGCCCGTCCGGGAAAGCGCCCGGGAACGGGAACGCCCCCGCGCTGTACCCGGCCTTCACCGTGTTCTTCAAGCCGATCGACAGCCCCATACTGGCGATGACCAGCGGCAGCACGCCGTAACGCAGCAGCGGATCGACGATGACCCGCTTGAAGGCCAGGCCCAGCGCGCCGGCGGCGAGCACGCAGGTGACGAGAAACGCCACCCACAGCGGCGCGCCGAAGCCGAGCAGCACCAGCATGGCGAAGGCCGGCAGCATCACGAACTCGCCCTGCGCGAAGTTGATCACCCCTGCCGCCTGCCACAGCAGCGTGAAGCCCAGGGCGGCGAGGGCATAGATGGCACCGGTCGCGATGCCGGAGACGATCAGCTGGATCAGCTCAGGCATGCCGGCTTCGCCGCCTCGCCGCAGCGCCCGTCCCGCCCCGATCGCCATCGCGCCCGGACATATCCTGCCTCCTCCGGCTGGTCGTCGCGCCGTCGTCCGGCAGTGCGGACGGACTGCACCGGGCGTCCCCGCGCCCGCGGCGCAGGCCGCATTCTGCCACGGCGACTCGCGGGCGCCGGCTCAGCGTGCGGACGGGTCGGCGCCGGGGATCCGGCAGGACTCCAGGAACGCCCCGGTGGCCGCGGCGCACCGCCGCGCGCGCTCGGCCACCGGCAGCGCGGCGTACTCGGCGCAGGGCGCTTCGACGGCGATGGGGAGCTGCGCAGGCAGGGCGCGGAGAATCTGCGCCAGCGGCAGCTCCCCTTCTCCCGGGTAATACCTCCCCGCGCGCGCTTCCCGCCGCAAAGCCTCGATCGTCGCCGGGCGCGGCCCGCGGGCGTCGCAGATCTGGCTGTACAGGATCGGCGCAGCGCCGGGGAGCTCGAGCTCGGCGGCGCTGCCACCGGAGCGCACGAGATGCAGGGCATCGAGCAGCACGCCGGTGTTTGGCTGCGCGGCCGCGGCGATGATGCGACGGGCCTCGCCGAGGGTCGCCGTGCAGCAATAGGGAATGAACTCGAGGCCCACGGCAAGCTCGAAGCCTGCCGCCAGCTCGGCCAGCCGGGCGAAGTTATCCACCACCCGCGAGGCCTCGGGATCGTTGCCCACCGCCAGCACGCAGCGCGCGCCGAGCTGCCGCCCCGTTGCCAGCGCAGGCTCCAGCGCCGCCACCTCGGTCTGCGGTCCGAGCCAGATCGCCTCGATGTCGAGCACGCGCAGGCCGGTGTCGCGCAGGCGGTCGTTCAGACGGCGGATCAGTGCCGCGTCGCCGATCACCGGAACGATCGCGTCGGTCGGCATCGGCGGCACGATCCGCAGGCCCACGGCGGCGAATCCGGCCGCGGCGGCGGCGTCGATCAGCTCCAGCGGATGCGCGTCGAGAACCGTCAGGTGAGCGAGCGACAGCAGGGGTTCGGCCGCGCGCCGCGGGTCGTCGGAACCGTGGCCGGCAGGCACGGGCACTCCCTCCGAGGCGACAGGAAGGTGCGGAGCGTACCGGATTCCGCGTGCGGCCTGTGTCCCGGCGGCGGCGCGGGCCGGGCGCGTGCACCAGCAGGAGGCAGGCAGTCCGGCGCACCGCACAGCGAACGCGCATCCGGGCTTTGCGGCGCAGCCCGCTCCCCGGCACACGGCGCAGAAATCCGCGCGCCGCAAGCGGAGCGCTCCCTGGCGCCGCGCGCGGGCGGCATGGCACAGGCCTTGCGGCCGGCCGCGAGGGGTATCCGGGGACCGTGCGTGCGGCCCCGGCACACGACAAACAGACTAAAAGGGGAAATCCATGAACGAGCTCATGCGCAGCCGGCGCAGATTCCTGCAACTCGCCGGCGGCAGCGCGGCGGCCGGCGTGCTGCCGGGTATTCCGGGGCGGGCCGCGGCGCAGACCTCGAAGCTGGTGGTGGGGGTCATCTACGTCGGGCCCAAGGACGACTATGGCTACAACCAGGCTCAGGCCCAGGCCGCCGCCAAGATCAAGAAGCTGCCGGGCGTGTCGGTGGTCGAGGAAGAGCGGGTGCCCGAAACCGTCGAGGTGCAGAAGACCATGGCCTCGATGATCGAGCAGGACGGCGCCTCCCTGCTCTTCCCCACCTCGTTCGGTTACTTCGACCCCCATATGCTGCGCATGGCCGAGAAGTACCCGAAGGTGCGCTTCGCCCACTGCGGGGCGATGTGGACCGAGGGCAAGCATCCGAAGAACACCGGGAGCTACTTCGGCTACATCGACGAGTGCCAGTATCTGAACGGCATCGCCGCCGGCTTTGCGTCGAAGTCGAAGAAAATCGGCTTCATCGCGGCCAAGCCGATTCCGCAGGTGCTGCGCAACATCAACGCCTTCACCCTGGGGGCGCAGAGCGTCGATCCGAAGATCACCACCCAGCTGATCTTCACCGGCGACTGGGCGCTGCCGGTCAAGGAGGCGGAGGCCTGCAACGCGATGATCGACCAGGGCGTCGACGTCATCACCATGCACGTGGACAGCCCCAAGGTGATCGTCGAGAACTGCGAGCGCCGCGGGATCTATGTCTGCGGCTATCACGCCAACCAGTCGGCGCTCGCGCCCAAGGGATACCTGACCGGGGCCGAGTGGAACTGGATCACCCCCTACACCATTCACGTCAAGGCGGCGATGAGCGGGGCGCCGATGTCCAACTTCCTGCGCGGGGGCCTGAAGGAAGGGTTCGTGACGACGTCGCCCTACGGCAAGGCGGTCAGCGAAGGCGCACGCAAAAAGGCCGACGGCGCCAAGGCGGCCATGATGAAAGGCGACTACGTGCTCTTCAAGGGTCCGCTCGACGACAACGCCGGCAAGACCGTGATCGCGGCGGGCACCGGCTACAAGCAGACCGACCTGGTACTCGAGCAGATGAACTATCTGGTCGCGGGCGTCATCGGCAAGATCTGACGTCGGAATGAGGCTGGGACTGCCGGTTGCAAGCCTGGTCGTGGCCGGGCTGCTGTTCGGCCTGTTCATCCTCGCAGTCGGACGCGACCCGCTCGCGGTCTATGCGCTGATCTGGCGCGGCGGATTCGGCTCCGGCTTCGCCTGGCAGAACACGCTGTCGAGGGCCTCGCCCATCATCCTGACGGCGCTCGCCGTGGCGATTCCGGCCCGCATGGGCCTGATCCAGATCGGCGGCGAAGGTGCCCTTGCCCTCGGCGGCCTGGCCGCCTCGCTGACCGGGATCGCCGCCGGCAGCGGGAGCCCGGTCGCGACGCAGGCGCTGATGCTGATCGCCTCCATGGCGGCGGGCGGGGCGTGGATCGCTGCCGTCGGGGCGCTGAAGCACTACCGCGGCGTGAACGAGACCATTTCCAGCCTGCTCCTGGCCTACATCGCCATTGCGCTGTTCAATCACCTGGTGGAGGGCCCGTTCAAGGACCCCGGGAGCCTGAACAAACCCTCCACGCGCCCGCTCGACGCCGCGGTGATGATCGGCAGCATTCCGGGGCTCGACGTGCACTGGGGCCTGGCGGCCGGGGTCGTGCTGTGCCTGCTCGCCGGGTTCGTCCTGAAGCACACGCGCTACGGCTTCGCCCTCGATACCATCGGCGCCAATCCCCGCGTGGCGCTCCTCGCCGGGCTGCCGGTCGGTCCGGCGATCGTCGCCGGCTGCTTCGCCGGCGGCGCCGCCGCGGGCCTGGCCGGCGGCTTCGAGGTCGCCGCCGTCAACGGCAACGCCAACACGTCCCTCATCGTCGGCTACGGCTACACCGGCATCCTGGTGGCCTTCGTCGCCCGCCACCAGCCGCTCGCCATCCTGCCGGTCGCGCTGCTCTTCGGCGGCATCGGCGCCTCGAGCGGCCTGCTGCAGCGGCGGCTCGACCTGCCCGATGCCACGGTGCTCGTGCTCCAGGGCGTCGCGTTCCTGGTGATCCTCGCCGCAGATCCGGTGGCGGAGATCGTGGGCAACCGCCTGCGCCGGAGCGCAGCATGACCGACCTCGGCCTGTGGGGCATCCCCATCGCGATGCTCGGCGGCGCGCTGCGGGTGAGCGTGCCCTTCCTGTTCGTCAGCCTCGGCGAGTGCATCACCGAGCGCAGCGGCCGCATCAATCTCGGCCTGGAGGGCGTGCTCGTGTTCGGCGCCATGGCGGGCTACGCGATGTCGTACAAGACCGGCAACGCCTGGCTCGGCATCGTCGCCGCGGCCCTCGCCGGGACCGCGCTGGGACTCCTGCACGGACTCCTGTGCAGCCTGCGGCGCGTGAACGATATCGCCATCGGCATCGCGCTCATGCTGTTCGGGCTCGGCCTCGCGTTCTTCTTCGGCAAGCCCTACGTGCAGCCGAAGGCGCCGATGCTGCCCGACATCGCCCTGGGAGGGTGGAGCCCGTGGCCGGCGGTGCGTGCCGCCCTCGACGTGAGCCCGCTGCTGCTGATCGGCATCGTCGCCGGCTTCGCACTGAATTACGCGTTCCGCTCGACCCGCTGGGGCCTGCACGTGCGGGTGGTCGGCGACAGCGCCGACGCCGCACGCGCGCTCGGCCTGCACGTGAACCGCATCCGCATCTTCGCCACCGCCATCGGCGGGGGCTTCGCCGGCGTGGGTGGCAGCTTCCTGTCGCTGGCCTATCCCGGCAGCTGGAACGAGGCGCTGTCCAGCGGCCAGGGGCTGATGGCCATCGCGCTGGTCATCTTCGCGCGCTGGCGGCCGCTCGCCTGCCTCGGCGCCGCGTTCCTGTTCGGCGGCGCCGGAGCGATCGGCCCCTCGCTTCAGGCCGCCGGCATCTCGAGCGGCTACTACCTGTTCAACGCCGCGCCCTACGTTCTCACCCTCGGGCTGCTGATCGCGACCTCCTCGCCCCGGCGCAAGCTCGCCGGAGCCCCCGGGGAACTCGGCCGGCAGACCTGAACGTCCCTGCGGAAAGCGAACCCATGAGCACCGACACGCCCCGGCACGTATCCTCCGAGCCCTATCCGTGGCCCTTCGACGGTGACCTGCGCACGAGCAACACCGCGCTGATCATCATCGACATGCAGCACGACTTCTGCGGCATCGGCGGCTACGTCGACCAGATGGGCTACGACGTCTCCCTCACCCGCGCGCCGATCCAGCCCATCCGCTCGCTGCTTGCGGCGGCGCGCGCGCTGGGCATGACCGTGATCCACACCCGCGAGGGCCACCGGCCCGACCTGTCGGACCTGCCGCGCAACAAGCGCTGGCGTTCGCAGCGCATCGGTGCCGGCATCGGCGACCCCGGGCCCTGCGGGAAGATTCTGGTGCGGGGCGAGAGGGGCTGGAACATCATCGAGGAACTCGCCCCGGTGCCCGGCGAGCTCGTGCTCGACAAGCCGGGCAAGGGCTCGTTCTGCGCCACCGACCTCGAGCTCGTGCTGCACACCCGGGGGCTGCGCAACCTGATCCTCACCGGCATTACCACCGACGTCTGCGTCCACACGACGATGCGCGAGGCCAACGACCGCGGCTTCGAGTGCCTGCTGGTGAGCGACGCCACCGGCGCCACCGACCACGGCAATCACCTGGCGGCGCTCAAGATGGTAACCATGCAGGGCGGCGTGTTCGGCACCATCGCCACCTCGGCCCAGGTCCTGGATGGCCTTTACCCCCTCGGCGCCTGAGCGCCTGCCCGGAGGGCTGCCTCCGCCGCCGCCGGGAACGGGGGCGCGCATCGACGCGCTCGGCCTGACCAAGCGCTTCGGCAGCTTCACCGCGCTCGACCGGGTATCGCTGGTCGTGCAGGCGGGTTCCGTGCACGCCCTGCTGGGCGAGAACGGGGCCGGCAAGAGCACGCTGGTGAAGTGCCTCGTGGGCTTTCACCGCGCCGACGACGGCCAGATCACCGTGGACGGGCGCGAGCAGGCCATTCACTCCGCCGAGGACGCCGACCGCCTGGGCATCGGCATGGTGTACCAGCACTTCACCGCCGTTCCCAGCATGACGGTCGCGGAAAACATGATCGTGGCGCGCCGGCCGCTGCCGCTGCGCATCGACTGGCGCCGC
>Ga0075030_100006915_pt1 | contig 10140 bp, 10 predicted proteins | sample LitLauG_LLR_2012_FD_71393 | JGI IMG/M metagenome (GOLD analysis project Ga0075030, IMG submission 71393) | Freshwater sediment microbial communities from Pennsylvania, USA - Little Laurel Run_MetaG_LLR_2012 | ecosystem: Environmental > Aquatic > Freshwater > Creek > Sediment | place: USA...
GTTCTGTGTCGACTCGCCGCATCTGTCTCGGAGGCTTCCGAAAAAGAAAAATTAGCCGGCGTCGCGCTAGGCCGGATTCATTCCGGCCGCAACCCAGGCGCGTCCCCCTTCCAAACGACTCTTACAAAGCGCTGCTCGGAGGGGGCTCCACGGGGGAGGCCTGCCTCCCCCGTGCCTGGTTTATGGCCAGCGGCCGGGAGAGGGGTCCAGCCGCTTGAGCTCACTCCAGTCGGAGCGAATTGGAGCGAAGACGTCTGCCACCGTGCAGCCCTCAGGGCCCGCGAGTGCGTCATGCGGTACGTGGCTGGGGATGACGTAGGTGTCGCCGGCGTGCAGCTCCTTCTTCTCCGAGCCGATGCGCATCGTGATCACCCCGGCGATGACAAAGCCGAGCTGCTCGTTCTCGTGATGGTGCTCCGTGAGCACGGCCCCAGGCGCGAGATCGACAACCGCAACCGTCATCCGCTCGCCGTGGACGGCCCGCGCGGTGATGCCGTCGCGAATGGCGAGCGGTGCGATGTCGCGAATCGAATCGAAGGTGGTCATTCGACGACGCGATCGATGATGGTGGCAGTTCCGATCCCGCCGCCACAGCACATTGTTTCGAGGCCGTAGCGAAGGTCACGGCGCTCGAGCTCATAGAGCAGGCGGTTCATCAGAATCGCGCCTGACGCGCCGAGGGGATGGCCGACGGCAATCGCGCCGCCGTTGACGTTGGTCTTGCTCATGTCGGCGCCGGTCTCTTTCTGCCAGGCGAGCACGACCGATGCGAACGCCTCGTTGACCTCGAACAGGTCGATGCTGCTCAGGTCCAGGCCGGCGCGCTTGAGCACCGCCGCGGTGCCGGGGATCGGTCCTTCGAGCATCAGAATCGGGTCTGTGCCCACGACCGCCTGAGCGCGAATGCGCGCGCGCGGCTTGAGCCCGAGCTGCTTCGCCTTCTCAAGCGACATGAGCAGGACAGCCGCCGCACCGTCCGAGATCTGGCTCGAGTTGCCGGCGGTGATCGAGTGGTCCGGGTTGAAAGCCGGCTGCAATGCCGCAGTCGCTTCGTAGGTGGCGCTCGGACGAATGCCCTCGTCGTGGGCGAAGCGCTCGTGGTGGCCGTTTCCATCGAGCGACACCTCGATCGGCACGATCTGCGACTTGAAACGTCCCTGCTCGGTGGCTTCGTGCGCCAGGTGATGGCTGCGCACGCCGAACTCGTCCATCTCCCGCCTCGAGACCCCGTACTTCCGGGCGATCAGCTCCGCCGAGATGCCCTGTGGCACCAGGTCGTAGAGCTCGGTCAGCTCCGGCGGGAATGGCGTCCCGGGCGAAACCGCGTTGGATCCCATCGGCACGCGGCTCATCGACTCGACCCCGCCCGCGATGGTGATGTCGCAGACGCCCGATTGGATGAGGTTGGCGGCGAAGTGAACTGCCTGCTGGCTCGATCCGCACTGCCGGTCGACAGTCGTCGCGGGCGTGGTGAAAGGGAACCCCGCGGTGAGCCACGCGTTGCGACCTATGTTGAGGCTCTGCTCGCCGGCCTGGCCGACGCATCCGAAGACGACGTCGTCAACCTGATCCGGCTCGATGCCTGCGCGCTTCACGATTTCGCGGAGGACTATCGAACCGAGGACGACAGGATGGAGATCCTTGAGTTTTCCGTTGCGGCGGCCGATTGGTGTCCGGACTGCCTCGACGATGACCGCCTCGCGCATGTTGCATCCCTCCCGGGTCGTGACTTCGTCACCCATTCTAGGAGCGGCTTTGTCACGAATTCGCGAGGCGAAGTCAAGCCACAATCGTTTGCCTGGCGGCCTGATTTATTTTGCCGTTGACGTGGCCTTTGTCGCCTGTTAACTTTCGCGTCGCCCCAAGCGGCTGAGTACGGTAAACCTGAGGATACCGAACGTCGAGTAGGTGGAAGGTCCGGGGCAACCCGGGATGGAAACCGAAAAACGCATAGGGCACTTCAGGGTAAACAGGAAGGTTGCTTGGGGCATTACTTTTCCACAAGCCATACACATCACCGTCTCAGTTCGAAAAGCCTCTGAGCACCGCCTTCTGGCGGACTTTGTCCACAGCTCCGGAATCGAATTCCGCCCCCCTGCGCCGTAGGCGCTCCACGCCCTCCGCGAGGCGGTCAACCGGCAGCGGATCCTCGTAGCGAAGCCACCTGTAGGCGATCGGCTGCGACCACTCGAGGCCCTCGGATTCGTACAGCTTGCGATGGGCTTCTACAACGATCACCTCGACGTCCCGCAGCAGCCCGTCGGCAACCACCTCGTCGAACCCTCTGCCGGCCATCCAGGTCAGCAGGCGGGAGAGCTCCGCGCCCGGGCCGGTCGTCAGCTTTCGGGCGCGGGCATGGGCGCTGACGCCGCCGTCGGGAGGTCATAGACGCTCGGGCGCAGCGTGCAGATGAAGGGAAGGTTCCGGTACAGCTCGCGGTAGTCCAGGCCGTAGCCGACCACGTAGTCGTTCGGGATCTGGAACCCGACGTACCGGACCGGCACGTCGACCAGCCGGCGCAGGGGCCGATCGAGCAACGTGACCACCTCGAGCGACGCGGGGACGCGCTGCTTGAGCTCCGAGAAGACGTAATCGAGCGTGAGTCCGGTGTTGACGACGTCCTCGACGAGGAGGACGTGCCGGCCGGCGATCGCATAGTCGAGGTCGCGGGCGATCCGCACTCGGTCGCGCGGCTGCGCTCCGGCGTAGCGCTGCAGATCCAGGTAGTCGATCACGAACGGCGCCTTGATCTGGCGGGCCAGATCGGCAAAGAAGAACGTGATCCCCTTGAGGACGCCGACCAACACAAGCGACTGGCCTCGGTAGTCGCGGGAGATCTTGCGGCCGAGCGAACGAACGCGAGTCTCGAGCTCGACCGGCGACACGAGGATCTCGCCGATGTCCTCCTTCCGAAGGTTCTGGACCTCGACCGCGCCATAGCCGGCCTTGGCCAGTACCTGCTGGTAGTCCTTGCGGTACAGCAGCCTGACGTTCAGGTCCGGGTACAGCTCGCGAACCATGCGCAGCTTGCGGTTCTTCGGCGTGACGAGGGCCTGCCTCATGGTCGTCAGCTCGATGTAGAGGTCGTGCTCCGGGAGATAGAAGTCGGGGGTGAACATCTCCGAGACGTTGGAGTTCTCCCATGCGATGGGAAACGAGACCGGTTCATACACCCAGCGAATGCGGTAGTAGTCCAGGAAGCGCGCGAACTCCTGCTCGGACGGGTGGGCGAACTCGACGCGCGAGTGAGGTGGCCCGGAGCGTCTGACCAGGCGCGAACGCTGCCTGACCGGGCGGCGCCACTTCTGCGGGACGGACTGAGGGGCCGATGACGCCAAGGAAACGGTGAGATTGTACTCTCGGCTTGAGCACCCGATGAGCACGCCCGCGCGCACGATGGTCACCGAGCAGTTGGAGCCTCACGGGGTAACCGACGAGCGCGTGCTGCGGGTGATGGAGTCGGTCCCGCGCGAAGAGTTCGTTCCCGAATGGCAGCGACGTCACGCCTACGAAGATCGGGCGCTCGCCATCGGCTGCGGCCAGACGATCTCGCAGCCGCTGATCGTTGCGTTGATGACCCAGGCGGTGAATCCTCAGCCCGGCGACGTCGCGCTAGAGATCGGCGCGGGCTCCGGCTACCAGGCTGCAGTGCTGAGCCGCCTTTGCAAGAGGGTGATCACGATGGAGCGCGAGCCCGTGCTGGCTGCCGGCGCGGCCGCAACGTTGAGCCGGCTCGGCTACGACAACGTTGAGGTCGAGCACGGCGACGGAAGCCTTGGCTGGCCGGCCTCAGCCCCTTACGACATCGTCCTTGTCGCCTGCGCCGCCGCCGACCTGCCCCCGGCGCTGGTCGACGAGCTGGCCGATGGTGGCCGTCTCGTCATCCCGATCGCCGTCACCTCGGAGGGGCCGCAGGACCTGCGCCTGTACAGACGGCTGGGGACGAGCGTGGGCTATGAATCGCTGTTTCCAGTCCTCTTCGTCCCGCTCCGACCCGGCGAGATTTAGGGCGAGGCGGACGGCGAGGGCGAAGCCGACGTTGTCGGCGTTGGAGACGTGGCTCCCGGTGACGGGCTGGCCGACGTCGAGCTGGTGCCGGTCAGACTCTGGATCTGCTGCAGCAGCTGTCCCACGATCGCCATCTGCGCTCCGTAGGTGGCGAGGTCACCCGCTTTGAGGGCGGCCAGAGCCAGGGCATAGTGCTGGTTCGCCTGGGTCACGAGATTCTGGATCTGCGCGACCAGAGCCGGCGTGCTCGTCGGCGTGGGGGTCGTCGTCGGCGTCGTGGTTGGCGCCGAGGAGCCCACAAGCTGGTCGATCGCCCCCTGGAGCGTGTTGGCGTAGACGACCGTGTCCTGGTCGGCCAGGATCACCTTCTTCAGCTCAGGCAGGCTCGACACCTGGTTCGCGCTCAGGTACACGGGCTCGAAGTAAAGGAAGGAGTTGCCGATCGGAACCACCAGCAGGTTGCCCTGCTGCACCGAGGAACCCGCCTGATGGAAGAGGGTGAAGTCCTGTGAGATGGTGGTGTTCTCGTTGATTCGGTTGGCCACCTGTTGAGGCCCGAAGATCACCTTGTCCTTAGGCAGCACGTATGAGACGTACTGGCCGTAGTTGGCGCCATCGTTGCGGGCGGCCATCCATGAGACGAGGTTGTTCTTGCCTCTCGGAGTGAAGGGCATGATCAGCAGGAACTCGGGGTTCTGCTCACCGGGCAGGCGGAACAGCACGTAGTAGGGCTCGACCGGGGTGGCCGGGCTGCTGGGCGAGTTCTGGGCGGTGGGGATGTCCCAGACGTCCTCCTTGGAGAAGAAGACCTTGGGGTCTGTGATGTGGTACGTCGCGTACATCTGGACCTGAGTGTTGAAGAGGTCCACCGGCACTCGGATGTGGGCTCGCAGCGCCGGCGGCATGGCGCTGACAGGCGTGAAAAGTGAGGGGAAGGTGGCTTGGTAGGCGTTGATGATGGGGTCCTTGGAGTCCATCACGTAGAAGGTCGCCGTGCCCTCGTAAGCGTCGAACACGACCTTCACCGAGTTGCGGACATAGTTGAGGTCGGTTGGGTTGGCGCTGGTCGGTTGGAAGGAGGTCGACTGCGAATACGGATAGGTCGAACCTGACGTGTAAGCGTCGAGAATCCAGTAGAGCTTGCCGTTGACGACAACGATGTAGGGATCGCTGTCGAACGTGAGGAACGGTGCGATCTCCTGTGCGCGGTTGATGATGTTGCGCTGGTAGAGCAGCAGGGTCTTGTCGGTGATCTGAGACGACACAAGCAGGTTGAAGTCGCCAAGCCGCAGCGACCAGAGCGCCTTGTTGAGACCCGTCATCGGAACCCCGTGGGTTCCGGTGTACGAGGTGTAAGCGTCCTGGTTGCCGGCCGGGTAGTCGAACTCCTTCGTGTTGGACGGAGCGAGGGCGTAATCGTTGGTCTGCTCACCGAAGTAGATCGCGGGGTCGGTGACCGGCAGAGGGCCGGTGGGTGGGATGTTCTGGACCACGTAGTCGGGAAGGCCCTCGCCGACCACCGCATTGACGGGACTGGCCGCGACGCCGTAGCCGTGCGTGTAGACAAGGTGCTGGTTCACCCACTGCTGGGCCGACGCCGGCAGCTTGGAGTAGTCGAACTCCCTGGCGCTGATCTCCAGCTGCTCGTACGTGCCTGAGACGGTGTAGCGGTCAAGATCGATGCCGTCGAACGTGTAGTAGGTCCGGATGCTCTGCTGCTGGGCGTACGTGCCCTGAAGCGGGGCGTAGTCCCAGAGCCGCAGGTTGTTGATCGTCGCCTGGTCGCTCGCGACCTCCTGGGCCGTGACCGGTTGGTCCCCGGTGAAGTTGCTCACGGTCACGTTGGACAATCCGTAGGCGGCGCGAGTGCCGGCGATCTCACGCGCGATGTAGGGGAGCTCGTACGACTGAGCGCTGGGGTTGACCAGGATGCTCTGCACGGCTGCCGGATAGATCTGGCCGATCACGAGCATGGCGATCCAGACTCCCGCGGCGGCGATCGGGAGCCAGAGTCGCCGGTACGCGACGTTGATGAAAAGCGCCAGGGCGACGACAAGTCCCGCCGCGGCCTCGAACGTGTAGATGGGAAGGCGGGCATTGACGTCTGCCCACGCGGCGCCAGACGAGACAACGGTCTGATTTTGTGCGTAGAGCAGGTCGTAGCGGCTCAACCAGGTCATCGCCGAAAGAGCGATGGCGAAGATCGCGGCCATGACCGAGAGATGGGCGATGGAGCGCGGGCTGAAGTTGAGGGCGAAGGTGTCTCCCCGCCAGGCGTACAGCGCGGCAATCAGGAGAGTGCCGAGGAGGGTGAGCCCGAGGGCCCAGTTCACGACCGAATGGAGGAAGGGCAGAGACAGGAGGTAGAAGGAGATGTCCTGGCCCAGCACTGGGTCGGTGGTCCCCGTCGGAGCGCTGTGCTGGAAGAGCGCCAGGCTCTGCCACTGGCCGCCGGCTCCTGCCGACAGCAGCAGGGCGACGATGGCCGCGGCCACCAGGGCGATCACTCCCGGCGCGCTGCGCACGCTCGACCGCTTGATGCCGACCGCGCGCAGGCCAGGGCCGGAGCGCACTCGAAGAGCGATCACCACGTTCACCGCGAGGTAGATGAAAGCCACCGCCAGGCTGCCCGCGAACAGCAGCGCCTGCAGCTCGATGCGGGTGCTGAAGACGTCTTTCAAGCCGAGCGCGTCGAACCACTGCAGCTCGGTGAAGAACCAGACGACGGGGCTGGCGAAGATGAAGATCAGAAGCGCCACGCCGAAGAGCCCGGCGCCGACCCAGAACCGCCGGGGCGGGCGGGGGATCTTGATCTCTCGCGCGGCGTCGAACGGGCCACCGCGCTCGAAGGGATCAAAGGGCCGGTAGCGGCGGGTCATATCCAGCGAAGCTTAGAGACAACCGAGATCAACGGGGGGTCGGCCTCTCGGCTGCCCCCCTCGCCGGGGCGCCGAATCGGTTGAGCAGTCAGCGCCCGGCGGCGGCCAGGGCGATGTCGTCCGCGGCGAAATCGGAGCTTGCGCCGGCGGGCGGATGGTCGAGGTGCCAGCGCACTGTGGTGCCGAGATTGACCACAGGATCCGATGTGGTCCAACCCAGCATCGCCCGCGCCTTGCGAGCGCTGGCCGCGATGTGCTGGGTCATGGTGCCGGTCGGCGCCAGGTCTTCGGGCAGCACGCTGTCCGCCACTCGAACGAGGCTGGCCGATGATCCAGCCGCCTTCAGGATCATCTGCGACCACATTCGCATCGAATAGGTCTGGTCTTCGCACAGGTTCAGGACCTGGCCGACGGCTGCCGACGTAGCCAAGGTGAGGCGCACTCCCCGCGCGATATCGCGGACGTACCCGCGGCATGCCAGCCAGGTTCCGGACCCGAACGGAATCGCGGTCCGGCCGGCACGCACGCGGCGGAGGATGAACTCCTCGCGCAGCTGGTAGTCGTGCTCGCCGTACACCATCGGGAGCCGCAGCGCGGTCGCGCCGCGCGCCAGGTATGTCTCCTCCACGTCGAGCTTGTCGTAGTCATCCATCCCAGGCATCCTGCCGCGAAGCGGGTATCGATCCGGCCGGACCGGGGATTCCTCGTCGAGCGGCACCGGGTCGGTTTCGCGGTCGTCGTTCAAAGCTCCGAAGGCGCGGTAGACGTCGATGCTCGACACGACCGCGAGCCTGATTCCGTTGGGAAGCGCCGCGAGCGCCGTCTCGGCGTCGGCGCGCGTGAGGGCGCGGCAATCGACAGCAGCATCCGGCTCGAAGTCGCCGAGCTCTCGCGCATGGGCCGCGAGCTCCGACCGCTCGCAATGAAGATGGCGCACCGTCGGCATGTCGCTCGGTTCGAGCTGGCCCCGGTGGATGACCAGCACGTCGTGCTCGGCTCCAACCAGCTCCTCGACGATGGCGCGCCCGATGAACCGGGTGCCGCCGAGGACGATCACCCTCACACGTCTTGCCTCGGGTGTGGATTCTTCTCCACTATCAGGTCGATCAGACCCCATTCCATGGCCTGCTCCGGCGTCAGGAAGAAGTCGCGCTCCATGGCGCGCTCGACGTCTTCGAGCGGACGCCCGGTGTGCTTCGCGTAGATGCGGCCGATCTGCTCTCTCTGACGGAGGATCTCCTGGGCGTGGATCTGAATGTCGGTCGCCTGCCCCTGGATGCCCTGGGTGAAAGGTTGGTGGATGAGGATCTGGGCGTGAGGCAGCGACAGCCGCATGCCGGCCCCGCCGCCCGCCAGCAGGATCGACGCGCCGCTCGCCGCCAGCCCGGTGCACAGGGTCCCGACCTTCGGTGCGACGTACTGCATCGCGTCGTAGATCGAAAGGGCCGCGGTCAGCGAGCCGCCAGGGCTGTTGATGTAGAGCTGGATGTCGCGCTCGGGCGCCTCGTTCTCGAGAAACAGCAGCTGCGCGGTGACGGTTCCGGCCATGTCGTCGTCGATCACTCCGCGCACGAAGACGATCCCGTCTCTGAGCAGTCGCGAGTAGATGTCGTAGGCGCGCTCACCGCGTCCGTCGTCGGTGATCACAGTCGGAATCAGATGCATCGCACGTCCTCCTGGCTCACGAGCGACCTCCCATTTCAAACCCGATGCGCGGGCGCGGTCTGGGCGGAGGGTTCTCCATGGCGAGAAACGCGCTGAAGTCCGCCACGCTGCGAAGCGCATCGAGCGGCAGCGACGCGGTCGCCAGGCGCAGCTTCACCGGCGGATCGTCGGGCCAGCTCGGCTGGTCGGCGTCCGCGCCGAGGATCCGGGCGAGCTCGGAGTAGATGTCCGCGGGCCGGACTCCCAGGGCGTGTCCCACCGCGAGGAGCTTCTCCGTCGAGACCTCCTTGCGGCCGCGCTCCACCTCGGAGAGGTGGGCGGGCGAGAGGCCGGACTCTGCAGCGACCTCGGTCAGGGTGCGTCGCGCAGCCTCGCGCCGGCGGCGGAGGACCGCGCCGAGGGCGTTACGGACCGTCCGAGCGGATTCGCTGTAGGCGAATGACATCCTTCAGCAGCGAATAATACGCCGCGCGAGTCACCTCCGGCGGGTGAAAGTCGGCCCCGGAGGTGGTGGCACCGCCCGCCTGTCGCCCTCGGTGCGCGCGCGCCGACGCCTCAGCTCGAGCTCGAGGCTCTTCTCCCCTCGAGCCATCGCCCAGCGATGGTTGGCGGCGAACAGAGGGCGGAAGATCGGCGTTCCGACCCTCAGCAGCCTCTTGCCGGCTGCGATCCTCCAGTCGTATGTCACGTCGACGAACTCCCCATCCTGCGTGAGCGTCCACACACCGGTGCCCACGAAATCGCCCTCGGCCGCGAGCTTGAATCCGTGCGGCGGGTGCGATTCGGTGACCGTGAAACGCCAGCGCAGCGTGTACGGCAGCCAGCCTTTCGTGTAGAGGTCGATGACGCGACCGGCGCCGGTGTTCGGATCGCCCGGCGCCAGCTCATTGACCGCGAGGTAGACGGACGGCCACCAACGCGGCAGGGACAGCGCGTCGCTGAGGATGTCCGAAACCTCTTTCGCAGTGGCGCGAAACCGCCAGCGGGTCAGGAACGCATACTCCGCGGCCATCAGCGTCGCGATGCTGTGGAGTCAGGCATCCTTCAAGTTCGCCGGGTCGAGCAGCTCCTGCTTCGGGCGCTCGATCCGCTGACGAGAGCGCATGATCTCGATCAGCTTCTTCCGACCTTTCGGCGGACCGATCATGATCGCGCCGACCAGCCTGTCATCCTTGAAGAAGAGCTTGCGGTAGAACTTCTCCTCGAGGCTGTACGTCCTCACCGAGTCCAACCCAGGCTGCACGTCGGGCGTGATGCCCATCACCGCGAGGGTGGAGCCGAACATCGTCGTCGTGTAGGTGGGCACGTCGAAGAAGTCGTCGTCTGCCCCCGCCATGTTGCGAGCGGCGACCTTGCCATGGGCCTCGGCGTTGTCCCACGTGCCCATCTGGTTGTGGCGGCCCACCATCAGATCGAAGAACACCGCCACATCGCCGGCCGCGTAAGCGTCCGGCGCAGCCGTGCGCAGCTTCGAGTCGGCGACGATGCCCTTGTTCAGCTCGATCCCCGTACCACCCGTCGGTTCGGTGTAGTAGTCGAGGCCGACTCCGTAGGTCAGGAGGTCGAAGTCCACCTTCCGTCCATTCAC
>Ga0075030_100006917_pt1 | contig 10136 bp, 9 predicted proteins | sample LitLauG_LLR_2012_FD_71393 | JGI IMG/M metagenome (GOLD analysis project Ga0075030, IMG submission 71393) | Freshwater sediment microbial communities from Pennsylvania, USA - Little Laurel Run_MetaG_LLR_2012 | ecosystem: Environmental > Aquatic > Freshwater > Creek > Sediment | place: USA...
GTCCCGTTGAGCGCGGCGATGGCCTTGTCGGCGTCACTCGCATTCGTCATTTCCACGAACCCGAAACCGCGCGACCGGCCCGTATCCCGGTCGGTGACTAAGGTGACTTTTTCTACCGGACCGTGCGGCTCGAAAACGTTGCGCAGTTCGGCTTCGGTGGTGCTATGGGGCAGATTGCCGACATAAAGGTTCTTCATCGCATTTCCTCTTTTAGTAATTCGTCCAGGGTCGCGGACTTGTTCATTCGCTTGAGTGTCTGCCCGTCGAAATCGCGCGGCGGCACCGGACGGTCCTGCATCGCCCGGGTGCGCGCGGTGCAGGCGGAGCGTACCGCGGCGATCCGGCGCGAAGCTTCCAGGATGCCCCAGCGTTGATTCAAATCCCCAAGGTCTGCGGAGAGAGCGGCCTTCACGTCGCCAACCAGAGTCTGCCCGCTGAGGTCGCTCACAAACAACTCTTCATCCAAGCTGGGCGCATGCGCAAGATACTCCGGACCGCCCACCAGGAACGCCAGCCGCTGCGGCGGTTTCGCGGCCCGGATATCCTCGCAAAACCGGTCGCGATGGCCGCGTCCTTTTTCCACGTTGATCAGAACCAGATCGTACAAGTCCGCTCTCCACCAGGAACGCGCCTCTGTAATGTCGGCCGCGCAGTCGACATTCATGCCCAGCTTGCGCATGACTCCGGCGCGCAAATCGCGCTTGCCGTGTGACCCGTCGACCAGCAGAACTCGTTTCTTCCTCAGGTCGTCGGGCGGAGTAAGGGGTAAAGCCAAAAGGGGTGTGTTCATGCCGGCACCGTTCTTGGCTTGCTGCCTGAACTAGCGATTGACTTGCCCTGGGTTGCGGCGCGATCCAGCAGTTCACGGGTGCGCTTCCGTCGAGCGATTTTCTGCTTGCGTAGCCGGTGAAACCTGGCTTTGTCGCCATTCATTCCGGACATTCTGAACTCCTGTCATTCCGACGGCTCGTGCTGCGTGATCAAGACTTTCCCGGAGGGGCGTTTATGCGCCTCAGGATTGGCGGAGTTTCCGAGGATTGCAGGCGAAGCGGCAGCTTTGCCTTCGCAGCCGGCTGCGGCGAACAAGAAACGAAACAGAGAAAATCGCTGGCAAACGCCTTCCGATCTCTCAATCGCGAAGGCGCAAAGTGCTTTGGTGGCGTATCTTCGAGGTCAAGTAGTCCAAGTATACCCTGTTTCCGAGCGTCCCGCCGAAGCATTCCAAACCGCGGTAAGGGCTGCGCTGAGGAATGTGACCGCTTCTTTTGAACCAGGCGGGGAATCTGGATTTTTCCCCGGGCGGCCCGCTGTCCGATTACCAGATAGTGGGTCCGTTTGAATTTTCTTCGATGCTTGCGCCATCCCGAGCGGAGCCGGTTCTCGAGCCTGAGCAAGAGATCTCCCGCAGATTCATGCTTCGGGAGATCACCGACTCAAACTGACCCACTCTCCGATTACCGAATCCGGTTACCGAATCCGGTTGCCAATTGCTTGTACACCGCGTACCATAAACCTGTGCGTTAGACCGAATCGGTCGTGAGCAGTTCTCGCTTCAACAGCCAGCAACCTGCCTGCAGTACCTCCGAATCTCTCCAGCGTAAATCGATCGAAAGGAACACTCGTATCAATATGGCAGAACAAGGAACAGTCAAGTGGTTCAACGACGCTAAGGGCTACGGCTTTATCAGCCGTCAGACTGGCGAAGACGTTTTTGTGCATTTTTCGGCGATCCAGGCGGGCGGCTTCAAGAGCCTGCAGGAGGGCCAGACCGTGCAATTCGACGTGACCAAGGGCCCCAAAGGCTGGCAAGCAGAGAACGTACAGCCTCTATAAGCCGGCTCCATTGTGTGAAAAGGCGATGTCCTTGGAGATCGCCTTTTCCAGCTTTATCCCTCTCGCTCCTGACGGAGCCGCGAATGGACTCTCTCTGACACGCGACGAACTCACCTCTTCCTACGCCATCATCCGGCACAACGTCCGGACGTATCGCTCCGCGGGTGTGATTGCCGTGGTACGAGGCAAGCAGAACGCGGAAGCAGAATTGAAGAATTTCGAAGAAGCCCAGGACTCCTCCGATCGTCACGAGGGCTGGCGTTACTTCATCGAGAAGACCGAACTGAAGGCAGGAACCGACCCCGCCGAAGCCACGGATGCTCGTCAAGCCGATTTGGAAGTGCGAGAATCGAAGGCTCTCAAAGAATCCGATCCTTCCCTGAGCCCCCGATCCGGCCCCGACCGCTAGACCAGCGCGACCAACCCCGATCTGAGCGCGCGTCCTTACTTCCGCCCCCCTATTCCCTTCGTAACCCGTTCGTACACTCCCTTTTGGTAACCCTTGGTAACCATACGATCCATGACTCGGGGACGTACAATTGGCCTTGTCCGGTCGGCCATCTGCCGATATGAGAGATGACCCTCGCGGCCTGTACCCGGGACAGACTCCTTCGTTCCGCCAGTTGCACTAGACCAGGGTCTGGAGCTCGCACTCTTATGGCGTTGTTTGGCTTCAACAAACAGAAGGTCCTCTCGAATGCGGAGAAGTACGTCCAGCAGGGCAAGCTGCAGAATGCCATCTCGGAGTACGAGAAGATCCTCAAGAATGACGCGAAGGACCTGACGGTCACCAACACCGTCGGCGATCTTTACTCGCGCATCGGCGAGAGCGACCGCGCCACAGAATGTTTCAAGACCGTCGGCGATGCCTATGCCAGCCAGGGCTTCACGGTCAAGGCCATCGCCATGTACAAGAAAATCAGCAAGCTCAAGCCCTCACTCGAGAGCCTGCTCAAGCTGGCTGAACTCTACACCCAGCAGGGACTGTTCAATGACGCCCGCGCCCAGTACCTTCAGGTCGCGGAAGAATTCCTCAAGGCCGGGGAGCTGGAGAACGCAGTGCGCATTTTCCAGAAAATCCTGGAAATGGACCCGGAAAACAGTTCCATGCGGGTTCGGCTGGCCGAAGTTTACGTGCGTCTGGGCAAGAAGACCGAAGCCTGGCAGATATTCACTTCCGCCGCCGAGACCATGCGCTCCAAGGGATCGCTGTCCGGCGCTGAAGAAGTCCTGCAGCGCATGCTCGCCCTCGATCCGGGCAACACGTATGCACTGCTAATGCAGGGCAAGAACCTGCTGGAGTCCGGCGATGCGGCCGGCGCAGTCCGCATCCTGCAGAAAATTGCCGACATCGATTCCAATCCCGATGGCCTGCGCGATCTGCTCAAAGCCTACCTGCAGACCGGACAACTCTCCGAAGCCGGAGCCATTGCCGGCAAGCTGCTGAGCGTCCACAACGACCTGGCGGCCATCTCCACCTTCGCCGACGCGCTCATGCAGGCGGGACAGTACGAAAACGCGCTCCAGTTGTACGACCAGCACGCCGAGCGCCTGCTGGCGGAAAATTCCGACAAGGTGCTCGATCACCTGCATTCCATCATCGGGCACGTGCGCGAGAATCCTGACTCGTTGCAGAAGCTGCTCGACCTGTTTAGCAAGGCGGGGGAAACCACCCACGTCAGCGAAGTGCTGGAACTGCTGGCCCATGCCAGCGTGCAGTCGGGCGATCTGGCCCGGGCTCGCGATTTGTACCAGAAGCTGGCCACCGTCGAGCCGCAGAACCCACTGCACCTGCAGAACTATCAGCAAGTGGTCAGCCAGCTCAGCGGCACCACCGGGATCAAGCTCATTACTCCGGAAGAAGCTGTGGTTCTGATCGACGATTTGGAAGCTACCGCCCCGGCCATCCACCAGCACTATTCCGACGAGGTGGCGTTGTCGATCCGTTCCGCCCTCACCGACGCCGAATTGTTTATCTCGTACAACATGCCCGCCAAGGCTCTGGGCCCGCTGATGACCGCCCTGCCGCTGGCGCCCAACGATCTGCGCATCAACCAGCGTCTGGCCGCGCTGCACACCCGCGCCGGCCGGTTCGCCGAGGCGGCTGTCTGCTGCCGCAGTTTGCAGACTCTTTATTCCGACGCCGGATACCCCGACGAAGCCACCCGCTACGGGGAACTCGCCGAGCGCTACGAGGAACGTTCCTCGGCAGCGGTGCCGGCTATTTCCGAAGACGATGCCCCCATATTCCTGGATGCTCCCCAACAGCCGGTTCGCCAGGAAGAGAACTCCGTGCCCGAGTTTTCCGTGCAAGAACATTCCGGCGAAGCCTTTGAGGTCCATGCCGCAACCGCCGGACACGATGCTCACCTCGCAGCCAGCGCCGCCGCGGCGTCCCCCTGGCCCACACACCCGACCGAGCCCGCGGAAGAAATCTCCGTCGAACCCGAAGTCGAGGTCACCCCCGGCGAAGAACTGACGGAAGTCCCGGTCGCGGACTCCGGTGAGATCGACCTTTCTTCCGAGTGGGACGACACCATCACGGTCGAAGGCGAGGGGGAAGGCGAATCCGAGGAAGCAGCGGCCGCGGAAGCTGCCGAACAAGTCCCCGCCCGGACGCGTGAGCTCAGCCCCCAAAAGACGAACGAGACCATCGACGAAATCCGCTTCTATCTCGCTCACGGCATGCCCGAACAGGCCATGGCGACGCTTGTCCGGCTGCAGACTCTCATTCACGATCACGCCACGCTCGATCCGATTCGCGCCGAAGTCGAAGCTGCTCTGGAAGCGGCGCAGGGCGAACCGGCAGCCATTGATGACCCGGCTGCGGAAGAGATTACGGTGGAAGAACTCACGGTGGATGACATCCCTTCCACGGAGTCGCCCGACGTCGCGGTGGACGAGCCTGCCGTGGCTATCGAAGAACCCGCCGCGGGCGCGCCCCAGGCGTCAGCCGTAGAAGAACACGCGGTCGCAGAAGTTGCGGTCAAGCCCGAACCGAAACCCGTCTCCGCTCACACCGCGAGCCAACCGGCGGCCCTGCAAGAATTCGTTTCCGATCTCGAGTCCTCCCTGGGAGATCAGTTCCTGCCCGCGACAGTGGCACCGCCGGCCCCTCCCAAACCTGCAGTTCCCGCGGCAGCCACAGCTCCTGTTTTGGGTGAGTTTGTCGCCGACATTGAAGCTTCCCTGGGAGAAGATTTCCTGAAGGCCGCACCGGTCGCCGGGGCGCCAACCAGGCCTGCGCCGCCGATCGTTCCGGTTCCAGTGGCGAAGGCCAAGCCTGCCGCCCCCGCACCACCGCCCCTGCCTGTACCCGTGGCCCCGAAAGCAGAGCCCCTGCGCGCCGCTGCGGCGGCGAACGCGGCATCGCACACCATGGCCCCAGCACCGCAGCCGGCGGCTGCGTGGTCCGGCCCGGCGATCGAAGCTCCCAAGCCGCCGCCGCCCGCAGCCGCCGCCAAGGCTTCGCCGTTCAGCGAAGACGCCGGCGTCGATCTGGCGGAAATGTTCGGAGAACTCAAACAGGATTTGGAATCGGGCGTCAGCGCCACCGAGGAAGATCCGGAAACCCACTACAATCTGGGCATCGCCTTCCGCGAAATGGGCCTGCTCGATGAGGCCATCGGAGAGCTCCAAAAAGCGTGCCAGTCCTTCGACCGCGGACGTGCCTTCCCGCAGATCATGCAGACCTACACCTGGCTCGCCCAGTGTTTCCTGGACAAAGGCGTGCCCGAAGCCGCTGTCCGCTGGTACGACCGGGCCCTCAACGTAGCGGGCATCGACGGCGAGACTCGCGTCGCACTCAACTACGAACTGGCTTCCGCTTACGAATCCGCCGGAGACAAGCCCGCTGCGCTCAAACACTTCATGGAAGTTTATGGCAACAACATCGACTATCGCGACGTCGCCGAGCGCATTAAGGCCCTGAAGTCGTAGAATAGCCCGATGGATTTTGTCCCCTATCTTGTCCCGCCGGGGTCCTGTTTGTGCTCTGCTCCCCTTGCCGCCGATCGTCGCCGCTCGCCGTCGCTGAGTCGCAAACCGGGCCGTCAGGGGGATCGCGAGCCATGACCGACCCCAACCCGTTCGCCGCTCCCACCAAGACTCCGGAAAACGCGACGCCGCACGCCGACGCGCACACCGCCTTGCTTGATCCTCCCGAGCCGCCACCGCCGGCGTTCAACCGCATCCAGCTCTGGATGCATCGCCTGTCCGTGTTTCTCTTTGTTCTGACCAGCGCCGTTGCCGGAGTGCTGCTCATCATCCTTCCCTGGACGCCAGAATGGACCGACAACACTCTCCTGATCTCGTACCCCGCGCTTAAGGTGATCGTGACCCACGGCTTCTTTCGCGGCATCTGCAGCGGGCTGGGCCTGCTGGATATCTGGATCGGTTTCTGGGAGGCGCTGCACTACCACGAACACCATTGAGCTCGGAGTGCCGAGCCCGCTTGAACCCAAGACCAATAAGTGAGTCCTCATGACAGATAAGCTCAAGTCCGCGCCGGTGGCGTACCAGAACGAACCGTTCCTCAACAGCCCTGACGGCCGCATCCTGCGCATGCTCTCGGAATACCAGGAACCACTGGCACGCTTTCGCCGCGAACAGATTCAGGACACGGTCGTCTTCTTCGGCTCCGCCCGTTTTCAGGGCCACAAAGACGCGGCGCGAACTCTCTCTGAAGTTAAGAACAACCACGCCGGCGTGCCCGCTCCCGAGTTGCAGGAGGATCTGAAACGCGCGCAGGCCGGCATCGACATGGCCCGCTACTACGAAGACGCGCGCCGCCTCGCCCACATGCTGACCAAATGGTCGATCACCATTCCCGCCCGCCGCCATCGTTTTGTGGTGACCACCGGCGGGGGGCCCGGCATCATGGAAGCCGCCAATCTGGGAGCGCACGAAGCCGGAGGCAAGTCGATTGGACTGAATATCCAGCTGCCTTTCGAGCAGTACCCCAATCAGTACATCACCCCGTCTCTTAACTTCCAGTTCCACTATTTCTTCATGCGCAAGTTCTGGTTCGCTTACCTCGCCAAGGGACTCGTCATCTTTCCCGGCGGCTTCGGCACCATGGACGAACTGTTCGAGATTCTCACGCTGGCCCAGACCGACAAACTGGCCAAGAAAATTCTGGTGATTATTTACGGCAGCGAGTATTGGAACCGCATCATCAACTTTCAGGCTTTTGTCGACGCCGGAGCTGTGTCTCCGGAGGATCTCGATCAGTTCAAGATCATCGACTCTCCCGAAGAGGCCTTCGAATTCCTGCGCGACGGCCTGACCACATATCACCTGGGCGGCACCCCGAAAAAACAAGGCGAAGTGCTGCCGGATATCGCCAAAACCAGGCCGTAGCATGCGGATGTCGGATCGCCGCCTTCTCTGCTACATCACCGACCGATCCGCCTTCGCCCCGGTCGAACCCACCCGGCGACGCCGTCTCCTGGAAAAAATCGTCGAAGCCGCGCGCGCCGGAGTCGATTACATCCAACTCCGCGAAAAAGACCTTTCCGCGCGCGACCTGGAATCCCTCGCCGCCGAGGCCGTCCGCGTCATCGCGCAACTAAGAACCGAGAACCGGGACCTGAGAACTGTTCTCCTCATCAACTCCCGCACCGATGTAGCCCTGGCAGTCGATGCCGGCGGAGTCCACCTCCGCTCCAACGACCTGTCACCGCAGGCAGTGAGAACGGTATGGGCGACGTGTGGGGCGGACGCATTCGTCCGCCCACCCTCACCACAAGGCCCGCTGATCGCAGTCTCCTGTCACTCGCCGGCAGAGGTAACCAGGGCAGCGGCCCACGCCGTAAACTTCGCGGTCTTCGCCCCAGTCTTCGAAAAGAAGGATGCCCCCAGCGCCCACCCCACCGGCCTGACTCTGCTGCAAGAAGCCTGCCACGCCAGCATTCCCGTGCTGGCTCTCGGCGGAGTTACGCTGGCAAACGCCCAATCCTGTTTCGATGCCGGAGCCTCGGGCATCGCCGCCATCCGCCTGTTCCAGGAAAACGACATCGCATCGGTTGTAACCGGACTGCGCAACCTAACCTGAGGTTGCCGTGTCTCTGCCGACACAGCGTGTTTCGTGCTTCACGGTCTTGCCCTCTTCGCGGCGCTGCTAAGCCCTGCTGATTCAGCATCCCCGCGATTGGCTGGCTCCGTGCATTTTCTCGTAGTGCCGCAAGCCGGCAGGAGGTGACCAACCATGACCCGCATCAACGCATTCCGCAACATTGCAGGAACCCGCGACTCCGTCGCCTGGGGAAAGAACGTCGAAACCAACAACATCGCAGCCGCAATCTGGGGCAATATCAACGCGCTGGCTTTCGCCGCCGTGCTGATCGTCTGCTCCCTGGCCGTAGGCTGCTCCAGCGAGAAGCCGAAACCCGCAAGCTCCAACCACCAGATTCCCGCTCCGCCCATGACGGCAGCCATCGCGCCGTTGCCGTTACCCGCGGCGCAGGCCGAGAGCAAGCCCGCTCCGAAGAAGGTCGTGCACAGGAAGCCCGCGACCGTCAACTACGCCGACAAAACCTACGGCGTGACTTTCGAATATCCGCACCGCTATGCCATTGAAACCGGCAATGCCGCCGCGGATCTTCTGATGAGCAACCCGGTTCCAATGAACTTCGTGGCGCCCGGCGGAGTTGCCGTGGCCGCGGTCGAATTGCCTGAGACCGGATTCGCCAACACCGACTTCTCCTCGGCGTTTTTCAACGTGAGCGTCCACAAGGGCCTGACTTCCGAGCAGTGCAACGAGTTCGCCGTGCCCCAGCCCAAAGTTGTGACGGCCAGCGCGCCCGTCGAGAGCACCCCAACTCAAGCCGCGCCGGCTGAAGCCAAGCCGGCCCCGGTCGAGCCATCGGCAACGCCGTCAGCAGACGCGAAGCCGGCAGCAGCGCCGTCGGCACCCACAGCAACCAACGCGGCGACCACCACGGAAGTTGCTTCGTCAGAGTCGAAGAGTGAGAGCAAGTCCGCGCCCGCTGCTGCCACGACTCAGCCCGACCCGACCGGCTCCAAGCTGTTGCTGGGGGACATGGAACTCCGCGCCACCGAAGCCGTTTCCGGAGAGGGAACGCGCCAGAGCGACGCCAAGTACTTCCACGTTTATCAGAACGGAGCCTGCTACGAGTTCGCCCTGAACGTGACCACCGTCGCGTCCCAGGACGGACTGATCAAGCACGTCGACCGCGATAAAGTCTTCAGCCGCCTCGAAAAAATTCTCGACACGGTCAAGATCAATCCGGTCACCGCGCCCGACGTGACCGCCGAAACCCCGGCCACTCCAACCGCCGGAACGCCTGCGCAGTAAGCATGTCTGAGCCAGAAGGCCCCATCCTAGCCGCGCTCTTTGCGGCCAGGATGGGGCTTTTTGTCGATGGCAATGTGGGGACCGCCGGCCCCGGAGTGCCCAGCGCGAAGCAGCGAAAAAATGCAGCCCACGGCGCAAGAATGGCTAAACTCTCGAAAAGCTGGCAACAGTCCCGGGACAGGCTAATAAAACCTAATCTACCGCTCGCCCGCAAACTCCCGAATGATTTCAATCCTTCCCGCAATGTTCCGATTCAACTGCGGCAAGTCAGCCGCCGGGATCCAATATTCCTGGTGATTCGAACTCCCAACGACGCGCACCTCGTATCGACTCATAAACTCCGACTGCACTTCGAACTTCAACACATATCCCTCATATCCCGATGCTTCATCCTTTGCGTTCCAGTCGCGCGCAATCTGAACCGCGTATTCCTCCGTGAGTACGGGATAAAAGAAAGGCTGCGAAGGCAGTCGCGGCGGGAACGCCCGAAATCCGCTGGCGCGGATCAACCCCAATTCTTTCCGTCCAACTGGACGACACAAGGTCGTCAGAGGATCAGGCATAACCTGTCCTAACTCTCCATCACCTTCAACCCTGGACTTACGATCAGCCGCGCCTCGGTAGCCCGCTGCACGTCCTCCACCGTCAGCCCCGGCGCGATCTCTTCCACTACCAGCCCGTCGCCGGTCACCCGAATGTACGCCATCTCCGTAGCGATCGTCTCCACCACGCGAACCCCGGTCAGCGGCAACGTGCATTTCTTCAAAATCTTCGGAGCCCCTTCCCGAGTCGTATGCTCCATCGCCACCACCACGCGCCGCGCCCCGGCCACCAGGTCCATGGCCCCGCCCATGCCCTTGACCATCTTCCCCGGAATCATCCAGTTCGCAATGCTGCCGGTCTCATCCACTTCCATCGCTCCCAGCACGCTCAAGTCAATATGCCCGCCGCGAATCATGGCAAACGAATCCGCGCTCGAGAAATA
>Ga0075030_100006919_pt1 | contig 10136 bp, 10 predicted proteins | sample LitLauG_LLR_2012_FD_71393 | JGI IMG/M metagenome (GOLD analysis project Ga0075030, IMG submission 71393) | Freshwater sediment microbial communities from Pennsylvania, USA - Little Laurel Run_MetaG_LLR_2012 | ecosystem: Environmental > Aquatic > Freshwater > Creek > Sediment | place: USA...
AGACGCTCGAAAATTCCGTCGCTGGTCATGTCTGCATCGCTGACGATCTGCCCATGCTCGGTGGCATCCCTGGCCACCCAATGCTTCAGCTCCACCATCAGACCGGCGTCTTTGCTGAGCACCGTTCTGATTTCCGCAGTCGAAGCCGCTACGCGGCCCAGATTCTGCTGGGCCAGGTCAGACGGGTTCGACTCTTTGACGGTCCGCTCCTGAGCGCGTACCACTTCCCCTTGCAACGAAAGCATCAGAAACAATCCCGCAATCAAAAAAGAGATTCGATTCTTCATTTCACCCCACGGCCTTCGGTTGCCCCGCGCTTCCTATTCATCTCGCAGGACGAATAAGAAATATTGGGCCGCCACCAGCAACACGTAGACAACATGCGACAGCGCGGGTGCCCAATTTTTTTTTAATCCTGGCTTTTGAAAACTTCTCTTTGAGTTCGGTCACTGGAAGATCTCTCGTTGAAAATTGGCGCTACTCTCACTGATTTGGTCAACTCTTCCGAAACCACTCAATCCCCACGAGCAGACATGCAAGATGGATGCCAAATGAACTCCGTTCACTAGGTGAGCTAAATGTGTGCCCCCTAATGATTCAGCGCGATCTGCAATGCAAGCTGCGGCCTACTTCGGAATTAAAAAAAAGCAAACGGTTCAATATGGGAATTGCAGATTGGGGTGGATTAATATTCATGCCGAAATGGAATCCATGTCTTCGCGGGATCATCCGGTTGAACAGGACGAGAAAGCAGCTGAGGAATGTTTCCGAGTGCATCGCGATCCGGACAGAATGCTGCGAAATGCCGCCGATTTTCAACAACCATGGGCGATTGATCGGGATTGATTGCACGTGCATCCCCAAGGCCGGATTGCGCCCACCAGGGACCACGACCGCTGAGTGCGCGGAGTTTGCGCAATGCCCGCCGCTTCGCAGGCTGAAAGAGGATTTGCACGCTCGAAAACGAAAACGAGGGGCTATCTTGCCGCACCATTCGCAGCCGAGTGACCTATATTGAACAGCTTGGACTTGAGGAAGGTTCTATCCTTGGGGGTTAGTGCGGAGCAAATGAGCGAGTACTAGGGTCGGAGTTCAGAGGGGGTTAGTGCGGAGCAAATGAGCGAGTACTAGGGTCGGAGTTCAGAGGAGGTTTGTCCATGGCATCTGCCCGCCAACTGGCGATGGTCGAGCAGGACTGCGATCGTCGTATTCGACAACCCACGAAGCGCGGCTGCCTATGCAACTCACCCAGAGATGACCAGAATTGGAGCACGTTATGAAGCGCGCGACTAATAAATTGACCGCCCATCTTACGGGGTTCTCTTCAGGCGCCAGCCTGGGCGGCAATGTCCAGCGATTTCGCGGCAAACAAAACATTTACAAGCAAGGCGCGCCCGCCTACACACTGTTCTACATTCAAGAAGGAGGGGTTCGGCTCAGCACAAAGTCCAATCAGCAGCCTTCAGCGATTACAGCCGTCCTTGGGGTGGGCGATTTCTTCGGTGAACTTTGCCTGGCTGGGTATCCACTGCGGGTATCTACGGCCGTGGCATTGACCGCTAGCTCCATCCGCACAATCCAGAAAGGCAAAATGATGAAGATGCTGCGGACGAAGAATAAAACCTCCAACGCCCTGGTGGCCTACTTGCTGTCCAGCGTCCACAGGTACAAGGAGCACGTTTCGCAATTGCTGACGTCCACGGCTGAACAACGACTCGCGCGAGTGTTGTTGCAGTTGGCGCGCCTGGATAAGAAAGGTCCAAATATGGTGGAGTTACCTATCCTCAGCCACCAGGTATTGGCAGAAATGGTAGGCACCACGCGTCCGCGAATCAACCTTTTCATGAATCGATTCCGCAAACAAGGATTCATAAACTACGATGGTGGGTTGGAAGTGCGGCAGTCGTTGCGGAAAATCCTGGAGTCCAGCTAGCCCTTGATCGGGAGAGTATCTTTTTGGGGTCACCTGTGGCGCGCGCTGGCGATAGATTGATGGAAGTTAACGACATTTTATAGGCACAATTAAAACTGTTCAATATTGAACAGCGCTGCCTGCTGGAGGTGGTAGACTGGGGGTATGCGGCGTCTGTGCGCTCGGCGTGTATCTACCGTGCCTGCCAGCCCTCCCAAGGCACGTCCTGGAAGCTCTGTGCTCAATATCCAATCTCTTCTCAACTCCGTTGGCCTGGGAAGTAAAATCGCGCGTTATCAAGAAAACGAAACGGTTTACCTGCAAGGCGATCCGGCGCAGCAAGTGCTATATATTCACACCGGCGGCTTGAGGCTGACCGTGGTAAATGAGGCTGGCAAAGAAGCTGTTGTGGCGATCCTGGGTCCCGACGATTTTTGCGGAGTATCGTGCCTGGCTGAATTCCCAGTTTACATGACCACCGCGACAGCGCTTATGCCGACCACTGCCCTCACGATTGAGAAACAGGCGATGATTCGCGCTCTACACAACCAGCACGCACTGTCTGACCGCTTTATCACTTATATCGTAGGGCAAAACCTGCATGTCGAGGAGCGGCTGGTCGACCAGCTCCTTAACCCAGCCGAACGGCGCCTCGCGCGTGCTCTGTTACTGCTGGCAGAATGCGGGGGGTCAGACCAGCCTCGAAAATTGCTCCCTCATGTTTCGCAGGAGCTGTTGGCGGAAATGGTTGGCACGACGAGACCCCGCGTCAATTTCTTCATGAAGAAATTCCGAAAACTGGGATTCGTCCGCTACGACGGTGGAATCCAAATCGATGCCTCCTTAATCAATACTGCGTTAGATGAATAAAATAGGTCCCGGTTTAGAAGAACCGTCCGCCCAATTTCGAGGTCCACCTTTTATTTTTGTTTCCCTTCCAAAAATAGGCAGCCAAGGCGGCACCGGCGAGCAGGGAAAGAATGATTTCCAGCGTGACGGGGTGGGCGTGCGCAGCGACAAAGACAATAATTTGCCGTCCATATTGCGCAGCCAGGTAACTGAGGAGCACGTATCTAAGAATTCGACCGAGCGCGAGCGCTGCCAGGAATTTGCGCGCCGGATATTGCATGACTCCGGCCGCCAGAAGAAAAGGCACCATGGGTACCGGGGGCGGGAGCACCGCAGGGACAGCGATGGCAGCGAACCCCCATCGTCCAAAGATTTCGCAAACCTGGTCTATCTTTCTGCGCGAGAGCCTTCGTTCCAGCGCTTGTTTACCTCCCTTGCGTGAGAGCCGATAGGTGACAAACCCACCCACAACAGAACCCGCCGCAGCCATTAAGGCGTAGTACAACCACAATTTCTGCTGCCTCGCGGACATCGCGATTGTAGCCAGATCTAAAATGCCGGGCAGCGGAAGAACTGAGTTGTCCAGAAGGCCGAGCGGAAGCAGGCCAAGTCCACCCAAATGAAACAGGGATCTCCGCAAGCCTCGCGCGAGCAATAGCAGCAGCGCCCCGATGGCTTGACCTGTTGGCATTGCTTGTTTTCCGTGGTGTAACGCAAAGCAGCGCGGATTTACGCCTTGAGCACAGGCCAATGCCGCACGCTATTTGCCTATGATTTTTTCGACCTGGGCGATTTTTTTCTGGAGTTTCCCGCCCAGCTTTTCGCCCTGGCCTTCGGCTTCCAAATCGGAATCGTTCGTCAGATTGCCAATCTTTTCCTTCACTTTGCCCTTAACTTCGTGAAGATCCCCCCGAGCATTGTCTTTGGTGCTTTCCTTCATGGTTGGTCCCTCCCCTTAATTCAATGAAAGTCTGTCATCGCGCTTTCATCCCGAGGCTTTGGGCGTACGCGATCCTTCTACACGGTTCTAAGCTGCGTTAGGCCGAGGTCACTGTGACCCGCCGGCTACACGCGCGACCAAGAGAATCAACAGGTCTTCGCCCCCGACTCCAAAACCTCCGGCACTTCCCCAACGAGCGAGGTTGTAGCAGTTGCCACCTCCGCCGAACAGCAATACCAGCAAAATAATAGGAATTGCATCGCTGGCCTCCATTTCCTTCCAGCTTGAGCACGAAACGGTCCATTCGGTGTAGGTTCCTTCCCTCAGCGGAACACGTGATGGTCTCAAGCACAGTCAATTCACTTGAACCGCTGAGAAGACAGCGAATTCTTCGACAGCCAGGATCAATTCTTTTTTGACGTCTAGATCCCAGCCCGGCTGAATGCGGATGTGCACGTCGGCCGAAGATTCGCCCATGATCCTGCAAGGCATGGGGATGTGATACCGACGGACTCGTATGAGCAGGACTACAGCTTTGCCAAACCAAGCGGAATACGTCTTCGATAACCTATCTTTCTTCCCGATTAACATTTGAATCAGCCTCTCGATCTCGCATTGGGCTGGTGGGTAAAAATTTAGCGCAGAATATTTCTACCGCGCTGATAACGGGAATGCTGTTCTCTATTGAACAAAGTCCCGAGTTGGGGATCCGCAATTCGGGGGTGCCGTCGGTTGGCGGGAATCCACCCTTTCGGGCGACTATGCTGTCCTGTCATGGGTTGCTAAAAGCAACTGGGGGCGGAGTTGGCGGTTGATGTCGAGATTTTGACATGCCCTAACCAAGCCGGAGGGGACGAACATCCGCATGCTGAGGGGAGCACTCTCACTCAAAACAAAGAAGTTAAGTAGTCCCAATCAGACTTCCTTCACGTTTCAGGCCCCGTGAAGACCCGCCACCGTGCCTAGATCACACCCTGTCCCAGACTTGTCCTTCAGGACAGAAGATATTTTCCATTCTCACAGGCACACTCCTCAATTCGTAATCGGCAGCAACGGCGTGTGTAGGAATTGGGCAGGCATGACGACTATCCGCATTCGGGGGGAAACCAACATGCGATTACTCGAACTCCAGGGCAGGAGTATTGCCAATAGATCGCAAACGGGACTATATTCATTCGTGGCTCGCCCGCCTTCGAACGAATCTTGGGGGGCGAAGAGCCAATCAGCTCACATCTCACTTCGTCTTGTACCATTTCTGATGATTTTACTGTTTGCCATAGCTTGCTTAGCGGGTTGCACAGGACTTACGGCTCCCAACAAAATATCGGCAGGGGCCAACCAAACTCCTCTGCGCATTACGACGAATTCCCTGCCCGTAGCGACTATCCAAGCAAGCTACAGCTCGACACTCTCCGCCAGCGGCGGAGCCCCGCCCTATTCCTGGCATCTTACAAGCGGAGTGCTTCCCGCTGGATTAGCGTTGAATGCTCCCACAGGCAGCATCACAGGGAAACCGACTTTGGCGGGATCCTACTCCTTTGTAGTCGGCGTCCAGGATGCCTCCGTCGTCTCGAGCTCTGGCGGTTTTTCTCTGAATGTTTCCAACTTGCCCGCGCCGGCGGTTTCCTCCGTTTCGCCGAATATCGCGCCCGTCGGCGGTGGGGCGTTTGTGACGATTTCAGGCAACAATTTCCGGCCCGGCGCGGCGGTAAAGTTCGGCGCCCTGCCCGCATTATCCGTAAATGTGGTCGATGCCACTCAGATACAAGCTGTGACGCCAGCTGCGTCGAGCGGAACGGTCCCCGTTAGCGTGCAGAACTCGGACGGCCAGGCGGCCGTGCTTCCCAATGGCATCATAATTACCGCGCCAACCACTACGACGGCCCCGACGCCTGCTGCAGATGTGGTGGTGGATGCCAGCCAAAACTTGAGCGAAACCGGCGGCGACGATATTTTGGCGGCGCGCAATACGTATGCCAGCGCATCTTCCCCGGAATCGAATGGCGGCCTGTATGCAGATAGCGCGCTGCTTTCGTCCGAATTTCAAATGAGACGAATGAGAGACATCAACGGGCTTGGCGATTGCGCTCTGGACGGAACTGGAAAGCTGACTGGATGCTCGCGCCTGAATACGGATTTGCAGAGCATGGCATACAAGAATCTGACGCCGCACGTCGTGGTGGGCCAGTGGGCGCCCGCGTCGATTTCCGGCAATCCCCATCTGTGGGGCCCGGCCCAATGGGCGCAGTACGACGCGCTTTGCTATGCGATCGTAAACTATGTGGTGAATCAGTACGGAGGGACAGGATTTCCAGAGGCTTTGTTTGAAGTAGAAAATGAAATGGATACGACGTCAGATCCCCGCGATTTGTGGCTGACCACGACCTCAACGGTTGCGACCGGTGATCCCAGCCGCTTTGTTCAGTTCGACCAAATATATGCGCACTGGGCGACCGCTATAACTCTTGTGGCGCAGCAAAATCCGACCAAGAAGGTTCGCATCGCCGCCCCGGCTACAGGTTTCTGGACGGCCTACTACGGAAGCGGACAGCTGTGGCATAACCAGATCATTCAAAGATACAGTGCCGCGCATATCCGCTTGGATGTCGTATCACTGCACATCTATGCCAGGGAGATTAATGACCTGGTTAAGTACGCCCAAAGCATTCGGAGCACTTTAATAGCGAACGGAAATCCGAAGGCTGAAATCTATGTGTCCGAATGGGGCCCCAGCGACGTGGGGAACAGCACGCTGGGCGTCATCAATGCCTCTCATCAAGGCGCGGCATTTGGAATCAATTTTCTCATGCAAGCATTGAAAGGTACGGTCACAGGAGGGTCGTTTTTGCTGGTGCGTGACAATCAGGGGGCTGACACAGCCGGGGCACAAAGCAATATCTACGAGGCCACCTATACCCACGTAGAAAATGGCGTCGAGTATCCCAAGGCCATTATGAATGCGTTCAGCATGGTGGATCGCATGGCCGGCTTGAGAAATCCAGCGGCCGTCAATTCTGCCAAGCCCGATCTGAAGGCTCTGGCCACTTCAGACCTGAACTCGGCCAGTCTCATCGTGGCGAACTACAATTATCTGTTCGACTACACGAACAAGAATTACTCTGACCTCACCACAAACGAATCCGTGACGGTGTCTTTCAAGAACCTGCCATTCAGCGGTCCCGTAATTGTCGACCGCTATGTTATCGACGCGCAAACCAGCAATCTCTATTACTGGTACTCAAAAGGGCAGGCTCCGCCCTCTTTGCAGGCGACCCAACTTCAAAAGGTGGAGAGCTTTTCCGCAACCGCTACCGCAGGCACTCTGATATTGCCAGCGCGGCAACTCGGGCCTTCCGCCGTTTCACTTTGGATCGCGCACCAATAAGGGCAAAGCTCACGCCAGCCGACTCCAGGCTCGTACATAAAACTCCGCCGGATTGTCGGTGCATTTCACGCCAACGATGAATTCACCGCCCCCGGTCAGTTCTTGGCGCGGGGGACGTGAATTACACAATCCTTCTAGCGAAAAAAATCGGGAGGCGCGAAAAATCCGCAGCCTTACTCGGAAAGATACGAATTTGTACTCGTTTCTGTCCGCGGCGGCCAGATAACTGCGCCGAGTTTCTTGGGCCAGTCGCGATCCATGCAGGGGCGCTCGATCAGCAGGAAATACAATGCGGATGTAAGAGCGATCAGCACGATGGAAAGGCCTGTCAGCAGCAGAGGCGACCGCCCATGCGCGACAATGCGAGTCGCAAAAGCAATCACCAGAAAATGAAACAGATAAATCGAGTAGCACATGCCGCCGATGGCGGTGACCACGGGAACGCGAAAGAAACGGTTCGCCAGATGGCCGTGAAAGGCGGCCCAATACAGGACAATGATTAGGAACGGCAACGCCAGCCGCAGCAACGGCCCCTCCATTAGAAAGACGAGCGGCCATCCAACCACCGAAAGCGCATCCCACCACCACCGCTTCGCTCCGCCGGCATAGCTGAGCCGAAGATCGGCGAGCAGAAAACCAGCCAGGAAAAACTGAATGAAATACACGATGGAGTATTGCGAGCGGAATGAGTGCGCCCACAAAATCTGCGCTGACGCAGCCAGCAACATGGCTGCGGTCAGTACAATGCGCCGTGTGCTGTGTTTGCGAATGGCGAACACCAGGGCCAGCAGCGGCATGGCCAGATAAAATTGCACTTCCACTTCCAGCGACCAAGTTACGGGATTGATGGTGCTCAAATCGCCATAGAAAAATGAGTGGCTGTACGCCAGGCTGGCCAGCAAGTGTGGAAGCAGACCAGCCAGAGCGACATGATTCACAACGAGCAGTAACACCGCGCACAGAACGATGTTGATGATGTAGGGAGGCTCAAGACGGGTGAGACGGCGCAGGAAATAATGCTTGAGGTCCGGCGCCGGAGTGCCGCGCAACCAGTGAGAGGCAAACGGCAGAGACAGAATAAACCCGCTGATGACGAAGAAGAGCCATACGCCGCGCTCGCCGTTCAACAGCAGTATGGATGGGAGGGCCGAAAGCCTAAGGTTGTAATAGCGGACCAGCGTGCCGTTCAAATGGTACGCGATCACGGCGGCAATGGCGACGAAGCGCAAGCCGTCGATTTCGGGCACAAATTTCCCGCCACTGGTTATGCGGTGAAATAATTCAGCGAATTTTGCGAGAGTAAACCGCATGGCCTCTCCTCCATTCGTCACGTTGCGGCCGACGGAACTACCGCGGTCCAGCCAACCTGTGAAACGTTGGGGGCCTGGTCCCGGCGGAGCTTGTCATCTTAATTACGGGCGACACGGCGTGGGTTGCGAGAAATTCCTCATAAGCCATTTCCAGTCCCTGGCGCAGAGGTGTTTGGGGATGCCATCCGAGCGACGAAAGCAAGGAAGTGTCCAGCAACTTTTGCGGGGCGCCGTCTGGTTTGCTCGAATCGAAACTCAGCGCCCCTTGGAACCCGACAACCTGGGCGATCCGTTCGGCCAACTCCAAAATAGTTTGATCCTTGCCGTAGCCCACGTTGACGATTGGGGTTTCCGATTGGCTCGATACGAGCGAGTCAAACGATGCCTTGTCCAGGTTCATCAGGAACACGCAGGCGCTCGCCAGATCGTCGCTATAAAGGAATTCCCTGCGCGGCCTTCCCGTGCCCCAGATCACGGCCTCCGACCGGTGGTTGATTTTGCATTCGTGTAAATTCCGGATCAGTGCCGGGATGACATGCGAAGTCTCCGAATCGTAATTGTCGCCAGGGCCGTACAGATTCGTGGGCATGACCGCCAGATTGCGCGTGCCGTACTGCCGGTTATAGGCCCAGCACATTTCGATCCCCGCAATTTTCGCCAGGGCGTAGGGGCGGTTGGTAGGTTCCAGGGGACCGGACAGCAGTGCCGATTCCTCCATGGGCTGGACGGCCAGTTTCGGATAAATACAACTGGAGCCGAGGAACAGCAATCTGTGGACGCCCGTGCGGTAGGCGCTTTCCACCACGTTGGTCTGAATGGACAGATTTTGAAAAATGAATTCGGCGGGATACCGGCTATTCGCCAGAATGCCGCCCACTTTGGCCGCGGCCAGGAAAACATATTCCGGGCGTTCGATGGCAAAAAAACCACGGACTGCCGCTTCGCTGGCCAGATTTAACTCGGCTCGCGTGCGCAAGACGAGATTCTTGTAGCCCGCCTCCCGCAGTTCCCGCACAATCGCCGAGCCGACCAGGCCCCGGTGCCCGGCAACATAGATCTTTGCATCCAGATTCATCATCCGTGTTTTGTCTCCCATGAGAATTTAATCCCCGAGCGCTGCGCCGGCAGCTGCTGCAAGACATTTCGAAACCGAACCGGCCCAGCGGTGCCACTCTCCAAAATTGTCTTCCAGGATTTTTCGGCCGTCGCCTTTCGACAGGACGCCAATCGCTTCCAAGTCCGCGTCCACCATAATGCGGACCAGTTCCTTGAACTTAACTTTGGGCGCCCACTCCAATTCCCGCTGAGCCTTGCGGGCATCGGCCAGCAGGTATTCCACTTCGGAAGGCCGCAGATACCTGGGGTCGAGTTCGACATATTCCTTCCAGTCCATGTTGAGATATCCAAACGCTTCGTCCAGAAATTCTCGGACCGTGTGGGCCTCGCCCGTTCCCAGAACGTAGTCGGCGGGATCGTCCTGCTGCAGGATGCGCCACATGCCTTCCACATATTCCGGGGCGTATCCCCAATCGCGCAGCGAATCGAGATTTCCCAGGAATAGTTTCTTCTGCCGGCCGGCATGAATGCGCGCGACGGCACGGGTAATCTTGCGTGTGACGAAGGTTTCTCCACGGCGCGCACTTTCGTGATTGAACAAAATCCCATTGGACGCGAACATGCCGTAGGCTTCGCGATAGTTGACGGTCATCCAGTGCCCGTACAGCTTGGCCGCGCCATAGG
>Ga0075030_100006920_pt1 | contig 10135 bp, 9 predicted proteins | sample LitLauG_LLR_2012_FD_71393 | JGI IMG/M metagenome (GOLD analysis project Ga0075030, IMG submission 71393) | Freshwater sediment microbial communities from Pennsylvania, USA - Little Laurel Run_MetaG_LLR_2012 | ecosystem: Environmental > Aquatic > Freshwater > Creek > Sediment | place: USA...
TGCAGGTTCAGGATGAAGCTGGTGATCAGTTCGGCGCCCAGCCCGGCCGCCCACATCTCGCTCAGCGCCTGGAAGACCTCTTTGGGCTTGGGCAGAAAGACGGTGGGCGAAAAGACCCAGATGGCAAACAGCATCAGAAGCTGTAATCCGACCAGCCAGCGAACCGTCTGCTTCGAGATCACCCGGTTGGGTGAAAGAACCTCGATCGCCTGATTCATCCCTTATGCCCTCACCAACCTAGCTACCCAGCAGCGTGATTTCCACGCGGCGGTTGGCTGCCTTTCCGGCCGACGTGTCGTTGGTCGCTAGTGGATTCTGGGAACCGTGTCCGGCAATTTTGAAGCGGCTATTGGGGAAGTTGGCGGGAGCGTGCTTCTGCAACCAATCCTTTACGGCGGCGGCGCGGGCATCCGACAACGCCTGGTTCACTTGCTCGCTGCCCGTGTTGTCCGTGTAGCCGTCTACCTGGATGAACAGGCCGGTGATGGCCAGCGAGTCTTTGAGCTCCTGCATGGTGCGGGCGCCTTCCGGAGTGAAGGTGGCTTTGCCGGTATCGAAGTTGATGGAATAGGAACGCTTGGAAACCACGGGTCCGGTTTCATTGGCGGCGTATTGCGGCGCTTCCGCCTCGGCGCCACCACTGCTCATGCGCGCCTGCGCGCCGGTGATATACGACTTATCTTCGATGTCCTTCACCTCGGGGATCGGCGTGTCTTTGAACAGCGCGGGGTACTGCTGGGTGGCGATGTTGGCGAAGACGGTATAGGTTGAGCGGAAATTGTCGTTGCTGCCCGGTTCGAGGCCGAACAGGATCAGGTTGTCGGCGAGGTTGTTGACCGTGGACCCCCCGAGGTCGACTTTAAGGCCCTGCGCGTCGGATTCAGTGACACCCTTGTAGTACTTGTACCAGTAAGCTTCGTCCTGGTCGTTGTAGACTTTGGCGCTGATCGCGGAAGCCTTGTGGAGCACCTGGTCGAAGGCTTTGATCTGGTCGCCGGCTTCGAAGGTGGCCGCGAGCATGCCTTCGACCTCGGCCCGGTTGCGCTCGAAAAAGTTCTTGGGGCCGAGAATCACGGCGGGCATCTGGGAACGATATTGCTTGGAGCTAACAACCTTCACCAATCCGCCTTTGCCCTTGGCGATGGTGACGTCGCCAGGAGTCCAGGTCACCACGGCATTTACGCAGACGTGCTTGGTCTCGCCGGTCAGGCGGCCGTCTTTCACGATTTTGCGGTCGTCACATTTTCCGGCGACATAGTCGGCAGCGGCGACGTTATAGTCGGAGGCGTTGAGCCAGTTGACGGCGTCGGGATCCCAGGTCTTTTCGTCGGGATTGTTCTTGATGCCGTTATCGCCTTCCCATTTCTGCGCGATGTTCCAGTCACCGTCGCGCAGCACGCCTTCGACAAGCAAACCCTTCGCCGCCTGGGGATTGCTCTTCACTTCCGCCGGAGCCATCAGCGAATCCTCGCCGCGGCTGTAGCCGGTGGCGGCGATGACTTTGGCCTGGAACTCGTTGCCGAGTTTCTTCAATTGCGGATTCACTGCTGCCAGGAACTGCCCGGAACCGTCGCCCATGATGACGACGAAGTTGGCGCCGTTTGAGCACTGGGCCGATCCGTTTGAAATTTCGCGAGCGCAGGCGATCAGATCCTCCTGCATCTTACCGGTATCATCCTGACGGACCAGAACCAGGTTGACGCCGTGCTTCTCCATCAGCGCTCCCTTGGTGGTGGACGCTCCGCCGTTGGCGTAGATCAGGTTCATCTGCGCGTTCCACTCCCAGATTTCGCCGCGAATCAAAGTTCCAGATACGTTCGCGGAGGTCGAGCCCGGCAGCGGCACGGGTTCGACATTCTGCACCATCGCTTCCTTCACATCGGGCAATGCTGCTTTCTCCGGCACCAGCGCTTTCATGACGCCCGGCGTGGGAATCCAGCCAAGTTCAGCGGCCTTGCGCAATCCAAAAACAACCCCGCCGACAATCAGGATAATGAGAATGATCTTTGGGCCAGTTTTAACACGAGCCATCGTGGCGTTCCTCCCCGGATTAAACCTTTGGTTTCCTTCGAGACCTCTTTACTTGAACATGTCGCCGTAATCACTTGCACTCTTGACCGGAGCAGGCGCGTCGCCCGGTTTCTTGACCGCGACTGGCACGGGCGAAGCGGTCGCGCCCGGCAGCAAGAAGGCGGTGTCGGAACTGCCCGCGGTCAGCAGTTTCTGTTCGTAGGCATCGAGTTTTTCGAGCGCTTCGGTTTCGACGGCGCCGTTTTCCAGATCGATGGTGTCCATGAAGTTCTGCGCCAGGCGTTGGAAATCTTCCATCTCGCCCAGTTTGCGGCCGGCTTCTTCGGCCAACTTTTCCATGGTCTGGTTGTAGAGTTCTTTTTCGTCGCCCGTCCCTTTAATGACGGCCAGCGCGGTGCGATAGGCACGATAGGCGGTGTTGATCGTCTTGTATTCGATCTCCGCCTGCTTGACCTCGTTGTCGGTGTCCTCGATGTAGAAGTCGATGTGGACAGCCCACTTGCTGAGCAGGTCGTAAATGTTCTGCAGCTTGGTCAGCAACTGCTGGTAACTGAGATTCGATTTCTGCAGGCGTCCGGCCTGATTGGCCTTGGCTTTCATCTGCAGCGCCATGCGGAGTTGTTCGTTCTGGTCGGCGCTGGTGGTGGCCAGCTTCTTGGCGTGAGCGGCCAGCCGCATGTTTTCGTTGGCCAGGGCCTGATTCTTGTCGATGATGTTCTTCAAGTACTGAATCTGGCCGCTGACGTTGCTGATCTGTTGCGACATCACATCGCGGCGCTTGCGCATCTGCGACAGGTGGTCTTTCAGGATGCCGATCGGATCAATGTCGATGATCAGTCCGGTCAGCGCGCGCATAATCAGCCGGAATAGCAGGTGCGTGCGCGGACTGAAGATCACGAACAAAACTGCAGCCAGGATCGCCGCCAGGAACACCATGTGCAGCGTGTCGGCCAGCATGGAGACGATGAAAGGTACGATTACCCCCCAGCCATAAACCAGGGCGCCGGCTGCGAGGGCGATGAAGATCATGCCGGTCCTGCCTTCCGGGCGCGACCAGAACGACTTCAGATCCTGACCAACACTACCAAGACTCGGAGGCGTAGACGGTGTCAAGCTCATAGTTCCTCATCCCTGGAGGAGGCCGGCGTACCTGGCCTTCTCCTGATCGATCTCGAGAGCGCGGCGCTGGGCGGCGATGGTGAACTGCGCTTCGGCATGCTGGATCTTGCCCTGCGCCGCCGCCAGGTCGTTGGTCATTTCTGCAAGCCGCTGCTGCATTTGCGAAATCTCGCGCTGCTTTTGCGTAATGGCGTCGGTGAACTCCTGCACTTTTTTCTGGCGGTCGGAAATTTCCCGCTGTTTGGTGGCTTCGGCGGCGGTGGCGAAGGATTCCTGCTCGTTCTGCAGCGCCACTCTCAGGCCGTCGAAGGTGGCGAGAATCTTTTCCTGCGTCAGACCTTCCTGCGCCTTGGCCTGAACGACGGCCGTCTTGAAGCGAGTGCGTTCATCGAGAGACGGAATGGCCGAGAGCGGATCCAGATACTTGTGAATGGTTGCCGACACTTGTGTGGATTCGAAGTTGGTCTTGGCGAGAATTTTCTGGTAGACGTGCTCCACTTCTTCGCTCAGCGGCTGCGTCGTCACGACCGGAGGCCCTGCTGTCATTACCGGGGGAGCTGCCGGAGCCGGTGGCGCGGCGTCGGTATGAGACTGGGGATTCTGCGGCTGCGCGGCGGCTTTGGGATCGTCGTCTTCGATGATGACGTGCTTGATGCTGTCGAGAAATTTGTTGCTCATCTCGTATTCCCCTCGTGAGTGATACGTACACTGCCGCTCCAGAGTTTCCGCAGGGCGAAACCAGCATTGTTCGTTTGGTCGTATCGTACTGAAAATGATCGCCTTGGCATAGCGTCATCTGGAATGGGTGCCTGCTCTGCAAACAGGGCTTCAAGCGCGTGCCGCAGGCCGCTCCAGGCAACAGGTAACAGAGGATGCTATGGCTTGGCCGGGGCGATGTCAACGCCGGGTGAGGGGCGGAATATTGCACTCCGCAAAGCAGATTTTGCAAAACCCGATGGCGGCGCTTACTGACTTTGCTTAGAGCTATGGGGGCGCAGCGAGCGCGCAATCAGGGCCAGTCCGCCGACCAGCAGAATCAGCATGACCAGAGTGTTGAAAAGACTCGTCGGCTGAAAGTAGATGTGCATATTGGCGATGATGCCGGCGAGAATGAACAGCGCTCCGGCGGCGGTGAGGAACCATCCGAAAACGCTCCTGCCATTCCAGAAGAGAATACCGATGCCGAACAGCATGGGAAGCAGGGTGATGCCGAAGGTGTTGCCGCCCCAGAAGCCCCAATAAGAACCCACGATCGACACCTGATGGGTGATGAGGAACCCGCCGACGCAGGCCATGGCAAACCCGAGCAGGAAAGTGCCGAGGCCGCCCGGAGTTCCGCCGACATCGTTCATTGAACGGTTGTCCATGCGCGCCAGCATAGCACCAGGCAGGAGAGTTTGAAACCGCACCGGGGGGATCTCAGCGAGTTACCCGGGGTACGCTCCGGTGATATAGCCTTCGAGTTCCTGGATGGTCTGCGCCTGGCCGGAGATGATCCACTTGACCAGATCACCGATGGAGACGACGCCGATGACCGTGTCATCCTGCACCACCGGCAAATGGCGGAAGCGGTGATTGGTCATGATCGCCATGCAGTCGTCGACTGTGTGCTGCGGGGTTACGAAAACCACCGGACTGGTCATGATCTGGCTGACGGGTGTTTCTTTGGACGAGTGGCCCATCAGGATGACTTTGCGGGCATAATCGCGCTCCGAGAGGATGCCCAGAAGACGGTGGTTGGAAATGACAAGCAAGGCGCCGACGCCGTGTTCGGCCATGAGCTCGATGGCCTCGTAGACCGACTGATCGGGCGCCACGGCGAGAACGCGATGGCTTTCTTTGGCTTTCAGCACCGAGGCGATTGTGTCGGAGAGTTTCATAGCGGCTCCTTGGATGCATTCACTTGCCAGTGCGCCAATCCCAAACCGGGGTCCCTTTGTCGTCGCGGAACAACAGGGTGTCGGTGCCCTTGATCATTTCCCGGACCAAAATCACCTCCGCTTCTTCCTGCTTTATTTTGGATCCGGTTAGCGTGACCTCGTCTCCCTTGGTGAAGGTGATTCCCATTTCGTCCTGGAAGGGTTTGGGGCAGACATAGGCACTCACTTTGTCCGCGCCGCTCTTCACCACCAGTTGGACGAAGTCTTTCCTGCTGCCTAATGTCAGCAGTTTGATTTCGTCGATGGTCCCCTTGGTTTTGGACTCCGTCTTCTGGTCATACTTGGGAGCACCGCCATCATGTTGGGAAGGCTGCTGGCAGAGCGCCGGTGACAAGTAGAGAAACAGGAATAACGGGACAACAACGAACTTTCCTCGCATGGACGGTTTGAGGCGGAGCGACATGGTTCCCCTCACTGCAAACCCTGGATTCTGAGCGTTTCGTTCCTGGATTTGCCGGAAGCCTGGCTACGATAAGGCCGTCACTCGATCGCCGGTAAGAAGAAAAGTCTATCCTACACCCGATGTGACCCGGCTCCAAGGAAGTTCTCTGTGTCTTCTACGGATGTTGGTCGCGTGCGGGCGCTGGAGCGGGATATGTCTTTAGGTAGCGGCTGGCGAAGGTCAGGAACGTCGGCCAGTTGGGACCGGTGGTGTGGCCGCCGGTGTGCTGGCGGAAGGCGATGTCTCCGTCGATCAGCGCGGTTTCGATCGGGGGGAACTCGGAAGTGCCCAGGTCCATTTTGCCGACGAGGCGATACACCGGACCAGCCGCCACCGCGGCCAGGAACATGCCCTTGGCGTCGATCCAGCCTCCCTCGACCTGGGGTGAGCCGCTGCTGATGAAAACCGGACGCGGAGCGCAAAGGGCAATCAGTTCATGGGCGTCGACCGGCAAATCGTCGGCCGTGAGTGGGCCGGCATACTTAAGGAAATTGCCAGCCATCCAGTGATATTTCGATGTGGAGGCAACGTTCTCCACCTGCTCGCCGAAGCTGCGGCGTAGGATTTTGGCGCCACCTTCGCCGGAGGATCCAATGAAACCAATGGCAAATCGCGCATCGTAAGCCATCGCCACCAGCGCTGCCTTGCCGTAACGCGAGAGACCCTCGATGCCGACCTGTTTCGCGTCGACCGCCTTATCCGTTTCGAAGTGGTCGAGGGCGCGGCTGGCGCCCCAGGCCCAGGCGCGGAGCGCTCCCCAGTCGTCAGGCTTGCGCGGTTGGCCATGGTTCACGAGGCCGATGATTCCTTGGGTCAACCCTTCTCCGCTATCGGCCTGGATGCTGGTGGCGACGAGCGTGGCGGAGCCCCATCCTTTGGCCACTACCTGCTGTTGCCAATTGGGCAGGCTGGCGGCCAACAGGGGAAAACGTTTCGCTAACTCGGCGCGCATTTCCGCGCTGAAGCCGAACTCTATGATGACCGGCACCGGACCGCTGGCGTTGGCCGGAGTGCTCAGCGTCAATTGAATATCGACAGTGATGAGTGGGTAGGAGGAATGATCGACGTGGCCGATGAGTTCCTGGGTGATGACCGGGACGTCGCCGCACATCTGTTTGGTTGTGCTTTTGAGTTCCCAGTTCACTCTGGGGGTATTCGCGGGGATGCGGCCATAGATCTCGCGATCGAAATCCTCCACGATTTCCGGGTGCCGCTGCTTCCACCAGGCGTCGGCCGTTTTTACTCGCGTGCCGTTCTTCAAGCGCAGAGGATCGGGCAGGGTGTAGGGTCGCACCTTAGATTCATCGACATTCGCAGCATTGGCGGACTTGGGATCGCCGTCGGGGCCGCGGCGCAGCGAGGAAATGCGCAGCAGATCCATGAGCCGCTGGTGGTCCTGCTCGGAGGTAAGGTGGACGGGCGGAGCCGCCTCCGGCGGTTTCGAATCCTGGCCGTGAATCGATAGAAAGGAGAGGAAGAAGGAGATCGTGAAAGCCGGTAGCAGCGTCATGTCTCGCAGCATGGGCATAATCTCCGACTCATCCCGCATGACGCGGGCTGCCGGCAGTGGAAGCGTCACATCCTGGCCAACTCCCGCAGACGCTCCGCCGTGCTCTCCGAGGTGATGTCGCGCTGCGGCGTTCCCAGCATTTCGAATCCCACCATGAACTTGCGTATGGTTGCCGAGCGCAGCAACGGAGGGTAAAAATGCGCATGGAAGTGCCACTCCGGATGTTCGACCCCATCGGTGGGCGACTGGTGGAAGCCCATCGAATAAGGGAAGGGAACACCGAATACCTTGTCGTAGGTGGCCGTCACCTGTTTCAGAATGGCGCTCAACTGCCGGGAGTCGTCGGCGGAGAACTCGCTCATGCTCCCGATGTGATGACGGCTCGCGAGCAGGATTTCGAACGGCCAGACCGCCCAGAAAGGCACCAGCGCCAGGAACCGCGCGTTCTCGCAGACCACGCGAACTTTCTGCGCCCGCTCCAGTGCTACGTAGTCGCAGAGCAGGCAGCGATCGTACGCGGTGAAATAGGTGTTCTGGGCAGCGAGTTCCTTCGAGGGCGCTTCGGGAATGGAGTAAGTCGCCCAGATCTGGCAATGCGGGTGAGGATTGCTGGCGCCCATCATGGAGCCGCGGTTCTCAAAGATCTGAACATGGTTGATGTAATCCAGATCCCCCAACTCGCGGAATTGTTCCATCCAGGTTTGTACGACGACCTGGATTTCGTCGGTGCTCATGGTGGCCAGAGTTCGGTTGTGTTTGGGAGAGAAACAAATTACTCGGCAAGTACCCGGTTCCGACTCGGCCACCAGCAGTCCTTTATAGTCCACATCGAGGCGATCGCGCAGGGTGTCCGGCTTCAGCGCGGCAAAGTCGTTGTCGAACACGAAAGTCGAAGCGTACGGTGGATTGCGCACGCCTCCGGAGCGAGCGTTCCCGGGACATAGATAACAAGCCGGATCGTACTCGGGTTCGGTGGCAGCGGACAACTGCGCGACGTCCCCCTGCCAGGGGCGGGCGGTGCGGTGGGGCGACACCAGTATCCATTCGTTGGTCAGGGCATTCAAGCGGCGATGAGGGTCTTCCTTGAGATTCACAGTAGGCCTCGCGCAGCATTTTACGACGAACCGCGGCGGGACTCGTGATCGATTCCGGGTCCGGGTCCGAGCCGCGAAGCTCTTGAAACATTAGCTCAAAGCTTATGACACGGGATCAGCTGGAACAGGCGTCCACGCGGCGGATCAAGCTCACAGTCGCACGGCGTTGCCCATCATCAAGGCAAAAAGCAGGGGAAGATAGAGGACGGTGGCCTGCAATACGTGCCGGGCGAACATTTTTGAGCGCGCGCTGGCCAGGGGCAGGTTCAGGAAAGCCAGGCGAGCTCCGAAATACAGAAGCGAGAAGCCGAGCACGACCGCACCGACCAGGTAGATCCGGCCCGCCATGCCCATAAAACTGGGCAGCAGGCTGACCGGGATCAGAGCCAGCGAATACCACAGAATGCGGCGGGCGGTCGAGCGCCCGTCTGCTTCGACGACCGGCAGCATCCGAACTCCCCCCCTGGCATAGTCCTCGCGGTACAGCCAGGCGATGGAGAAAAAGTGCGGGAACTGCCATATAAACAGGATGGCGAACAGTACGAGCGTGCCCCACTCGAGGCGACCGCGAACCGCGGTCCAACCCAAAACGCCGGGCATCGCCCCGGGAAAAGCGCCCACGAAGGTGCAGATCGGAGAGATGCGCTTCAACGGAGTGTAGGCAGCCAGATAGACCACGGAGGTCAGGAAGGTGAGCAATCCAGTCAGGGGATTGGTGAAGATCGCCAGAAAAATGGATCCCCCCAGCGCCGCCACCATGCCCACCACCGTCGCGTGCGCCAAGGTCATCCTGCCGGCGGGGATGGGGCGGCGTGCGGTGCGCCGCATGTGGGCGTCGACATCGTATTCCATGACCTCGTTCAGGGCGGCAGTGCCGCTCGAAACCAGGCCAATTCCCAGCAGGGAATTTAATAGCCCCCAGCTAATCCATGCGACTCCCGCCTTGTGGGCTCCAAAAAAATAGCCGCACCAGGCGGTCATCACAATCAGACTCGTGACCCGCAACTTGGTCAATTCTGCATAGTCGCGGAGAAGCGAACGGGCTCGCGTACGCAATACCGAGAGGGGCAGGGTCATCGTGCTCATGAATTAGGCCGTGTCAACCGTTTTGGATCTTTGAACTAGTGTAGAGCAAGCGAGCCCGCGAGCCCCACGCTCGGGTGCTCAAGGAATGCATGACTACTCCGATCAATCTCCAAAGTCAAGGGAAAACACAAAAACCGAACGAGTGTCCCCTCGCAAATCCCCCTGCGCATCTTCATCATTGCGTCATCATTGCGTCCCCGAAGACGAGGACGGATTGAAGATTTCAGGGGGATCGAAGAAGCAGTTGTGCCATAGCGCTGAGTCCGACAGTGTCCCCGATTTCCACTGTTCGAGCGTGGCTGCGGTGGCTGCGATCATGCCCCCATCGGCCGCATCGAAAATCAAGACGATGCCAGCCAGATCCGGCTGCTTCTGGACCATGTCCGCGTAGGTTTTTTCCAGCAGGTACTTGGCGTACTCGAGCTTGTCCTGCGCGCTTCCGTTTTTCGCGTTCTCGTCGACCTTCTCGATCGAAATGATCTTGACGTTCTTGCCGCGAAGCGGTTGCCAGTCGCCGGGGAACTGCGCCGCCTCTTCCCGGGTGACATGGAAGAGATCGGCGGCGGGGCCGATCAAAGGCGCGGCGTGTGTCGCCGTGTCGGAAATACCGTCCGGCATTTCGAGGCTATTCCGCCAGATCCATCCGCGAGACAAGCCGGAGATGCGCACGTGCACCCAGTCGGCATTGAAGTCGAGCATTTCGAATTCGTCGTGCATGCTGGCGAGAAACAGGGGTTTTGCGGTGAGGCTGGGACTGCCGACGACGGGTGTGCCCGATTTTTTTACGGCCACCAGATTTCTTGGGTGTGCCTGGCTTTTGAGGATCTCCTGCAGTCCGTCGGCCTCGGTCTCTAAGGCGCTGGACTGGTTGGCCGGCGGCTTGCCCAATTCCGGAGGCGTCAAGCCCTTGCTC
>Ga0075030_100006922_pt1 | contig 10132 bp, 9 predicted proteins | sample LitLauG_LLR_2012_FD_71393 | JGI IMG/M metagenome (GOLD analysis project Ga0075030, IMG submission 71393) | Freshwater sediment microbial communities from Pennsylvania, USA - Little Laurel Run_MetaG_LLR_2012 | ecosystem: Environmental > Aquatic > Freshwater > Creek > Sediment | place: USA...
TCAAGCCTCCGGCAGTTCCGGGCCTGAAGCCTCCGGCAGTTCCGGGCCTGAAGCCGCCCGCAGTTCCGGCCCTGAAACCACCCGCAGTTCCGGCCCTCAAGCCACCCGCGGCTCCAGCCATCAAAATGCCGGCAGCTCCTGCCCTGAAGCCGCCGGCCGTGCCCGCCATCAAGGCTCCGTCGATCAAGCCGCCCGCAATTCCTCCGATCAAGCCGCCTAAGCCGCCGAAACTCTGAAGGACGCTTTTAGGGTCATGCTATAATCTGGTTTCGCCTGCACAGTTATCGAGGCTATCCAGTGATCTCCACTGAAGGCGTATCCTGCGCCATTCAAGATCTATAGATACGAGGTCGAACCATGTCCGGCCATTCGAAATGGGCCACAATCAAGCATAAGAAGGGCGCGCTTGACGCCAAGCGCGGTAAGATTTTTACCCGGCTTATTAAGGAAATCAGCATCGCCGCGAAAAACGGCGGTGGCGATCCCGATTCCAACCCGCGCCTTCGTGGCGCCATTGTCGCTGCCAAGGCGGAGAACATGCCTGCCGATAACATCAAGCGGGCTATCCAGCGGGGCACCGGCGAATTGCCTGGCGCCACCTATGAAGAATTTTCTCTGGAGGGTTACGGGCCGGGCGGAGTCGCCGTGCTACTAGACATCAACACCGACAATCGCAACCGCACGGTTAGCGAAATCCGTCATGTGTTCGGCAAGAACGGCGGCAACATGGCCGAGGCGGGCGCCGTCTCGTGGATGTTTCACAAGAAGGGCGACATCATTATTCAGAAAGCGGCCGCCAAAGAGGATGACCTGATGAACATCGTCCTCGAATCCGGCGGAGAAGATTTGAACGACGATGGCGAGAACTGGGAGATCCTCACCGCGCCTTCGGCGTATGAAGCTGTGCTCGAGGCAGTGAAGAAGGCGGGGATCACGCCGGTATCGTCGAGTGTCTCCTTCATTCCGCAAAACTACATCAAGCTGGAAGGCGCAGCGGCTAACACGATGATCCGACTGATGGAAGCGCTCGAAGAACACGACGACGTGCAGAACGTCCATGCCAACTTCGACATCGATCAGAAATTGCTGGAGGAAGTCGCGGGATAGTTCTTGCTGACAGCAGTATTAAAAAAGCCGTCCACCTCCGCGGGCGGCTTTTTTGTGGCCGCGTAGATCGGCATACAGAAGTTTTCAACACATTCGTGGAAAATGCTGTGGAAAAGAGGCACAGTATTCTCGTAACCGATTCACGGAGAGATGCTTCAACACTTTGCACTGGAGCGGGTGCTGGCACTTTCCGGGTACAACCTTCAGCGAACAGACATGGTGAAGCTCAGGCTCGACAAATTGCTGGTCGATCGCGGACTCGTAGCCTCGCGCCAGCGCGCGCAGGCCCTGATTCTCGCGGGCAAAGTTTTGGTTGCTGAGCAAAAACTGGAGAAGGCGGGTGCGCAGGTTGCGGAGGATGCTGCGATCCGGCTACTCGCGGACGATCTCAAGTACGTCGGCCGTGGCGGTTTGAAACTGGAACGCGCGCTGGATCACTGGAACATCGACGTTAGCGGAAGAGTCTGCCTGGATGTGGGCGCGTCGACCGGCGGATTCACCGACTGCCTGTTGCAGCATGGAGCAGCGCGCGTGGTTGCGGTCGATACCGGTTACGGTCAAATGGACTTCAAACTGCGGCAGGATGCGCGGGTCCGGTTGCTGGAGAAAACTAACGCCCGCTATCTGACTCAAGAATTGCTGGGCGAGCCGGCATGGTTGGTGGCAGTCGACGTATCGTTCATCTCGGCTACTCTGGTGCTGCCAGCTGTTGTGGAGGCGGCGTTTCCTGAATCGCCGCAGGAACGCGGTGGACGGCAGATTGTGGTCCTGGTGAAACCGCAATTCGAGGCCGGCAGAGAGTACGTGGGCAAGGGAGGCATTGTGCGCGATGAAGAAGCGCAGCTGGCCGCCGTGGACAAAGTTAGACGAGCGCTGCAGAGTCTGGGCCTTGCACAGACTGAAGTGATCGAGTCGCCGATTCTCGGCGCCGAAGGCAACCGCGAGTTCCTTTTGTACGGCAGGTTCCAGTCCGGCACGGATCCTGTGGTCCGTCGCTGAATTCTGTACAATTCCTTTCACCATGCCAAGCGAGCCAGCGTCCTTCCAGAAAGCCGCAGCGATTATTTCGCGGCCTGACCGTACCAAGGTGGGAGAAATTATCCCCGGGCTTCTCGTCTGGCTGGCCGAGCACGGATACAGGACGATGATTGACGAGGAGTCCTCGAGGTACGCGCCGGGGTTGGAGGTTGTCCCTCGGGCGCACATGGGATCGCGAAAACTGGACCTGGTCGTTGTCCTGGGAGGCGACGGCACGCTGCTGTCGGCGGCCAGAGCCACCGCACCGATCGACGTTCCCTTGCTGGGTGTCAACCTGGGTTCGCTCGGATTCTTGACCGATGTTCCTTTGCCGATGCTTTACCCGCTGCTGGAGGCAATCGCGCAAGGGCGCGCTCCGGTAGAGCACCGCTCCCTCATGCAATGTGAATTGCGGCGGGGCGAGACGGTGCGCGGCAGCTACTATGTGTTCAACGACGCCGTCGTAAACAAAACCGCGCTGGCCCGGCTGAATACCTACGACTTGTACATCGACAAGGTATTCGTTTCGAGCTATCGCGCGGATGGAATGATCGTCGCCACTCCGACCGGGTCCACCGCATACTCTCTTTCGGCGGGTGGGCCGGTATTGATGCCGAGCGTCAACGCGTTTGTGATCACGCCAGTGGCGCCCCATTCGCTGACCCACCGGCCGCTGGTCGTGCCCGACTCGGCGGAGATCGAAATTCTGCTGCGCAGCGACGAGGAAGTGGCGTATCTCAGCCTGGATGGCCAGCCCGGGCTTGATCTCTACGATGGAGACCGGGTTCGCTGCCGCCGTTCCGAGCACCAGGTGAATCTGATTCGCACGGGAACGGATTTCTTTGAAGTGCTGCGCAGCAAGCTGAAGTGGGGGGAACGGGAAAACTGAGTCGCTGGGTCGGCGATCAAAAAGACCCCGTCGAGCCGGTGGGCACAACGGGGCTCAAGCGAACCGAACAGCGAATAGATGGCCACGTTCACTGGCAATCTCCCTGCAGATCAGCGGACCACCAGCGGCCTCATCATGTCGTGCTCTTCGTGCTCCAGGATATGACAGTGCCACACGTATTCATGGCCTCCCGTTCTGGGGCTACGGGCATTGCGCATGGCGGCCGTGGGCAGTTGCGGCAGGTTGAACTGCATGATCACAGTGGTCACTTCTCCCGGGTTCATGCGAACCGTGTCCTTCCATCCCAGTTCGTTCGCGTCAGGAGGAGTCGGCGGACCGATATAGCTCCAGTTATTGGGATCTCCCTGGAAGGGCTGCCGCTCGATCAGTTGCACATTTACCAGGTGGAAGTGGATGGGATGTGTGTCGCCAGTGAGGTTCATGATTTGCCAGACTTCAGTGGCTCCAGCAGACGGATTCTCGGTGCTCCGCGACATGTAAGGAAGACCCCAGGTTGGGAGTCCCTGATTGTTGAAGCCGTTCTGATCGAACGTTCCGATGGTCTGGATGAGCCGTCCGTTGTCGTCAAAGTCTTCGTTCAGGGTCAGCGTGCGAGTGGCTGCGCCGTTGAACGGGAACGCAGGCTGTGACGGATCGCCATCGTTAAACAGCAAACCGGGCTGATTCCCGGTAAGGAAGTTCGTCCGCAACTGGGTGTTGATCTGCGAGAGCCAGGTATCGGTCGGCACAGGGTCGCCAGAACCGGCGCTGACAACGAGCTTCAGCAGGGTTCTGGTGTTTGGTCCAAATCCGACGCGGGTGTTGGGCGCGCCGCCCATGGCGGTCTGATCTCCGTCTCCGCTGAAGTAATCATTGCGCGGATCTCCGCCGGGGAAGGGAGCGGGAGCGTCGTTGTACAGAATAAAGGTGGAACCGGCGGGCACACCGTTGAAGTCGACCACGACATCAGCCCGTTCCGCTGGCGCCAGCAGAAGGTTGAACGGGCCATCCGGATTCGCCTCTCCCTCTGGACCGATGAGAATCGGAGTGTTGTTGTTGTGGACAGCGACGGCAGGAAGGAAGCCGCCTTCCGTGCCGACCTGATAGATCGCCGGACCGGACGCGCCGACTTCGGCTTCTCCGGGATTCGAACGGTCTTCGCGGTAGAGGTTCAGGTGATAGAAGCGCGCCTGGGAGCCGTTCAGGAGCCGCAAACGGGTGCGCTTGGGAGCGACCTGGACCTTCGGGTAGATCCCCCCGTTGACCAGGATGGTGTCGAAGAAAGCTTCGGGCACAACGGAGATGTCGGGAAGAGGCGATGTCCCGCGCGCAGCGGGGTCGGCCGTCGGTCCCCAATCCCACCTGCCATCCGGATTCGTCCTGTTTCTCCGCAAGACATTCGCTTCGTATTTATGCGGATACCACAAATCTCCAGGATCGCCCCAGCGCCACGTGGGATCCAACCGCCCAATCTCACGAGGCACAAAACTCTTATCCTGAATGACCAGCGGAATGCCAACCAGATCAGGAAGAAGTCCGGAACTCACCAGGCCGGTTTCAAAATCGTCGACGATGATGAACGCCGAAGCGATTCCGGCGTAAGCGTTGAGCCGGGTGATGCCCATCGCATGATCGTGGTACCAAACCAGACGTGCGCTCTGCTGGTTGGGGTAGTAGTGCGAGCAGGTGCCGGGAGGCGTCGGATAGCCCGGAACATTCATGAAGGTCTCGCCGTGCTGGCCGTTGGGCGTGTACCACTGGAATGGAGTTCCATCGCTGAACCAGGGCGTGAGGCCTCCGTGCAGGTGGGTCACGATGCGGTTGTCCGGAAGATCGCCGACCAGGAGACCGTTGGGTCCGGCCATCATCGTTGGATCCACGGGGAGAATGTGTCGTCGTGGCAGCAGATTGGTGACGGTCAGAAGAATCGGAGTTCCGCGGCTGGCCACGATCGCGGCACCAAGATATTTCTGATCGAAGGTGCTCAGGTCGGTGTAGCCGAAGAAATCGGTTTTTCCGGGCATATCCGGGTGCATTCGTTGGCTGAACGGCGCTACCCCGACGTTGTAGAGATCAGTTGCTAGCCCGGCGAACTTGACACTGCGTTTAGTAGCGAGGGGGATGTATTGTCCGATCTCGTTCGCAGCCGATGGCCCGAGACCGGGCAGAGAAGTGACGAACTTGCGAAGGTTGCTGGGGCTTTGCGCGAATGGCCACGCGCGGCTCGGCAGAGCCAATGCTCCCGCTCCTGCCATGGCCGCGGATTTGACGAAGTGACGGCGGTTCATCATTGCAGTTGTCTCCTGGGTTCAGCCCGAACCTGAACCTGCGTTATGAAGGTCGTCGGGAGTTTGCCGGTGCGGGAAAGGGCTGGCAGTGATTCGAATCACGTCGCGCGGTGACGAGCCATACCCCCCGCCGGACGCGGTATTTGGAGGATTCCAGGAGAAAAGCAGGGTGAGGGGGCCTGCCTACCCCTGTCGGGTCGACCATGCCGGAGTCAAGTTCAGAGTTCAGTTCGGAGCAGATCGGAAACCGTTTCTCGCCGGCGAATGACTCTGACCGACTTGCCCGATACTAAAATCTCCGCTGGCCGCGGACGGGTGTTGTAGTTGGAGGCGAGCACCATGCCGTAGGCGCCGGCATCGAGAATGGCCAAGAGATCTCCTTGCCCAGCGGTGGGCAACTCGCGGTCGCGAGCGAAGAAGTCTCCCGTTTCGCAAATCGGGCCCACGACGTCGAAGACCGCAGATTGTGCGGACGGATCAGCGCGCACCGGAACGATCTCGTGATAAGCGGCATAGAGCGCGGGCCGAATCAGATCGTTCATCGCGGCGTCGACGACCAGGAATCGCTTGCCGTTATTGGCTTTTTCATAAACCACGGAAGTCACCAGGACACCTGCCGGCCCGACGATCGAGCGTCCGGGTTCGAGCAGGAGGTGAACGTCCAATCCGCGCAGTGGCGCAGCAAGGGCCTGGGCGTAGGTGGTTGCGCTCTGTGAAAACTCCGGGGTCTCTGATGGTTCGTACGGAATTCCCAGGCCGCCTCCGGCGTCCACATAGTCGATGTGATGACCGTCAACCCGCAGCGCACGCACCAGCTCCCCAACCCGCTGCACGGCTTCGCCGAAAGGAGCGACGTCGGTGATCTGCGAACCAATGTGCACGCTGACACCGCGAACCTTCAGGTAGCGTGCTCCCGACGCTTTCGCATATAGTGCGCGGGCGTCGCGGATGGGCACGCCGAACTTGTGCTGGTGCAGCCCGGTCGAAATGTAAGGATGCGTTTCAGCGGCGACGTCAGGGTTTACTCTCATTGCCACGGGTGCGTGGATTCGCATTCGCCCGGAGCACTCGGCCAGCGTCCACAGTTCAGATTCGCTCTCCACATTGAACAGGAGAATTCCAGCTTTGAGGGCGGCTGTCAGCTCTTCGCGGGTCTTGCCAACGCCGGAGAACACGACGCGCCTGGCGGCTTTTGGGTCCGCCCTGAGCACGCGCTCCAGTTCTCCGCCAGAAACCACATCAAACCCGCATCCCTTCCGGGCCAGCAGACGCAGGATGCTCAGGTTCGAATTGGCTTTGACCGAGTAACAGATGGTGTGTGGGAGATCGTGAAAGGCGGCTTCGAATGCGTCATAACGCTGGCGAATCGTGGTTGCCGAATAGACGTAGAAAGGCGTGCCGTAGCGTTCCGCCAGAGCGGCAAGGGCGATGTCGTCGCAGTGCAGAACACGCTGCCGCTTTCGCCGCAAGATTCCACTCTTGATCTCGCGATACGCGAATCCGGGGGGACGGCCTTGTGCTGAAATCTGACGGCGGGCGTTCATTTCTTCTTTGGGGCCGCATGGGAGGGGCCTTTGACGCGAATGGCGACGACGGTCTGGTCGTCGAAGGTTTCGGCGCCGGCGGAATGCTCGGCGACGGCTTCAAACAGGAGTTCGACCACGCGGTCGGCCGATTCCTCGGCGGCCCCGGCGACGATCTTCTCGACCCGGCCTCGTCCAAACATCTCGCCCTTGCGGTTCCGCGCGTCGAGGATGCCGTCGCTGAAGAAGACAAACATGTCACCGGGTTTCATGCGGAATTTGAATTCGTCGTAGTCGGCTTCGTCGAACAGGCCCAGCGGGAGCCCCGTGGCTTCGATGACCTCGTTCTTGCCGCCGTGCACGTAGATGGGGCGCGGCAGACCCGAGTTCGCCACGATGAGAGTACGGTGTTCATCGTCCCACACCGCATAGATCAGCGACACAAACTGCGCCTCGATCCGCCGTTCTGCCAGCGAGAGGTTGACCGCGGAAAGCATCTCGGACGGCGCCGGCTCGATGGGAGCATGCGAACGCAGGATTCCGCTGACCAAAGCGGCATAAATGGCTGCGGGCGCGCCTTTCCCACTGACGTCGCCGATGACGATGCCCAGCCGCGACATAGAGTAGGGGATGAAGTCGTACAAATCACCCCCGATGGTGCGAGCAGGAACGAATTTCGCCGCCACGTCGAGGTGCGCGAGTTTGGGAGACGTTTGCGGAAGCAGGCGGCTCTGCAGTTCGCGCGCCAAGGAGAGATCGCGCTCCAGGCGGCGCTCCTGCCGCTCGATCTCTTCATACAAGCGGGCATTCTCGATGGCGATCGCGATCTGCGCCGCCAGCGTCGACATGGTGCGCTGGTGGTCTTCGGTGAAGAATCCGCGGCGCGTGTGCTCCAGATCGAGCACACCGATCACCTTGCCCTTGTAAATCAGGGGTACGGCTAATTCTGAACGCGTTTCAGGATTGGCCTGAACGTATCGCGGATCCTTGGCGACGTCGGGGACGAGCACGGCTTCTTTGCTTTCTGCCGCCGTTCCCACCAGGCCGCGGCCCAGCGGGATTTCGTGCTTGAGATGGATGTTCTCGTTGAAGCGAAGCGAGAAGCGGTGCTGCAGTTTCTGGCCCGTGGAGTCGAGCAGCAGGATGCTGAACATCTGATAGTCGATCAATCGCCGCACCAGTTCGGCGATTCGTCCCAGAAGTTCGTCGAGGTTCAGAATCGAGGTCAGCTCGCGCGCAATTTCGTTCAGCAGAAGCAGAATTCGTGCCTGCTTCGTGGTGCGCGTGTAGAGCTGGGCATTCTCAATGCCGGCGGCCACGCGCGAGGCGACCAGGGTCAAGAGGCGCCGATGTTCTTCGGTGAGATAGCCGGCCTCGCGCGCCTCGATGTCGATCACCCCGATGACGCGATTCTTGGTAATCAGGGGAACCGCCAGCTCGGAGCGCACGTTCGGGATCGCCGCAATGTAGCGGGGATCGCTGGTGACGTCGTCGATGAGAACCGCCTGCCGCAGTTGCACCGCCTGACCGGTCACGCCTTCGCCGACTTTGATCTTGCGCTCGATAAACTCCGGCGGGTAGCCCACCTGAAAACGGAAGCGCAGTTCCTGTGTCTTTTCGTTGAGCAGCAGGATGGCGAAGATTTCGTAATCGATGACCTTGCGCACCAGTTCCGCCACCCGGCGCACCGTGGTGTCGAGATCGAGCGAGGTTGCGAGCACATCCGCAACGTCGAGCAACAGAGACTCGACCGGCAGACGTTCTGGTTGGGAGAGAACAGAACCCATTGTTTGTATGATAGCAGCCGTGTTCTTCGCGGAGGGCTGCGAGACTCGCAGCCGGATTTCGGTTTCGACTTTTTCTACTTTCGAGGACTATTCCCGCGGCACCACACAGATGTCGGCCAGGTTGCGGTATTTTTCGGCATAGTCCAGGCCGTAGCCGACCACGAACTCATCGGGAATCTTGAACCCGACGTAGTCTCCCTCCAGAGGAAGTTTGCGCCGCGAGGGCTTGTCGAGCAGGGCAGCGATTTTAAGGCTGCGCGGCTGATGCGCCAGCAGCAGCTTTCTCAGGAATGTGAGCGTCAGTCCCGTATCGAGGATGTCTTCCACCACGATTACATTCTTGTCCTTCATGGACTGGTCGACGTCCTTGGTAAGTTTCACTTCGCCGGTCGAATCCCATCCGCTCTTGAGTTCCTGCGTCGGGCTGGGGCGGTTGCCGTAGCTGGATACACCGATGAAGTCGAAGGTCGCGTCCAGCTTCACTTCGCGCGCGAGATCGGAAAGGAAAATCGCGGCGCCCTTGAGCACGCCGACGAAGATGATGGATTGCCCCGCGAAATCCTTGGTGATCTGCGCGCCCAGTTCGCTCACCCGCCGGGAAATGTCCTCGCGCCGAATCAGCACCTTGAGGTCGGTCATGGCGTTTCATATTAAACTAGCGGTGGCGTTGAAGGAAGGATGGAGCGCGGGCGAATGATGAATCTGAAGGGCGTCAAACTCACCTGGCTGGGTCATGCCACGTTCCGCATCGAGACTCCGGGCGGCAAGACGGTCATTATCGATCCGTGGATCATGGGCAATCCCACGTGCCCGGAGACTGACAAGAAGGTCAAGAAGGTCGATATCCTGCTGTGCACGCACGGCCACGGAGACCACATTGGCGATGCGGTCGAGATTATTAAGCAGCACAATCCGGTGGTGGTCGGAATTCCAGAGCTCGCCCGTTGGCTCGGCAAAAAGGGTGCCAAGCAGGTCGCCGAAATGAACAAAGGTGGGACGCAGACGGTCGCTGATCTGAAAGTCACCATGGTGCACGCCGATCATTCCTGCGGCATTCAGGATGGCGACGAAGTCATTTACGGCGGCGAAGCCTGCGGGTACGTGGTGGAGTTTTCCAACGGCGTGAGAATCTATCATGCCGGCGATACCAATGTGTTCGGCGACATGGCGATTATCCGCGACCTGTATTCCCCGGAGGTCGTGATGTTGCCGATCGGCGATCATTACACCATGGGGCCGCGCGAAGCGGCGTACGCCTGCAATCTGCTGAAGCCGAAAACGGTGATCCCCATGCACTTTGGAACGTTTCCGGTTCTGGCCGGGCGCCCAAGCCAGTTGCAGTCGCTGGTGCCCTCGGTGGAAGTCCTCGAAATGAAACCGGGCGTTACCGTCGGCTGAATCCAAGTTCGATGCAACCGCGAAAGGGAAACGAGTGAGCGAGAGCAAGAAAAGACATTCCCCTCCCAGTTGGAGGCACTATAACTACACCACGGCCGGCCCGGTGGATGACTATCTCTACTC
>Ga0075030_100006924_pt1 | contig 10131 bp, 6 predicted proteins | sample LitLauG_LLR_2012_FD_71393 | JGI IMG/M metagenome (GOLD analysis project Ga0075030, IMG submission 71393) | Freshwater sediment microbial communities from Pennsylvania, USA - Little Laurel Run_MetaG_LLR_2012 | ecosystem: Environmental > Aquatic > Freshwater > Creek > Sediment | place: USA...
CAAAGCAAAAGCATTTTCGGCAGCAAACAAAGTAGTCAGGATCTATTTGACGGCAGACAATACGTCTTACCGGCTTTCGCCGACGGACTCTGTCCGGTTTGAACACGTGGGACAGCCCTTTGAAACGCAGACCTGTGTATTTGTTGATCCGGCCAAACAATTTCAGACCATTCTCGGGATCGGAGGTGCCCTGACGGATGCGTCGGCGGAAACCTTCTATAAACTGCCTGCCGACAAGCAGCAGGAAATTCTGACTGCCTATTATGATCCGATCAAAGGGATCGGGTATTCGCTGGCCAGAACGAGCATCCAAAGTTGTGATTTCAGCAGCGACAGCTATAGTTATGTGCAACAAGGAGATAAGGATCTGAAAACCTTCTCGATAGACCATGATAAAAAATACCGCATTCCTTTTATTAAGAGAGCCATTGCAGCCGCAGGAGGAAGGCTGACGCTGTTTGCTAGTCCATGGAGTCCTCCGGCTTTCATGAAAGACAATGACGATGTCCTGCATGGCGGAAAATTATTGCCGGCATTTTACCAGAGCTGGGCCAATTTTTATGGCAAATTTATAAATGCTTACAAAAAGGAGGGCATCCCGGTTTGGGGCATTTCTATCCAAAACGAGCCGATGGCAAAACAGACCTGGGAGTCCTGCATGTATACCGGTGAAGAGGAAAGAGACTTCCTCAAAAATTATCTCGGCCCGACTATGGCGAAAAACGGATTGGGCGATAAAAAGATCATTGTCTGGGATCATAATCGTGATATGCTCTACCAGCGGGCCAGCACCTTACTCAGCGATCCTGCAGCGGCTAAGTATGCATGGGGAGTTGGTTTTCACTGGTACGAAGACTGGAGCGGCGGCGACATGGAATTTGACAATGTGGCGAGGGTACATGAAAGTTTCCCAGGCAAGAATATCCTGCTGACGGAAGCTTGCACCTATCCGTTTAAATTGGAACAACTCAAAGAATGGCGTTTAGGTGAACGCTACGGCCGGTCAATGATCCATGACTTTAATAACGGGGCCGTTGGCTGGACGGACTGGAACATCTTGCTGGATGAAACCGGTGGACCGAACCATGTCGGCAATTTCTGTTTTGCACCGGTCCACGCCATGACCCAAACCGGCGAATTAGTTTATACGAATGCGTTCTATTACATCGGTCATTTTTCAAAATTTGTGCGGCCGGGTGCAAAGCGCATCAGCGTGGCTCCGAGCAGGACCGCACTCCTGGCGACTGGTTTCGTCAATAAAGATGGGAAAGTTGCGGTGATCGTGATGAACCCGACCGAACAAAATATCAACTATATCCTTTGGATGTCCGGGGATGCGGCCAAAGTGACTATTTTACCACACTCTATGGAGACATTGGTATTTTAGTTCCCCTGTTGGCAAAAGGAGTCGCCGAAGCAGGAACCCGTTTATTGCCGGCAACATATTTGATATACGATGTAAGTTCCCCGCATCGTAAGAAATGTTGCGGGGCGACCGTGCAAAAAAAAATGAATGAAAGCCACAGCAGGTTCGCACTTTGCAGTGCCGGGAAACAATGTCAGCGGCTTTTGTTTTCTTGCCGCCGCCCGGCGTGTCGAGAGGTAAAATGCTGGCGGCTGAAAATGGAATGGAGCAGGCAATTGATAAGGACGGATCTTTTAACCAACTGAATATGGACAACGTATCATCGCTTCCGAAGGAAATAATAAAGGTTAACAGAAACAAGACATACCATCAAAGCGATTTTCTGGCGGTGGAAGAACCGCTTGAGATCCGCGTGTCTTTTGATGATTCCGGGCACCGGGCGCAAAAAGCTGTCAGCGTCACCATGCGGACCCCGGGGAATGATTCGGAGCTGGCTACCGGTTTCTTGTATACGGAAGGGCTCATTAAGAATGCAGGTGATGTTTTGTCTGTTCAGCAACCTGGACCGCCTCACAATACCGTTTGTGTCGAATTGCGCCAGGGGATACTGCTTGATCTCAAAAGGCTGGAAAGAAATTTTTATACGACATCCAGTTGCGGCGTCTGTGGAAAATCTTCCATAAGTGCAGTAAGGACCATTTGCCAGATCGGGGAGACCGAACACCGCGATTTAAGGGTGGAGGCAGCGACCATTTACCAATTACCAGAAGTTTTAAGAAACCGCCAGGATATCTTCGATTTTACGGGCGGACTGCACGGTTGCGGATTATTCGACGCGTCGGGGCAACTCGTTTTATCGAGGGAAGACGTAGGCAGGCATAATGCATTAGATAAGTTAATCGGTGCGGCGTTGGAACAGTCCCTGCTGCCTTTGCACCCGTATGTTTTGTTGCTGAGTGGCCGGTCCAGCTTTGAATTGATTCAAAAAGCATGGATGGCAGGGATTTCGATGGTGGCAGCAATCGGCGCGCCGTCCAGCCTTGCCGTACAAATGGCGGAAGAATTAAACATGACGCTTATTGGGTTTTTAAAAAACAATGTATTTAACATTTATTCCGGGTCCCACAGGATAATCCATTCGATTTATGAAAATTCGTATTAGAAAAAACGCCATTCGAATGCGGCTGCCCAAGTCAGAAGTTGACTTCCTTTTGAAACATGGTTATTTGGAAGAAGCAACGGATTTTGGCGAGACGACTTTCAGGTATGCGATAAAAAGTGTCGAGCACGAAAACATGTCGGCGGACTTTGTGAACTGCAACATTGTTATATATGTTCCTGGCGCAGTCCTTCACCAATGGGGAACAAGCGACCAAATCAATATTGCCTCTACCATGACGGTCGGGGACGGTAACCAATTAAGTCTTCTGGTAGAAAAAGATTTTAAATGCACCACCGCCCCGGGTGAGGAAGACCAATCTGACTATTTTGAAAATCCCGCTAAAAACTGTTAGTCATGGAAGACCGCGACTCTATAGAAACCCATTCCGAAAACCCGGCACATTTTACCGGGAAATTGGTCGTCCGGGAACCGCATAAAGTGGCCGCGGGCGTCGAAGCAGTTTACCACAGTGGCAAGTATCTTTTACATGAAACGAATTTTGCCCGTGGCCTCAGCGCCTTACTCACCATGAATCAAAAGCTCGGTTTTGACTGTTCATCATGTGCGTGGCCGGATCCCGATGATGAAAGGTCTCCTGTTGCGGAGTATTGTGAAAATGGTGCCAAAGCACTCGCGGACGAGGCAACCACCAAACATATTGGCGCAGAATTTTTTGCAGCAAATTCTGTGACCCAACTATCGGGACTGGACGATTATCATCTTGGTCAATACGGAAGAATTGCACAACCATTGTATTTACCGGCCAATGGCACCCACTATCAGCCAATCAGCTGGGAAGAAGCCTTCGATACCATAGGTAGACATCTCAACAGCCTGGGCAGCCCGGACGAGGCCATTTTCTATACTTCCGGCCGTACCAGCAATGAGGCAGCTTACCTGTACCAACTCTTTGCAAGGGAGTTGGGGACCAACAATTTGCCTGATTGCTCCAATATGTGCCATGAGTCAACTGGTTCGGCGCTTGCTGAAGTCGTTGGCATCGGTAAGGGATCTGTAACGCTGGAGGATTTTTATGAAGCTGAAGTCATCATGATCGTCGGTCAGAATCCTGGCACCAACCACCCGCGTATGCTGACGGCTTTGCAAAAAGGACGTGCTAACGGCGCCACCATTATTTCTGTAAATCCTTTGCGGGAAACAGGTTTGATCGGATTTAGTAACCCGCAAAAACTCAAGGGTATTTTACACGTCAACACAAAGCTCACGGATATTTTTCTGCAGGTAAAACTCAATGGCGACCATGCTTTATTCAAAGCAATCAATCATCTTTTACTGATGGAAGAGACCTCCCGTCCCGGAAGCGTGCTGGACGGAGAATTTATCCAAAAGTATACAACCGGCTTTGAAGATTTTTCTGCCCGTTCAAGACGGGACGATCTTGGCAGCCTGCTATCGGTTTGCGGTATTTCGATGGAGCAGTTACAGCAAACAGTCAATGTGCTTCAGCAAAAAAGCAAGATCATCGTATGTTGGGCGATGGGCATCACCCAACACAAAAATGCGGTGGACACAATCAAGGAGATGGTCAACCTGTTGTTGCTGAAGGGCAGCATTGGAAAGCCTGGAGCCGGAACATGTCCAGTTCGCGGACACAGTAACGTGCAGGGAGACAGGACAGTCGGTATTTGGGAAAAGCCAGCTCCGGCATTGCTCAAAAAAATCAAAGAGGTATACGGTTTTGACCCACCTTCGAAAGAGGGCTATGATGTTGTTAAGTCAATTCATGCCATGCACGACGGCGGAGCAAAAGTATTTTTTGCCATGGGCGGTAATTTTTTGTCTGCGACACCCGACACGAATTATACGGCGGCAGCCTTGCGCCGCTGCGAGCTGACCGTGCATGTGTCGACGAAGCTCAACCGAAGCCATCTGGTTCATGGTAAAGAAGCCCTGATACTTCCTTGTTACAGCCGCTCTGATCGGGATGTGAGTGAAGGCGTTACTCAGTTCGTTTCCTGCGAAAATTCGACAGGCGTTGTACAAATGTCAAAAGGGGTATTACGCCCCGTATCCGATCAATTATTGAGTGAGCCGGTCATTATCTGTCGTTTGGCACAAGCCACCCTCGGAACGAAGTCGCGTGTTAACTGGAAACAGTTTGAAATGAACTACGATATGATTCGCGATGATATCGCCAGGGTGATCGATGGATTTGAAGACTTCAACCCGCGCGTAAGGCAGAAAGGCGGCTTTTACCTTCCTAATGGGGCCCGCATTCGTGAGTTCAATACACCTTCCAAAAAGGCGTTATTTTCCGTCACCGAACTGCAGGTACCGCAGCTGGCAGCAGACGAACTGATGATGATGACCATCCGGAGCCACGACCAGTTTAATACGACGATTTATGGCTATGATGACCGCTATCGCGGTGTGTTCAATGAAAGGCGGGTAGTATTTATGAATGCAAAAGACATGGATGCCCGAGGCTTGGTCGCCGGGGAGGTGGTTGATTTGTATAATTTCACGGATGGTATTGAAAGGATGGCTCAAAAATTCATTGTCGTGAAATATGACATTCCTGAAAGTTGTATCGCCACCTATTTCCCGGAAACGAATGTGTTAGTACCGATTCACAGCGTTGCCGACATCAGCAATCAGCCGGCGTCAAAATCGGTGCAGGTAAAGGTGAAAAAGAGTAGCAATATTTTTTGAATTCGGTCGGACCGTCTCGGCGCGCCAGTCAGATTATATATCTAAAAATCAGGTGTAATGGATCTACAAGATTCCCTAATGGCCAGTAATAGCCTTCTCCAACGTTTAGAGGACTTCTACCGGGGTAAATCGTGGGTAACCGATCAGGTCGGGACAGTGGTTTTTGACATGGATTCAACGGTGGCATTTAAAAAAATAACGGGATATCACCACAGTGTGGCCGAGCAGTTGGCACACCTGATTGCCTGGCGCAACTTCGCGGTACAGAAATTTTCGGGCAATGATAATTTTGACCTGGAGGATAATTCACCAGAAGATTGGCCTGAACCAAATGATTGGTCACAGCTCAGGGACCAGTTTGCTGAGTGCCATCAAAACCTGCTTGCGTCGATCCGCAATTTCGATCCGCAAAAATGGGATGCCCTTGTGCCGTTAAGAGCCTATTCCTTTCTGTACCTGGCAAATGGCATCATAGAACATGACTATTATCATTTCGGCCAGATCAACGCCTTGCTGGCGGCCATCAGAACTGCGGGCCCTTCCTGTTAGCTGTTATAGCAGCGATGCCATCTGGGCAAGTCACTGCCTGGGTGCTTTCAGGCGACTTTGCAGGGTAAAATAGTCAAGGGACTGCTTTTTTTGTTATAAAGTCTTAGCTTGCGCCCAGTTCGGATTGCAATCAAAAATGACATTTCCCACCCACGTTTTAAAATCAACTAAAATGCTGCTAAAGACATCCCTTCTGAGTGTATTTTTTTGCTGTGCCCTCAATTTTGCTGGACTTGCCCAGGTGCAAACTACGATGGGGCAGGTGACCTTTAAATTTGGTGTGACCCAAGGGGGACTGCCGCAGTATGAAGTATTTTTTGCAAACAAGCCGGTGATCGTTCCTTCTCGCCTGGGGGTGACCCTTCAGGACGGCATTCGTTTGGACAGCAATCTTATTTTGACCAGTGTGGATTCGGCCGACGTGGATGAAAGCTGGAAGCCGGTTTGGGGCGAAGTCAACCAGATTCGCAATCACTACCGCCAAATTCGCTTCCAAATGCAGGAAAAAAATGCACCCAACCGCTTATTGACGATCGTTTTCCGTGTATTTCAAGACGGGGTTGCTTTTCGTTATGAGTTTCCCAAGCAACCTAATTTGAGGTATTTTGTGGTCACCAATGAGTCTACCCATTTTAATTTGAGCGGCGACCATAAAACCTTTTGGATTCCCGGCGATTACGATACCAATGAATACCCTTATACGATTTCCAGGATCAGTGAAATCGACAATACTCACCTGGTACAGACTTCGACTGCTATTGCAGTGAGAGTCGCACCCGATCCTTTTGCTGTGCAGACGCCTTTGATGATGAAAAGTAATGATGGCCTGTATATTAACATCCATGAAGCAGCCCTGATAAACTATCCTGCCATGCAGTTGCATGTGGATCATCAGTCCTTTCAATTATCGGCTAACCTGGTGCCGGATGCCTACGGTAATAAGGCCTATTTGCATGCGCCTTTTCATACGCCATGGCGCACGATTATTGTTAGTGACCGGGCAACAGGTATCCTGGCTTCCAGGATGATCCTCAATTTAAATGCGCCCTCTGCCATTGAAAACACATCCTGGATTCACCCTATGAAATTCATGGGGGTTTGGTGGGAAATGCAAACGGGCAAAAGTACCTGGAACTATTCCGATTTTCCGGATAGTACCGATGGGAACGGTCAATTGATTCCCAACAACCGGCATGGTGCCAATACCGCCAATGTAAAAAAATACATTGATTTTGCGGCCAAGAATGGCATCAGAGGTTTACTGGTAGAAGGATGGAATACCGGGTGGGAAGACTGGTTTGGAAACTGGAAAGAAAATGTTTTTGATTTTGTGACGCCCTATCCTGATTTTGATGTAAAGGCTATCTCATCCTATGCGGCGTCCAAAAACGTTTCCATGATCATGCACAATGAAACATCCGGTTCAGCCACCAATTACGAAAGACAAATGGATACAGCTTTCAGGTTCATGAAAGCATTTGGATACACCGCCGTGAAGACCGGGTATGTCGGAAAAATAATTCCGCGCGGGGAGCATCACGACGGGCAATGGATGGTCAATCATTATATCCGCAGCATTGAAAAGGCGGCCCGGTACGAGGTGATGATTGACATTCATGAGCCCGAACGCCCCACCGGTTTACAGAGGACGTGGCCCAATTTCATGGCTTGTGAAGCCGGCCGCGGTAATGAATACAATGCCTTTAGCGACGGCAACCCTCCGGGGCATGAAACTATCATGCCTTTCACAAGGCTGATGGGGGGTCCCATGGATTATACTCCCGGAATATTCAAGCTAAAAGGATATAACTCCGCCGTCCCCAATCGGCAGGTGCACACTACGCTGACGAAGCAACTAGCCCTTTACGTTACCATGTATAGTCCATTGCAGATGGCAGCCGACCTCCCCGAAAACTACCAGGCACATATGGACGCCTTTCAGTTTATTAAGGATGTACCTGTTGACTGGGATGACAGTAAATACATTGAAGCAGAGCCCGGCGAATATATCACCACCGCCCGGAAAGAAAAAGGGCAGCCGGGATGGTTTGTCGGAGCCATTACCAATGAGAATTCCAGGATCGCTAAAATCCCGTTGGCCTTTCTTGATCCCGGCACCTCATATATAGCCACCTTGTATGAAGATGCTCCAGACGCTGACTGGAAAGATAATCCCGAATCGTATGTCATCAAGCAGTTTATCGTCACCAACAAAAAATCGCTCGTTATCCGGCTTGCCAAAGGAGGCGGGGCCGCCATTTCAATTACCCCGGCCACGGCGCTGCAGTTAAAGACAACTCCCCTGTTGAAGTCTGCCGTCAACGACTGAAAGGACAAACCGCAGGCGAAGTCAGGAAGTGGTCAATAGCAAAGCGCCAAAGGCGGCCAGCAACGCTGGTATCATTACAACACATCCGATTTTCAGAAAAGTGAGGGGACTGACTTTGATGCCTTCACGGCGTAATGCAACCAGCCAAAGAAGCGTCGCCAGCGATCCCGTAACAGATAGGTTGGGCCCTATGTCTACGCCCACGAGGATGAAGTGAACGATAAGGGAGGATACGCCGGCTTGCTGCACGACGTGTCCTGCCATGAGTCCCGCAGGCAAATTGTTGATGAGGTTGCTGCCAAGGGCGGTGATGCCGCCGCTGACCCAGGCAGTCCTTATTGGGGATCTTGCGGCACTGTCTCTCATCAGGGTACTGATTGTGTTGATCAGCCCTGTTTTATTGATGGCTTCCACAATGATGAAAAGCCCGGCTACTAACGGCAGTATTGACCAGGAAATCCGCCGCAAGACAATTCCCGGGTTTTTGCGAACACCGATAAGCACGATCGCCACCGTGAGCACCCCTGCGATCGCAGTTGGCAGGCCCAGGGAAAGGGAAAGCCCCGATGCGCCCAACAAAACCACTCCTGTCACCATGATTCCGATACCTGCTGTCTTTCCTCCCTTCGATAGAATGGGAACGACTACCGTCGCTGCTATTTGCTGATGGATCTCTTTTCGCAGGCGCCATCTTAAAACAAGGTAGGTGGCTATAACCGCAAAAAATGAAGGCAACAGGAACGTGGAAAGCCACTGCAGTAACGGCGGCATCATGGCCCCATACACTACGAGGTTAGCCGGGTTGGAAATCGGCAACACAAATGAAGCTGCATTGGCGATAAATGCGCAAATATAAAGATAGGGAAGCGGGCTGTTGACTTTCGCGGACATAACGGCGATGGCAACGGCAGGGGTTAACACCACGGCCGTGGCATCATTGGATAAAAAGACCGTAACAAGCGTGCCCACGACATAGACCGATAGAAATAGCTTTGAGGAAGATCCCTTCGCATGCCGAATCGCATGAGCTGCCAGCCAATCGAACAATTTTTCTTCGCGGGCAATTTCAGCGAGCAACATCATGCCGGTCAGAAACAAGTAGACGTCCCCGCCTTTTTTTATCCCGGAAAAGGCCCCGGAAGGAGTTATTAATTGCGTTGCAACCAATAATACCGATCCGCCCACTGCCCAGGTTGCTTCTGGCAGATTAAAAGGACGCACAATGATTCCGGCGGTGGTGAGGATGGCGATGGCCCAAATCAGAAGGTGCGTCATAATTTTTTTAAAATTAGTGATCTTTCTATACATTTTCTCCGCCATAAAATTTGTCGCTGGAATCAGACCCCCCGGGCGCCCTAGAACCCATGGGCCTGGTGCGACGCTGGCGCTGTAGAATTTTTTTGACCCTCAAGGAGGCTGTTCGTATTTGCTATCTTACACCGCTTGAGCTCCCCGGACTTTTTGGCCTGCTACAACCGGCCATCGCGCACCAATCCCCGGCGGCAAAATACTTCACTGAATACCGGAATGAAATTTGTGGGGAACACTAATGAATGCGTCCTGATTTTTTCAGCAACCGGTGTATGAAAAATTATTAATAATGAGTATGAAAAAAATGGTCATTTCAGCTGCTATCTGCCTCGTGCTAATGGTGTCGTTGTTAGGCTGCACGGGCAGTTATGTGGTTCAGACGGGCGGTAACGCACCAGTCACTTACCAAACTTTTTACGATGATTTGTCTCCCTATGGTAATTGGATCGATTATCCGGGGTATGGCAATGTCTGGAATCCTGCAGTTGACGGTGAATTCAGGCCCTACGACACCAATGGATACTGGGTCTTTTCCGATGACGGATGGGCGTGGCAGTCGGGGTATAGCTGGGGCTGGGCGCCCTTCCATTATGGCAGGTGGCTATATGACGACATGTATGGATGGCTTTGGATACCTGGTTATAACTGGGCGCCCGCCTGGGTAACCTGGGGCGCCGTTGGAGATTATTATTGCTGGGCACCGTTAATGCCTGGAGTCAATATTAATCAGCAGTTCAATTA
>Ga0075030_100006930_pt1 | contig 10125 bp, 18 predicted proteins | sample LitLauG_LLR_2012_FD_71393 | JGI IMG/M metagenome (GOLD analysis project Ga0075030, IMG submission 71393) | Freshwater sediment microbial communities from Pennsylvania, USA - Little Laurel Run_MetaG_LLR_2012 | ecosystem: Environmental > Aquatic > Freshwater > Creek > Sediment | place: USA...
TTTAGCGTCGTCGGCGCCATTGACGTTGAGGTTCTTGGCCAATTCGTTGCGTCCCGTTTGTCGCTGCCGCGCGATCAAGTCTGCGTCTATGACAACATCTGGCTCATCGACCCACCAGCGCAGGGAGCGCCGGCAGGCCCTCTTTGGGACGCCTATGCGCACAGCTTGGTGGGCGTGCAAATGGGCCATTACGAACCGAACGCCGGTCCTGTGTGCGGATGGTTCTCGCTAGAAAAGGGACGCTCGCTTGAGCCTTCGGAGGTTCGGAGCTTCGCGCGCGCGGCAGCCGCGTTCTTGGATGCGCCAATTCTGTTTCCAGATCCCGCGCCTGGGGATACAAGTCAGTACGCAGACGCAGCGCAAATTGAAGTCACACCTGAAGGCGTCGAGCGCAAAGTCTGGTTGTCGGAATTTGGTGAGAAGGGCCGAACCCGGAATTTGATTGAAGCGCGTGATTGATCACTTGCGCACGCATCTTCTCCGATGGTCTAGCCGATCTGAGCCAGCTCGACAAAATCGAGCAGCAACGCCTTCAGCGCCAATATGATGCTGATCGTGACCTAGATGAGATACCTTGCCAGCTTCGCGGACATACCCGCCGAAGCTTAAGACGATGGCGTTGCGGACTCGGCCCGGCGCGCGACAATGGTGGGTGAGGGCCCGCGGCCTTTATGCGGCGCCTATGGTGGAGCTGATAGACGCAAGATTTGCAGCCGCCGAGATGTAATGAAGGCGGCGGCCACCACGTCAAAACCAGTTCGCTCCAGGAGCTTGGCCATCACTGCAATTATTGTGTAGTTTGACGCCCGTTGTTTGCCATCGGCATGCGAGATCGGAGGAACTGGGTATGTCTCGCTGGGTTTGGGAAATTCGTCCAAACGGCACCTATGACTTCCATGCCGAAGGTCCAGGTGCTACGCGCGCACACAGCGGCACATTCGCGGCCTCAAGAGGTCATTACGCGCTCAATTCGACGACGATGGCGTGGAACGACGTTGGGACCTACCACCTTACCTCAAACGCGAGCATGATCGCGAACGGGAAGCTCGGCGGCGCCACTTGGCATCGAGTTCGGTGATGTATATCGCCGACTTTGGCGCGATCCAGGGCAGGGTAATCGGCGCCATCAAAGGCGCAACTCAGTTTCGGCGCTTCAAAGCGGAAGCCCGCGCCTGCCGAAGCATTGACGTGGAACGCCACTAGGCGCGGTCCAGCATAACGATCTTCACGACGCGGCCCGCCGCGGTGAGCACGCGCTGGTGATCGCCGATGCTATCAAGGGCATTCGACTTCGATCTGTATGAGCCGAAGAACTTCCCATCCAGATTGACCTGCCAGACGCCGTGATAGAGCGCGATCTGGAATATCGAGTGCGGCGCGATCATGTGCGCACCGCCGCCGATGTCTTGGGGGCGTACACAAACGCCGGCGCCTGATCCCCCGCCACGCGCCAATCCGGCGCGTCGACGCCAGCGGCCAGGAATTCCGCGTAAGTGAGCTTTGCGCGCTCCACGCCCCGCGTGTGTTGATCCATCAGGCCGCAGGCTTTCTAAGTTGCGCGCCAGCGTCCAGCGCTGAAGCATCGCTGCGAGGGCGCATCGTCTTGTTCGGGCACGGCTGTAACGAGGCGGCCCGTCGCCCAATAGCGGGGTCGCTAGTCGCCTATGGTTTTGCGCCCAAGCAGTGCCTGCGCAACGCCAACCAATGAGGGGCCAGCGCGGCCCAAAGCACCGCTATTGCTGAATGGCTCTCACCCTAACACGCAACCGCACTGCTGTCGCGCGCTTAAAGGCGCCGCAGGGGCGCGGGAACAAAAGCGACGCGCCGTTATAACCAATAGAAAGCGTTCGTGTGCACGCGTGGCCATTGCGTACAGCTGTCTTTTTTGGGAAGCGAGCCAACGCCCTGGGCACTTGACGCGTCTCGCGTCGAGCGGGTTTGAAATTCTCCCGCATAGCGTTTGATGCGATATTGCATAAGCCGCTCCTCTGTTGGCGGTGCGCGTACAATTCGCCAGCAGTGCGCACCAAAGCATTACCAACAGACAACGCGCCGCCGCCGTGCTAGGATGGCCGTTCGGGCGACAAACACAACAAGCCTTTAATCCGCGCTTGCGGCGCGGTCGCGGGCCTCTATGGAGGCGCTCATCATCAATTCATACCCGGTCGCCGCCTTGTGGTCTGACATCGTGCGGGCGCTGCGCACAAAGACCCGATGCCAGAGGTGCGGCTTCGTGTTGGAGGTGGACAAGCGCGCCGCGCAAGGACGTTGGAAAGTCGATCCTGAATTGTGGGCCGAGCGCTGCAAGGAACGTGAGCGGGCGCCGCTTTCGCCGTTCGATTGCCCTTATCTTAAGGCCGCAATCCGCGGCGCTGGGCGACGCGACAGCGCCCGTATGACCTGAGAGGCGCACTACTGGGTTGTGCTCATGGGACTTCCCCCAACCTTCTACCTTCGCGCGTTTTTCCGATGAGATGCCTTAGCGACCATCTTACTGGCGCATGGCGCGGTCCTGACCGGCAAGTTCGTTCTCGCAATATTGCAGGCGCGCTGATCGGATGGCTCAGCTCCCGTAAACAACCTCGCCAGAACCCACAGCTAGCTTGCTCCGCGGAGGCCGCGCATCAAGCTGGCCGCTTGGGCGCTCGGCATGGCTTCCATCTGCGCGAACAAAGTAGCCGCGACATGACAATAGCTGCTTTCATGGCCGGTGATGTCAGCGCCGTTTGCCAGCAAAGAGACGTCGTCGCCCACCACCAAACGCATCGAGGCGAAGAGATTGGAGATGGCGTCGTCCAACTGTTTGCCGCTCAAGGCGTTCTGCGGAGCGCTCAGATTGGCTTGGAACGCCGCCCGCAGAACTGCCAGCTCCCGGCCGCGCACGTCGGCGCTGATATACGGGGTGACGTCACCGTAGCTCTCGCCCATGAACATTGGCTTGCAGGTTTGAGGATGGGTCGTCGCAAGCTGTTCAAATTCTGAGCGCACGATGTGAATGAGTTCGACTGTGTGGGCGTCGTCCAAATGCGCAAAGCGGAGTTTTGCCGCCTCCAGCATTTGCGCTCGCGCTGCATTCAACAAGCTCGGCTCATCTTGTCCCGCACGTGCGCCGATGCTGAGCCTGGAGAGCAAGGCCTGGTAAGAGGCCGGATCCCCCGCCCTCCAGCTCTGCATCAAAGGCCCAACTTCATGATCGGCCAGCAATTGCGCCTCGATGGCCGCGGGCGCGCTCGCTTGGTCCTCATAGAGCGATGCGGCGACGCGTCCGCCAATGATGGCCAATGCCACCGATGCTGCGATGATAATATTGCGCCGCCATTTCTCCGAAGCGAAGCGGCCCAAAACAGTACCGAGAAGAGACCCGATCAAGGCTCCCACGCCACCGCCAATTGCTGCCCACATTATGTCCATAGCAATGGTTCCTGCCGCAAAGAATCTGTCCTACAGCTGGGACAACAAACCCGTCCATCTCGATGGGCGAAAGGCGCTCATCGGGAGCTCAATGTCGGCGTCTCGTTTAGTCCGGGCGGGATCGAAATGCGTCCGGCGATAGGGCGCGCGCCCCGCCAATCAGAAGGGGCCAACGGATCATCAACACGGGCGGGCGTCTGGGTTGATTGCGCACTTGGAACAGCGAAATCATGGTTATCTAGACTTTATTCTGGACTTTGCTCCGCTGAGGCCCCATGTGAGAGGCATCGATCCTCGACGCGTCACACACTCTGATCCCCGCACTCGCGCAGGATGTTTGCTGTTTCCTTCGAAAAATCGCCGCCTGCCGTGGAAGGTCCACGCGGGCAATCATGCATAGGAGACGGCGCATGGCTGTCGGTACAGTAAAGTTTTTCAATATGGCCAAGGGCTTTGGCTTCATCGCGCAGGAAGGCGGCGGCAAGGATGTGTTCGTGCACATTTCCGCAGTCGAGCGCTCTGGCCTCAGCGGTTTGACCGACGGCCAAAAGGTGAGCTTCGATCTCGAACGTGATCGCCAAGGTCGCGATAGCGCCACCAACCTGAAGTCGGCGTAAAGACAACGGCTAGGGATCGCAAGATCGCATCCCTGATTTGTCAGACAAAGAGCTCGAGCGGCTGCATGGAAATGCAGTCCGCTTGGCTCAGTCGGACACGCCGGAACAGCAGGCGCGCAAGCCAAGCGCCTCTGCTGCCGCTGGCCGGCGTAGCTCCGGGAGCGCCAGCGCCAAGCGTTAAGGGCGTTGCCGGCACATGACGAGAGACTGCTCTGCGTGATTGGCATCGTCAAATCGTACGACCGCCGTCGCGGTCTGGGCGAAGTGACGATCGAGCTCAGCCAACACGTGATCCTGGTATACGTGGCCGAAGTTGAGCGCGCCGGGCTTGCGCGGCTCGCGCCCGGCGATCGCATAAGTTTCGATATCAAAGCCGATCGCAAACTTGGGCGCTTCGCCATCAACTTGGTTGGGCTGAATTGAACGGAGGGCGCGACGCTCGAGTTGCATGGCCGACTACGTCATCGTCTATTTCAAAAAAGGTTCACACGTGGGCAGTAGTCCATGGAGCGGCGATCTCGATGCCGCCAAGTCCGTTGCCAGGGCTGGCCGCATTAGACGCAGCGCAGATGAGTGTCAGATCCGCTCGGTGACGCTGGACGGACCCATTGTGTGGCAAGAACGAAGTCCGCTGTGATCAAGCGGCAACAAGTGCGCCGGCGTTATCTTTGGGTCACAAGGAAAGCGCCGCTAAACGTCTAAGCCGGATGGCTTGGCCGCTTTCCATGGCGCTGAGCAGCATAATCTCTGCGGATGCATCGCCGCCAGTTTTCCGTAGCAGCCCGATCACGTCACGTTGATTGGCGAGACGGGATTTGCCATCCGCGATGCGCTTTTTGAGTTCTGCGCGTTCGTCGTCCATCAGTTCCCCGACGGGGTTGTCATTGGTTGGCGCCTCTGGTTAGGCGCAGTAACAGGTTGTCGTTCTTCCAAATTTCAACGATCGCATTTGCATCGGCGTCCAGCTTTCCGTGCGCAATCGCTGCCCGGTCATCGTCAAACGCTATGAATTCAGAGTGTTGGGTCAGACCCGCCACATTCTTGTAAGAGAAAGAATAATTCACGGAGCCGCTCCGGGCTCGCAATCAACCAAGACCCCTGCATCGGGCCGGCTCATGGGCGAACGGCGCTGCTTGCGCGCACGCCCATCTTAAGTGGGGTGCAATCGGGGCAATGCAATAGCGCGCGCGTTTTGACGGCTTGACGGCTTGGTTGTGAACCGAGGTCATCGGAGGCCAGAAATGCAGTGCGAGAAGCAGTTAGGGGCGTTGCGCGAAGTCTGATAGGCTAGCGACATGGCTCGCGAGATCTTTTTAGTGCGAGGCGACACGGTCGTTTGGCAGGGCGTAATAGAGGCAACCGGACGTGGCGTCGCGCGGACAACGCGCGAATGTTTCGAGGAAGCTTGGCGTCAAGCCATGCGTGAGGGCGCAGTGACCGCCGAAGAGGCAGGGGCGATACAGTTTCGTTCTTCCGCGCCAAAATGATCGAGTTTTGCAGCCGTTTGAACTCCCCCCGCTTAGCGGAATTGAAATGCGCAGTAGAACCCGAGGGTTATGATCACCGCCAAGGCGCATATGCAGGCTGAGAGTGCAACGAGTTGGGCAGACAGGACGTGTTTCACGATCGTGGATATGAAGTCCAATTGTGACCCGACTATGTGGAGACAAATCGGCGAGATCGCGACGTCGGCTGACGCATCTGGGCAATAGGACAATCGACCAAACCCAGAAAGGCGAGGCGAAAGAAGGCTGCACTCAGCTATTAGTGCTGGCTAATGCCGACGGCGCGGCCCATGCAAAGTGCTATGATTTGTCCAGATTGCAGTGCTCTGCTCACTAAGCGCGATTCTCGTGGCGACGCCGAGAGGTATCGATGCCCGAAACACGGCGTATTTCGCGTGACCTTGAATTCCGAAAAGCTTGGCTTTTGGCGTGCGCCCATAGCCGCGCAACGCGAAGCGCTCAAACACGCTCGCGCCAACGTCGCCAAGGGCGGCGAGCCGATAGTCGTCCTCAGGCGCGCATACATTTCGCCTGCGCTGCGGGCCTAACCACAAACGCCTTGGAGTGACTGCGCGCGGGCGGCGAGAGTGGTTCGCCCGGTGTTTGGGGTAACGCTTAGCGCCGGGCTTTATGGGTGTGGTTTGGTGCAATCGCCCAGGGAAGCCAACCGGGCCATATGCGAAATCCGGAGACACGAAGCCAGGCCTATGCTAGGCTGAGGCCCTCAGCAAAAAAGCACGCTTTGCGACCCGCATTTCGCGGCGCGCGGGCCTGTTCGAGGCTCGGCATGCTTGGCGATCCGCGCAATATCGAAGCATCCACGCGCTCGGGCGTACGGATCTAAGTCGTGGCCTATATCGTAAACTCCTCGCCAGGCGCAGGGCTCCGATTTGAGCCCAGCGTTACGCTTCCCGAAGCCAAGGCGGCGCTGGACTGGGCGGTAGGCTTATCCAAACGCGGTATGCGCCTCATTCGAATTCGTGACACCGAAACGGGACGCGTTTTCGACGAGGTGACTTTGCGGGCCGAGATCAAACGCGCTGAGCAAGAGCTGGGCGCTTGATGCGCACCGGTTGTGATGCAAAAGCCGCTGCGTGGGCAGCGACAGGAACAACGCCATGAAGCTTCAGACCATCGCCGGCGCCGCTGAAAAGGCCGGCCTCCAAACCTTCGCGACCTGTGTCCGCGCGACATCCCACATCCGTATTTTGGAAGGCGATGGGCCGTTCACCGTTTTTGCGCCAACCGATGCGGCATTCGGGAAATTCTCAAGAGGTGCGTTGGATAGGCTTCTCGACGGCGATCCGGAACTGCGCGATCGCGTGATCGGCTATCACTTAGCCTCAGGCAAAGTGGTCGCCTCGCAGCTGCGGGGCAGACGTATTCGCGCCGTGATGCGCGCGGGAGGTGATCTCATCATCGACGGACGTGCCGGATTGCGCGTCAACGCCGCTCAGATCGTGGAGACCGACATCTTGGCCGCAAACGGGGTGATCCACGCCATCGACACGGTGCTTTGGCCACGCGAACCGGCAGTTGCGGCCGCGAGCGCGTGATGGACGCGAATAACCGCGTGAGGAGCATGCCAGGTCGTGGCCGCTGGCCGGGTGCGCTAAGCCTTCGTCCCTAGCGCCTTAGCGGGCGTGTTCGCGTCGAGTGTCGATGCCGAGGACTTCGCGGCCGCTCAAGGCGCAAAACCACGTGATCACATACGGCGACCATCGCGTTTGGTTCGAACGGTTTTCAAGCTTCGCGCAGGCAGAGAATGGCTGAAGCAACCACGTGGGGATGCGAGCACGATGGCGGATGAGCGTTCTGAACTGACGGCGGCCGATTTCGCGGCTGCGGAAGTGGAAATGCCGCGCTGGGACGAAGAACCTATCCCATCTTTGGACACATGGCGTCGCTGGCGCGAAGCTGAGGACAAGGCGCTCGCTCACAAGCACCTACGAGCAGCGAAACAAGGCGCGTAACGTTGCCTAAAGTGGCTCCATCTCGAAAGGGACGGAAGCCTACGGGTGAGCGGCCGGCGCCGCTTGTGCGCCAGAACTGATGCAGAAGGCGCTAGATGGCAGGGAAGCGCACGTAAGCGCGATGACGGCATTTATAAGCGCGGGTAGGGTATTCTTGATTTCGCTCAAATCGATGACCATTGGCTGTGAAGCCTGACCCTAGGGGGGCCCATGACCGGGCGGTTAGGTTGGAGCGGGGACATGACGCTTACGAATTTCTTGCTCGCCCGGAGCAAATTTTATGTCGCTTCGGTTGTGCCCTGGTGGGAGGCGCCTAGGGTGATAGCCGGGAGATGTTGCTGCACATGTTTAGATATTTGAGCTTAGCCGCGATCGCGCTGGTCATGACAATCCTACCTAGCCTTGCGCGAGCCGAGCCGTGGCCAGCGCCGGAGCCAGCCGAGGCTCGGGGTTGTGTCATCCAGGTGTTTTGGGACGCCAACTATGGCGGGGAATCCTGGACGGTGTTGGATGACACCCCTTGGGTGGGAGATCATTGGAATGACCAAATCTCATCGGTGAAGGTCATTGCCGGGGTCTGGGACTTTTACTGGGACGCGCAATACCAAGGCGAAGTCTTCCGCACTGGTCCCGGCAACTATTCCTACGTGGGTGACCATTGGAACGATCAAGTGAGCTCATTCCGTTGTGAGCGTCCGACCCATTTTGGCGGACGCTCACGAGACGACGGCGACGATGCCGGGGACAACAAATAAGCGCAAATGCGACGTGCCCGGGCGCATCGGTCGCCCGGGCAGGCCAGCTCAGATTTGTTGATGCTGGATAGCCTAGTTCGAGATGCGAACTGGCAGGCTCTCATAGCCCTTCACGAAGCTGGAAAGGACGCGAACTGGGGCGCCCACCACCTCAATCGGCGGCAGTCGCGCCAGTATCTCCTCCCATAGGATCTTGAGCTGAAGTTCTGCGAGGCGGTTTCCAACGCATCGATGAATGCCAAAGCCGAAGGACAGGTGCCGGCGCGGCTGCGGGCGGTCGATAATGAGTTCGTCGGGGCGATCGAACACCAACTCGTCGCGATTGCCCGATACGTACCACATGGCGACCTTGTCGCCGGCTCGGATGGTTTGTCCGCCAAGCTCAACGTCTTCGACCGCTGTTCGACGCATGTAGGCGAGCGGTGTTTGCCAGCGGATGATCTCGGGAACCATGCTGTCAATCAAAGCAGAATTGGCGCGCAGCTTCTTGTACTGCTCCGGGAACTGGTTGAGCGCCAAGACCCCGCCCGTCATCGAGTTGCGGGTGGTGTCATTGCCGCCGACGATCAGTAGGGTGAGCGTGCCTAAGTATTCCATGGGATCCATGTTGCGGGTCGCTTCCCCGTGCGCCAGCATCGAGATGAGGTCCGGCTTTGGATCGCTGTTCACACGCTCGTTCCAGAGCCTGGTGAAATAGGCGAGGCATTCGGCGAGTTCTTCGCGGCGCTGTTCGTAGTTCTCCAGCACGCCGCCTCCGGCAAGCTTGGCGCCGCGCTGCGCCGTCGATACGTCGGACCAGCGCGTCAGCTTCCATCTCTCTTCGAAAGGAAAATCGAACAACGTCGCCAACATCATGGTGGTCAACTCGATCGAAACCCGATCAACCCAGTTGAATGTCTCGCCCCGCGGCAGCCCGTCTAGAACCATCGCAGTCCGGGCGCGGATGACATCTTCCAGCTTAGCCAGGTTTGCAGGCGCCACGATCGGCTGCACGACCTTGCGTTGGGCCTCGTGCTTCGGCGGGTCCATGGTGATGAAACTCGGGCTTGTGAACCCCTCGTCGAAATCGACGAGGCCAATGCCGCCGTTAAAGGCGTCGGACGAAAATGCCTGATGGTTGGTATCGACCGCCATAATGAGATCAAACGTCGAAATCGACCAATACGGGCCAATGCGGCTCTCCCGACAATAGTGCACGGGCGCTTCTTTCCGCAGACGTGCGAAGTAGGGCCACATGGCGTCGTCGCGGAACAGCCGGGGGCGCGCGACGTTGAATTCCTCAAGCGGGATCGAATAGGGATCGGGCCAGGGGCGAGCTTCGTCATTCGCCTGACCCATGCGGACCTCCAAGAAAGAACGCGCTCAGTAGAACACGAAGTCATGCGGGCCGCAAAGGGCTGCCTATGGCGATGCGTGGCCAAGAGTGCGCTGTCAGCGGCGGAAGCGCTTTCTCACACGCGGTTGGATCTCAAGAGCAGTTGGAACTGAGGCCGAGAATAGCAGTTTCCGCCGACCCGTTTGAGAGCCAATCGAAACCTGGTCGGCGAAAGACGTGACCGGGAGGTGATGCGAAATGGCGTCGCGGATCAGCGACGAACTAGACAACGAAATTGGGGTTTCGTCGGCGGCCAAGTGCAAGCGCTTCATGAGCGCCGCGTCTAGCGCCCGCGGCCAACGATAGGTTGAAAATAATCGACCGAGCGACGGGGCCGCCTTGGCGTTTGTTGCCGGGAACGCGATAGAAAAGCCGCCAAGATTTCGAGCCGCTCGAGCCAAGGGGCAAGGCAAGCTGCAATCGCCGCGCACGGCCCAACAAGGCGGACTTTCGTTCGACGCATCGCTTGTCAGCGCCGATATCGGCGCT
>Ga0075030_100006937_pt1 | contig 10121 bp, 7 predicted proteins | sample LitLauG_LLR_2012_FD_71393 | JGI IMG/M metagenome (GOLD analysis project Ga0075030, IMG submission 71393) | Freshwater sediment microbial communities from Pennsylvania, USA - Little Laurel Run_MetaG_LLR_2012 | ecosystem: Environmental > Aquatic > Freshwater > Creek > Sediment | place: USA...
ATTCTATGCTGCAGTCAGCATCACTGTCACGAGCCGACGTTGGGTAGACCAAATTCATAAACCACGAAGGGCACGAAGCTCTGAATCGTTAACCTCCCTTCCTGTACCTTAGTGTCCTTCGTGGTTCATGAATTGAGGCAGCAAAAAGGCCGCCCGACGGCGGCCCCTGATGGCTGACAGCTGAAAGCTGATGGCTGCTTACTTGAAGTTGATCACTCCAAAGTATCCATCGGTGTCATTCGGTCCGGCGGTAAAGAATAGCTGATTGGTGTTCCCGTTGGCGGATGTCCCTCCGCCGAACCCAATCCCCCAAAGCCCGCTGATGACAAGCGGTTTAAGAGAGGCATTCAGCATCGTCGCCACAAATTTGCCAGTAGTAAGATTGAACCCGTTGATGGTGCCTCCGGCCGCGTTGTTCGAAACCAGCAGCAATCCGCTGAGCGGCCCGAAGTTCTTGGGCGCAGTGGCAATTCCCCACGGCTGGTTCAGCGGTTTGCCATGGGTGAGGCGTTTCATGAAGGTGCCATCTTCCCCGAAAATGTCGATGTAACCTCCCGCCGCGCCTGAGGTACTGGCATACGACACGTAGAGTTTGCCTCCGATGTCCTGGATGCCAAATACAGAGAAGCCGGCAGGGATCGTAGTATCGGTGAACGATTTCACGAACTTAAAGTTCGCATCGTAGATATCGATCATGTTGCTGGCGTTGTCCGCTGCGAACAAAACATTTCCGGAGCTCTTGTGCGTGATTGCCAATCCGGTGTAGGCCGCATTGGCCTTGGTTGCTCCGAGTAACGCGGCGCTCGCATTGAACCCAGACCACCCGCTAATAGTTCCGTCCAAGGTGGCAAACAGGAAGACAGACGTCCAGTTCCGAATCTTGAACTCCGTCGATGCGTTGTAAACGATGCCAGTCGGAGTTCCTGGCCCCGTGCCGCTCGCCGATGGGATGGTTGCTTTAATACTCTGAATGACCCCCGTGCCGTCGTAGAGCGTCGTCCAGCCGCTGGCCTCATCGCTGATCCAGAACGGTCCGCCCGGAGCATAGGCCAATCCCCACGCATTTTTCAGCAGGGTATCCTGGTGCTTCGCCTTTCCTTTCAGATCCGAATCCAGATTGGTCACTTGATATTGTGCCAGGGCTGCGTTGGCGGTGAGCACCAGAACGAACCCGGCAAGGACAAACAGAGCACGATCGAACAGACGCTGCATGGACTTCTCCTTTGAAATTGAGTAAGGGGTGAACTCGACGACCTCAAGTGGCCTTCAGACCCGTCAAGACCAGTTACTTGCCGAATGTTAGGCCCGGCACGGATGAAGAGTTGTCAAGGGATTGTCATCTCCTTGTACAAATCCACGCTGTTGCAGATTTCTGCGGAACCGCGGGAAGCCCCACCCGTCAAGGCTTCGACGGGTGGGACGCCCTCACACGACTTCTACGGCTTGAACGTGATCGTTCCGAATGTGCCCGCCTGATTGCCGCTCGGCCCGGATGCGAAATACAGTTGATTGATGGCTCCGTTGGCTCCGCTGCCGTCGCCAAAGCCAATGCCCCATAGCTGATCAATCTTGATCGGCTTGCCGCCAGAGTCCTTCACCGTCCCCACGAAGGCCCCGGTAACGCTGTCAAACGCATTGATGGTTCCCGCGTTCGTATTGTTCGAAATCAACAGCGTATTGCTCAGCGGCCCAAAGTGCCGCGGCGCAGCTGCAATCCCCCAAGGCTGGTTCAATGGACCTCCTTTGATGAGCGTGTTCACAAACTCGCCATCTTCCGTGAACACATCCACAAAACCCCCACTGCCGCCGGTACTGCTGGCAAACGTGACATACACCAGCCCGTTTAAATCTTGAATGCCGAATGGCGCAAAATCCTTCGGCAGCTTGGCGTCGGTAAACGATCCCAACGGATTGAAGTTTCCGTCGTACATTTCCACTTTGCTGCTCGACAAGTTGACCGCGTACAGCCGGTTGTTCGAAGCATTGTTCGTGATGGCAAGCGCGGTGTACACCGCCCCATTCGACGAGTTGTTCACGGCCAGCAACGCCTGATTAAAATTCGATTGCGGCGCCCACCCGCTGATCGTGCCGTCCAACGTTGCGAACAGAAACACCGAGGACCACCCCTGAACTTGAAACTCGGTCGACCCGTTATAAGCCACAATTCCTGTAGGTGAGCCGGGCCCGTTTTCGCCCGCTGTCGGAATCAGAACTTTCAGCTGTTGGATTGTCTTGCCTGAGCCATCGTAGAGCGTGGACCAGCCAGAGTTCTCGTCGCTGACCCACCACGGACTGCCTGCAGCGTGCACCAGTCCCCACGCGTTCACCAGCAGCGGGTCGACGTGCTTGGCTTGTCCGATCTGATTGGAGTTTAAGTTGGTGAGTTGATATTGGGCGTGGGCAGCGCTCGTAACAAACATCAGCGCCAGCCCGAGGCAGACGGTGAAAACGAAATTGCGGGAGACGGCACGAAGGATGGTGCGGCCGGAAAAACGCTGCATGGTGGTTCTCCTCTGTATCGGCCGGATATGGAAGCCCGGAGCCGAGATCTTCGCAGGCCCAATTAATTGTTTGGATCCTGCGTAGTCCGATACTGAGGCTGCACCCAAGCTGCGCGTGTCACCGTTGGGTCATCACTTTGTACAATTCCTGTTCCGCTTTTGCATAATTTCTGTCGATTCTCAGTCAGCTCCTTTGCCCGCCTTGCATCCCAAAGCTGGCTGATTCGCTGATTCGAGCGGCGTCGCGCTCCACAATTGCATCTTCAGGCGTACGTTGTCAGAACGAATTCCTACGGGCCCATCAAAATCCACGGGGCCTACCGACCCCTCCCAAACGACAAGGTTGTTCATAATGACTTTTAGCTCTTCGCCATCCATTCTGGCCCAAATGTTCAGCACTCTGTCCGGTTGCGGCGTCGGCACCGGCAGGGTGTCGCGCGCTTTGATGTTCTTATAGCCCCGGTTGCCGCACTGCGCACTGGTGTGCTGCCCCGGATTTCGCTTCACAGAAACCACAATCTCTGACTCCGGCTCGAAGCGCCACATGACGTAAACCAGGTTGCAGGCGTCCTGGGCTCGCAGTTTCAAGCCAAACTGCTGCCTCATCGCTCCCGACCCGAGCGCAGATTTCTTAGCTGTACCCCCCAGGTAAGTGAACCGCGCTTCAATGCCTGGGGGCGTCTGCTGCAGCACGTACGCACGCATTTTGGGGACGTTCACCGCGAGTTTATGGTCTGCGGTCTCTTCGATCTTGCCCTCCGTAACGCACAGGCGATCCCGGGAAACCGAATCGAACCTGGGTCTGGGGGGCCTCATCTGGGCCCCCGCAGTCACCAACATCGCCAAGCCCACTGCGTACCACCGCATCCGACTCTGCATTGAGCAACCTCCGGCCATGGCTGAAATTGCAGACTCATCTCGCGCTGCGAGCGGAGAGCGTGTATCTAAATTCTTACTTCTTCGCGGTCGGCGGCAATACACCGTTCAGGCGCAGATACATTGCGGCCTCGGCATAGTGGTCGGCCCAACTGCTGGCCAGCACCAGGCTGAACCAGCCTCGCGTAACCTGTTTGCCGGGGGCGAAGCCTTCCGTGCTTTCCCCCAGTTTCGAGTCATCCATCTTCGCTAATGTCGTGGAGCAGAAATCGAACGAGCTCTTGAGGGCCGCCACGAGCTTGTCTTTACCGTCCGATTCCTTGGCCTCCTCAACTTTGGGAGCCGTGACACCAGCCGCTTTGCTGCACAGCAGATAATTTGCCTCCACCATGTGGGTGACGAGGTGGCCGAACGTCATCTGATCTGCGCTGGGCTTGTAGTTGAATTTGTCGGCAGGCATGGCCTCGACCGCGGCGATGGTGTTCTTCTGGCGGCCCGGCAGGATGTCTCTGAGAGCGCTGCTGATCGGGGTCGCGGTTTGCGCCATCGTTACCGTGGCGGCAAGCAACATTAAGACCGGTATTCCATTAGTTCTTTTCATTTTTGTCCTCACAAGTCGGTGACTGCGTGCGCGAAAAGAATAGCGCGTGGGGCGGCTGCTGCGCCACCGCGACCGTAGCGACGTGCCGGCAGGTATAATCACACGGCGCCCATGGCTCTCACCTCCGGTACCAAACTAGGCCCGTACGAAATCCAGTCGCAACTCGGCGCAGGCGGCATGGGTGAAGTCTATCGGGCGCGGGACACTCGTCTCGATCGCATCGTTGCGGTCAAAATCCTTCCTCCCTCCTTCGCATCCGACACCGACCGGTTGCGCCGCTTCGAGCAGGAAGCGCGCTCGGTCGCCGCTCTCAATCATCCCAACATTCTGGCCGTGCACGACATCGGAACCCATGAGGGGACCCCATACATGGTCTCCGAACTGCTGGAGGGCGAGACCCTGCGTGAGCGGTTGCACGGTGCAACCCTGTCGCAGCGCAAGGCGATCGAATTCGCCATCCAAGTCGCTCAGGGGCTGGCGGCGGCGCACGACAAAGGCATTGTCCATCGCGATCTGAAACCCGACAACATTTTTCTGACCAAAGACGGACGGGTAAAGATTCTAGACTTTGGTTTGGCCAAAATTGCGCGCAGCGCCTCTGAGAGCGTTGCCCAAACCCTGACCTCGCCGGCTCTTTCGCTTACCGAGGCCGGCCAGGTGATGGGAACAGCCGGCTATATGTCGCCCGAGCAAGTCCGCGGCATCGCCGTGGATCATCGTTCCGACATCTTCGCATTCGGCGCGATCTTCTATGAGATGCTGACGGGAAAGCGCGCCTTCAGCCGGGACACGACGGCGGAAACCATGACCGCCATTCTGAAGGAAGATCCCCCGGAGTTGATCGAGACCAACCGGAACATTTCTCCCGCGCTTGACCGGATTGTGCGTCACTGCCTGGAAAAGAGTCCGGAACAGCGCTTCCAGTCGGCCCGCGATCTGGCCTTCGATCTCGAGTCGCTGTCGCAACACACCGGCTCTTCCGCCGGCGCAGTTGCCAAGCCCAGCGCCATGCAGCGGGCGCGCCGCTTTCAGTTGCCTATCGCCGTAGCGCTTGTGGCCCTCGCTGCCGCATCGGGCTACCTTGCCGGTCACCGGGCAAAACCATCTTCAGAAGTCACCTATCACCAGCTGACCTTCCGCAAAGGCACTGTGTTGAGCGCCCGATTTGCTCCGGACAATCGAACCATCCTCTACAGCGCGGCGTGGAGCGGGAACGCGCCAGAGCTGTTTTCCACGCGCCAGGACAGCATCGAATCACGCCCCGTCGGATTGAGCCAAGTCGACCTGCTGGGCATCTCCTCGCAAGGGGAGATCGCCATCTCGCTGCGTCCCGTCCCGCTGCTGGGATTTTTCGGAACACTGGGCACTTTGGGACGAACGCCCCTCACTGGCGGCACCGCGCCGCGTGAGGTTCTCGAGGGCGTGGAATGGTCGGACTGGTCGCCGGATGGCGCGAACTTGCTGGTGGTGCGGACGGTGGGCAACGAGAACCGCATGGAGTATCCTTCTGGCAAGGTCATTTACAAATTACCCGCACCCGGCTGGATCAGCCATCCCAGAATCTCTCGCGACGGCAAGCGCGTCGCGTTCTGCCGGCATCCCCAAAGAAGCGATGATCGCGGTTCCGTCACCATCATCAACGCCGATGGAAGCAACGCAAAATCCTTTGGAGACTTTGCCAGCCTCTACGGGCTGGCCTGGTCACCGCACGACGATGAAGTCTGGTTCACCGCCGATCCTGCGATCACCACGATCGCGCGGCGATTGATGGCCGTCACTATGTACGGCGAGTTCCGTCTTCTCGCCGCTGCCCCGGGCGATTTGACGCTGCATGACGTCTCACCGGATGGTACCGCCGTGATTGCGATTGACGACCGCGAGCGCAAGATATTTTTCGTCGGATCAAATGCTCCGGAGCGAGAATTGACATGGCTTGACCGTGCGGTGCTGGCCGCATTCTCGGCCGATGGCAAGGAAATCGTGTTTCACGAAGGCGGTAAAGGCGGAGGGCCGCTCGGCACCATCTTCCAGCGAAAGACTGACGGCTCCGCCGCGGTGCGCTTGGGTGAGGGCTATGCCTTGGGCCTTTCACCCGACGAGAAGTGGGTGCTTGCTTACACCGCGAGCACTCCGGTTCGGTACTTTATGATTCCGGTTGGCGCAGGCGAAGTTACCGAGTTGAAGGTGGCGGGGGTCGAAAACATTGTGCTCCTGGGATTTGCGGCGGACAGCCGTCACGTCATTCTTACTGCCAACGAGCCCGGACGCCCCGGTCGCTTCTTCTCCCTCGATCCCGCGTCGGGCAAACTGCAAGCGCTCACTCCGGAAGGCACGCGCGGGCCGGTGATGCCGGGCGGAAAGTTCCTCGTCGTGTTCGGCGATAAACCGAATCCCGATCTGCTTCCGCTCGACGGCTCCTCACCCGCCCGCGAGATCAAGGGGAAGCAGCCGCAGGAGAGAGTTATTCAGGTTTCTGATGACGGGAAAGAGGCTCTGATCGTTAACCTCAGTGGCCTGACTGCAACGGTTTATCGCCTTCAGATTGACACCGGCGACCGGCAGTTGGTTCGCACACTGCAAATGCAAGACCCAACCGGCGGCTTCGGCATCACGCGCGTGATGGCGACCGCAGACGGCCAGTACTTTGCCTTCGGTACGCTGCGCCAGCTCTCGGAGCTTTATTTGTTGCAAGGATTACGCTGATACTACTTCCTGGCACCGGGTGACCCCGGCGTAACCTCCGGAGTAATGAGTAATGAAGACGAACCGAGTACCATCAGGGACGGTATCGCCGCGCAGCATCGCGGCACGCTGCCTGACGGGACCTCATCCCTCCTCATCCTGAGGCAGTGGGATCCTCGGCGGAGCCGAGGACCCCCAACGAAGGACCTGTGCAACGGGACGGCCCTCACCGGCGCCGCCGTTAACGACGGCACGCCTGCGCATCACTGAGGTGCACCTGAAATCACCGCGATCTGATATAGGGCTGGGCCAGATCCACTTTGCGGATTCCAAACTGCAACTTCCAGCTTGTCACCCGGCACGAGCTTCCATCCCTTTTGCCCATAAGAGCCGCTGAAACCGCCCACCACAATTTCAGTGTTCGTCCAGCTCTCCACATCTAACATGACTTCGTCTTGATTCTGCGGAATCATTCGACCCGCCGCCCAGTCTCTGGTCACATCCCGAATCGCGAGATAAGGCGAATCAGTTTGCGCATATGGGACGTGCAGGCCAAACCCTCGACCCTCAATGACGATCTTCTGTCTGGCCAGCGGCAGGAGCAGCGTCGGAGTGACAGAATCGATCCTCGGCCCGATTTGCTGGTCTGCAGCAGCAGGCAGGGTTCTAGCGTCGTATGCCACTTGGCCAATGCGCTGCGGCCGCACCAGGAACACCGCCATCGTTGCAATAGCCGCGACGATCACTGCCATTAGAGTGAGAAAGCGGAGGCCAGCGCGTTGGGCGAGACCGGCCGACTGTGCCACCTGCGGCAAACCGACGCCTTGCCCAGAGAGTCGCTGATCGGCCGGGTGGGTAGGGACCAAAGGCGGCTCTTGCGACTCCCGCAACGGAGCAACAAATCTGTATCCTGCGTTTCTTACCGTCTGGATATAGCGCGGCTGGTCTGCGTCATCGCGCAGCGCTTCCCGGAGTTTCTTGATTGTGAAGTTGAGCCGGTTGTCAAAGTCACCGTGGAGCTCGCCTGGCCACAGCGCTTCCTTAATCTCTTGGCGAGTGACCAGTTCGTCGGGACGCTCTGCCAGCATCACCAGAACTCTGAGCGCCTGCGGCGGCAGATCCACCGGCAACCCGTTGCGGCGGAGCCAACTGTTCTTTGCATCCAGTTCGAACAGGTCGAACCGGACTGAAGCGCTCCCTTTTCTTTTAGAGCTATCCATCGACACGACCACCTCCAACTACAAACCCACGGAGTTGCCGCGCGAGAGCCCCCTTTCGCACGATTGGCCCTCGACCATACCTCAACTCATCCCCGCAGTCAAACCCTGTTTTTTCATCACCTTGCGGGCTAATCCAATGCTCCCACACAACTTCGTTGACGGCTGTGTGGGAGGTCTTACTGTGGCGCTGGAGCGCGGCTTGTCCACCTCTTTGGGCAAACTCGCGTTTCTAGAATCTAAAAGGAGGCTCGTCAGATGAAAATGCAAGAGCACGTGGCACTCTGTGTGACGGCAACCGTTGTTGCCTTCATATTAGCCGCATACCCGACCAGGGGCTATGGCCAAGAAACCTCTACCCCAAACTACGTGAACGTCGTCAAGGGCTATGAGATAAGAGGAAGGATCGTGCTGCAAGACCCTGGCGGCGTATCCACGGGAAATCTTGCTTTGGGAAACGGCGCCTTACTCAACACGAGCACCACGGGCACAAACTCCAATACCGCAGTCGGCTTCAACGCTCTCGCCAACAACACGACGGGGTCAAATAACACGGCTTTAGGCTCCGCCGCTGGCAACACGGCGAATCTCGCTACGACCGGATCGAATAACACCTTTGTCGGCGCGGGAACCGGACCCTCGAACCTAACCACGCTAAGCAACGCCACGGCTATTGGCGCCTGCTCTCAGGTCTCCGCCAGCGACACGCTCGTGCTGGGCGCGCTCGCGGGTGCCGGTATCTGCAACCCAAGCAGCAACACCAACGTTGGTATTGACGTGGGAAGTCCGAGCAACATTCTCACAGTGTTGCAAGGAGGCGGTCATGCCATCGCTGACGGCTGGGATGTGTATAGCTCCCGCCGCTGGAAGACCAATATCCAGCCACTCCAGAACGCGCTCAGCAAAGTCGAACACCTGCGGGGTGTTTCCTACGATCTGGACAAGTCCGGCAAGCACCAGATCGGAGTCATCGCCGAAGAAGTAGGCGAGGTGGTGCCGGAAGTGGTCAGCTACGAGGAGAATGGGAAAGATGCTCGGGGCGTGGACTACAGCCGGCTAACGGCGCTACTGATTGAAGCCACCAAGGAACAACAGCAGGAGATTCAGGAACTGAGGTCTGAGTTTCGAGCCATACGCGAGGTCTTGCAGAAAGTGCAGGCACAAGTAGGCGCCGCTCGACCTGCACTGGTCGCGGCGAAATAAGCGAAGTCAACTGTGTCGAGATTGCCGCTCGTTCTTGGGCACCTTTTCTTGCCGGTGACTCGGAGGCTTCGGTGCTAAGAGCGGAGCCGTCTGGGGCGAACCATCCGGCAAGGAGCGAAGCGACGAAGGCGGATAGTTCGTGGGCAAGCGGGCGGGGAGCGCCGGAGCCATGGCGAAGGTGCGCATTTCCCTACAGTTCGCGTCGTAACAAATCGGGCCGCCTTGCGGCGGCCCTCGTTTCAAGCTAGAAGCTAATAGCTAGCAGCCAGAGGCCGTCCTAATCCCCTGCCACCGGCTCAGCCACTTCGGGCTTCGCAGGTGCCGGAGCGATGCCGCCGTTGCCCTTCGCCAGCGCGTTCAGCGGGATGAATCCATCCTGCGACTGCGCCGGCTTTTCCTTCAGCACGACTTCGCGATAGAGCGACGCCATGCGCGCGTTGTAGGCTTCGTCATTCACCTTCGGCCCGCGCGCTTCGCCTTCCGGAGCCTGAGCGGAAGCTGCGGCCTTCTTGTCGCGTGCGCGCTTCACTTCTTCGCGCGCCGTCTTGGCGATCCCCAGCTTGTCTAGATCGTGCTGCACGTCTTTGGTCACCAGTTCGTCGCGCAGCAGCAGCTTGTGCGTCTTGTCTTCCATCTGCACTTTTTTGCCGCCGGCGAAGATCTCGTGCCGTCCATGCTCGTCGTACCACTTGGTGAGCGTGGCCGTCATGTGCATCTTCTCGATGATGTTGCGCCAGCCCACGCCCGTGTTGTAGGCGCAGAAGCTGATCTCGCCTTCCTGCGTCGCATACGGAATGATGCACTGCTCAGTGCGCCGGAAGTCGTAGTTGAACAGGTCCTGGAACCACATGCCGGCAATGAACAGGAAATTCCAGCGGTCGGTGTTGCGCCGCTTCATCACGTCGTCAATCGTCCGGTCCGGACCCACCTTGCCGTAGTTCTTTCCCGTGGCGTTGAAGTTCTTGTCAAACTTCTTCAGCAGGTCCATCAGCTTGAAGTGCGTCGGCGATTGGAACGGATCGTAGTTCTTCATCAGACACA
>Ga0075030_100006939_pt1 | contig 10121 bp, 8 predicted proteins | sample LitLauG_LLR_2012_FD_71393 | JGI IMG/M metagenome (GOLD analysis project Ga0075030, IMG submission 71393) | Freshwater sediment microbial communities from Pennsylvania, USA - Little Laurel Run_MetaG_LLR_2012 | ecosystem: Environmental > Aquatic > Freshwater > Creek > Sediment | place: USA...
AATTGGGCCAGCGACGATGGCGGTGGGAGGCGCCGCACCGTTGAATGCCGGCGGATGGGCTTCCTCCGCGGGGTATCGATTCTATTTACGCGGCGACACGGAACTGGGGGATCTTTTTCGCATCGAGGATGTTCTTGGTCTGCCAGTAACACGTCCGGCAGCGGAAGGTTCGGCAAAATTGGACGTGAGCGTCTCAGGCGCGTGGCAGAGTTTTGCGCCTTCGACAACGCTGGGAACCGCGCAACTGCGCAGCGTGCGCGGCGAAATGCACGGCCTGAATACACCGATCGAGATTGACTCAGCGAGCATATCTCTCACTCCTGACGCGGTGGCATTACAGAAGATTTCTGCGCGCACGGGAAGCACGCATTGGAGCGGCAGCGTCACCCGTTCGCGCCACTGCGACGCTTCCGGGACAGCTTTGGTCTGCGCCTTGCAATTCGACCTCACGGCAGACCAGCTTTCGACGGATGATCTCGCGCAATGGTTCACTCCGCAGTCGACGAAACGGCCTTGGTACCGCATTCTGAATTCCAGTGAACCACACGGCGCAACGCCGCTGCTTGCGATTAAAGCGCACGGAAACGTCCACGTTGGCCGGTTCGGAGTGAAGAAGGCGGTAGCCACCCAGTTGGCCACTATGGTTGACGTGGATCGGGGCAAAGTCACTCTGACATCCTTGCGCGCCCAACTACTCAAGGGCACTCACCAGGGCAATTGGACCATCGATGTGCCAACTCCGAACAACGAAGCATTGCCCAATGCAACTGCGACGAGTGTCCGCTACCACGGAAGCGGAACTTTGCAGAACATCGCACTCGATCAAATTGGCGCGGTGATGAATGACTCCTGGATTTCAGGGACCGGCGACGGAAAATTCGAATGGCAGGGATCGGGAACCAGCTTTCGCGAGTTGCTGGCAACGTCAAGCGGCAGCTTGCAGTTCGTCATGCGAAGCGGAAGCCTGACTCATATTGGAATACCGGGTCCGGCTGGGCCTCTATCGGTTCATCGCTTTGCCGGTGACTTACACCTTGAGAAAGGGTTGTGGAAACTTTCCGACGGCAAACTGGAATCGCGCGATGGCTTGTACACGGTGAGCGGGACCGCTGCCCCGGCCAGCGGGGTCGACTTTGTGCTCAAGCGTAGCGATGACCAAGCTTGGAGCGTGACCGGCACGCTGGGAAAGCCACACATCGCGCCGATGGCCCAAACCGAGGCCAAGCGCGTGGAACCCGCACTGCGGAACCCGAACTGAGCATCCCGAACTAAAGATCGCGAAGCCGTCGAGCTACGGCGCGTACCCCGCTCCGCGCAGCACTTTCCCGGGCAGCGCCTCTGCCATCCTGCCGTTCTCAATCACTGGCGTGCCGTTGACCAGCACATACTCCATGCCCTCGGACAATCGGTTGGGATCGTCGAAGGTGGCGACGTCTCGCACCGTCTCCGGATCGAACACAACGACATCCGCCCACATTCCCTGCTTCAGGACACCGCGATCGGTCAACCGCATGCGCTGAGCAGGCAGAGCCGAAAACTTGCGGATCGCGTCTTCCAGCGTCAGCTTCTTTTCTTCGCGAACGTACTTGCGCAGAATGCGCGGGAAGGTTCCGTATGCCCGTGGGTGCGGGTGCTCTTCGCCGAGAATGCCTTCCGGCGAGGCGCCGGACGAGTCGTTGTCCACCGAAACCCACGGCTGCTGCAGGGCGAGTGCAACATCGGGCTCCGACATCCCGAAAACTGCGCAATACGTGTAGGCCTTGTCTTGAATGAGAATGTCGAAGAGTGCATCCATTGGATCTTCATTGAGAGACTTCGCAATCTCGGTCAGGCGCTTGCCCTGGAACTTTTTCAGTTCGGGATTCAGGACATCGGTAATCATCACATCCTGCGGACCGGTGATCTCTTCCCACTCGTTGTCCCACTCTCTGGAGAGCGTCTGCATGTCTTTACGAATGCGGGCGCGAGTCGCGGGGTCTTTGAGGCGCTCGATCAGCTTGGCATCTCCGCCATCGTGCGCCCACGGAGGAACAAAAGCAGACATGCTGTTCGACCAGGCGGTGTAAGCATAGGTATCGGCAGTAATGTCGAGTCCTTCGGCGCGCGCCTTGTTGACGCGCGCAATCAGGTCGGGCATGCGTCCAAAATTCCCTTTGCCTGCGACCTTGAAGTGCCAGATCTCCACCGGAATCTTCGCTTCGCGCCCGATGCGGACCGCTTCGTCAATGCCTTCGAGCACGCCGTCGCCTTCGCTGCGCATATGGGTGGCGTAGACACCGCCGAATTTCGACGCTTCGGAAGCTAAGGCGATGATCTCTTCAGTCTTCGCATAGGGAGCAGGAGCGTATTCCAGCGCAGTAGAAACTCCAACCGCTCCGTCGCGCATGGCTTCGCGCACCAGAGCCTTCATCTTCTCGATTTGTTCTGGAGTCGGCTGCACATCGGCATCTCCCAACACCATACGGCGCACCTGCGTCGCGCCTACGTAGCTGGCGAGGTTGATGCCCATGCCCTGCTTTTCAATGCGTGCGAAGTATTGGCGGAACGTGCGCCAGTCGGGATTGATCTTGTAGTGCTCGTAGCCCGGGCGATCGTTGGCAATAATCGCATCGTTGAGTGGCGCGACCGACCCGCCTTCGCCCGTAATTTCCGTGGTGATGCCCTGATAGATCTTCGAGGGGAGGCGCGGATCAACCAGAATCGTGGTTTCCGACTGGCCCAGCATGTCGATGAATCCGGGGGCGACCACTTTGCCTTTTGCGTCGATGGTGCGCTTGCGCGCCGCGGCAGAAAGATTGCCGATGGCCGCGATGCGCCCGTCGCGAATTCCAATGTCGCCGGAATACCAGGGAGAGCCGGTGCCGTCGACAATGTGTCCGTTGGTGATGACGAGGTCGAAGGCCGAGTCCGCGGCAAAGGCGAAGGTGCTGAGCAGCAGAACGAGTAGCAGTGCGAGGCGGTGAAACAGAGTCATGAGTTTTATTCTAGTCGGCGCGCCCGGTCTCGACTGGCTTGTTCCGCACGTGCCCTAGTAGAGTGCCAAGGATAATCCATAGAAAAAGCACGAGCCATTCCCATCCCGAAAAACTTCCCGGCACGAAGGGCAGCAATTTCATCAGCACCATGGCGAGTCCGACGGCTGCACCAACCGCAGCGATGAGGCGATCAGCAAAAGGAGGCTTCATGCAAAGATAAGCCGCACAAGCAGCGAACCACCCACAGGCGCAGGCTACCGACCCCACTTCCGAGATCGGGACCAGAATCGCGCCGCCAAGAAACATACACGCCGCCGTCGCGACGCCGGCCCACGTGACTGCAGACGACGGAGTCTGATTTTGCGGGTGCACCTTTCCCAGGTGAGGGTTCACCAGTCCACGACGTCCCATGGCGAACAGCAGGCGGCTGGCGGCTACGAAGTTTCCGTTGAATACTTTGAAGAGCGAAAGCAAAGCGGCGCTGAGAATGATGCTCACGATCCAGCGCGAACCGACGGCGTGTTCAAAAGCGACCGCCGTCATGAATGGCGCTCCGGTCAACGTGTGCCATGGCGCGACAAACCCCACGGCGGCGACCACGATGACGTAGAAGACGGCACCGACAATGATGGCGGCATAGATCGCTCGGGAAAAACCCTGGACGCGAAACTGGGGATTCGCCTCTTCGGCTGCTTTGGTCACCGATTCGAATCCCGTCATGTAGTAAGGCACGATCTGCAGCACCAGCAGAATCGAAACAAACGGCGAGTGCGTAAATAGCGGAGGAAAGTTCGCGGTCGACCCGCGCGTAACTCCGACCGCAACGAAGATCACGAAGAGGGCGAGCGTGCCAAACGTCGTCCAGTTCTGAAAGGTGGCGCTCAGCCGGACCCCGTGATAGTTCACCAGGGTAACCAGCAGAGTGAGTCCGAGCCCGATCAGCAGGTGAGGCAGATAAACCGGCTTGCCGGCCACGCGATAAAGCTCAATCGAATTGAGTGCAGGGAATATATATCCCGCGATGCGGCCTACCGCGACGGCCTCCCACGGACAAACGATGAAGTAGGCAAGCATCATCATCCATCCGGTAAAGAAGCTCACCGGGCGAGGAAACACCTTCGCGGTGTAGGCGATTTCGCCCGCCGCGTCGGGCATCGCCATGACCAGCTTGCCGTAGACGTAGCCGATCGGCAAAAGGAGCAGGCCGCCAATCGCGAATCCGAGAATGCCACCGAGGGAACCGCCACGCAGCAGCCAGTCGTCCATGACGACGAGCCAGCCGACGCCGACCATCGTTCCCCAGCCGAGCGAGAAATAGTCGGTGATGCGTAACTTCCGGGCAAGTTCAGTCATCGGTGGGAGACCGATGACGGAGGATTCAGATCAGCAGGCAGACGGGGGCTACGGTTCCTGGGTCTGATGTATGAGAAGAATTGCATGGGCGCGAATTATAGAACATTCGCGTGCGGAGGCCTGGCGCAATCAAGCGATGGCGAAGCGCGGCGGGCATTCCTTGCCCCGCAGGATCGAGATCGCATCGCGCAGCGAGGAGATCTCGAAAATCGAGGCAAGGTGCGTCGCTTCCAGCACTCTGCGGAAAAAAGCCGGAGGATTGACAAGTTTCAGCTTGGCGTTCTTCTGCGCCGCCCAACGGCGCACAAGCAGCAGAGTGCCAAGGCCGCCGGCATCCAGTTGCACGACTTCCGAGACGTCGAGCACCAGCACGCGGACGCGCTCGAGTTGCTCGATCCGGCGACGGAACGCATCGAGCGCAGCCCCGCGGACCATGCGTCCAGAGCAGTTCACCACCGCGACGTCCTGCAAGCTTTCGACTTGAAAATGAAGTTCCATGTCTCGATTCATACGAACCTGCCTTTTACTTCTGTTAATACGAACTGGCCCAGTGAAAAGTTCCACCGTTTGCTGTCATTGAATTGGACGCCGGAAACTGCCGAAAGTGAGCAACCGAAAAGCCGTTAGCAGACTTCAGTTATTTGAATGTTAAGGATTGATGAACACGCTGGATGCCACTCACAGCCCGGCTTCGATCCGAGATCGCGGATCGAGAAGGTCGCGCAGAGCGTCGCCGATGAAATTAAACGCGAGTACGGCGAGCATCACGGTAACCGCCGGGAAGAGCACAAGATGCGGAGTGTCAAACAGATGCGACCGCGCATCGTTGAGCATCGATCCCCAACTGGCGGTTGGTGGCGGCACACCGAGGCCCAGGAAGCTCATCGTCGCCTCGGCCAGAACCGCGCCGGCCATTCCGATGGCGGCTTGCACAATTACCGGTTGAATAATGTTGGGGAGGATATGACGAACAATAATGTGGAGATCTCCGGCGCCTAGAGCTCTCGTCGCTTCTACAAATTCGCGCTCGCGCACTGCCAATACTTGAGCGCGCACAAGACGCGCATAGCCGACCCATCCTCCGAGCGATAGCGCGAGAACGAGATTGAAAATTCCGGGGCCGCGAAATGCGACAAACGCAATCGCGATGAGAATGCCGGGGAACGATAGAAATGCGTTCATCAGCACGACGTTGACGAAGCGGTCAATGGCTCCGCCGTAGTATCCGGCGAACGAGCCAATGATGAGCCCAAGCAGAAGGGAGCAGGCCACCACACTGCTGCCAACGAAAAGCGAAATGCGCGCCCCCCAGATCAGGCGGGATAGAATGTCGCGCCCGAGTTCATCCGTTCCGCACCAGTGCTGCGCCGATGGCGTCTGCAGTCGATTCGGCAGATCGATGTGCGCGGGATCTTGCGGAGCGATCCAGGGAGCAAAAATCGCGAAAAACAGGAACACGCAGACCAGCACAACTCCGATGGCCGCCAGCGGATTGTGGCGGGCGACGCGAGGGAGCGAGATGGCGAGGGTGGACATGAACCTTATGGTTGTTCGCGCGTAGCTACTTGGCCAGTAAGTAGATCCCAGTTCTTCGCAAAGTGCGCAGAGAGCCTGTCATCCATTTGCTAGCCCTTACCTGACTGGCCAGCCGCGCACGCTCTCATGAACGAAAACGGACTGCGCAGGATTCCTCGGATTGTAGTGCACGGTAACCAACTGACCGATCAATCTCTTTTCCAACTCTTGGACCTTGCTATCGTCTGCAAGGAGTTTAATTTCACCGGAATAGAAAGACTCGCCGACCGAATACGAATAGGCGAGAGCTGCATAAGTTTCCTCACGCCGGTACTTGACCCCGCTCGTTTCGGTATCAATAAAGACATTCTCAATTTTCGCCTCAACGTTCGGCCACGCTTTGGCCCTCATGATGCGGCTTCTCTTCCAAAGGGCCTGGGTCGCAACGAACACTACAACCGCCAAGACCAGTAACAAATTCGTCTTGTCGATGCGAAACACCACCGCAGCAATGCTTACCATCACTTCCCTTCTCGCCTCTGCAGCAGAACATACGCTCCAATGCCCATCCAGACAACGTTGAGCGCGGCCGACGGGTAGGCGCCATTCCAGCCACTATTAATGACGAAGCCCGCGGAGCCGACCACGTTCATCCATTGATAAATGGGCGAGCGTCCGTGTAGTTTCCCCAGCGACAAGAGAGCATATGCAGCCAGAATCAGCGCCGCGCCGACCCATCCGACAGTTTCTATGAAATAGTGCATCAACACTCCGTTTCGAGAGCAACGATGGCAATGAAATGAAAGTTCTTGGAGGTCGAGCAAGATGCCCAGGTGTGCTTCACTGCCGTATCCTCGGATTCACCGCCGAATACAACAAATCGGTCAGGAAGTTCACGGCGACATAGGTCAGCCCGATCGCCAGGATGCATCCCTGCACCAGGTAGTAGTCGCGATTGCCGATGGCTTGAATCGTCAGGCGCCCAATTCCCGGCCAGGAAAATATCGTCTCAGTCACGATCGCGCCCGCTAGCAGCGCTCCAAACTGCAGGCCCAGTACCGTGAGAATCGGAATCATGGCATTCCGCAGCGCGTGCCGATACACGACTGTGTGCTCGGGCAAGCCTTTGGCGCGGGCAGTGCGGATATAGTCCTGTCCCAATTCTTCTAGCATCGAAGTGCGCACCATGCGCGTCAGGATTGCGGCCAGCGCTCCACCCATGGTGATCGCGGGCAAAACTAAGTTCGCAAATGTGCCTGAGCCCGAAACCGGGAGCCATCCAAGCTTCACCGCGAAGAACAAGATCAGCACCGGCCCCAGCGCGAAGTTGGGAAACGAAAGACCAAAGAGACTGACCACACTCAACGCGCGATCATCCCATTGATTGCGCCGCCGCGCCGAGCGAACTCCTGCTGGAATCGCCAGCACGATGGCGACAAACAGCGACGCCAGCGTGAGCTGCAAGGTATACGGATAGCGCTGCGCGATCAGCTTCGTCACTCCTTGATCGAAGCGCAGGGACTTGCCGAGATCTCCGTGCAGCACGCCTTTCCAGTAATTCAGGTATTGCTGGCCGAGCGGGACATCGAGCCCGTAAGCATGCCGGATAGCCTGAATTTCGCCCACCGCCGCGCCCTCGCCCAGCATCTGTTGTACGGGGTCGCCGGGCACGAAGTGAATGAGCAGGAAGACCGTCGACACTACTAGCCAGATCACCGGCAAGGTGTAGAGGACTCGCGAGATGATGTAGCGCGGCATGAGTTAGGCTTCAGTCTCCCGCTTTCTGCGCCGACACGACCGATGTGGCTGACGTTGCGGCAACCGGCTCAATCCGGACCGAGGCAATCCGATGTCCATCCATTTTCTCGACTACAAATCGCCGCCCCTCGAATTCGAACGCTTCACCGCCAGTGGGCATCTTCTGCAATCGCGAGAGCAGGAAGCCCGCGAGCGTCTCGTAGCCTTCATCCTGCGGGAGCTTCAGCTCGTACTGCGCCTCGAGGTCACGAATGTTCACCGCCCCGTCAAGCGTCAGAGGAGCATTGGCGTCGGTCGCCACCGGTTGAGTTGAGGCCACGTCAAATTCGTCTTCCAGTTCGCCGACCAACTGCTCGAGGACATCTTCGGTGCTGATCACTCCGGCGGTTGATCCGAATTCGTCGACCACGACCGCCAGGTGCCGTTTGCGCTGCTGGAATTCGCTCAGCAAGTCGAGCAGGGACTTGGTTTCTGGAACCACCAGGACGTCGTGCATGATCTGACCAATTTTCATTTGCGCAATGCGCTCCGCGGACGGTGCGGCCACCGCACCAAAGCGCACGCGCAGACGCGTCCAGCGCATCAGATCCTTGGCGTAGAGCACGCCGACAATGTGTTCGGGGCCGCGCTGCGGATCATACACAGGCACGCGCGAATGCTGTTCATCCACGACGCGGGAAAGTGCTTCGTCCAGGTTCAGGTCGGAGGGCAACGAAAAGATTCTCGTCCGCGGCACCATCACCTGACGGGCCGCGATGTTGTCGAGTTCCAGAGCATTCAGCAGCATCTCTTCCTGCGCTGGAGAAAGCTGTCCCGAATGGTGCGCGGCGGTGACGATCAATTTCAATTCGTCCGGCGAGTGGACGGAACCATGCCGAATCTCACGCGTCCCGAAAGCGCGCAGGACAAAACCAGCTGCCCGGCTCATCCCGATCGTGAGCGGTCGGGTGACGGTCAAAAACACATCCATGGGCGCGGCAACCGCCAGCGCCACCCGCTCCGCCCGTTGCAGGGCCAGCGACTTCGGAACTAATTCTCCCAGGATCACGTGGAGGCAGGTGATCATTACGAACGCGACGGCTACGGCGATGCCATGGGCATAGATCAGGGCATAGGGCACGCTACCGATCCAGCCTTCGAAGAGGCGCGCCAGAACAGGCTCGCCCAGCCAGCCAAGGGTAAGGCTGGTGACGGTGATGCCGAGCTGCACGCCGTTTACGACGCGGCTGAGTTGCTGGTGGAGTTTCAGGACGGTACGGGCGCCCGCGCGATGGGCTTCGATCAGCTGCTGGATGCGAGTTTCGCGGACGCTGACCAGCGCAAACTCGGCCGCCGCGAAGAAGGCATTGGCCGCTACCAGGAGCAGGATGACGAACACCCGCAGCAGCACGTATGCAACCATGGAACCCTAATTCTAACATTCCAAAGGAATAGCCTTGGGGGAGATTGCGTCCGGAAATGCTGCTGCCCGCTGTTTTGAGAACTTGAAGGCAGTACAATTATAAGTGACCCGCAAATTCTGGCCCTAACCAGCCGCTTTCTTTTTGCCCGTCTGGCGGTCTAACCAGATGCCGGACAAAAGAACGGGCATACATAACAAATTGAACATCCAACTCTTCGAAGGAATCTGAGATTTGCGGAACTATTCTGAAGCTAGCCCCGTAACAAAGGGTGAATGAACGTTTTAAGGTTCCAATCAACGCAGGAGGCAGTCGTGGAAGGTAACGGAAACGGTAACGGGAAGAAGAAGCGGCGCAAACGAATCATCATCTGGAGTTCGGTTGCGGTCGCGTTTGTAGCGCTGATCGTTACCGCTGTGGTGATTGCGTCCACCAGCGGCACCAAGATCGATCCCTCCAAGCTCGCGAAAGTCGAAAAGGGAGACCTGGCAAAGAGCGTGGTGGCTACCGGCAAGATAGAGCCCATCACCAAGGTTGAGGTCAAGTCGAAGGCCAGTGGCATCGTAAAGAAGCTCTACGTCGATTACGGCGATCGCGTTAAAAAGGGACAGGTGCTCGCCGAGCTTGACCGCGAGGAAATTCAGGCACGGGTCGATCAGGCACGCGCGCAACTGGAAGCGTCCACTGCCAGCTTGAACGGGACGCGCGCCGACCTGGAGCGCGCCAAAGTTGATGCGGAAGGTCCGGACGTGCCCCTTCTGAAGCGCGCTTATGACCGCGCCGAAGGCATGGCGAAAGACGGTGTTGTTTCCGCGTCGGCGCTTGACGATGCCGAAAAAAATTACAAGATGGCGCTCAACAAACAAAACGTCTCCAAGGCGCAGTTGCAGGTTTTGCAGGCCAAGATTGGCCAGGCTCAGGGACAGTTGGCTCAGGATCGCGCCAACCTGAAGCAGCTGGAAGAACAGCTGGGTTACACCACCATTGAATCGCCGCTGGATGGCATCGTGCTTTCGCGCGATGTTGAAATCGGCGACGCCGTCAGCTCCATCCTCGTGCTGGGTTCAACCGCCACGCTGGTCATGACGCTCGGCGACACCAGCGAAGTTTATGTCAAAGG
>Ga0075030_100006940_pt1 | contig 10117 bp, 9 predicted proteins | sample LitLauG_LLR_2012_FD_71393 | JGI IMG/M metagenome (GOLD analysis project Ga0075030, IMG submission 71393) | Freshwater sediment microbial communities from Pennsylvania, USA - Little Laurel Run_MetaG_LLR_2012 | ecosystem: Environmental > Aquatic > Freshwater > Creek > Sediment | place: USA...
ATTATTGATCGTGGGCGAGGTCACGCGATTTCAGTTTCAGTCTCATCGAGGTGCGGAGTCAGGATGAAAGCAGCAAGTGATTTCCTGGATGCGGTCGGCCAGACACCGTTGATCCGTCTGCGGGGCCCGAGCGCGGCGACCGGTTGCGAGATCCTCGGCAAGGCCGAATTCATGAACCCGGGCGGCTCCGTGAAGGACCGTGCCGCGCGCGCCATCGTGCTCGATGCGGAACGCCGCGGCCTGCTCGGGCCCGGCGGCACCGTGGTCGAAGGCACGGCCGGAAACACCGGCATCGGCCTCGCGCACGTGTGCAACGCCCGCGGCTATCGCTGCGTGATCGTCATGCCCGACAACCAGTCGCCCGAGAAATACGCGCTGATCGAGGCGCTCGGTGCCGAGGTGCATCGGGTCAAGACCGTGCCCTACAGCGATCCGAATCACTACCAGAAGGTCGCCGGCCGGATGGCCGGCGAACGGCCCAACGCGATCTGGGCCAACCAGTTCGACAACACCGCCAACCGCCGCGCGCACGTCGAGACCACCGGGCCGGAGATCTGGGCGCAGACCGAAGGGCGCATCGATGCCTTTGTGTCCGCCAGCGGCACCGGGGGCACTCTCGCGGGCGTGTCGGAGTTTCTCAAGAGCCGCAATCCCGCGGTGCGCACGGTGCTGGCGGATCCGCCCGGCAGCGTGCTGTACGAGTTCGTCCGCAACGGGGTCCTGAAGGCGACGGGTACCGGATCGATCACCGAGGGCATCGGCATCGGGCGCATCACCGCCAACATGCACGATGCGCCGGTCGACGACGCGGTGCACGTCGAGGATCCGGAAACGGTCGCCTGCGTCTACCGGCTGCTGCACGAAGAGGGCCTGTTCGTGAGCAGCACCAGCGGCATCAACGTCGCCGCGGCGATCCGCGTCGCGCGGCAGCTCGGGCCCGGGCATGTGATCGTGACCGTGCTGTGCGACACCGGCGCGAAATACCTGTCGCGCCTGTTCAACCGCGAGTGGCTGGCGCAGAAAGGGCTGCTGGCCGCCGCGGAGGCCGGTGGCCGGGCGCCGGCGGCGTCGTGAAACCGCCGCGACGCACGCCGCTGCCGTGGCAGACCGCCAAGTCCGCCGCCGACGATCCGCAGGCGCCGGCGCGGCTGGCGGCGATCCTCAGCAGTCCGAGCTATTCGGCGGGCGATGCCGATACCGCCTTCCTGCAGCGCGAGGAACTGCGCGGCGAGCGCCTGCAGCTCGATTACCTCAAGCCCGAACTGCTGCTGCAGGCGGCGGGCATCCAGCACGCGATCGTGGTGTTCGGCGGCACGCGGATCGCCGAGCCGGCGGTGGCGCAACGGCGGTTGCAGGCGGCCCGCGCCGCCGCCGCGGCAGCTCCGGCCGACGCGGAACTGCAGCGCAGGGCCGCCGTGGCGGAGCGCCTGGCCGCGAAGAGCCATTATTACGACGTCGCGCGCGAGTTTGGCCGGCTGGTGGCGGGCAGCAACCGCGATCCGCGGCACGGCAGCACGGTCATCATGACCGGCGGCGGCCCCGGAATCATGGAGGCGGCCAATCGGGGCGCCTTCGATGCCGACTCGCACTCGGTAGGCCTCAACATCGAGCTGCCGCACGAACAGTTTCCCAACCCCTATGTCACGCCGGAACTGTGTTTCCGCTTCCACTACTTCGCGATGCGCAAGCTGCATTTCCTGCGCCGTGCGCGGGCGCTGGTGGCCTTTCCCGGCGGCTACGGCACGGTCGATGAGCTGTTCGAAACCCTCACGCTCATGCAGACCCGCAAGACCGGCCACGTGCCGGTGGTGCTGGTGGGCGAGGAATACTGGCGGCGCCTGATCGACGTCCCGTTCATGGTCGCCGAAGGCGTGATCGACCCGGAGGATGCGGAATTGTTCTGGTACGCCGAGGACGCACCGGGCATCTGGAACGGCATCGTCGCGTGGTATCGTAAGTCCGGGGAGGATCCCTTCGGCGCTTAGGCCTGCGGGCCCGGAGAAGCTCAAGACACATGGAACTGTCATTTCACGGCGCCGACCGCGATGTCACCGGCTCCTGCCACCGCCTGCAGTGCGGCGGCAGGCAGCTGCTGATCGACTGCGGCATGTTCCAGGGTGGGCGCGAGCTGGCGGAGGAGAACGCCGCACCCCTGGGTTTCGACCCGGCGCAGGTCGACGTGCTGCTGCTGACCCACGCGCATCTGGATCACTGCGGCCGCCTGCCGCTGCTGGTCAAGCGCGGCTTCCGCGGCGAGATCATCGCCACCGCGGCCACCCGCGAGCTGGCGCAGATCGTGCTGCAGGACTCCGCCCACATGGCCGAGGACGATGCCGCCTGGCACACCCGCCATGCGCACCACGGCAGGATCGTGCCGCCGCTGTACACGCAGGCGGATGTAACGGCGGCGATGCAGCGATTCGGACGCACGGCCGCCTATGGCGAGATTGTGGAGCTGGCGCCAGGGCTGCGCGTGAGCTTTCACGATGCCGGCCACATCCTGGGCTCGGCCCACGTCCTGGTGCAGGCGGAAGAGGCGGGGCGCACGCGGCGCGTGCTGTTTTCCGGCGACATCGGCGGCGCCGGGCGACCGATCCTGCGCGATGCAGCGCCGGTTCCGGCCGATATCGTGGTCATGGAGACCACCTACGGCGATCGCCTCCACCGCTCCCCGGCGGACTCGGTCGCCGAACTCGTCAGCGTGATCGGCAGCACGATCGCGCGGGGCGGCAACGTGGTGATTCCCAGCTTCGCGCTGGAGCGCAGCCAGGAAATCCTCTATTCGATCCGCGCCGCCGTCGTGGCCGGCACCCTGCCGGCGAGCCTGCCGGTGTTCGTCGATTCACCCATGGCGATCTCGGCGATCGAAGTCTATCGGGCGCACCCGGAATGCTATGACGCGGAAGCCGTAGCGCTGATCGCCGGCGGCCGCGACCTGTTCGGCTTCGACGGCCTCAGACTGGTGCGCAGCACGGCCGATTCCATGGCGCTCAACCGGATCACGGGCGGAGCGGTCATCATGGCCGGTTCGGGCATGTGCACCGGCGGCCGCGTGCGCCATCATCTGGTGCACAACCTGCCGCGCCAGAATGCCAGCGTGGTATTCGTGGGCTTCGCCGCCCAGGGTACCCCGGCCCGGCGCATCATCGACGGGGCGCACAGCATCAGTCTGTTCGGTGAGGACGTGCCGGTGCGCGCTGCGGTCCACACCATCAACGGCTTCTCCGCGCACGCGGACCAGGCGGAACTGCTGAGCTGGCATGCCCGGGTCGGTGCGCCCGAGCGCACCATCCTGGTCCATGGCGAGCCTCCCGCGATGACCGCCTTCGCCGCGCTCCTGCCCGGCGCGACGGTGTCGATGCCGGGCCCGGGCGAGCAGCTGACGCTGTGAAGCCTCGCGCCTGGACCGTCGTGGCGGCGATGACGGTGCTGGCTACCGCGGCGCTGCCGGCGAGCGCCGAATGGCTGTCGCGCACCGAAGACGGCACCATGGGCACGCGCATCGCCGTGGAGCTGTGGACGACGCAGCACGCCGCAGGCGAGCAGGACATCGATGCGGTGATGGCCGAGATGCGGCGCATCGACGCGGCGATGAGCACCTACAAGGCGGACAGCGAGGTGTCGCGCGTCAATGCCCTGGCGGCGTGGGGGCCGGTCAAGATCAGCACCGAACTGTTCGATCTGCTGAGTACGGCGCTCGAGTATTCGCGCATCACCGAGGGCGCATTCGACATCACCTACGCCAGCGTCGGATTCATGTACGACTTCCGGTCCCATGTCCATCCCACGGATCAGCAGATCGCCAAGGCGCTGCCGGCCATCAACTACCGGCACCTGCTGCTGGACCGCGCCACCCATACCGTGCGGTTTTCGCAGCCCGGCGTGCGCATTGACCTCGGCGGCATCGCCAAGGGCTACGCGGTCGATCGCGGCATCGCCATCCTGCAGCAGCGTGGCATCACGCGCGCACTGGTTTCCGCCGGCGGGGACAGCCGCATCATCGGCGACCGCTTCGGCAAGCCCTGGATCGTCGGCATCCGCAATCCGGACCACCGGGACCAGGTGATCGTGCGACTGCCGCTGGTCGATACCGCGTTCTCGACGTCCGGGGACTACGAGCACTACTTCGACGAGAAGGGCGTGCGCTATCACCACATCATCGATCCGCGCACCGGTCATTCGGCCAGTGCCGTGCGCAGCGCCACGGTGCTGGCGCCGACGGCCACGCGCACGGACGGGCTGTCGAAGACGGCGTTCGTGCTGGGCGCCGAGGCGGCGATCCGGATCTATGAAGGGCTCGGCGACGTCGATGCGATCATCGTCAAGCCGGACGGCAAGGTGCTGTATACGAAGGGTCTGGAGCCGCCGGCCGCGGCGGGGAGTGGCAGCCATGCGCCTTGAAGACATGCGTCGCAGCGACAACGTCGAGGACCTGCGCGGCCTGGGCGTCGGACGCACCGGTGCCGGCGTCGGCATCGGCACGATCGTGCTGGTGATCGCGGGGTATTTTCTGGGCGTCAGCCCCGGCACCATGCTGAGCCTCATTGGCGCCGGCGACGCCGTCACGCAGAACCTCGCGCCGGCCGCCGGGCCTGCCGCCACCGGCACGCCCAAGGATCCGCAGGGGGACTTCGCCGCTGCGGTGCTGGGCGAAACCGAGGATGTCTGGGGCCGGTATTTCGCAGCGTCGGGCCAGAAGTATGTCCCGCCCACGATGGTGCTGTTCAACGGGCAGGTGGATTCGGCCTGCGGCTCGACCAGCGCCGCCGCCGGCCCGTTCTACTGCCCCGGCGACCAGAAGCTCTATATCGACCTGGATTTCTTCAACCAGCTGGCGACCGAGTTCGGCGCGCCCGGCGAATTCGCGCGTGCCTATGTGATTGCGCACGAGGTCGGCCATCACGTGCAGAACCTGCTGGGGCTGACGGACAAGGCAGAGCGGCTCGAGTCCGGCCTGGACGAGGTCGGTGCGAAGCATGTGTCCGTGGAGGTCGAACTGCAGGCCGACTGCTTTGCCGGCGTCTGGGCGATGCTCGATCAGCGCGTGATCGAGCCCGGCGAGGTACAGCAGGCGCTGCAGGCGGCGGCGGCGGTGGGCGACGACACCCTGCAGCGACGCATGCAGGGCCGCGTCGTACCCGAGACCTTCACGCACGGCACGGCCGAGCAGCGTCAGCGCTGGTTCGAGCGCGGCTTCCAGAGCGGCAGGATCGAGCGCTGCGACACGTTTTCCGCCGGGTCGCAGCTTTAGGAGCCTGCCCGTGTACAGGCTCCCGGGAAGGCGGCCTACTGCTTCGGCGGCTGCGGCGGGTGCGCGGCCTTATAGGCCCGCACCTGGGCGTTGAAGGCGTCGCCCAGCTTCTGCAGCTTGTCGACCGCCGCGTTCTGCAGGTTCGCGTACTGGACGTTGATCTTCTGCTTGTCCTCGTCCTTCATCTGCGTCCCGCCCGCCGCGATCTTGGCATCGAGCTCGTTCTTCAGGCAGTCCGCGTAGGTCTTGACGGCGTCATCGTTGTCCTTGATGGCGTGCTTCGCGGCCAGCATCTCATCCATGGTGGCGGTGTTGCCGTCGGGTATCTTGACGTCTTCGGCGGGCGGCGTGCAGTCGGCGAAGGCCTGGCCGGCGAGCAGCGTGGCGGCGAGCGACAGGGGCAGCAGGAATTTCATCTGGGGTAATCCTCGTTATTGCGGATGAACGGGTCGGATACGGTGGGCCGGCGCCAGGGGCCCTCATGTTAAGAGGCTGCGGCCGGACTTGCCAACTCCCGTCGGCTAGAATGGGCCCATGGCGGTACGACCGATCCTGCGTATGGGCGATCCCAGGCTGCTGCAGATCAGCGCGCCGGTCCGCGACCTGGGCACGCCGCCGCTGCTGGAACTGATCGCCGATCTCGAGGACACGATGCGGGCCGCGCATGGGGCCGGCCTGGCCGCGCCGCAGATCGGGGTGCCGCTGCGCGTGGTCATCTTCGGCGGCGGACCTACGGCGCGCTACCCGGACGCCGATGCCGTGCCCTATACGGTGCTCGTCAACCCGAGACTGAAGGCGCTTCGCGGTGGCCAGCAGGGTGACTGGGAGGGGTGCCTGTCGGTGCCCGGGTTGCGCGGCATGGTGCCCCGCTACCGGCGCCTGCGGTATCGGGGCAGCGACGCCTTCGGACAGCCGATCGATCGCACCGTGGAAGGTTTTCACGCGCGGGTCGTGCAGCACGAGGTCGATCATCTGGACGGGGTGCTGTACCCCACGCGCATCAAGGATCTGCGCAAGTTCGGGTTCGTGGAGGAGCTGTTCCCGGGCCAGGCGCCCCAGGACGAATAGCCTGCCGCGACCCGATACCGAGGCCGGCTGGAGGCCTAGCCCTTGCCCTCGATGATCTTGTACAGAGCGGCAAAGCCGCGGTCGCGCGCGACATCGGCGGCCGTGGCACGCTTGTAATTGCGCAGCGAAGTGCTGGCGCCCCCGGCCAGCAGGACCTTGACCGCGGCCGCATTGCCGTTGCGGCTCGCGACCATCAACGCCGTGTCACCTTCCTTGTTCTGGGCATTGACCGCGGCGGAGTGCTCCAACAGCGCGTGCAGCAAGGTCTCGCTGCCGCCGGCCGCCGCCAGAATCAGCGGCGTGTCGCCGCGCCCAGCCTGCGCGTCGACCCGTGCATGGGCCTGCAGCAGCAGCCCGGCCAGCCGTTCATGACCCGCGGCGATGGCGCACATCAGCGGCGTGCGGCCGTCGCGGTCGGCGGCGTCGACCTCGGCGCCCGCCGCCATCAGGTCCAGCGCGGCATCCTGGGCATCCGCGCGAGCCGCACGCCACAGCGGCGTCTCACCACGCCGGTCCGCCAGACGCACCGAAGCGCCGCCGGCCAGCAGCAACCTGACCAGGTTCGCATTGCCCGCCGTGGCCGCCGCCAGCAGCGGGGTTTCGCCCTGATCGTCGGCCGCATCGGCCTTGGCGCCGGCCGCCAGCAGGCGTTGGGCGATCTCGCTGCGGCCCGCGTGCACGGCGGCCAGCAGCGGCGTCACTTCCGATTCCGCATGCGTATCGGCCGCGACCCCGGCCGCCAGCAGCGCGTTGACGAGTTCGAGGTCGCCGCCGGTGGCGGCGAGGGTCAGCACCGTACGTCCGCGCTTGTCCGCCAGCCGGGGATTGGCGTGTGCGGCCAGCAGGACGCGCAGGGAATCGAGCGCGTTGGCGTGCAGGGCGACGTGCAGCAGCGTGTCGCCCTGGGCGGTGCGCGTATCGGCATCGCCGCCGGCGCCCAGCCGCTGCTGTACGGTGCCGGCATCGTTGCGCGCCACGGCCAGCGCCAGTTCCGGCCAGCCGCGGTAGAGCTCTCCGGGGCGTGCCGGGTCGAACTTGCCGGTGCTGCTTTCGCGGCTGGCATGCGCTACCAGGGTGCGGGCTCCCAGCGAGCGCAGTTCCGCCGCCGCGGCCTCCGCACCCACCGTGAGTGCATCGTCGAGGGCGCTGTAGTCGCGGCTGTCGGCCACGTCGATCTTCGCGCCCGCCTTCGCCAGCAGGCGCACGGCAGCGGCCCGATCCGCGCGCGCCGCATAAAACAGGGCCGTGCGTCGCGCGTGGTCGGCGGCGCCCACGGCGGCGCCCCGCGCGAGCAGCAGTTCCAGAATCGGTGTCGATTCGAGCTGGGCGGCGAGCATCAGCGGCGTGACGCCAAAACTGTCGGCGGCATTGATATCGCTGCCGCCCTCGATGAGCAGCTGGACGGTGCCGGCGGCGCCCGCGGCGACGGCATGCGCCAGTACCGAGGCGCCGAACGCGTCGCGCAGGTCCTTCACGCCGGGGCCGAGCGCGGCCAACGTAGCCAGGTTGCCGTTGCGGGCGCTGTAGACCGCGAGGTCCATGCGCAGCGCGGCGTCGGCAAGCCCGACCCACTCGGGGCTGAGCGGCGTACGGCCGGCCTTGCGGTCCTCGAGTGCCGCCGGGTAGCCGAGTGCCGCCGACTTCTGCAGCCAGGCCGCCGCTTCGCCGGGCGGCGCGTCGCTGCGCTCCGCGACCAGCGCGGCGAGCACGTAGCAGGCGGTGGCGTTGCCCTGGTCGGCGCTCCGCCGCAGCCAGGTTTCGGCCGAGGCGCGGTCGATCGGTGTGCCGACACCGTTGAGGTGGACCAGGCCGAGGAGCAGCTGCGCTTCGGCGTTGCCGCTGGCGGCGGTCTGCTGCAGAGCCGCGAGCGCCGCCGGGTAATCGCGGGTGCGCAGTGCAGCCTTGGCCGCTTCCAGGGCCTCGGGCGGCCGGGCGGGCCGGGTGGATGAGGCGGCGACGGCATGGCCGGCGCCGACGGTGGCCAGTGCCAGAACCAGCACGGCGACGAGCGGGGGGCGAGGAGACGCGGTCATCAGGCCGTTCCGTACTTGGTTTCGACCTGGATCCCGACCTTCTTCAGGAACTCGTTGGGCAGAACGCCGCCGGCACTGACGATGACCGCCTTGTTCGGCAGTTCCACTTTCCTGCCGCCCTGCTCGAGGATCACCAGGTCGGGGTGGATATGGCTGACGTTCGAGGACAGCAGCAGCTTGAGATTGCCGCGGTCCGCGGCCTGCGCGACGCGCTGACGGTTCTTCGGCTTGGCGCGTCCGAAGGCTTCGCCGCGGTAGGACAGCGTGACCTGGGTTCCGGAGACTTCCGCGATGCTCGCGGCGGCCTCCAGGGCGCTGTCGCCGCCGCCGACCACCAGCACTTCCTGGCCGATGTACTGGTCCGGATCGATCAGCCGGTACACCACCTTGGGCAGTTCCTCGCCCGGCACCGCCAGCGTTCGCGGCGTGCCACGACGGCCGATGGCGAGCAGGACCGTCGAGGCGCGATAGCCCGCCTTCGGGCTGCGGACAATGAAGCCGCCCTCGCCATCGGGTTCGATGGCCTCGACCCGCTCGCTGGTCTGCACGCGCAGCTGCTCGCGCTGCAGGATGTCGTTCCAGACCGCCAGCAGCTGCTCCTTGGAGGTCTGGCGGAAATGAAACTTGCCGACCAGCGGCAGGTCGACCGGAGCGGTCATGACCAGCTTGCCGCGCGGGTACTTGAACACGCAGCCGCCGAGCGAATCCTGCTCAAGGACCCGGTAGGTGAGATTGAGGGATTTGGCGGTCAGCGCGGCGGCCATCCCGGCCGGTCCGGCGCCTACGATCAGCACGTCCAGACGCTTGCCCGGAGCGCGCCTGTTGGCCTGCGCGATGGCCTCCACCGCCTGGCGGCCCTGGATCAGGGCATTGCGGATCAGACCCATGCCGCCGAGCTCACCGGCGATGTACACGCCCGGCACATTGGATTCGAAATTGGGCTTGAGCACCGGCAGGTCGATGCCGCGTGTCTCGGTGCCGAACACCAGCGTGATCGCATCGACGGGGCAGGCCGTCTTGCAGGCGCCGTGACCGATGCATTCGGTGGGACTGACCAGGTGCGCCTTGCCCTCGATGACGCCCAGCACCGTGTGCTGCGGAAATTCCGGGCAGGCATGTACGCAGGCGCCGCAGCCCAGGCAGCGCACCGGATCGATGACCGGATGCAGGGAGGCGGGTTCGAGCAGCCCGGCCTCCTTGGCTTCGAAATGCGTCTCGAGGCTGTGCTTCTCGAAGTGCAAATGCCGGTACAGGTACCACGCCAGGATCAGCACCAGCGGCGTTGCGTAAACGATGATTGATAGCATGTCCATAGGCGGTGAGGCAGCTCGTCAGATCCAGGTGAACGTGAACCGGCGCGACCCCCAAGGGGCCTGCCAGAGTATCGCAAGCGCAGCAGCCTACTGCACCGGCCGCCTAGCTTCCGTGAGTCCGCGCACGTGTCAACCTGTCGCTGGAAATGTGAACTGTCCCACGATTGCGACAGCGTGACCCCACCCCCGGCTGCTTTACAATTCGTGACAGTCTGACCCCTGTCTGCTATTAAGTCTTTACATAATGACGTCAAGCAACGCGTTCTACTTCATTGCCGGCGCGCTGGCCACGGTTGCAGTTCTGTTCGTGCTGTATCCGTGGCTGTCGGGCCGCCCGCGTGCTGCGCTGCTCGGCGCTCTGCCGCGCTGGGCGCCCGTTGCGGGCCTCGCGGCCCTCGCCGTGGTGCTGGGCCTTTACCTCAAGCTCGGCAGCCCGCAGCTCACTGCTCAGG
>Ga0075030_100006941_pt1 | contig 10117 bp, 6 predicted proteins | sample LitLauG_LLR_2012_FD_71393 | JGI IMG/M metagenome (GOLD analysis project Ga0075030, IMG submission 71393) | Freshwater sediment microbial communities from Pennsylvania, USA - Little Laurel Run_MetaG_LLR_2012 | ecosystem: Environmental > Aquatic > Freshwater > Creek > Sediment | place: USA...
GAGCGTGGACTGCGGGAAGTTGAACTGGGCGGAGTCGATGAGCCGGCCGTTGGCCGCCTGGGCGGCAAGGTTGAGGTAGGCGGAGAACCGCCCGCGCACGTAGTTGGCCGTCCACTCGATCCCGTACTGGCGTCCCTGGGCATAGTTGAAGGGCGTGAGGATGATCGGCGCGCCGAACTGGCCTTCGTCGATGAGCTGGCTCGATCGCTTGTAGTAGGTGTCGATCCCGACGGTGAGGCCCTCGAGCACCTTTTGCTGCACGCCCACGTCGTAGTAGTTCGCCCGCTCGGGCTGGGGCGTGTCGGCGCGTCCCACGGCGGGTGCGGCGGTCGTGTTGGAGAATTTCGCGATCGTCTCCGTGCCGACGAGCTCGAAGGGGGGCGGCGAGAAGTACCGGGAATACCCGGCGTGCACGGTCGTGTCGGGGGTCGGCTGCCAGACGACATTCAGGCGCGGGCTGAATTGCGATGCGCGCGAATAGGCGCTCACTTCGTCGAATCGCCCGCCGTAGTTGACGGTCACCCGGGCCGACACCTTCCATTCATCCTGCAGATAGACGCTGGTGATCGTCTCGCACTTGGCGGAGTTGTCGGCGATCGTGACCGGCACCCCGGAGAGCGGCACGCCGCCCGAATCGGTCGCGAGCACCTGCGAGCTCGTGTCGCTGGTCGAGCGATCCGTCTGCAGGTAGAGGCCGGCCCGCAGGGTGTGACCTGCGCCGAGCTGGTAGGCGGCATCGGTCTGCGAGGCGTAGGCGACATTGCGCTTGGTGGCCTGCTGCGAGATGCCGTTGAAGAGGAGGTCGCCGATGGGGTCGGGCTGGAACTCCAGGCTCGAATAGCGCGCGGTGAGCGAGGTCTGCAGGTCGAGCGGCCCCGAGGAGTGCTGCAGGCTGACGATGCCGTACTGGGTGAGCTCGCGCTGGTTCTCGTTCAGGCCCGCGCTGGGATACGTCGACTGCCCCAGGACCGTGAGTCCCAGGCCCGGCTGCAGCCCGGCCTGGTCGGGGATCTGGAAGCGGGCGGAAGAGGACCCCGCCACGAGGGTCAGCCGGTTCTCTTCGTCGAGGATGTCCTCGAGGTAGCCGAAGCCGTGCACCTGGCGCGTCGTGTCGTGGATGGGGTTGGAACTCCCGTCGGGGGACTCGATGCCCAGGCGGTTGCGCAGCGTGTCCACCGAGGCGAAATACCGGATGTTGCCGCTCGAGCCTCCGTAGTTGAAGCTCGGCTCGAAGGTGCCGTGGCTGCCGCCGTAGAGCGAGACCGTCCCCGCGGGTTCGATGTGGCCGCTGCGCGTGGTGAGGTCGATGATGCCCGCGGTGCGCAGCCCGTACTCGGCGGGGAGGGCGCCCGTGATGAGGCTCATGGACTGGATGAGGCGGGGCTCGAGCGCCTGCCCGAAGACGCTGATGCCCTCGGGCAGGATGATGCCGTTGAGCCGGTACTGCAGGCCGTTGTGCTCGCCGCGGACGTGGAACTGGCCGAAGGAATCCTGCGCCACGTCGGGTGCCTGCATGATCACCTGGTTGAGAAGGACGTTGTCCCCGCCCGGTGCCGCGGCAATGGCCTTGGCGTCGATGGTGTAGGTCGAGGCGCCGGTCTGCGTCTGGATCCCGCTGCGGGCCTGGTCGAGGCGGTCGGCGGTGATCGTGATCGTCGGGATGGCATTGCCGGGGATCGAGGCATCATCCGGTGCGGGCACGACCGCGGGCGCGGTCTCGGCCACAGCCCGGCCCGGGAACAGGGCGGGGAGGAAGGGGGCGGTGGCTGCAAGCCACAGCAGCGGCGTGCACCGCGGGACGGTTCGGGACATCGGCAATCTCCGATCGACGGCAGGGAAGCCGGGCCCGCGCGCAAAGCGGGCGCGCTGCCGGCGATTCAAATCACGACGTCAGAGAAGGATCGGTGGCCCGCGGGTGCGACGGACCGAGAACTCGGTGCGGGTCTCGATGGAGCGCTGTGCGGCGGGCGCGCCCTGGGCGCAAGGCACCGCAAGGGCGGCGGGCGGCGCCGTGGGCGACCCGGCCGAAAGATGCGAGAAGCCGAAGCACTTCTCGCAGTACCCGCCCGCGTGCGACTGCTTTCCCGGCGCGGTCCCTTCCCTCGCCTGCACCGCGGTGTGGCCGAGCTCGTGGACGAGCGCGGCCTGCTGCCCGAGAACGAGCAGCACCGGGAGGAGGAGAACGAGGAGGGTGCGGCGAGTCGACATCGCGGGAGGCAGTCTACGTCAATCGCCGGGGAGACCGGGACCGCCGGTGCCAGCGCTCTCGTCCCCGTGCGACTCGAGCGCGCGGTGCGCCCTGCGCAGCGCAAGCAGCACGAAGACCAGGATGACAGGCAGGGCAAAGAGCAGGATCTCGTCGGGCGGCACGCGCAGGCCCAGCGAGTGCAGCCCCTTGGCCGCGTAGCCCACGAGCCCGGTCGCGTAGTAGGTGATCGCCGCGACCGAGAGCCCCTCGACGGTCTGCTGCAACCGCAGCTGCTGGTGTGCGCGCCGGTTCATCGATGCCAGCAGCTTCTGGTTCTGCGATTCGGTCGCGATGTCGACGCGCGTGGAAAGGAGGGCGCTCGCACGGGCCACGCGCTCCGAGAGGGAGCGCAGCCGGGTGCTCACCGAATCGACGCGCGCGACCGCGGGACCGAAGCGGCGCGAGAGGAATTCGTCGATCGGCTGGTGGTCGGGGAGCCGCGACTCGCGCAACTCGGCCACCCGCGCGCGCACGATCTCGCGGTAGGCGATGCAGGCATCGAAGCGGAACTGGGTCTGGGCGAGCTCGCGCTCGATGCGCGCCGCCAGCGAGGTGAGTTCGGGCAGGAGGACCTCATCACCCTGTTCGCCCTGGGCGATCTGCGCCGTGAGTTCGGCCAGGGTGTCCCCGAGGCCGTCCAGGCGCGGGGCCGTGCGACGTGCCACGGGAAGCGCCAGCAGGGCGAGCATGCGGTAGGACTCGATGTCGAACAGGCGCTGCAGCATCCGTCCCGCCTGGCGGGGCGTGAAGTGCCGGTTCACGAGGAGAAAGCGGGAGTAGCCGTCCTCGTGCAGGCGAAAATCGGTGAACGCCATCCCCGCGCCGTCGCCGACGTTGGAGCCCACGACCACATTGCCCGCGAAATGGCGGTCGAGCGTCGCCGGGTCGGGGACGAAACCGGGCTCGGTGATGAGCTTGGCATGCGCGGCAACGAGGGTGCTGCCCGGGTACGCGGAGAGCCAGCCCTGGGGCAGCAGGGCGGAGACCGGCTCGCGAAAGGGCTCGGCGCCGTGGCCGGGGGCGATGAAGGTCAGACCGGAGAACTCGCCGTGGGGCTCCCACTGCATCGTGACGCCGCCCACGTTCGCCGTGAACTGCACCATGCCCGGCCGGGGGGGGGACGCGCCGACGCCGGCGCACAGGCGGCCGATGTGATCGAGCTCGCGCTGCCGGTCCGCGGGATCGACGAGGATCGCAAGGAAGGTCGCGCGCGCCGGGCCGGGCAGCTCCGGAGCCTGGCGCGCGTGCAGCTCGTCGATCAGCCAGTGGCGCTGCGCGTGCTCGCCGGGAAAGGTGCGCTCGGACATCGTCGGGATTCCTCTAGCGGTGTGGCACGAGCGGCTGCTCCTCGTGCCGCCGCTCGCCGGTGACGGGATCGAGGAGGAGCCAGTTCCATCGCGGCGGGGCGGCCCAATCGAAGATCTCGTCGAGCGTGTCCGCTTCCTCGTCCGCCGAGCCTGCGCCCAGCCGCCCCAGGCGCCAATTGTCCTCGATGAAGCGCAGGATCGAAGCCTGGTCGAGCAGGCGGTGTTCGACGAATCCGGGGCGCACCCAGGGCGAGAGCACGAGGAGCGGCAGGCGCGGTCCGTAGCCGCAGCGCCCGGTGACCGCCGCCGCTCCAGGCTGCCCGCAGCGCCTTTCGCCCGAGACCGCGTCCTGCGCGCCCGCGGAGCCGCGCACGATGGGCGGCATGACGTGGTCGTACCAGCCGTCGGAATCGTCGTAGGCGATGACGATCGCCATGTCGCGCCACTCGCGCAGCCGCTGCAGGCGGTTGATGGTCTCCACGAGGAACTGCTGTTCCCGCAGCGGATCGGAATAGCCCGCGTGACCGTCCTGGTAGGCGGGGGCCTTGAGGAAGGCGACCTCGGGCAGGCGGCCCGCGGTGGCGGCGCTCCAGAAGTCCTCGAGGTCGTACTGGTGGTTGGCGGCGTCCTCGTTGCTGCCGATGAGATCCGCGCGCGTCGGAGGCAGGTGCCCGGGGTTGGCGGTCGAGCGGTAGTACTGGAAGGGCTCGTGGTGCGGGATGTAGTCGGGCACGCTGCCCCCGGCGCTTCCCGGGTGCGCGGTCCCGCACTGCGCGCGCCCCGATGCCGCATGCCCCGAGGGACGAAAGCCACCCTGGAAGAAACCCCAGAGTACGTGCTTCTTCGTGAGCAGGTCGCCGACATTGGTGCCCGACATCGCCGCGCGCTCGCGCGTCGAGCACTCGTCGAACGCGGGTTGCGGGTCGCCGATGATGGTCTGGTCGAGGATTTCGACGCTGTCCCGGCCGGTGAAGGAGAGTCCGTCCGCCGTCGCCACGCATCCCGCCTCGGGCGGGAGGTCGCCACAGTCGCCATTCGCGCCATGCGTCTGCCCGGCGACGAGGTTGAGGGCGCCGACGGTCGAGGGGCCGAAGGTCGTGCCGAAGAAATTGTCGGCGAGGGCGAAGCGATGCGCGTACATCCAGAGCGCCGCGACCGTATTGCCGTCGAAGTAGCCCATGACATCGCCCGCATCGCAGGCCGTCTGCCCGTAGCTCCGGCGGGCCCCCGTGCCCTCGAACTCGACGACCCGGTCGACGAGGCCCAGGTCATAGGCACGCTGCTCGTCGAGGTAGCTGTGGTCCTGGTCGCAGGTCGCCGCGTGCGAGGGGGGGAGGCGAAACGGCGGCCTGCTGTTGGGATTTCTCGCGAGCAGCGGACCGGAGAGTCCGTTGACCGAGGGCGCGCGAATCGCCGGGAACGGCCGCTCACCCTCGAGGTTCGCGGCGTGCGGATAGGTCGCGAAATAATGATCGAACGAGACGTTCTCCTGGTAGATGACGATGAGGTGACGGATCGGGGTGCGCACGGCGGCGGCAGGCTCCGCGGCCATGCAAAGGCAGGGCAGCACGCAGGCCGCGAGGAGCCCCCGCAGGATTGCGGCGGCGAAGTACCCGAGTCGGCAGGCGTTTTGCATCGTCATGGGACAAACCCCGGGGTGAGCAGGCGGTCGCGGCAAAAATGGTAGCGGACAAACGCGAAATTTCCGCCCGAAATGTTCCATCTGAGAAAGAGGCTGGCAAAATCGTTTCTTCGACCCCGACGAGATGGAGCAAGGAAATGGCAAATCCCTATCAGCCTCCCGCCGCGCGGGTCGACGATATCCCGGAGGGCGAGAACAATTCCGGCGGAGGCCCGGGCATCGTCCCGCCCGAAGGCGTCAGGGGGTGGAGCTGGGGAGCGTTCCTCCTCAACTGGCTGTGGGCGATCTTCAACAAGACCTGGATCGGCCTGGCGGCCCTGATTCCCTATGTCGGATTCATCGTCGCGATCTACCTGGGCGTCAAGGGCCGCGAACTCGCGTGGCGCAACAAGCGCTGGGACAATCTCGACCACTTCAACAGGATCCAGCGGCGCTGGTCCACCTGGGGTGTCCTGCTGATCTTCATTCCGATCCTGGGCATCCTCGCCGCGATCGCCATCCCCCAGTACCAGCGCTATTCCGAACGCGCCCACGCCGCCGAAATGGCGCGCTGATACCGGTCGCTTAACGCAGCGCGGGTCCCGCGCCAAAGACATCGAGGATCGGCCGCAGATTCCCCAGTTCCCGCACGCCCTTGTCGCCGGGGTGGGCCTGCGCGAAGTCGCGGCGGAAGGCTTCGAGGTCGGCGTGCAGCCAGAGCACGGTCGAGAGCACGTTGAGGTGGTCGACCGGTTCGTCGTACGTCCCGGCGTGCACCATCGGTCCGTAGAACACCGTGGCGACCCGGTCCATCCCGGTCGTCCGGCCGTCGCCGTGTGAATGGTCGGTCGAGCCGTCCTCGTCGAAGGTGAGGATGAGCAGACCGTTGTTTCGCATCGCCCAGCGCGCATAAGGCTCGATGTTCTTGCGCAGCCACTCGTCGGCTTCGGCGAGCGAGCGATCGTGCGCGTCGTGGTTCTGGTTGGGGACGACGAGGGACACCGTGGGCAGCTTCTCGTATCCCAGGGGCCGCCCCTCCTCGTCGGCGACGAAGCCCCGGTAGCGCTGCCCGGAAGGATCCTGGGTCGGCGCGAAGGCGAGGTTGGCCGAAACCGGAAGCACGAATCGCGCAAGCGGCGCCGGGACCTGGCGCTGCGGCAGGTTGACCCAGTCGATGGCGGGATTGTGCTTGCGCCGGTAGGCGCCCGAACCCGCGCTGAAGCTCTCCTCGTCGAAAAGCGGATGCGGCAGGGTCTCCGAAAACTGCGCGAAGCTTCCTCCCGCGCCCAGGATCGCCGCGCCCAGGTTGGGCGTCGTGAAGGGGCGCAGTTCCAGGGGCACGAGGCGGTTGCCGATCCCGGTCGCGACCTCGTGCGCCGTCCTGGCGAGGCGATCCCCGTTGCCGGCATTGGTGGCGCTGCCCCGGTAGGGGGCCTCGAGCGCCGACTCGAAATTCTCCGGCAGCACGCCCTGGTTGCTGCCGGAAAAAAGATAGAGGTAGTTGGGCTGGCTGGGTCGCGCGGGTAGCGGCGCCTCGTAGCCCGCGGGCGTGCGCGCATAGGGCGTCGAAGCAAAGGTCGCGTTGCGCATCAGCGCGCCTTCGGCCGCCATGCGGTTGAAGAACGGCATGCCGGAGTTTCCCAGCACCTGCGAAGCGGACCGGTTCTCCAGCACCACGATCACGGTGTGCGAAGGAACCGGGTGAACCGCCGCATCGCCGGCGAAGGCGAGAGAAGCGATCCAGCAGAGGGGGAAGGCAAGGAGCGCGGCGCTTCGTTTCATGGGCTGCATGGTAGCCGCCGCGCGCAATCCTTGCATTGAATGCGTTTCATTCTCGATCGATGGCAGGGGATGCGTGCGCTTTTCACGATTCGTTCATTGACACGTAACCGCGCCGAAAGGGGGAACACAAACAATGCACCGCATTGCAACATCCAACACAGGAAAGCCATGCCCCGGTCCCAACCGTCGCTGCAGCGTCTGATTTGCGCCATTGCCGTATCGAGCGTCTTTGTCACCGTCATTCCCGCCACCGCCGACGCCGCCGATGCCGGCCAGATCGCCGGCCACGTCGTCCGCGGCAAGGGCGGTCGTCCCCTCGTGGGCGCGACCGTATCCGTCAAGGAGACGGGTACGGAACTGCGTAGCGGGCCGGACGGCGGTTTCGTCTTCGAGGGGCTTGCGCCCGGAAGCTATACGGTGACGGTCCTTGCCGAGGGCACGAACCCGGTCGAGAAGACGGTGACCATTGCCGCCGGCGGCGGCGCCACCGCCGACTTCGCGCTCGAGGACGCAATCGGCGCGCTGGAGACCGTGGTGGTCGAGTCGCAGTCGGTGCCGTACGAGGTCGCTCGTGGCGCGCAGCAGGAAGCGCTCAATCTCGTGAGCCTCACGACCGCCGAGGAGATCCGCAAGCTTCCCGACGTGAACGCGGCCGAGGCGGTGAAGCGCCTTCCCGGCGTCACGCTCGAGACCGACACGGGCGAAGGACGCTTCATCTACATCCGCGGCCTCGACGCCGACCTCAACAGTACGACCTTTGGCGGATTGCGCCTTCCGCCTTCGAATCCGCAATCGCCCCAGGGCAGCGGCCGCGCCGTCGCCTACGACGCGATCCCGACCGGCCTCATCGGCGCTCTCACGCTCACAAAGTCCAACCTTCCGGAGATGGACGCGGAGGCTCTGGGCGGAACGATCGAGATCACGCCCAAGACCGCGCCCCGCAGCGGCAAGCCCTTCGTTGAGGGGCATGTCGGCACAGGCAACGAAGTCCTGCGCGATACGAAGATCAAGGACTTCTCCGTAACGGGCGGCACGCGCTTCGGATTCGGTGGCGTGGGCACGGGCGACGACAAGGATCTTGTCGCCTACCGGGACCGCCCCTTCAGCATCGTCGTAACGGCCTCCTACTACGAGGACAAGCGCGGCATCGACGATCTCGAGGCGGGCTACCTCGACAGCCCGCCACTGCCCGGCAAAGCCTTCAGCTCGGTCGACCAGCGGTACTACACGAACTACAACCGCAAGCGCCACGGCTACGGATTCGATCTTGGCTTCGAGCCCGATGCGCGCAACAAGTACTACCTGCGCGCCTTCGACGCCGGCTACACCGAGACCGTGAACCGCCAGATCCTGACCTGGAACTTCGACGGCAATGCGTCTGTCAGCCCCACCAATCCGGCGCTCATCATCGACACCGTCAACGCCGGTGGATGGAACAAGACCCTTCGCGACGAGAAGGAGCGCACGAACGACCGCGTCATCACCGCGGGTGGAGAGAACAAGTTCGACGGCTATACGGTCGACTACCGCCTGGGCTATACGCGCGGCGCGTACGACAAGTTCTACGACAACTTCGTGGCCTTCACCTATGTCCCCACCATCCCGACCACGGTCACGTACAACAACATCACGGATCCCAACTACCCCAGTTTCACCGCTGTCGGCGCGAGCCCCTACACCTGGTCGAACTACACCCTCTCGGGGGTGCGCAACAGCACCGAGACGCTGAGCGACCGGGAGTACACGCTCGCCGGCGACATCGCGATCCCGACGCACTTCACGAAGTTCGAGGACGAGAGGATCAAGGCCGGCGTGAGCGCCCGCCTTCGCAAGCGCTCGGATGTACAGCCTTCGGTCTCGCTTCCGAGCGCGAATTTCCCCAATCCCGCCCTGACGCTGCCCGCCTTCCAGAGCGGCGGCGACAACATCCTCTACAGCGGGCGCTACGATGTCGGCCCCGCGATCGATGCCGGCAAGATCCGCACGCTGATGGCCGGGCTTGCACTGCAGGGGGACCCAAACCTCGACCTCACGACGGCGACTTCGGGGGACGAGAACGTGTACGCCGGATACGGCCAGTATGAATTCGGCTTCGGGCCCCTGTCGCTCGTGGGCGGGTTGCGCATGGAGGACACCAGGGCGACCTACGATTCCAATGCGGCCATTCTCAAATCCGATGGCACCATCGACCACGTCGTGCCGGTTTCCCAGTCGACGAACTATGTCAATTTCTTTCCTTCCCTCCAGGCCCGCTACGCACTGCGCGAAGACCTGATCGGCCGCGGCGCATTTTCCTCGACCCTGGCCCGACCCGGCTTCCAGCAGGTAAGCGGCGGACTCTCGATTTCGCCCAGCACGAACTCGGTCACCGAGGGCAACCCGGACCTCAAGCCGACCAAGGCCAACAGCATCGAGTTCAGCATCGAGCATTACCTTCCCAACGGCGGCATCATGTCGGCCGCGATCTTCGACAAGGAGATTTCCAACTACATCGCCCGGGTTCGAACGACGCAGACCTTCGCGAACAACACCGGGCTGTTCAAGGGCTTCAACGGACCGGTGGCGGTCACGACCTACGTCAACATCCCGGACTCGCGTTCCTGGGGCGCCGAGCTCAACTACGAGCAGCGCTATCGCGCCCTGCCTGGCTGGCTGGGCGGCTTCGGCACGAGCGTGAACTACACCTACGTCGACAGCGAAGCCCAGTTCCGGCCGGGCCGCAACCAGACCCTCCCTTCGAGCTCGCGCAACACCGCCAACGCCTCGATCTTCTACGAGAAGTACGGCTTCACCGGCCGCCTGGGCGCGTACTACGTCTCGCGCAGCCTGTGGGCCTTCGGCGGGTATACCCAGCCGCAGTACGACGTGTTTTCGGAAGCCCGCACCGAAGTCGACTTCGGCGCCTCATATATGTTCGTGAAGGGGCTCTCGGTGTACTTCGACGCGAAGAACATCACCAACGCGCCTCTCAAGTTCACCGAAGGGACCTCGGACCGGCCGATCCAGCGGGAGTACTACCGGCCGACCTACCAGTTCGGCCTGCAGTTCAGCTACTGATATCGCGACGCAGCAGCGCATTCCGGGGAAATCCCGCAGGGGCTTCCCCGGAATGCGAGAAATCCGCGCGACGTAACAGTCCGGCCATGCGCGCGGGATAGC
>Ga0075030_100006944_pt1 | contig 10116 bp, 7 predicted proteins | sample LitLauG_LLR_2012_FD_71393 | JGI IMG/M metagenome (GOLD analysis project Ga0075030, IMG submission 71393) | Freshwater sediment microbial communities from Pennsylvania, USA - Little Laurel Run_MetaG_LLR_2012 | ecosystem: Environmental > Aquatic > Freshwater > Creek > Sediment | place: USA...
AAGTTTTTTCGATGGCATCTTTCGCGCGCGGCGAAGTGGCGATGACGCGTTGCGGACCCTTTTCGACAGCGCTGTTCGCTTCTACAACAAAAGGCACATTCAACGAACCGCCGGATGGAATGTTCACTTGCTTCGACGACTGATTTATGACCTTCGACCATTCGTTCGGTTGAAAAGTGACAGCAACCGTTTGGGCATGATCTTGGTAATTGCGGACGGTGACGGGGAGCTCAAGTTGGTCGCCTCGCGTCATGACCAAGGGAGGGTTGAAATCAATGAAGAAAGGTTGGAAGCTGCGGAACTCAGTTTCGGCTTCGGCAGAACGCCCATCTAGGGTGGAGGCAAACGCCGCAACCTTCCAGGTGGTGACAGAATCGGCGAGAGTGAAGCGGTAAGAGGCTCGGCCCTTGGAGCCGCTGACCATCTCAGGAAGCCAAACTAGCGTTTCCGGGAAGTAATCGCGGATATGCGGTGTTGATGACTGCGAGGAGGAGGTAGCTGCCGATGTTGTTTGGAGAGGAAGGGCTAGCGCAGAAACTTCGATCGTTTGAGCCACGGTTCCGACGTTCAACTGAACATCCAAGTTCGTTGTTTTTTCAGCAGCGACAGGGACTCGCGAGATCTCGGAAGACATGAAACCAGGAACGTTTGCGCGGATAGAATACACGCCTACGGGAATGCCGGCAAAGCTGAAGTAGCCGCTTGAGTCGGTTACGGTCTGGAAGGTGTGGTTGGCGGTATCTATGAGCGTTAGAACTGCATTCGGGACGGGAGACCCCGTCACGTCGTTGACTGTACCCGATATGCTCCCCGTCCCCGGACGTGCCGCGTTAGGCTGCGCGGTAGTTTGGGTATCCGTTTTGGTTGATTCTTCGCTGAGGACAAAATCAAAGTGCGCAATGGTGAAATCGTCGTAGGTATTTCGGAGGCCATCCGGGCCGTCACTGCGCAATGACACGATGAGGGATTGTTGAGTGACAGGCTTGATTTCGGTCTTGGTAGTTTGGACGCCGCCAAATTCCCGAGCTGTTTTAAAGCTGGTACGGTCTGAATAACGGAAACTAATCCGGCTTACTAAGTGATACGGATGGCCCCAGACATCGCGGTAGCTCGCGACGTCAATTCCGGCCTTGGCAAGCGCGGCGCGAAACTCGTCCTCATTACTGGGCGGGTGAGGGGCTGCCGCTAGAGCGCTTTCGATGCGGGCAGACTCGCGGCGGAAGTATGTTCCGCTGAAGCTGGCGATTTGGAAATCGTCTTCGGTGTCGAACTGCTTATCGGGGCCGGCGCTCGTCATGGTAATTTGCCGGTTCGCTGAGTTTGTTTCCACTTTGGCGCGGTAGGGTGTGCCCCAGGGGTCGCGGATGGAATCTAAGAGGATGCCGTTCTGACTAAGGAGTTTGGCGAATTCGTCTACTGTGGCAGGGTAGTCTTCTTGCTCTTTCAAGATCCGGCTGATCAGAGCGTCCATGGCTTCAAAGTAAGGATGACGGTAGACTTGGGCCACGAAATCGTCGTGGGTGCCTTTGAGCTTGTCGGGGCCTGAACTCCGCAACTGCAGAACGTTGTTAGGGCCTTCGACACTGAACTCCGGCGTGTACGGCTGACCCAGGGATCGACCAGATCGATCATACTCCCCTGCAGGAGGGTATTGAGGGAGAAGAGATCTTTAGGGAATGCGGAGGCGCCGAGACGATTCAACTCGGCGTACAACTTATTTGTCTGGGACTGGATGAGAGAGAACGGCGGGGACTTCTGGATGCTCTCGCTACTCTCGGCGTGAATCAAGCTGCCGGTTGTTGCGACTAGCGCTTCGGCGACCAAGTCGAGTTCGGGCGTAATAGGCGATGACGGCTTGAGGGAGTACAGATCGTTTAGCCTAACGCCGCCGATTTCGCTTTCGCCAGGATCGGCGCAAAATGCACACGAAAACCAGTTGCGGCGACCAAAGTCAACATCGGAGCGTTCGCGCTCCATTACAGCTTGATCGACAACGGCAAGCGCAAGAACTGCCTGGACGGGAGTGCCGTCTTTCGCTCTGACGCGCAACCGAAGAGCGGCGGTGTTACCGGGCTTGTAGGTGCTGCGTTCGGCGGTTGCGGTAAACTCCAAGTCGGAATCGTCGGGAAAGACGATGGCCCGCGTGGCCAGGGCTCGATAGCGCGATTCGTCGCTCGATTGGACAGCACGCCAGGCAACGAATAGAACGGTGCGACGGAATTCCGGTTGAAACGGAAAGGTGACTTCGCCGTGGTGGTTGGTGAGGTGGACGATGCGAGAGGATACCTGGCGATCGCTCGCGATGGCATCAACAGTAACTAACTGATCTGGCGGAGCGTCGGGCGGGGATTCGATGCGCAAGGAGACCGCCTGCCCGGTGCGATGAATGGTTTGGGGCGATTCGATACGGAAGGCATCGCCGGTGCCGGACTGCCAATAGTGTTGCTTTAGCGTGCCAGCCTGCCCGGTGGAGTCGGCGGCGCTAAAAACCAGGTCATCGGCGGTTTCATTGTCGGAGGTCCAGGCGATTTTTCCAACACCATACTTGTTCGTTTGCAAATGAGCCGTTTTGGTTTTCGAGCGGACCTCGACGCCTGTTGGGGCGGGTCGCCCATCCGCATAGGAGGTCGATACGAAGAGCGTTCCGACCGTATTGGCGGGAATGAGATAAATGTGAATCGGCTCGCGGGTGATGCGGAGGTCGAAACGTCTTTGCTCGGTGCGGTGGGAACTCACGTCTGTGTAGTAGGCGGCGAAGTGAAGATCTTCAAAGGGCTCGGCTTGTCTGGCCTGGAGCAACGCCTGATCGGCGGCTATGTTTATTTCCGCTGCGAATGAGCCGTCGCTGCCGGCTTCTCCTTCGCTTACGACCTGATCAGACGGTTGAGGCTTTTTGTTTTCGAGCCATTCTTCTTGAAGCCTGACGATTTTGACGCGGCCTTTGGACACGGGTTTGCCGAAGAGAAATGTTCCCGTAATAGTGACGTGCGGCGATTGAGCAGGAAGATAGGAAGTGCGATCGGGCTTGGCGGTGACAGTGAAGGATGGAAGCTCGTAACGGCTGACTCGCACTTGGTGGGAGCCGATATGGTAACCGTCGTCGCCGGCGGCCGTCAGCCAGATGCGGTAGGCCCCTAGTGACGCTGAGGCCGGAATCGCCCAATCGTCGTGAACGACGCCAAACTTTGAGGTTACGAGCTCGACGGTGTGCGCGCGTTCGTTGTTTTGGTCTTCGACGTGAAGAGCTACCTTTGCGCCTGAGGCAGCGCGGCCCTGCGCGTCCAAAACGACGGCCCGGACGTGGAGGGACTGGCCGGGTTGATAGATAGGTTTATCCGTTTGTAGTTTTGCGGACAATCGGGTGGAAAACGGACAGTCAACTACGGTGATTTGTTCGAAATCTCCACGCTGGGCTGTTACTGCGATGGATACTTCGTCGTTCGTATCGGGCGTTGCTTTTGGGGAAACTTCAAAAAGGAAATCGACGAAACCGCCCTCGCGCCGCACAATGCGCCGCGGCGTTACTTTGCTTTCGGCAACGGTCAGTGTTGCGGACCATTCGGCATCGGAGATTGGATGGCGGGAAACAGGATGGATGGCCTGGGCGTGGACTGTGATGGGTTTGCCTGGAGCGATGACGCCCACTATGGCGGCTTGAAGTTCGAACGCGTAATCGGCAATTTGCGGAAGACCGACGATTCCGTTGAGCGGCCCGAACGTGCGCGCTTCGGACTTGCTTGGCGTGAGATTGTAACGGAGGCGCGTCCAGATGGAGGATTCGCGAAGTGCGGCGGCGGTCTCGATGGTGGATGCGCCGATTGGGATGACGACTTCTTTCAGCGCAGTGCCGACTTGTTTGTCGGCGGGGTCTAGCCATGTTAAGGCGAGTTCGGCCTCGATGGGACGATCGGCGGTGTTTAGAAGCGGGACGGAAACGACAGTTTCGTTGTTCTTGAGCAGGGCGCGGATGTTGGATTCATCGATGGAGACAAGGTTCTGGCTGTGCGCTCCAGCGCAAGAAAGGCACGCCGCGACTGTGGCCACGAGACTGCCCCGAGGGATTCCCATGCTTCAAAGAATACATCCTGAAGCGAACTGTGGGTTGGCCCTGATTGCAGCGAGGATTGCTGGCGAAAATTTTCGGCGAGGCAAGTTGTCGGCTTTGCGGAACGGTGGGAGGCCTGGATCGGTGGCGCCGGCACAGAGGCATTGCTTTTTAGAGACCTGTTTGTTCTTTTACCAATTAGAGAAGATCTCTTATCCCGTTCTGGCGATGAGTGCAGAAGATGACCGGTTCGGCACGGCGACACGGGCAAGGTACATTGCGACGAATGTGCGAGATGGCAGAGCGGTGATTTTCGAAAATGGCGGGCATGCTTTGGTTGGTGATTCCAACGATGTATTGCATGACGCTATGCAATTTTTAGACGCGGTGAAGAACGGGCCATTGCCGCAGTGAAGCTCGAAATGGCAACGATACACTGAACGCTGACGTTATTTGCGCTCGGTGATGAGCGTACAAAGGACTTGTAAATGGCCTTCGATAAGAAAACAGATTTACCTGGAAGCGAAAGAAAGACACCTAAGAATGCCAAGCTCGCCGGCGCTGTAGATATGACGGCAACTGCGACTGTCACGGCCGTGCTGCGGAGACGGGGAGGGGATCCGGTTGTTACGCCGGGCGGAGTACCGGCTGTGGTTTCGTCGCGCGATGAGTTTGCGCAGAAATACGGCGCCGCGCCTGAAGACATTCAATTGGTGGAAGAGTTTGCGAGTGCGAGCCATTTGAACGTCGTCGAGACAAGTATTGAGAAGCGCTGCGTGGTTTTGATGGGCACACTGGGGCAACTGAGTAAGGCCTTCGGCGCCAAGCTTAAGAGTTATCAATACAAGGGCCGTAAAGAAAAGTTTCGAGCACGAACGGGGATGCTGCAGATTCCGATTGAGCTGAAGAACGTGGTGATTGCCGTGTTGGGACTGGATAGCCGGCAGGCGGCCAACGCGCACTTCCGCATGGTGACCGGCCGGGCGACTAGCTCAACGTTTACGCCACCGCAGGTCGCGGCGCTTTACAATTTTCCGACGGGCGTGACGGGCGCGGGGCAAACGGTAGGGATAGTGGAACTAGGCGGCGGATATACGACGAGCGATTTGACTACTTACTTCACAGGCTTAGGTTTGAAAACTCAGCCGAAAGTGACGGCGGTCTCGGTAGATGGCGGAAAGAACACACCGGGCGGGGCGGCGGATGGCGAAGTGGAATTGGATGTGGAAGTGATCGGGTCGATTGCGCCTGGGGCGAACATCGCGGTTTATTTTGCGCCGAACACGGACCAAGGGTTTGTGGATGCGATTACGAATTCCGTGCATGATGCGGTACGGAAGCCGTCGGTGGTGTCGGTGAGTTGGGGGCAATCGGAAGACGACTGGACTGTGCAGGCGCGGACGGCCATGAATGCGGCTTTGCAGGATGCGGCGACGTTGGGCGTAACGATAACAGTGGCGTCGGGCGACAACGGGTCGACCGATGGCGGGACGGACGGAAAGCTGCATGTGGATTTTCCGGCATCAAGTCCTTTTGCTTTGGCATGCGGAGGAACGACACTTGCCGGAACGGGCAGTAAGATCATCTCAGAGAAAGTCTGGAATGAGACGGCGGCGCAGGAAGGGGCGACGGGCGGGGGTGTGAGCAATGCGTTCGCGCTGCCGAGTTATCAGACGAAGGCGGGCGTTCCGGCGAATCCGGAAACGAAGTTTGTGGGGCGCGGGGTGCCGGATGTGGCCGGAAATGCGGATCCGGTGACGGGCTACAAAGTTCGGGTGGATAAGAAGAATGTGGTGGTGGGCGGAACGAGTGCGGTAGCGCCGCTGTGGGCGGCTTTGATTGCGCTGATGAATCAGAAGCTTGGCAAGCCGGTGGGCTTCTTGCATCCGAAGATTTATGCGCTGGCGGCCACGGCGAACGCGTTTCACGACATTACTAGCGGCAATAACGATGACAGCGGACTGGGGCAATACAGCGCGAAGAGCGGCTGGGATGCTTGTACGGGTTTGGGAAGTCCGAATGGGGCGGCGTTGCTAAGCGCGCTGACGGCGGCGAGTGGGGCGAAGGCCGGGACATAGGCAGAGCGACGAGCGCTAGAGGCGTTTTGAGGGCGTGCTGGCAGGGCGATCTTTTTTTGTGCGGTCGCCTTGCTGAAGCGTATTGAAATGAAGTTAGTAGAGATCGCTCAGGACGCTCAAGACACAATAACGGCGAAGACGATGGCGGGTGTCACTTGTCTTTTTCAAGATCGTACTTGATTTGGCTATTGGCTGTCGTTCGGCGGAAGTCTGTATTTTCCATAGATTCGGTGATGGTGCGATCCATCAGAAACAATAAGTGCAAACCGAATTCCGTTCCATAGGTGAAGGGGAACCAGATGTTCTCGTCAACGCGCTTGTATTGAATATTGCAGCCTAAGCCCGAGACATTTGTGCCGAGGACTGTGCGGACGGCGATAGGCAGCTTGCGCGAGAGTTGCGTGTAGACGCGCACAGGCTGAAACTCTTGTTTGTCGATGAGGGCTTCGCCGGTCCAGCCGAAATCATGGGGATTGGTGGGGTGGAAGCGGATTTGATAGGCGGGGCGTTCTTGGATCTTGGTTTCGGCGATGAGTTCGAACGTGTACTTCTTTTGCTCTTCTGTGGTGAGCGGGAAAAGGTCTCGGTCGATGGCGTCACGCGTAGTTGCGTCGCCGTCGTTGTCATCGAGCGTGACGTTTAGAATACTTACTTCGGGCACGGGTTTGCCGTCGAAGGGGAGATACTGGCCGTTTTTTAGATAGCGGCCTTTCACGGATACAAACTTCTTCTCGGTGCCCTGCGCTTTGGGGATCATGTCGAACGTCCAGAATTCCTCGCGGAGCAATTTGCCGTCTTTGCGGCGGAGAGTGCGATGCGTTTTTTGCTGATAGACAAACTGGTTGCGGGCGGCTTGGGCGCGATCTTGATTCTCGGCGACGCGCTTCATTATGTCCGCAGCCGAGAGCGGCTGCAAATCCGTTGGGAGGAGATTGCAGAAAGCGAGAAGAAGGGCAAGGGTTAATGAAGTAGAAATGTCGCAAAGCTCCTAGTGCATAGTACGCAGAAGGGGCTCGGAGGATTCAAAAACTTTTGCGAGAAAGTGCTTGCGTCTGATTTACAAGAGCGAGGACTAGATGACGCCTCGAGCAATTCATGCGCTGCCAGTGGATCACGCGTTGGGAGCATCGGATGGGTGTGACTTTGCGGGACGATGCGGCGGATTTTGACATCTCCGCCCGGAGGCGATGGAAGGTCATCGTAGAACGTCGGCGACAAGTTGACGCAGGCCCTGCATATCGAATGTTGGCTCAATGGTGACACCGAAGCGGACGACGACGAGGTGTGCAGACGGCACAATCACGATGCGCTGCCCGAATTTACCGGAGGCCAAGAAAGTGTCAGCGGGGATGCCATTGCTTGGCGAGCCGATGTGTAGCCAGAAGCCGGAACCGTAATCGGAGTTCAGGGTGGGTTTGGTGCAATAGGCAACCCAATCGGGAGGCAGGATGTGATGGTTGTCGTCGAGGTAAAGATTGCCGAAGCGGGCCCAATCGCGAGCGGAGGCAAAGATGCGAGTGGAGCCGATGGGCGAGCCAGCGCGATCAAATTCGACGGTGACGTGATGCATGCCTAAGGGGTCGAACAAGTGCTGTTCGGCAAAGTTGAGGACGTCGTCACGATGACCGCCCACTGCATCGCGCAAGATGGAGCCGGCGATTAGGGTGTTGCCGCTGGTGTACTCCCAGACATGACCCGGCGGGTGTTTGAGAGACGCCTTTTCAGCATAAGCCGCCATGTCGGGTTGGGTGAAGAGCATTCGAGATACGGGATCGAAGCCAGTATCGCGTTCGTCGAGATTGAGGCCGCTGGACATGCGGAGGAGTTGATCGAGGGTAATAACGCGGCGGGGCTGGCACGGCTGTCGGATTAGTGGGTGGGCTCACGGTTTCGAGATTGCTTTCGAAATTACTCCATGCCGTGAGTCCCACTGATCCGGTCGCTTTTGGAACGTCCGCGCTGGTGTTGCTAGCGGTGGCAGGGGCAGCATGTTGGGCGCCTTCACGCCGGGCGTCGCGAATTGACCCAATGGTCGCGCTCAGGCAGGAGTAAGAATTTAGATCCTGCGGAAATACGCCGCGGCTGAGGGCCGGAAGAGAAGCCAAGCAATTACGGCGCAGAACAGACAGTGTACGAGCAATTCCGGTAGAGGGTGAAAAGCGCTCAAGACCACGTGGAATGCGATCCAGGCGAGGGCAAGCCAGCGTGCCCAGTTCTGGCTGCGGAGCAAGAAGACTCCGGCGACGATGGCTAAGAACTCGGTGAGTTCGATGGCTATGCCGTCAGGCGCTAGGATTTCTTTGAAGTGATAACCGAAGCCAACGATCCCTACGGTTAGATATACGAGCGCGATGATGGCGATGGAGATCGGGCGTTTGGTTGCGGTCATGGCAGCAAAATCTCCAGGACCGCGTCGCTCGGCTCGAGTTGCTCGGCGTTGGGAGGTACGATTGAACCGGCTTCTCTCAACGCTTGCACAGTTCCCACATAATCGCCAGTGGCGCGATGCCAGCCGTTGCCCGATCCATAAATGGTCCAACTGAGAGCTGTTCCTGCATAGTCACGGGATTTCAATTCGAGAGTTGGCTGAAAGCGTAAGATTTCACGAGCCATTTCTGCGTTGCCGTGGAAGCCGGCCCAGTGCAAAGCCGTAGCGCCCGCGTCGCCGGGGGTGTCAACGGGCCAACCGGCTTCGAGCATGAGACGGACAGCCTTAGTGTTATTGTTTTGTGCGGCGTTGGGCAGTTTGCGCTGGTCTGCCTCCGAAAGTGTTTTTGCGGCGCTTGGATGTTTGGCGAGGAATTCCTGAAATACTGTCTCGTCGCCCAGTTCGCAGGCCAGGGCCAACTTGAGATTTTCGGGCGTTCGGGCAAGCAGCAATTGGAAGATGTCTTCGTGACCGAAATCGCGGGCTACGGAATGGGCGGTGCGATGATGGCCGAGTTGCCAGACGTAGATGCTTCCACCAGAGCGCGGATTCTGTTTGGGGAACCACTCTTCAGACACGTTCATGCGGATGCAATCAGGATCGGCATCGAGATGACGGCGTACGAGATCGGCATCGCCAAGGGCTGCTGCCATGAGTAAGTCGGTTTGGCAGCCGCGCGTTACTAAGTAGCGAGCCACATCCTGGCGGTCGCACGGATAGTGGCGCAGTTGTTCGACGCGGAGCATATATTGCACCGGGGTGGATTCGTGATCGATGTCGCGGGCGTTGATATCAGCACCGTTCGCGAGCAGGAATTCGGCAATTTCTATTGTGGACGCGAAGTGCAAGGGTGTTTGTCCGTCGCCGCCGCGGGCGTGGACGAGACTTGGGTCGGCGGTGACAAACTCTTTGAGCCTGTCGATCAGTCCCAGACGGGCCGCAGAATGTGCATCGAGTTGCGCGCCGCGTGCAGTCAGAAACTCCAGCATATTTGGATGGCAGTCGTCTAAGATGCCAAAGCTGCCGGCCCACCACTCGGTGCGTTTATTGATGTTCGCGCCGGCTTTGAGCAGCAGGTCGATGGTAGCCCTGTCGCTGCGCTGAACGGCGGCGAAGAGTGCGTGCAGACCGAAGCCATCGCCGGGCATTGGATCATCGATTGTGGCGCGCAATTCGGGATGCTTTGCTAGAACATCACGCACGCGTGCGGAATCGCCGTCACAGACTGCGGCTTTTAGCACTTGGACTGGACTGAGACCCAGGCTTTCCACGTGCAGCTTGAGCTTGGCCCAACTGGCGAAGCCGTATTGATTGGCCAAGGCATGCTGCGCGTCTGCCAATTTCGCTGGCCGCATAGTCTGGCGCAGCTCTTTGGCTTGTTTCTTGAGAAATTCGAGATTCGGTCTTTCGGGTAATGGAAGTGACATCACTCCTCCTTCTTATATGGCCCGGTGTCCGCTCTGACGGGCAGAAGAGAAGTCGATGCGCAATTGGCTCAAAGACTGATGCAGGCGGGATCATCCCTTTCCGCGGACGGGTGGCAACCTGTATTGCGTTTTCCAATA
>Ga0075030_100006946_pt1 | contig 10114 bp, 8 predicted proteins | sample LitLauG_LLR_2012_FD_71393 | JGI IMG/M metagenome (GOLD analysis project Ga0075030, IMG submission 71393) | Freshwater sediment microbial communities from Pennsylvania, USA - Little Laurel Run_MetaG_LLR_2012 | ecosystem: Environmental > Aquatic > Freshwater > Creek > Sediment | place: USA...
GTGGGAGATCCTCCTGCGCCTCGGCGCCCTGGCCGCCGGCGAGGGGACCGACCTCGACGTGGCCCACCTCGACGACCGCTTCCTGGCCGGCCTGGTGCAGCACGCCACGGCCACGACGGGCTCGCCCGTCGAGGGCCTCGACCCGGACACGCTGGTGGCCGAGCTCAGCCGGAGCGGCCGGCGCGGGCCGGCGCGGATCGTCGATCTGCTCCTACGGACCGGCCCGTTCGGCGACGCCTTCGGCAGCCGCCCGGACGGTCTGCGGCTCGACGTGCTCCTCGAGGCCCCGCACGGGGTGGATCTCGGGCCGCTCGAACCCCGCCTCCCGGAGGTCCTGCGCACGCCGTCGGGAACGGTCGAGCTGGCTCCGGCTGCCCTGGTCGATGACCTCGACCGGCTGGCCTCGAGACTGGGCGGGTTCGCCGCCCACGCCGCGGCCGGAGGTCTGGTGCTCATCGGCCGCCGGGACCTGCGCTCCAACAACTCGTGGATGCACAACGTCGACGTTCTGGTCAAGGGCCGGCCCCGCTGCACCCTCCAGGTCCACCCGTCCGACGCCGCCCGCCTCGGCCTGCTCGACGGCGGCCCGGCCCGGGTCAGCTCACGGGTCGGCGCCCTCGACGCGGCGGTCGAGGTGACCGACCGGGTGATGGCCGGGGTGGTCAGCCTGCCCCACGGGTGGGGTCACGACCGGCCCGGGTCGTCGATGGAGGTGGCCGCCCGCCACGCCGGGGTCAACAGCAACATCCTCACCGACGACCAGGTCGTCGACCCCCTCTCGGGGAACGGCGTGCTGTCGGGCATCCCGGTTACGGTGTCGCCGGTCGGCGACCGGGCCGACCCGCCGGCCGCCGCCGGGGCGGCCGCCACAGGAGCGCCACGATGACCACTGTCGCCATCCCCGCCACGATCGCCGAGGTGACCGCCGAGTGGATCACCATCGTGCTGCACGAGGCCGGCGCCCTCCCCCACGACGTGCCGGTGACCGCCATCGAGGTGACCCGGATCGGTGAGGGCATCGGGATCATGGGCGACCTGTACCGGGTGGCCCTCGACCACCCCCTGGCCACGCCGGCGTCGGTGGTCGTCAAGCTCCCTTCGGCGGCCGAGGCCAACCGGGCCCAGGGCGTCACCCTCGGCATGTACGACGCCGAGGTCCGCTTCTACCGCGACCTGGCCGCCACCACCCGGGCCCGGACGCCGGAGTGCCATCTGGCCGTGATCGTGCCGGGCACGGCCGACAGCGTGCTCGTCCTGGAGGACGTCAGCCACCTGCGGATGGTCAACCAGGCCGACGGGATGACGGCGGACGAGGCGATGCTGGCCGTGCGGGCTCTGGCCGAGGTGCACGGGTCGTGGTGGGGCCGGGTCCAGACACCGGACATGGAATGGATTCCGAGCATGGTGGCCGACCGGATCCAGGGCTTCGCCGCCCTCTACCCGCAGCTGGTCGAACCGTTCCTGGCCAAGTTCGCCGACCGCCTCCCGCCCGGCGGCGCCGAGCTGGTGACCCGGGTGGCGGAGGCCTACTGGCCGGTGATGCAGCGGCTGGCCAGCCGCCCGTGGACGCTGGTCCACCAGGATTTCCGGGTCGAGAACCTGTTCTTCGGCCGGACCCCCGACGACGATCAGCTGGTCATCCTCGACTGGCAGACGCTGGGCCGGGGCGCCGCCACCTACGACCTGTCCTACCTGCTCGGGGGCAGCATGGACATCGAACTGCGGCGGGCCACCGAACGGGAGCTGGTGGCGGCCTACCACGCCCGACTGGTGGCGCTCGGCGTCGACATCGGGCCGGACGAGGTGTGGGACGACTACCGGCTGGCCCACCTGGCCGGCGGCCCGGCCGTCAGCGTCCTCACCGGGGCCACCTTCGACCTGGCCAACGAGCGGGGCGTGGAGCTCGTCGCCACCATGGCGTCGCGCCACCTGACCGCCTGCCTCGATCTCGACGCCCTCGAGCTTCTCGGCTGAGGCCCCGGGCCGGTCGCGCTCGACGGCGGCGGCCCCGATGGGACAGGGTGGGGCCATGACCGTGACCGACGCTGTCACCCCCGCCGCCCGCGTGCGGCGCAACCTGCGCCATCCCATCATCGACGCCGACGGGCACTTCGTGGAGCTCGCCCCGGTGGTGGACGACGCCCTCTGCGCCCACCTGGAGGTGGAAGGAGGCACCGCCCTGGTCGAGCGCTACCGGGCCGGCCGGGCCACCCCCTTCGACACCTCGACCGTGCTGGCCGGTCGGGACGAAGGGGCCCGCCGTGACTGGCTGGCCATGCCCTCGTGGTGGGGCTGGCAGACCCGCCGGACCCTCGACCGGGCCACCGCCCACCTGCCCCGGCTGCTGTACGAACGCCTCGACGAGATGGGTATCGACTTCACGATCCTCTACCCGTCGACCACGCTCGGGCTGATCGACATGGACGATCCCGACCTGGCCGGACCGGTCGCCCGGGCCGTCAACCGGTGGCTGTCCGCCACCGTCGCCCCGTACGCCGACCGCATGACCGTCGGGGCGATCGTGCCCATGTGCACGCCCGACACGGCCGTGGCGGTCCTGCGTGACGCCGTCGGGCTCGGCTTCCGCACGGCGGTGATCAGCGGCTACGCCCGTCGGTGGCTGGGGCGACAACCGGCCGACGGCGGACCCCGGCCCTACCGGCTCGACCATTTCGGCATCGACAGCGCCTACGACTACGACCCGTTCTGGTCGGCCTGCGTGGAGACCGGTATCGCCCCCGTGTCCCACAGCGCCCATCAGCACCACCGGGTGTCGCGCTCGCCGTCAAGCTACGTCTACAACCACATCGGCGGGCTGGCCACCGCGCACGAGTCGCTGGCCAAGTCCCTCGTCCTCGGCGGTGTCACGTACCGGTTCCCGGACCTGCGGGTCGGCTTCCTGGAAGGCGGCGTGGCCTGGGCGGCGAGCTTGTTCGCCGACCTGATCGGGCACTGGCAGAAGCGCAACGGGCAGGCCATCGTCGATCTCGACCCCGACCGCCTCGACGTCGATGCCGTGCTGGCCTACGTGGCCGCCTACGGGGACGCCGCCACGGTGGAACGGCTCGAGCGGATCGGCGCCCACCTCCGCCGCCCGGCGGCCCGCCCGGCCCAGCTCGACGAGTTCGAGCGGGCCGGCATCGCCGAGCTCGGCGATTTCCTCGACCGTTTCGCCCGACCGTTCTTCTTCGGCTGCGAGGCCGACGACCCCCTGGTGGCGTGGGCCTTCAACGAGCGGGTCAACCCGCTCGGCACTCGCCTGCAGCCCGTCTTCGGCTCGGACATCTCCCACTGGGACGTCCCCGACATGACCGAACCGGTGGCCGAGTCCTGGGAGCTGGTGGAACGGGGCGTGCTCAGCGAGGACGACTTCCGGGACCTGATGTTCGTCAACCCGGTGCGCCTCCACGGCCCCGGGTTCTTCGCCGGCACGGTGGTCGCCGAAGCGGCGGCCGGGCTGACCCGGTGAGCCGGGTCCCGCCGACCCGGACCGTGCGTCCGGTGCGGAGCCTGCTGTTCTGCCCGGGTGACCGGCCCGACGCCCTGCGCGACGGGTACGCCAGTGGGGCCGACGCCATCGTCATCGACCTCGAGGAGCCACGCACCCCGTTCCCCGAGCGGGAACGGGAGCGGGCCCGGGCCGTCGCCGCCGACTTCGTGGCCTCCGTCCGGGCCACCGGCACCACCGGCACCATCGGCACCACCGGCGCCGATGGCCCGGCGGCGGTGACCGGGGCGGGCGGGCCGCTCGTCTTCGCCCGGGTCCAGTCCCCCTCGACCGGACAGACGCTGAAGGATCTGCGGGCCGTCATGGGGGTCGACGGGATCCTGGTACCCAAGGTCGAGGGGCCGCCCGACATCCACGCCGCCGACGCCCTCCTCGCCGGCATGGAGGTCGAGGCCGGCATGACGATGGGGACGACCTGGATCTACCCGATCCTGGAGACGGCCCAGGCCCTCCGCCTGGCCTACGAGATCGCCACCGCCAGTCCCCGGGTGACCTACCTGGGCGGGGCGGTGTCGCGCTTCGGCGACATCCACCAGGCCCTCGGCTACCGGTGGACGGCCGAGGGGCGCGAGACGCTGTTCCTGCGCTCGAAGGTACTCATCGACGCCCGGGCCGCCGGCATCCGCTACCCGATCAGCGGCATGTGGGGCGGGGCCCGCGACGACGAGGCCGGCCTCCGGGCCTGGTGCACGGAGCTGCGCGACCTGGGCTACTACGGGATGATGCTGGGCGACGCCACCCACATCCCGGTGGTCCACGAGCACTTCACCCCCTCCGCCGGGGAGCTGGCCTACTGGCGGGACCTCGACCGGCTGGCCGCCGCGGCCGAGGCCAGCGGCGAGGGCCCGATCATCTACGGCGACGCCAACCAGGGTGAGGGCCACGTGGTGCACCTGGCCCACGTGGGCAGCGCCCGCCAGAACCTCGAGTGGGCCGCCGGGCTCGGCCTGGGACCTCCGCCGGGCTGAGGCGCCGTCTGAGAAGTCGCAGCCCCCGGTTAATCCCGGGTCCCGGGACGCCGACAGGGGAACGATCCCTCCAGGAGGCTCCCCATGGCCATGACCCTCGCATCCCGCCGTCCCCGTACTGGCGCAGGCCCCCGGACGGCGGCCTCGGCCACCAATGTCGCCTTCCTGGCCCGGCTGCTCGACGATCTGCCGGCCAACGTCATGGCGGCCGACACCGACCTGAACCTGGTGTACGTGAACCGCATGGCCATCGCCACGCTCCAGGGACTCGACGCCGACATCCGCAAGATGTTCCGGATCGGCAGCAACGAGCTGCTCGGCGGGTCCATCCACCGGATGCACGCCGACCCGGCCCGGGTGGAGCGCATTCTGCGCGACCCCCGCTCGTTCCCCCACCACGCCAAGCTCCGCTTCGGCGACGTGGTGCTGAACGCCCAGTTCAACATGGTCCACGACGAGGGCGGGACGCTGCAGGGCTACGCCGTGGTGTGGGACAACATCGCGGCCCGGGAGAAGCAGGCCCTCGAGGCCACCAACGAGCTGTTCTCCACCGCCACCAGCGTGGCCGCCGCGGCCACCGAGCTGGCCGCCAACTCGTCCCAGTCGTCCAACCAGGCCGACGTGGTGGCCTCCGGGGCGGTGGAGATGTCCGCCAGCATCCAGGAGATCTCCCGCACCGTCGCCCAGGCCGCCGCCACCGCCCAGCGGGCGGTGGAGACCACCACCACCGTCCAGCGGGCGGTCGCCGCCCTGGGGGCCAGCAGCGAGGAGATCGGCGGGCTGGTGTCGCTCATCAACCGCATCGCCGACCAGACCAACCTGCTCGCCCTCAACGCCACCATCGAGGCGGCCCGGGCCGGGGAGGCCGGCAAGGGCTTCGCCGTGGTGGCCGGCGAGGTCAAGGAGCTGGCCCGTCAGACGGCGTCGGCCACCGAGGAGATCCGCTCCAAGGTCGAGATGATCCGCGACACCGTCGGCCAGGCCACCGGGTCGATCAGCGCCGTGGCCAGCGTGGTCGACGAGATCAGCGGCCTGCAGACCGGCATCGCCTCGGCCGTGGAGGAGCAGACGGCCACCGCCTCGGAGATCGCCCGGAGCATCAACATGGTCGCCGAGGCCTCCCAGAACACCGCCATGGTGGTGGAGAGCATCAGCGAGTTGGCCTCCACCGTCGAGATGCGGGCCGATCAGCTCAAGGGCCTCTTCAACGCCTAACCGGACGCCGGTTCGGCCGGCCGGACCGGACGGCTACCGGCGGGCCGGGTCGGGGTCGTTCACCACCTGACCCGCACGCGGTCGCTGAACAGGTCGCGGACCCACGGCGCCCCGTCGGCCACCAGTCCGTCGGTGCTCCGCCGGTTCCACAGGGCCAGGTAGAGCTGGGTGGCCGGGCCCCGCAACGTGCTGTCCGGCGCCGGGCCGGGTGGGCCGGTCCGCACCGGCTGGTCGCTGATCGTCACCAGCCACTCCCCCGGCGCGTCGGTGCACGCCACCAGGAGGGTGGTCGGCCGGTCGGCCCGCAGCTGCCCCGTTCGTCGGGTGATGAAGCACGACAGCAGCTCGTCGATCCCGTCGGCGGCCACAGGGGCGGGCAGATCCTCCCGGCGGGCCGTCGGGACCTGGGCGGCCAGCTCGGCATCGACCCGGTGGATGACCGTCTCGTGGGCCTGTCGCCGGGACCACATGGCCAGCGGCGTGGGGGCCCGCAGGAAGGTCCAGCAGTCCAGGTCCGGCCCGGCCGCGGCCAGGGTGTCGATCAGGGCTGCGTGACCCTCGGCCAACCACCCGACGAGGGCGGTGTCGTCCGGCCAGGGACCGGCCACCTCGGCCAGGTCGGGGTTCCACGGTTGGCGGCGCCGGTCGGCCACGATCCGGGTGGCCCAGCGGTGCACGCCGCCCAGGTGGCGGACCAGGTCCCGCACCGTCCACCCCGGGCAGCTCGGCACGGCCGCGTCGGGACCGGCGGCCGTCACCGCAGCGGCCAGGCGCGCTCCCTCGGACCGCAGGACGGCCAGGTGCTCGGCGACCTCCACGAGCGGCACACTACGGCGGTGCCGGCCCCGGCCGTCGGCCCGGTGGTGGGAGGGCGTCCCCCATCCGTACGGTCCGCGGCCCGTGGCGGCCGTCGTGGCTGCGGTCCCGCTGCCGCTGCGGTCCGACGGGCGCCTGGTCGTCGAGGCCGCCCTCGGCCACGCCGCCGGGTGAGATCAGGCCGAGGGTACGCCGCCCACGATGGAGGCCCGTTCCATGACCCGGCTCTGGGGCCAGTAGTCGCTCGCCGCGTAGTGCTGGACCATGCGGTTGTCCCAGAAGGCCACCGAGTGGTCCTCCCAGTGGAAGCGGCACTGGTACTCCGGGTAGTCGGCCTGGCGGCACAGTCGGTCGAGCAGGGCGAGGCTCTCGTCGGGATCGAGACCGACGACGTGGTCGACGAAGGTGCGGTTGACGTAGAGGTGCCGTCGCCCGGTGGCGGCGTGACGGCAGACCACCGGGTGCTCGACGGCGGGATAACGGGCCCGTGTCTCGGCCATCTTGTCGGGCGGGACCTGACGGCCGAAGGTCCGCACGAAGTCATGGACGGCCGACAGCCCGTCGATCCGGGCCTTGAGGGTGTCGTCGAGTCCGTCGTAGGCGGCGCCCATGTCGGCGAACAGCGTGTCGCCGCCCACGGCGGGCACGGACAGGGCGTGGAGCACGGCGGCCATCGACGGTCGGGCCCGCCAGGTGACGTCGTGGTGCCAGGCGTTCTCGTAGCCGGCCACCTCGGCCGTCTTCTCGAACCGGACGAGCTCGGGCACGCCGGTGTTGGAGGGGATGAAGGGGTGGATCTCCAGCTCCCCGAAACAGCGGGCGAAGGCCACGTGCTGCCCGGCGGAGATCGGCTGGTCCCGGAAGAAGACGACCTTGTAGGCGTGCAGCGCCTCGCCCAACTCGGCCACCACCGCCGGGGTGAGGGGACGCCGCAGATCGAGACCGCGGATCTCGGCCCCGATGGTGGCGCCCAGGCGGACGACATCGAAGGACTCGAAACGCAGCGTGTCCAGACGCTGGCGCTCCCCGGCCAGGTGGGTGGCTGGGCCGACCATGATGTCGTAGCCGGGCAGGGTCACCCGTTTGGCCACCACGGCCGCGGATGGGTCGTTGGTGGCCAGCACGGTGTCGGTCATGGGTTGGAGCTCCCCGTGGTCTGAGGCCCGCCCGTGGTCTGCGGCCCGGCGGCGAAGTACACAGGCCGACGGTAGCCCGCCAGGCCCGACGGCTCACGCCCCTCGGCTCCGTCAGGCCAGGCCCCTGGTGGCCCGTTTGGTGATCCGGGTCAGCTCCTCGGCGGCCTGCAACGAGGCGCTGACCATCTCCTCGAGGGCCACCCGCTTGGCGTGGGTGGCGCTCTCCAGGGCGGCCTGGCGGGCGGCCAGCGCCGACCCGGCCGCCGACACCGGTCCGGCCAGAGAGGCCCGCGACCGGTTGACCGCCGCCCCGGCCCGACGCCAGGCCGCCCGGAACATGCCGAGGTCGAACGCCCCGTCGACCACCCGGTCGGCGACGCGCACCTCGGCGGGGGGCTCGCGCAGCTCCCGGACCAGGTGCGCGGCGCGCAGGGCGCGCAGGGCGTACCAGGACAGGTCGATCTCCCACCACGCCAGACCCTGGCGGGCCGAGGCCTGGTAGTGGTGATGGTTGTTGTGCCACCCCTCACCGAAGGTGAGCAGGGCCAGCACGGCGTTGTTGCGGCTGGTGTCGGAGGTGGCGTAGCGGCGGGTGCCGAAGGTGTGGTTGAGGGAGTTGACGGTGAAGGTGGCGTGCCAGAGCAGCACGGTCGAGCCGAAGAACCCGACGACCAGCCCGCTCCAGCCGCCGACCAGGAACGACACCACGCCCAGAGCCCACGGCCCGAGGGCGTCGTGGCGGTCCAGGAACCGCAGCTCCGGGTAGGCGGCCAGGTCGCGCACGCCATCAACGTCGGTGGCGCTGTACCGGTCGCACAGGATCCAGCCGACGTGGCTCCACCAGAACCCCTTCTGCGGTGAGTGGATGTCCTGCTCGTCGTCGGCGTGACGGTGGTGGGCGCGGTGGTGGGCGGCCCACCACAGCGGACCTTTCTGGGCCGCCGTGGTGCCGACCGCGGCCAGCAGGAACTGCACCGGGCGCGACGTCTTGTAGCTGCGGTGGGAGAAGTAGCGGTGGTAGCCGGCCGTCACCGCGAACATCCGCACGACGTAGAGGACGGCCAGGATCTGCAGGGCCCTGACCGTCACGCCGGTGAACACGGCGAGCAGGGGAACGGCGTGGAAGGCCAGGAAGGGCAGGGACGAAGCCCAGTTGATCTTCTCATCGGCCGCCCGGCTCAGCGCGTGGGACATCGTGCCTTTCGGGACCGTCCGGGCTGGGCGGTGACGTGACGCCACGGTACCGGGTCCGAGGGGGCCGGAGGCCGCGGTCGCCTGGCCGGACAGGACCAGCCCGACCGGACCGGCCGGTCCGTCCGCCGATGGGATGACGCGACGGTCCGCCATTGTCCGGACGACAGCGACGCCGGCCGTCCGTACCGTCACCCCCATGGAGACCTTCCCCGTCGGACCGTGGATGCCCTTCCCGACCGCCTCCGCCCCGCCCCCCGGTCGGGTCGGCCCGGGCGCCGGGCGGGCCCGGCGGTGGCCCCGGCCGCTGCTGGGGGCCGCCCTGGTCGGCGTGGTGGTCGTCAACCACGCCCCGCTGGCCCTGCTGGTCGGCCTGTTCGTGCTGGTCGTGCCGTTCGAGAAACTCTTCCCCCGCCACCCCCAACGACTGCGCCGGCCCGGGCTCGGGACCGACATCGCCTACGCCCTGGCCCAGCCGGCGCTGCGCGTCGCCGGGCTGGTCGTGGGCGTGGGCCTGGCGGCGGCCAGCCTGGCCTGGCTGCCCGGTCTGGTGCTGCGACCGTTGGTGGAGGCCCTGCCGACCCTGCCCCGGATGCTGCTCGGCTTCGTGGTGTTCGACGCCACCATCTACTGGGGCCACCGCTGGAGCCACGAGGTGCCCTTCCTGTGGCGGTTCCACGCCATCCACCACTCCTCCCGGCAGATGGACTGGGTCAGCGGCGTCCGCAACCATCCCCTCGACGGCGCCTTCCTGGCCCCGGCCTTCGCCCTGCTGCTGGCGGCCGGCTTCAGCCTGCGCTTCACCGGCGTGCTCGCGGTGGTGCAGATCGCCACCGGCCTGTTCCTGCACGCCAACGTGCGGTGGCGCTGGCGGCCGCTGCAGCGCATCGTCATCACCCCCGAGTTCCACCACTGGCACCACGCCGATGAGGTCGGTTCGCGCAACACCAACTACGCGGCGTTCCTGCCCTTGTGGGATCTCATCTTCGGGACCTACTTCATGCCCGCCGATCGTCGCCCGGCCGTCTACGGGGTGGGCGAGGACGTCCCGGCCACCTTCCTCGGCCAGCTCGGCCACCCGCTGCGGGGACTGCGCAACCCCGTCCGGGCGCTGCGTCACCCGGTGAAGGCCGCGCGGCTACTGGTCGCCAACCTGCGGGTCGGCGTCGAGCAGATCGTCCGCTCGACCCGGCGCGACACCCACACCCCCTCGCCCATGGGCTCCCGCTGAGGACCGGCGGCGCGTCGGGGGGCCGGCCGGCCCGCCCGTACACTCGGGT
>Ga0075030_100006949_pt1 | contig 10114 bp, 9 predicted proteins | sample LitLauG_LLR_2012_FD_71393 | JGI IMG/M metagenome (GOLD analysis project Ga0075030, IMG submission 71393) | Freshwater sediment microbial communities from Pennsylvania, USA - Little Laurel Run_MetaG_LLR_2012 | ecosystem: Environmental > Aquatic > Freshwater > Creek > Sediment | place: USA...
GTGTGCGGGTCGTTGCCCATGGCGGCTATCGGTGCCACGGTTGCGCGCCCATATCTGGCAGGGATCATCAGGGAGCGAGCGATGGGTTTCTACAGCGACGTCATCCTGCCGCGGCTTTGCGATCTTGCGATGCGCAACAAATTGCTGCTGCCGATTCGCGAACGGGTGATCGGCGCCGCGGAGGGCCGGGTCCTCGAGATCGGTGTCGGCTCGGGACTGAACCTGCCGTTTTATCGTCCGCCGGTGCGGGAGGTGCTGGCGCTCGAACCGGCGGCGAAGCTGGTGGCCATGGCCCAAAATGTGTCGCGTGGCACCATCATGCCGATCAGCTTCCTCGAGGCATCCGCCGAGGCCATCCCGCTCGACGATCACAGCGTCGATACCATCGTCACCACCTGGACCATGTGCTCGATCCCGCACGCCGACACGGCGCTTTCGGAAATCCGGCGCGTGTTGCGGCCGGGCGGCAAGCTGTTGTTCGTCGAGCACGGCCGGGCGCCCGACGAGAGCGTGCGGCGCTGGCAGGACCGGCTGACGCCGGCCTGGCGCTGTATCGCCGGCGGCTGTCACCTCAACCGGCCGATCGGTTCAATGATCGAAGGCGCAGGCTTTCGGATCGACCGCATCGAGACCGGCTATATCCCCGGACCCCGGCCGATGACCTACATGTATGAAGGCAGCGCGCGGCCGAATTGACGACGGCTATGTCCCATACGCCGCGGGATCGAGGGTGAACGCCAGACCCTGCCACTTGTCGTCGCTCGCGTCGCGCCGCCGCTGGTTCTCGCGCGCAATCTCACGGTAAAGGCAAAGCGCCGCGCGGTCGTCGATGCCGGCCGTGTCGCGGTCGAGATGCTCGGCCAGCAATTGACAACGCAGCGCGCGCACGACTTGCGGATCCCAGATCGAGGCATTCATCTCGGTATGGCCGGAAAGCGAATTTGCGTGCAGATTGCATGAGCCGATGGTCGCGAAGGCGTCGTCGACCAGCATGATCTTGCTGTGGACGTAGACAGGATTGCGACGGCCCCGCGCATCGAGGCCCGCGATCCCGGCCAGCGCGAAGTTTCGATAGCGGCCGAGCGCGGCGAGGCCATCGAAGAGGGGTTTGCGCTGCGGATCCAGGCGGGCGGCGCGGACGGCGTGTTCCGGCTCGGCGGGAACCAGAACCACGACTTCCACGCCGCGTTTGAGGGCTGCTTCCAGCGCGGTTGCGATCTGCGGGACCGGAATCGCCTGGTTCTCGATATAGATCGAGGACCGCGCGGCGCCGATCGCCCCGAGATATTGTTCGAGGATGGACCGCTCGCCACCGGAAATGTCGTGGGCCTGGCTCTCCGGACCGGGATGGGCATCGCCATAGCGGCCCGGATGCACCATGCGCTGGATCTGCACGATGCTCGCGCCACGTGGCGCTGACAGGTGCACCGGAAAGTCCAGGCCGTCATGTCCGTCGTGGGCCCATGTGCCGTCGGCTTCAGTGCGCTCGCTCGCCTCGTTCCAGCGCTGGACGAAATTGTGCTGAACATCGGTCGCCGATGGTCCGGATATCTCGACATAGACGTCGTGACGTTCGCCGTCGCCGGCATGACCGGGCGATCCCATGGCTATGGCCGTCAGATTGATCCCGCCGACGAAGGCGGTCTCGGACCTTTGGCCGGCGTCGATCAACCAGCTCTTCTGATGCTGGACATAGGGGCCGTGCCCGCGATCCCAGCGGATGCGCAAGCGCGATCCGCGCGCGGCGAGCAGGCTCCGATCTTCAGGGGAGCCGGCGAACGTGCGGCCATAGCCGATGCTTTCCGGATTGGGCCGCCAGAAGATGATCCGCACGTCGAGGCCGCGCTCGACTGCCTCGTCCAGCACATCGAACAGCGCGCCACCGCCAGGCATCTCGAAGTCCGGCGCGACAAAGGCGGCCGTCAGCCAGATACTGTGCCGCGCGGTCTTGATCGCCTGACTGATGCGGCGAAAGGCGGGCAGGCCGTCGACCAGTGGCCGCACGGCGTTGCCTGCGCGCGGCGGATAGGAGCACGCGGCCGCGGAAGGAATATGGATATTCCCGGTCATGGCCCCGCTTGTAGCGTCAAATGGGTGCGAGAGGAATTACGCCGATGTCCGCGCGCGCGGGCGGGCGCGGCGCTCGGGAAGATATTCGACGCGCATGAAATGCTCGGACACCGTGATGTGCTCGACCAGCGTCGGCTCGCCGGCGACCGACGTCACTTCTTGAACCGGAACCGGCGTCTCTTCGTCAATCTCTTCAGGAACAAGCGGCGGCGAACGGACCGTCTCTGGAAACGGTCCGAATTCGCCCGCTACCTCCCGGAGCGGCTTCTGCTTGTCGGCCCAGTGCAGGGCCGTGTAGTCGAAGCCTTGCACGATGGTGGGTTTGACGATTTCGAAATAGGGCGAGATATCGAAATCGCGCGGCATGTAGAGCGAGGAATCGCGGATGTGCAGAATTTCGCGTCGGGCCGCTCTGGAGCCGGCGCGGGTGATCTTGGGCAGGATCGGATAGCGCACCGCGTCGAACGCCTGCGCGATCAGCGCCGAGCAGATGATCTTGGTGGGATCGCCGGAGCCGAACGCGATCATCCGCCGCCGCCAGCGCTGCGGAATCGGCAGCGGAATCAGGAAGCGCATCAGATCGAGAATGTTCTTGGTGTCGTAGCCGAAGCCGATCCGGTTGATGGCATAGCGGCACACCATGTTGCGATCTTCGAACGACAGGCCGACCGGGCGGCACAGCCGGGTGTGATAGGGAAAATATTTCGACAGCGGCGCCGAGGTCACGCCCTCGCCGATATTGGCCTCGATCAGGACATGCGGCTCGCCGTCGGACTCTACGGCGCCGTCGATCGGGCCGACATAGAGCGCGGCATGCGACCAGGTGGACTGCGTCAGATATTTGATGATGCCGGAAACCCGGCTGTTGCCCTCGACCAGCAGCACGTCGCCCTGGTCGATGACGCCCCGTAAATGTTCGGGGTCGCTGGGCGTGAACGGCTCATAACCCGGCACCTCCTTCTGGAGGTAGCTCGCGATCAGCTTGCCGACAGTATCGAGCACGAGTCCCATGAATTCCCCCCAACGGCCTTTTCCGGCCGCTTTTTCTCCCTCCTTATCATGGTCGAAAGCCATTGCAATTTGGTTCATGCGTGAGATGGATCAATCATGATTGATTCACCATGACGGTTGCCGTGCCCACCCGGATGCGGCAAGTTCTGCAAAAGTTCCGCTGATTTTCAAAGTTCCGGAAACCATGACATGACAATGACGCGCCGCGACTTTCTTTCGGCGGCCGCAGGCTTTGCGACGGTGCCGGCCCTCGGCGGGCGTGTCCTTGCCGCCCCGTTGCCGCGCGAGGCCGATATTGTCGTGATCGGCGCGGGTGCCGCCGGCATTGCCGCGGCGCGGCGTATCCAGGCCGCGAACCGCAAGGTGATCGCGGTGGAGGCGGCGGGCCAGATCGGCGGCCGTTGCCTCACCGACACCACGACGTTCGACGTGCCCTTCGACCGCGGCGCGCGCTGGCTGCACAATCCCGACAGCAATCCGATGATCAGGCTTGGCCGCGGCGCTGGGCTCGACGTTGCGGCAGGCCCTTTCGGCCAGAAAATCCGGGTCGGCCGCCGCAACGCGCGCGCCGGCGAAACCGAGGAATTTCTGGCCGCGCTGGTCCGCGCCAACCGCGCCGTTGACGAGGCCTCGCGCGGCAAGGCCGATGTCTCCTGCGCCTCGGCACTGCCGAAGGACCTCGGCGACTGGGCCGGCACGGCGGAATTCGTGCTCGGCGCCAATGCCACCGGCAAGGACCTGAAAGATGTCTCCGCGATGGACAGGGCCCGCGCCGGCGATCGCAACGCCGTGGTCGCCTGCCGCCAGGGGCTGGGCACCCTGATCGCGAAACTCGGCGAGCAGGTTCCGCTGGCGCTGTCGACCCCGGCAAGCCGCATCGCCTGGAGCAACCGCGATGTCACGGTGGAGACGCCGGCCGGCAAGATCGCCGCCCGCGCCGCCGTGATCACGGTGTCCAGCGACGTGCTGATGGCGGGCAACATCAAATTCACCCCCGATCTTCCCAAGCGCCAGCTCGATGCGGCGTCAAAACTGGGCCTCGGCAGCTACGATCGCATCGCGCTTGTCTTGCCGGGCAATCCGTTGGGCCTGGAGCGCAACGACGTCCTCATCGAGCAGAGCAATTCGACGCGAACGGCGCTGTTGCTCGCCAATATCGGGGGATCGTCGCTGTGCTCGATTGATGTTGCAGGCTCGTTCGGCCGCGATCTGTCGGCGCAAGGTGAAAAGGCGATGGTCGCCTTTGCGGTGGAATGGCTGACCAAATTGTTCGGCAGCGATGCCACGTCAGCCATCAAGAAATCGAGCGCGACCCGCTGGAATGCGGCGCCGTTCGTGCTCGGCGCAATGTCGGTGGCCGTACCCGGCGGCCAGCCGTCGCGAAAGATCCTCACCGAGCCGGTCGGCTGTCTATTCCTCGCCGGCGAAGCGACCCACGAAACGCTGTGGGGAACGGTCGACGGCGCCTGGGAAAGCGGCGAGCGCGCCGCGGAAGCCGCACTTCGCAAGATCGGCGCGCTCCGCGAGGAGCCATTGGCGGGGCCGGCGCCGGCGGCAAAGCAGCGGCGGCATTCAAGGTCGGTGAGAGGGCCGATCGATTGAAACAGGACCGGCCCAGGGCGCTGATCTCGTGGTCGAGCGGCAAGGACAGCGCGTTCTCGCTGCATGAGGTGCGGCGCGCCGGCGATTTCGAGGTGGTCGGCGCGCTGACGACGGTGACCGAGACGTTCGACCGGGTGTCGATCCACGGTGTGCGGCAGGAGATTTTGCAGGCGCAGCTTGCGGCCGCGGGCCTGCCGCCGCGCATCGTGCCGATCCCCTATCCCTGTCCGAACGAGATTTACGAAGCGCGCATGGGCGAGCAAGTCGCGCGCGCCGTGCGCGAGGGCATCACCCACATCATCTTCGGCGATCTGTTCCTCGCCGATATCCGCGCCTATCGCGAACAGAAACTCGCGGGCTCCGGCATCACGCCGGTGTTTCCGCTGTGGGACCGGCCGACCTTGCTGCTGGCACATGCCATGATCGACAGCGGCCTGCAGGCCTATCTTGCCACCGTCGACTTGAAGAAATTGCCGGCGGAGTTCGCCGGTCGCAAATTCGATCTGCAATTGCTCGCCGATCTGCCCGACGGCGTCGATCCCTGCGGCGAGAACGGCGAGTTTCATACCTGTGTGGTGGCGGGGCCGATCTTTTCGCGGCCGATTCCGGTCACGACCGGCGAACGCGTCCAGCGCGACGGCTACGGCTATTGCGACCTGGTGATGACGGAATCGTAGGTCATCGCAGCACACCGTCCAGTGCCGGCAGGCCGACGATCACCGCGGCGGCGATCAGGGCATAGCAGATGGCGCGAAACAGTTTCTCGCTCGCGCGGCCGAACAGCCGGGCGCCGAACCAGACGCCGATGCCGTAGACCGGGCCGACCAGAAGCGAAAACCGGATCGCATCGGCCGTGATCAGCCCGGTCAATGCATAGCTCACCAGCGAGAAGAAATCCGAGGCGCCGAAGAACAAGAGGATGTTGGCGCGCGAGATCACGGAAGGAAGCGGCCGGCCCAGCCAATAACCGACGATCGGCGGGCCGCCGGTCTGCGCCAGCCCGCTGCAAAAGCCGGATAATCCGCCGATGCCGACCGACAGCGCCGGGTGATCCTTGCCGCGATAGCGCCAGCCCGATAGCAGCAAGAGGAGCAGCGCGAACACAAAGCCGGAGATGATCCAGCGCGTCGCCACCGGCTCGAGCCGGCTGAGAAAATACGTTCCGACGGGCACGCCGACCAGAGCGCCCGACACCATCACCGCGGTCGCCTTGCGCTCGGCATGTTGCCAGGCGTTGGGCAGGAGCGGCGCGGCGCCGACGAAATCGATGATGAGGAGCAGGGCCGCGACCAGCCGTGGCGCGGCCAGACTGCTCGCCAGCGGCATGAAGATCAGCGCGGAGCCGAAGCCGGAAAAACCGCGCGCCGTACCCGACACGAAGGCGATAATGCAGATGGCGATCGCGATGGTGGTGCTGATGTCCGACGGGATGAGGCCGAGCCCGGCCATCATCCCCGCAGCACGCCGCCGGTTTTCTTCGCCACTTCCGCGACGATCTTCGCGCCGACCGCGTCGATCCCCTGATCTGTCATGGTCTTCTCGCGCGGCTGGATCGTCACGGCAATCGCGATCGATTTCTTGCCGTCCTCGATGCCCTTGCCCTCATAGACGTCGAATACGGTGACCTCGGTGATCAGCTTCTTGTCAATGCTTTGCGCCGCGCGCACGATGTCGCCCGCTTTGACGCCGCGATCGACAATGAACGCGAAGTCGCGCGACACCGGCTGGAACGCCGAGAGTTCGAGCACCGGCTTGGCGCGGGTCGGCCGCTGCTTGGCGGCGGGAATGCGGTCGAGGATCACCTCGAACGCGATCAGCGGGCCGTCGGCGCACAATGCTTCCAGCGCGCGCGGATGCAGCTCGCCGAAATAGCCGAGGACGTTCTGCGGGCCGATCTGGATGGTGCCGGAACGGCCGGGATGCAGCCAGTCCGGTCCGCCGGGCACGATTTGCAGCGCCTGCATCGGCGCGCCGGCGGCCGATAGCACCGCGAACGCATCGGCCTTGGCGTCCAGCGCGTCGGCCATCGCCGAGCCGGACCAATGCCGTCCAATTCCCTTCGACGAGGCAAAGCCGTGGCGAACGCCCGATGCGGCAAGGAACTGGTCCTCGGGACGGTCGCCTTTGAATACCTGGCCGACCTCGAACAGCGCCACATCCGGAAAACCGCGATCGGAATTCGCCTGGGCTGCGGCGACCAGACCCGGCAGCAGGCTCGGCCGCATGTCGGACAGATCGGACGCAATGGGATTGGCGAGCGCGAGCTCGGGCTGTCCGCCGCCGAACAGCTCGGCCGCGGGCTTGGCGATGAACGACCACGTCACCGCCTCGACCATCCCGCGCGCGGCCAGCGCGCGCTTGGCGCGGCGGGTGCGCAGCTGGATTGCAGTCAAGACCGGCTTGCGCGCATCGTCGCCGCGTTCGAACGGCGTCATCGGCACCTTGTCGACGCCGACGATGCGCACGATCTCCTCGACGATATCGGCCTTGCCGTGCACGTCGGTGCGCCAGGACGGCACCGCGACCTTCATCACCGGGCCGGCGCCGGCCATCATGAAGCCGAGGCGGCCGAGGATGAGTTTCATTTCCGGCAGCGGCACCTCGATGCCGGCGAGACGCTTCACCTCGGTCAGCGGAAAATCGATCACGCGATCGTCGCCGAAGGCCTTGCCGACCACGATGTTTTCCGACGGCGTGCCGCCGCAAAATTCCATCACCAGCCGCGTCGCCATCTCGAGCCCCGGCACCATGAAGGCCGGATCGACGCCGCGCTCGAAGCGGTAGCGCGCGTCGGAATTGATGCCGAGCTTGCGGCCGGTCTGCGCGATATTGATTTCGTTCCACAGCGCCGATTCGATCAGGACGTCGGTGGTCGCTTCCGAGCAGCCGGAGGCCTCGCCGCCCATGATGCCGGCGAGCGATTCGACGCCGTGATCGTCCGCGATCACGCAGACGCCGCTGTCGAGCGTGTAGGTGCGGCCGTCGAGCGCCAGCAGGTTCTCGCCGTCGCGCGCGCGGCGCACGGTCAGATTGCCCTTCACCTTGGCGGCGTCGAACACATGCAGCGGCCGGGCGCGGTCGAAGGTCATGAAGTTGGTGATGTCGACCAGCGCGTTGATCGGCCGCAAGCCGATCGAGGCCAGCCGCTTCTGCAGCCATTCCGGCGACGGCCCGTTCTTGACGCCGCGCACCAAACGCAAGGCAAAACCCGGACACAGCTTGGCGTCCTCGACCGTCACCTTAACCGGACAGGGGAATTCGCCCTTGACCGGCTTGATGGCGTGATCCCTGAACTTGCCCATGTCGGCGGCGGCGAGATCGCGGGCGATGCCGTGCACGCCGGTGCAATCCTGCCGGTTCGGCGTCAGGTTGATTTCGATCACGGGATCGCCGAGCGCGGCCCATTGTGCGTAAGGCGCACCGATCGGCGCGTCCGCCGGCAGCTCCATGATGCCGTCGTGATCTTCCGAGATCTGCAATTCTGCCGCCGAGCACAGCATGCCGCGGCTCTCGACACCGCGGATGGTGCCGATTCCAAGCGTGATGTTCTTGCCGGGAATGAAGGTGCCGGGCGGCGAGAACACGCTGACAAGCCCCGCGCGCGCATTCGGCGCGCCGCACACGACCTGCACCGGCGCGGAGCCGTCGCCGGTATCGACCATGCAGACGCGCAGGCGGTCCGCATTGGGATGCTGCTCGGCGGAAATCACCCGCGCGATGGTGAACGGCGCAAGCGCCTTCGCCTTGTCCTCGATGTGCTCGACCTCGAGCCCGATCATGGTGAGCTTGTCGGCGAGCTTGTCCAAGGGCTCGTCGGTGTCGAGATGTTCCTTCAGCCAGGAGAGGGTGAATTTCATGATGTCACTCTGTGGTCTGCAAGGATCTCAACCAGACGAAAACGCTCGCACATCAGCATCATGTCTTCGCTGAATTTTCCCTGCCGTCCGAAATATTGGCGATGCGCCTTGCGCCAATAGGCGAGGCTGCGGTCGCCTTCGCCCTCGTCACGGGCAAAGGCCGCATCGATGTCGTTGTAGCGACGATAGCTCACTTCGGTGGTTTCGATCACGCAGCGCGGCATGCCGCGCCCGTCGAGCACGATCCAGCGTTCGCCCGGTGCGGAGGTGTTCGGCTCGTCCTCGGTCGAACAGGTCGCGGTCTTGACGCCCTTGAGAACGAGATCGAGCAGTTCGTCGGCCAGCGCAGGGCTGTCGCCGAACGCGAACGAACGCAGGCTCCGGTATTTTTCAGGGACGGCGCTCAGGCTCACGAACTCAATCCTCCCGCCAGCGTCGGGACCTCGAGCGGCTTGAAGCCGTAATGGCTGAGCCAGCGCACGTCGCTCTCGAACAATTGCCGCAGATCGGACATGCCGTATTTCAGCATCGCGATGCGGTCGATGCCCATGCCCCAGGCAAAGCCCTGATAGACGTCGGGATCGATGTTGCAGGCCCGCAGCACGTTCGGATGCACCATGCCGCAGCCGAGAATCTCCAGCCAGTCCTCGCCCTCGCCGAAGCGGATCTCGCCTTTGTCGCGGCGGCACTGGATGTCGACCTCGAGCGACGGCTCGGTGAACGGAAAGAACGACGGCCGGAACCGCATGTTGATGTGGTCGACCTCGAAGAACGCCTTGCAGAACTCGTGCAGGATCCATTTGAGGTGGCCGAGATGCGAGCCCTTGTCGATGACGAGACCCTCGACCTGGTGGAACTGCGGCGTATGCGTCGCGTCGGAATCGATGCGATAGGTGCGGCCCGGGCAGATGATGCGGATCGGCGGCGCCTGCGTCAGCATGGTGCGAACCTGCACCGGCGAGGTGTGGGTGCGCAACAATTTACGCGAGCCGTCTTCTTTCGGATTGAAGAAGAAGGTGTCGTGCATTTCCCGCGCCGGGTGGCCTTCCGGGAAATTCAGTTTGGTGAAATTGTAATCGTCGGTCTCGATATCCGGGCCTTCGGCGATGGCAAATCCCATGTCGGCGAAGATCGCGGTGAGTTCGTCCATCACCTGGCTCAGCGGATGAATCCGGCCCGCTTCCGCTGGCGCCTCGCGCAGCGGCAGCGTGACGTCGATGGTCTCGGATTTCAGCCGCGCGTCGAGCGCCGCCGATTTAAGGATATCGCGGCGCGCGGTCAGCGCCTGGGTCACGGCGTCCTTGGCAAGGTTGATCGCCGCGCCTTGCGTCTTGCGCTCGTCCGGCGACATCTTGCCGAGTGTTGCAAGCAGCGCCGAGATCGAGCCTTTCTTGCCCAGCGCCGCGACGCGGACGGCCTCCAGCGCGGGCTCATCGCCAGCGGCGGCGATCTGCTCCAGGATGGACCTTTCGAGCGTTGCGAGGTCGGTCATGGCGATCCCTGGTGCAAAGGCAGTTGTAAAGCTTCGAAGCTGCCGCAACGGAGGTGCGCCCCCTCTCCACCCAACTCGGGTT
>Ga0075030_100006950_pt1 | contig 10114 bp, 7 predicted proteins | sample LitLauG_LLR_2012_FD_71393 | JGI IMG/M metagenome (GOLD analysis project Ga0075030, IMG submission 71393) | Freshwater sediment microbial communities from Pennsylvania, USA - Little Laurel Run_MetaG_LLR_2012 | ecosystem: Environmental > Aquatic > Freshwater > Creek > Sediment | place: USA...
GTACCGACGGCCGCCGTCGAAGGTGACCCGGCGGACGGCGTGCCCATCGCCGGCGTCCACCTGAGGGGGCGCCTGCGTCAGGGGGCCACCGTGGCGTTCGTCGGCCTGACGGCGGCACTGCTGCTCCAGGCCTGGTCCGCCGGTTCGCAGGGCATCCTGGACGCTCGGGGGTGGAACGGCCTGGAGCGGAACGTCGCCAACGTCGAGGCCAACATCGGTTCGGCGTCGGACCTGCTGGTGGCGGACCGACTGGGCCCGTACCGGGCCTCGTGGATGCGGAGTCTGACCGGGTTCGAACGGGCACGTCGGCTCAACCTGTTCGGCACCGGACTGGCCGCATCCGAGGTCCGACGAGGCCTCGACCCGACGCTCGTCGCCGCTGTGGTCCTTCCGCACCGGGGGTCCACCGTGTCCGGAACGGTGGTCCTGGACGCGACCGCCTACGCGGACGCTCCGGTGCACGTCGAGTTCCTGGTGTCCGCCCGGGGGACTCCGCTGCGGGCCGTGTCCGGAGCGGTCCCGACCGTCTACGGCTACCTCGGCTCGTGGAACACGCGGAAGTTCCTCGACGGTGTCTACCGGGTCTACGGCAGTGTCCGGGCCGGGTCCGGCTGCGTCTACCTGAGCGCTCCCGTTTCCGTCACGGTGTCGAACCACCGTTGACCCCGTTCGCCCGCCCCTGGGCGTGGCACCGACGGCGGCACCCCGCGGGCGGCTCGGTCGTGCCCGCTCAGGCGGGGGTGAGGGTGAGCATCGACACGGACTCGCCGGTGGAGGTGAACGTGAGGGTCGCCGCGGGGCCGGTGGCCGACGACGTCGACACCAGCGTGTCCGGGTGGCTCCCGTCCACCACCGTCCGGGTCACCGAGTAGGACCCGGGTGCCAGGCCGGAGAGGTCGAGCGTCACCGGGTCGTCATAGGGGGTGGGATCGGTGACTCCGTAGCCGCCCGTCGGGTCATAGGGGTCGAAGTTGTAGACCAGGACGTGGACGACCCCGGTGGAGGCCACCGACGCCACGGCCCCGATCTGGGGAAGTCCCGGACCGGCGACCTGCGTCGGGCCGAGTGTGACGGGCAGCACGGAGCCGGCCAGCTCGTTCCACATGGCGAACGCGTCGTAGGCCGGCTTGGGCGTAAGGTCGCCGAAGAGGACCCCGAAGTTGTTGTAGGGCGACGGGGCTGACGGGTCAGCCACGTCGTAGTAGCTCATCCGGTCGATGCCGCCCTGCTGGGCGCCGTCGAGTGCGGCGGCGACGAAGGCCGCGGCAAACGGCCCGCTGGCCCGGACATCGTTGCCGGAGTCGGGCGCCCACTCGTCGACCCACAGGAGTGGGTGGAGCGAGGGGTAGGCGGCCAGGGCGCTACGCACCGAGGCCGCGCCGCGGGCGTAGAGGCTGACGTCGAAGGCGGGGCTGTCCCAGCACGGCTGCCCACCGAGTGGTGCACCGGTCTGGCAGATGCCGTTCGGCAGGAACGACTGCGGCCCTTCGTCGGGATCGTTCGGGTACTGGTGCCACGACACGAAGTCGAGCGGGAGGTGGGCGGCGACGGCCTCGGACGCCAGGGCGGTGACCCAGGTGTTGTCGATCTGCCCCAGCTCGTCCACCCCGGGACCTCCGACCTGGATGGCGGCGTGCAGGGCGGCCGCCGCCTTCTCCAGCTGGATCGCGGTGATGCGGTAGAGGGTCAGGTACCCGGGAACGGACCTGGAATTCTTCAGGGACATGGAGAAGCTGGGCTCGTTCCACACCTCGAAGGTCGTGACGTGCTCGACGCCGATCTCGTGAAGGGCCATCTGGTAGACCAGCGCCTCCCAGCGCTTCTCGTAGGAGGTCACGGTCTGCTTGCTCAGTCCGGCCAGCTGGAAGTCGATGCAGTAGGGGAAGTAGTCCACGATCAATTCGGGCTGGGCACCGGCGGCCCGGTCGATCGCGACCGTGCTGTCCAGGTAGGTCGGGTCCCAGGTACCGGTGGTGCAGTTGTACGCCGCCTGACTCGTGCCCTGGTTCACCTCGAAGGCGACGTCGGTGCGGGCCCAGGTCGTGCCGATGGCCCGGAGCGCCGGTTCGGACCCGCTCACCGGGTGGTTGAACCCGACGAGGTCCTGGTTGACTGCGGCCCCGGGGTGGGAGGCGTCGATGCCCACGGTGACCGGGGTCGGCATCGGTGGGTTCACCGGCGGGGTGACCGCCGTCTGGCCGATCGACAGCGTGGAGGCGCCGTTGACCCCGGTGAACGTGAATCCGGTCAGTCCGGTGGTGGCGTTGTAACAGCCCGCGGCGAAGGTGCTGATGCTCTGGTCGGCCACCAGGTTGGTCGACGCCGACTCGTCCGCGAACGAACCGGTGAGCGTGGTCGATCCCGCCGGCGGCGCGGGGCCCGTGCTGGGCAGTTGGATGCTGATCCCGGTGCCGTTGACGACGAAATTACCGTTGCTGAACGCGATCCCCGACGGCGCGAACTTTCCCTTCCAGGTGATGGTGCCGGTCATCGGCGGGATGCCCGACGCGGCCAGGACGCCGCAGTCGTTGGAGGTGCTGGTCCCCGACCCGGTGATCGTCCCGCCCTTGACCCCGGACGATCCCGAGGTGCACGTCAGCTTGGCGGTGTAGGAGAAGGAAACCGACGTCGCCGTGCCGCCGAACCGGAGTCCCGGGCTCATGCTCATGGCGCCCTTGGACAGGGTGCACGAGGCCGTCCCCGTGCCGGCGACGACCGACCGTGCGGTGGTCGCCGACGCCGCGAGCCGGCCCGCCCCGAACAGTGTCACCGTAGCGAGGGCGACGACGAACGCCGCCACCGTGATCCTGCCGCGCATCCGGCACCTCCTGCCAGGCCCGAGTCGACTCGTGTCCGACATGGTCACGAGCCCGATCCAACCTACCAGTTGACGGGTGCCTGGCCCTGGGCCACCGTACCCGTGGGCGGCGTCGTGCCGTCGCTCGCCCAGCTGGTCAGTCGAGCGGGACCCCGTAGACCAGCGACCCGTCGGGCCCGATGTCGTAGACCTCGATGCCCTCGTCCACGTGGGGCGCGTCGGCGCCGAGGGCCACGGCGATCTTGTTGAGGGCGTTGCGGGTCACGTCGAGGACCACCTCGACCTGCTGGGCCGGCGTGGCCACGGCGGCCAGGTCGGCGACGACGTCGGCACCGATCCGCCCCGGGGTCCACAGCACGGCGTCCACCAGGGCCAGCGCCGCCCGGGCCAGGGGCGGCAGGTCGCGTTCCCGGTAGTGGTCGACGGCGTCGAAGGTCGCCTCGTCCGCCCCGGCCCGGAGCGCCGGACGGCTCCGCACCGACATGCACAGCCGGCACCGGTGCTGGCGTGCGCCCCGCAGCCGGATGAGCTCCGACGTGACCGGGTCCAGCGCGTCGAGGGCCGGAACGGTGCGGATCAGTCCGTCGAGCGCCGCCCACAGGTCGTCCCCGCCGGCTGCGGCAGGAGGCTCGGGCCACGGACCGACTCCGACCAGGGCGTCGAGCGCCGCCCGGGTGCGCGGCACCATGTCGACCACCCACAGGGCGGCGGCCAGGTCGCCCGACCCCCGTCCCGCCGCGGCCACGAACCGGCCCCGCTGCTCCTCGGTGACCGATGCGACGTCGAGCGTGCACTGCTCGGCGAAGGCGAGCACGGCGTCGGCGCCGTCGCCGGCCAGGGCGGCGGGCCCTCCTGGCTGCGCACCCGGGCCGGCGGTCAACGGGTCGAGTGCGAGCAGCGCGGCGCTGCGCCGGGCGGCCTCGGCCACCAGTCCGGTCAGGTCCCGGTGGGCGGCCACGGTCCACGTGGTGGCCACCACCGCGTCGAGGGCGTCGGCGGCGCCGGGGGCGTGGGCACGGAGCAGGGCGGATCCGGTGGGCATCGGCCCGAACGCTAGCTGCGTCCGTCCGCATCACGCCTCCGGGACCGGGGTCCGCCCCCGACCACCTACCCCCGGAGCAGGGTGACGACGGTGTAGATGGCGAAGCCGGCCAGCAGCACGCCGCCCGCCTTGCGGATGACCGCCAGGGGCAGCACCCGCAGCAGTGCCTTGCCGCCGAAGGAGCCGAGGGCGCCCACCGCCACCAGTGCGGCGAACGCACCGACCCAGACCGCCCACGGGTCGTGGTACTTGGCGGCCAGGTTGGCCGTCAGGATCTGGGTGAGGTCGCCGAATTCGCCGATGAAGATGACCACGAAGGCGGTGGCCACCGGACGGAGCCCCCCGGGCGCCTCGGCGACCTCCTCCTCGCCCTCGGCTTCCTCCTCCTCCTCGGACACCACCAGCAGGTAGACGGCGCCTCCGGCGAAGAGCACGGCGGTGACCCCCTCCACCCAGGCGTGGGGGAGGAGGGCGAGCAGGCCGCCGGCCAGCACGGCGATGGTGACGTGGACACCGAACGCCGCGGTCACCCCGATCCACACCAGGAGCGGCCGGTTGCGGCTGCCCATGATCAGGGTGGCGATCATCGTCTTGTCGGGCAGCTCCGCCACGAAGATCAGGACGAAGGTGGCGAGGACGACGCCGGGCTGCATCGGACCAGCCTAGGGACCCACCGGCACCACGAGGTGCCGGTGGGTCCGGTGCGAGGGCTGCAGGTGGCGGACCGGCCCGATGCGCAGGAGGATGCGGGCGGTCAGGCCGTCCCGAGTCCGGCGGCCACGGTGGCCGCCATGGAGGCGCCCTCGCGTCGGCCGAAGGCGACGCTCATGGCCAACCGCTCGAGGATCTGCTCGACGGTACGGCCACCCGAGGCCAGCGGGTGCGCCTCGATGAACGCGGTGACCTCGGCGGCCAGTTCCGGCGGGTTGCACAGGCTGCGGGCCCCGTCGACCATGCGGGGCAGGGTGGAGGCCGGGAACTTGCCGGGGAACTCGTCCCAGGCACCGACGACGCGCTCCCACGTGGCCGGCCCCACCTCCCGGTTCCAGAGGAGCAGGCGGATCAGGAACGGGGCGTCCTGACTGCGGACCTCGTCCATGGCCAGGGCGAAGGTCCGCTCGGCCAGCGCCGGCTCGCGGAACCCGGCCAGGGCGTCGAGGTAGCGGTTCTCCTCCTGGGGGGTGGCCGCCGCCCGGAACCGGGCGAGACACTCCTCGTACTCGGCCGTTCCGCCGTGTGCGGCCACGATGCCGACCACCGCGGACGCCGTGTCGCCGTGCAGGGGCGTCGTGGCGGAGGCGGCAAACCGGCGTGCCGCCTCGGCCTGCACCCCGGGGTCGTCACCGACGGTCCCGAGTGCCAGCAGCGCACCGGCCCGCAGCGACGGCGTCCGCTCGTCGTCGGTCGGGAGGGGCTCCCACCCGAGGTCGGCCACGAGGGGACCGAGCAGGGACCGCACCCCTGCGGCCAGCGCGGCCCGCCCGTCATCGGGCACGACCCGGTCCATCAGTCCGAGGGCGCCGAAGACCACCGACCACACGCTCGGGTCGCGCTCACCGGAGTCGCCCAGGGCCGCGGCCAGGCGCAGCAGGTCGGCCAGCGGGGCCCGGCCGCCCAGGGTGGCCGCCCACGTGTCCGACACCAGGTTGTACCGCTCGAGGGGACTCAGCTCGCCCAGCCGGCCGGCCAGCCGGGCCACCGCCTCGGTGCTGTAGGCGACCCGGTAGTAGCCCGAGCCGCCGGCGTTGACCAGGAGCTCGCCCTCGCCCGGGCCGGCTAGCGTGCCGCCGGCCGCGGTCAGCAGTCCGGACTCGACGAGGTCGTCGCCCGACCCCAGGGTGCGGAGCAGGATCGGGACCTGCCAGCGGGAGCCGATGGCGCCGCCGGGGGTGCCCGAGTAGCTGAACGCCTGCTGGGTCACGTGGCCGCCGTCGCCCACGGTCAGCAGCGGATAGCCACCCTGGTCGATCCAGGTCTCCATGATGCGGGCCACCGGCCGGCCGCTCGACGCCTCGAGGGCGTCCCACAGGTCCCGTGTCTCGGTGTTGGCGTAGGCGTGGGTGACCAGGTAGTCGTGGATGCCCTCGCGGAACACGTCGGGCCCGATGAACTGCTCCAGCATGCGGAGCACGCTGCCGCCCTTCTGGTAGGTCAGGACGTCGAACATGCCCTGGGCCTCCTCGGGCCGGCCCACCGGGAACTCCACCGGTCGGGTGGTGTGGAGCCCGTCGACGGCCATGGCCGCCTCGCGCTCGACGCCGAAGCTGACCCACCGCTGCCACTCCGGCCGGTAGGCGTCGACGGCGAGCACCTCCATGAACGTGGCGAAGGCCTCGTTCAGCCAGATGCCGTTCCACCACTTCATGGTGACCAGGTCGCCGAACCACATGTGGGCCATCTCGTGGCAGATCACGTCGGCCACACGCTCGAGTTCGACCCGGGCGGCCGTGGCCGGGTCCACCAGCAGGGCCGACTCCCGGTAGGTGATGCACCCGAGGTTCTCCATGGCCCCGGCGGCGAAGTCGGGGATGGCGACCATGTCGACCTTCTCCCCGGGGTAGGGGATGCCGAAGTAGTCGCGGAAGAACCGGAGGGCGTGGGCGCCGACGTCCAGGGCGAAGGCGGTGAGGTGGCCCTTGCCGAGCGGGTGGACGATCCGCAGCGGTACGCCGTCCACGTCGACCGGGTCGGTGTGCTCCAGCGGGCCGACCACGAAGGCGACCAGGTAGGTCGACATGATCATGGTGGGGGAGAAGCGGACGGTGCGCCGGCCGTCGGCCCCGACGGTCTCCTCGACCACCGGGCTGTTGGAGTAGGCGTTGAGGTCGTCGTCGACCACCAGGGTGATCTCGAAGGTCGCCTTGAACTCGGGCTCGTCGAAGCACGGGAACGCCCGGCGGGCGTCGGTGGACTCCATCTGGGTGGTGGCGATGACCCGCTCGACCCCCGACTGGTCGGTGAAGGTCGACCGGTAGAAGCCGTGGAGCTTGTCGTTGAGGATCCCGGTGAAGGCCAGGTGGAGGGTGGCGGGTCCGGTGGCGATCGGCCCGTCGAACTCGAGGACGGCACGTTCCTCGCGCTCGTCGAGGGTGATGGAGACCGGGACACGCTCGGCACCGCCGTCGCCCGGGCGCAGGGTGGCCGAGGCGATCGCCAGCTCGGCGGCATTGAGGACGACGGTGGTGGTGGCCTCCTCCACCGACAGGTCGATCTCGACGTCCCCGGCGAAGGCGGCCGCACCCAGGTCCGGAGCGAGCGTCAGGCGGTAGTGCCGGGGCAGGACCGTCGTCGGGAGCCGGTAGGCGGCCGTCTCGTCGGCCGTGCCGGTGTCGGGGTTCGAAGTGCGCATGCTGCGCAGGCTACCGTCGGGCCGTGCCCACCGACGCCCGTTCCGATCCGTCCGCCCCCGACGCCCATGAGCCCGACGCCGCGCCGCCCCCCACCCGGCTCGACGTGGTCTGCATCGGCAACGCCCTGGTGGACGTCCTGGCCACGGCCAAGGACACCGACCTGACCGAGCTCGACCTGGTCAAGGGCACGATGGCCCTGGTCGACCATGAGCGCTCGGCCGCCATCTACGACCGGATGGGGCCCACCACCGAGGCCTCGGGTGGCTCGGCGGCCAACACGGCCGCCGGGGTGGCCGCGCTGGGCGGCCGGGCGGCGTTCCTCGGACGGGTGGCCGACGACGTGTTCGGGCAGGCGTTCACCCATGACATCCGCTCGGTCGGCGTGGCCTTCGACCCGATCCCGACCACCGCCGTGCCGGGCCGGGTGGTGAGCGGCCACTGCCTGGTGCTGGTCACCGAGGACGCGGAGCGCACCATGGCCACCCACCTGGGCGTGGCCTCCGAGTTCGGTGCCGTGGACCTGCACGACGGCCACCTCGGTTCCACCCAGGTCGTCTACCTGGAGGGCTACCTGTGGGAGCAGCCCCCGGCCAAGGCGGCCATGCGCGAGGCCATCGAGACGGCCCACGTCAACGACGCCGCCGTGGCCCTGACCGTGTCGGACCCGTTCTGCGTCCAGAACCACCGGGCCGAGTTCCTCGAGCTGCTCAACGGCGACCTGGAGCTGCTGTTCGCCAACGAGGAGGAGGCCATGATGCTGTTCGGCGCGGCGTCGTTCGACGCCGCCGTCGACGCGGTGGCCGAGACGGGCGTCCTCGCCGTCCTGACCCGGGGTGCCCGTGGCTCGGTGGTGGTGACCGCCGGCGGGCCGATCGAGGTGCCGGCGGCACCGGTCGGAGCGGTGGTCGACACCACCGGCGCCGGCGACCTGTTCGCCGCCGGGTTCCTCTACGGCATCACCAACGGCCTGCAGCCGGAAGACGCCGCCCGGCTCGGCGGGGTGTGCGCGGCCGAGATCATCTCCCACGTCGGGGCGCGTCCCCTGGCCGATCTGCGGGCCCTGGCCGTCGACGCCGGACTGTTCGCCTGACCGTTGCTCCCGCCGGGGTGGCGCCGACCGGGGGCTCCGGGCTCAGTCGGCGGCGGGGTCCGCCGGCCGATAGGTGAAGGGGAGGTCGCCCATGCGGACCAGCAGCGACGCCACCTCGCGGCCGAGCGGGGACAGCGCCTCGTCGAGTCCGGTGGGATCCTCCAGCAGCGCCTCGTCGAGCGCACAGGAGCCCTCGTAGGACACCTCGATGGCGCACTCGGGATCGACCAGGCCGTCGAGGAGGACCAGCTCGATGGTGGCCGGGCCCCGGACCAGTGGCTCGCCCAGGACGTCCAGGTGCTCGGGCAGGGTGGCGAGCAGCGGCGCCGCCCCGGGCACCCCGTCGAGCCCCTGGACCCGGAAGGCGATCTCCACCAGCACCTCGGGCTGCTCGTCGGGATCGTCCCCGATGGCCCAGCTGCGGTAGGCGGTCTGGCTCCAGGTGGGCCAGTCCAGGCTGGTGTCGACCCGGATGCGGGCCGGGCGCTCCTCGCCGGGCAGGCTGTAGGACGTCTCGAAGCTGACATCGCCCAGGAAGACGTCGACCTGGAAGCGCTCCTCGACGGCCTGGCGCTGCAGGAGCGCGGCCTCGAACGCGTTCCGGTGGGAGGCGACGAGTTGGGTGAAGACGTGGTCCAGCATGGCGGGGCAGAGGCTACCGTTCTTCCGTGACCCCGCCGCCCGGTTCCCCGCCCGCCGAGCCAGCCAGGCCGTCCGTGTGGACGGAACGCCGGGTCATCGCCTACGCCCACCAGGGCGGGGCGTGGGAAGGACCGTCGTCCACCCTCCACACCGTCGCCGCCGCGCTGGACGCCGGGGCGACCGGCATCGAGCTCGACGTCCACGCCACCCGTGACGGTCGGCTGGTGGTGTGCCACGACGACACCGTCGACCGGACGTCGGCGGCCACCGGCACCATCGCCTCGTTCCCCTACGACGAGCTGCGCAGCCTCGACAACGCCTACTGGTGGGCCCCCGGCGCCGACGTGACGCCTGGTCTGCCCGATGACGGGTACCCGTTCCGGGGGCGGGCTCCCGGGGACCACCGCTTCGGGTTCGCCTTGTTGGAGGAGGTCCTGGAGGAGTTCCCCACGGCGGTGCTCAACCTGGACATCAAGCAGACCGCACCGGTCGTCCCCCCCTACGAGGAGGCGCTGGCCGACCTGCTGCGGCGGTTCGACTGCGCCGACCGGGTGATCGTGGCGTCGTTCCTCGACACGGCCACCGACAACTTCTCGGCGGCAGCCCCCGAATTCGCCACGTCAGCCGGCACCCTGGCCACCGCCGACTTCTACCGGGCGGTGCGGGCCGGGGAGCCGCCGGCCCCGATGCGCCACGTGGCGTTGCAGGTACCCGCCTCCTTCGGCGACGTCACCCTGGTGGACGAGCGGTTCGTGGAGGTGGCCCACGCCCACGGCCTGGCCGTGCACGTGTGGACCATCGAGGAGGAGTCCCAGATGGAGGAGTTGTGCGGTCTCGGGGTCGACGGGATCATCACGGACCGCCCCACGGCCCTGGTGGAGGTCCTCGACCGGCTGGGGTGCGCATGGACGCCGGGCGCCTGAGCGCGTCCCCTGCGGCCGACGGCCCCCGGGGCGCGACGGATCAGCGGGGCAGGCGGTGCCTGCGACACAAGAGTGAACGTCCCCGTCCGGTCAGGCGGTACGGGGGCAGGGGCGGCGGATCGCCGGGCCCCGGCGGGCAGCGGTCAGCCGCGCCCGCAGTTCGGCTTCTTGCCGTGGTTGGCCTTCTTCTTGGCCCGGAGCTTGCGCTTGTTGGTTCGTTTCGACACAGTCCGGCAAGGCTACTCGCTG
>Ga0075030_100006951_pt1 | contig 10114 bp, 7 predicted proteins | sample LitLauG_LLR_2012_FD_71393 | JGI IMG/M metagenome (GOLD analysis project Ga0075030, IMG submission 71393) | Freshwater sediment microbial communities from Pennsylvania, USA - Little Laurel Run_MetaG_LLR_2012 | ecosystem: Environmental > Aquatic > Freshwater > Creek > Sediment | place: USA...
GAACTGGCACACACTGGAGGCCGTTTCCATGAAAACTGACACCGCTCCCACCGAGACGCCCGAAAGCATCATAGACACCTCAAAGATGTCGCCCGAGCAACGCGCGGCGCTCGAATTGACCGAATCCGCGCGTGAGATGACGCGCGCAACTTTTGCCGGTGACCTTTTTCTCGGTCACCTGAATCTGGACGCGCTTCATCCGTTTCCACAGCAGAGCCACGAGGACCGCGATCAGGGCGACGCATTTCTATTCCGGCTCGGATCCTTCCTGCGCGACGAAACCGATCCGGATGAAATTGATGCGACGGGCGAAATCCCGCAGCGGGTGATTGACGGCCTCGCAAAACTCGGCGCGTTCGGAATCAAGGTTCCGGCGAAATACGGTGGCCTCGGACTGTCGCAGACAAACTATTGCCGCGCGGCGATTCTGCTCGGAAGCCATTGTGGAAACCTGACGGCGCTGCTCTCCGCGCACCAGTCCATCGGCGTACCGCAACCGCTCATCCTCTTCGGGACCGATGAACAAAAACAACGATTTCTTCCGCGCGTCGCGAGTGGTGAGATTTCCGCATTCGCACTCACCGAGCCGAAGGTCGGCTCCGATCCCGCAAAGATGGAAACACGCGCCGAACCTACCTCAGACGGACGGCACTTCATTCTCAATGGCGAGAAGCTCTGGTGTACGAACGGCACCCGCGCAGGCGTGATCGTGGTAATGGCAAAGACACCGCCGAAGGATGGCAGAAACCAAGTCACGGCATTCATCGTGGATACGCACAGCCCCGGCGTGGAAGTTGTCCGCCGCTGCCACTTCATGGGGCTGCACGCCCTCTACAATGGCGTAATCCGTTTCCACGACGTGCTCGTGCCGCATGAAAACATCCTGCTCGCGGAAGGCAAGGGACTGCGCGTCGCGCTGACCACGCTGAATACCGGCCGCCTCACGCTGCCCGCCGCCTGCACCGGCCTCGCAAAACGGTGCCTCGGGATTTCGCGGAAGTGGGCGGCGGAGCGCGTGCAATGGGGCGCGCCCGTCGGCAGACATGCAGCCATTGCCGACAAGCTTGCGCGGATGGCCGCCGAGATTTTTGCAATGGAAGCGATGACCCTTTTCACTGCGAGCCTCGTGGATCGCGACAAATATGCGGACGTACGGCTCGAAGCAGCAATGTGCAAGCTATGGGCCTCGGAGCGAACGTGGGAAATCATCAATGACACTATGCAGATTCGCGGCGGTCGCGGATACGAAACCGCGCAGTCGCTCGCGGCACGCGGCGAGCCTGCCATCGCCGTGGAGCGCTTTTTGCGCGACGCACGCATCAATACGATCTTCGAGGGTTCGAGCGAAATCATGCGACTCTTTATCGCGCGCGAGGCTCTCGATCCGCATCTCCGGGTCGGTGCGCCGGTGTTGAATTCGCAGGTGCCCCGCATGCAGCGGGTGCGCGCGGCGCTGAAGGCGGCTGCATTTTACGCCCGCTGGTATCCCATGCTGTGGGTCCCGCGTATCCTGCGCGTGCCACTGCTTCCTGCGCTAGCACGCCACGTGCGCTGGGTGGAACGCGCCTCGCGCCACCTCGCGCGCCGGCTGTTTCACACGGTGGTTCGTTTTGGCCCGAAGCTCGATCGCGAACAGGTGCTGCTGGGCCGTTTCGTGGATGTCGCCACAGAACTCTTCGCCATCACGGCAACGTGTGCACGGGCGGAAAGCCTCGGCAACCACGATGCCTGCGCCGTGGCGGACTACTTCTGCGGCCTCGCTCGTTCGCGCATAGCACAGCTTTTCGCCGGCGTGTCGTCGAACTCCGACCGCGCCGGATATAAGTTTGCGCAGCGACTGCTCGGCGGGGAGGACGCGTGGATCGAGGACGGAATCCTGCGCAAGTAGATGCCGCCGCATTTTGCCGTGGAAATCATCGCCCATCGCGGCGCATCGCACGATGCGCCGGAGAATACCGTCGCTGCATTTCAACTCGGCTGGGAACAGAAAGCCGACGCGTGCGAACTGGACATCCGTCCCACAAAGGACGGCAGAATCGTCGCAATCCACGACAGCACCACGAGAAGAACAGCGGGTGCAGCCGGGAGAGTGAGCGCGCAGACATTGGAAAAGCTCCGTACGCTCGACGCCGGCTCATGGAAAGGCGCGCAATGGAAGGGAGAACGAATCCCAACGCTCGAAGAAGCGCTGGCCACCGTACCGGACGGCAAGCGCATTTTTGTAGAAATCAAGTGCAGCGCAAAAGTGCTACCGGAGATTGAACGCGTCTTGAACGTTTCCGGAAAAAAAGCGCGGCAGATCGCCATCATCGGTCTCGATTTCGCAACGATGAAGCAGGCGCGGGAGTGCTTTCCACTTTCGGCAATTTACTGGATCGCCTCGCCGAAAAAGTGGAGTGGCGGGAGATATCCGTCCCCTGACACACTGATTGCCAAGGCAACATCAGCAAACCTCGACGGGCTCGATCTGGATCGCCGTTTCGCAATCGACAAGAAGTTCGTTTCGCGCGTGAAGAACGCCGGACTCAAGCTGTGCGTGTGGACGGTCAACAACGCGACGCTCGCGGAAAAACTGGCGGTCCTCGGTGTGGACGGCATCACGACGAACCGACCGCTCTGGCTGCGGGAACGCTTGTTGGCCGGCTGTCAGGGAACTTTCAGCAACTGCACACCGTCGGCGACGACGTAGCCGTCGGTGTCCTTGTTCGAGAGCGTGATGATGACATTTGTGCCGCGCTTCATCGTGAATTTTCCAAGCAATGCGGTGCCGGACTTTGCGCGCTCGTTCACTTTGGGAGGAGCGGCTGCCAGCTTGCGATCGCTCAAGGCGATCTCAACCGGGACGTTGGTCGCGCGGTTCGCATTCGGAGGGAAGTGCATGATGATGTCGTAGGCGCCGTCCTCGGGAATGGTGACATTCCACGTCAGACTCAGCTTTCCTTTCTCGGCGTTGGCGTCATGGATGTAGCCGGTGCCGATATGCTGCGAGCCATGGATGCTGCCCTCGGTCCATTCCCCTTCGCGTTTCGCATCGGTGTCGTCGAGGATGATGCCAGGAAGTTTCGGCACCTGGGCGCGATCACGGCTTTGGCTTGCGGCTTTCGGATCCCACACGAGCACCTGGCCGTCCTTCAGCAATTGCTCGCGGAGCCGCGGGTATGCGATTTTTTGCACGGGAACATTGGCATCAATCGCCATGCACGCAGCAGTGGCGGAACTTTGGCCCATGATCATGAAGACCGGCTCCATACGGATACTGCCGTACGCGATGTGCGTGGCGCTGAGACAGACGGGAACGAAAAGGTTTTCACACTCAGTCTGCTTGGGAATGATGCTGCGGTAGCTGATAGGGTAGGGCTTCACGCCGATCTGCACATCGCCCTCGTTCTCCACGTGGCCGTCGCGCACGAGGCGGCGGCAGTTGTGCGAATCCATGTTGTAAGCACCGAGTCCCACGGCATCCTCGAATTTCTCGATCTGCCGGCACACGCGCTCGGACATTACATAGTCGCTCAACATGCGGCGCGATTCGCGCACATACATCGCATGCGGCCAGCCGCCAGTGTCTTGGAATTCGTCCTTTGGAAAACCCCACGCGCCCATTTCGCAACGCATGTCCTCCGGCACGCGCGAGTCGGTCGCGAGGAAGGTGAGGAAGCCGCGCATGTAGTTTTCGTGCTCCTTCCAGATTTTTTCACGCGTGGTATAATCGGCATCTGGGTAGCTGTGGTTCCTGCCGATGTAGTCGGTTGAAAATGCGCCGTTGTTGTTAATGTCCGTCTTCTCCGGCGTAACCATGTCTATCTTCAGGAACATGCCTAGTGTCGCTTTCTTGCCTGCGGCCCGCAGTGCGTCGAAGTAACGGCCAAGCAGCTCATACTGTTTCGCATCATAGCCGGGTGGCGGCTCAATGGTGCGGCGGTTTTCCGGGTTTTTGGTCAGACAGAGCCGGAAATTGTATGCCTGGACGCTCGCATCGCCCGCACCGGGGGTGCCGAGCGGCTCGGAGGAAATAAACGGCAGCAGGCCCGACTTCGGATCACCCGGCGTGACGTAAGGATCCACGGCAACGGTGAACTGATGTTTCGGCGTCACATCGCGGATGCCGTTGATCGTCTCGTCGAACCGCGCATTCGCCTCCCGCCCGATCATGTAATTCACGCCCGCCTTTGCCATCAGGTCACCCTCGTAGGTCGCGTCTATGAACATCTTCCCACGATACACCGTGCCGTCCTCCATCATGATCTCCGTGATGCGCGCAGCGTCCTTCTTCACGGCTGCGAGGCGCTGGTTGAATTTCACGGGCACCTTCGATTCTTCGAGCAGCGTGCGCAGCTCGCGCTCCGCGACAGATGGCTCGAAGAACCACGCCTCCGGTTTCCCATAGTGCTTGCCGAGACGCTTATAAAATTCGCGCGAGAAGCCGCCGATGGCCGCCTTGTTTCCGATATCCGTCCAGCCCAACCCGCCCGACGTGAGCCCTCCGATGTGCCGCCCAAATTCCGCGACCACCGCCTTTTTTCCCAGCCGCGCCGAGGTGCATGCCGCGGAGACGCCGGCAGCGCTTCCGCCATAGACCACGACATCAGACTCGATGGTCTCCGCAGGAACGCGACCAATGACACAAAGCAGCAGGAAAGGAATAAGGGGCTTCATGCCATGCAAATGAACCAGCCCGCAGCAACGCTGCGAGCCAAAACTCCAGCGAGGTTTGCGACTGCAAATTACGGCGGCAGTCTTGGCGAAAATGCCAGCTCCGTGGCGCTTGTCATTCGGAGCCGGTTCTTCATAGGGATCGGCGCAGTTCCTTCGTGCCTATGGACTCTGATTATTCAGATGCTTTTGATCGCACCGACCCGTCTTCCTCTTACAGCACCGACTATTCTTTCTCCGACAGACGCTTGCGAAAACGACCCCGCAGGTAGCTCAGATTTGTGCAGATAGCGTGAGGCAATGAAACGGCCATCGGAAAGGATAGGACACCGGATCAAAACCTCGCGCATTCCTTTCAACAAAGATAGACTGAGCAGTGGAACTTCACATGGAAGTAGTTTCATAAGAACTCTGCGCCGGATTTTCGCAAGTTCGCTACAGAGGGAATGGGTGCCGGAAATCGCATCGAAACGACCTTATGAAACCATTTCTAGAGCTTCATGTGCTAGAAACATCTGGTGTGGGCTTTCGATACATGAGGCTTTTTTGAAAAATGAAAATGGGCACCCTGCACAGCCGCCAGTCGCTGGGGGACATGGTGATGCTCACGGCCGCAGTGCGGGATTTGCACTACAGCCGTCAGGGGAAATTTGCGACCGATGCGCGCACACGCGGCGCATACGCACCCAAATACCACCTGTACTATTTCCTCCCGAACTGCCTCGATCTTATCTCCGCGGAGGAAGTGATCCGCCGCATCGGTCTCTACTTCGACGGTGGAGCGGTACGCCAACTCACCGCAAAGGGATGACGAGACTTCGAGAAGACAATCGGCGCACCCGTACACGAATGACCAAGGCCGTCACGCAGCGCAATTCATACCCTTGGTTTGCCACGGAGGTTGCACGCCGCGAAAGACGCGTGATACACGATGTGCACTTTGCGATACCTCAAGGTCACATTGATCTGTGGAGCCCTCACCGCGCTGCTTGCGGCAGGGCTCCTTGAACTGCACGCTTTCGCCCGGCTGGATGCGTCGCTCGCGACTTTTCTCGCACGCCCGTCGCCACCCGAGGTCGAGCGCGGCCTCCAATATTTTCTCATCCTGCTTTTCGCCTTCGGCATAGCGTGGACGACCATTGACCTCAACCGCATTCCGCTCAAACTCGGCATAGCACTTGCGGCGCTCGCGGAAATGGTGACCGCAGTCTGGGTGGCGAATCTCCATGGCGCGTATTTTTCCCCTTTCGCCGGCATCACCACCATCCTTGTGTCGGCGACGGCGGCGTTCACGTTTTCGCAGACCGAGGCCGGGAGCAGGAAACGCACGTTGCAGCAGCTTCTCGGCGACCGCGTCTCGCCACGCACATTTGCGAAAATGGTGGATGGCAATGCGCCGCTGAAATTCGACGGCGAATTGCGCGAGGCCACGGTGCTCGTGTGCGAAATCCTCAACCATGAGGAACTCCTCGCGACGCTATGCACGGACAACTACGTGGCGATGACGAATTCCTTTTTGCAAGGCGCTACCGATTTCCTGGTCGAACGCGGCGCCTACCTCGATGAATGCGACGGCGAAAACCTGCGCGTCATCTTCGGCGCTCCCCCGCCCGATCCCGGCCACGCCGCCAGCGCTTGCGATGCGGCGCTGGATCTCTCCACGCGCCTCGAAGCGGTGAACCGCGAATGCCTCGGCACTTGGGGAAAGGCGTTCGACTACCGAATCGGCATCAACACCGGCCAGGTGATCGTCGCAGCCTACGGCTCTCGGCGGCTCGGTGCGTTGAGCGTCTCCGGCGAGCCGGTCGAATTTGCACGGCGGCTCTGCGCGGCAAATTCCATCTACGGCACACGCACGCTCATTGGTGCGCGGACGTTTGCGCTCGCCGAGGAAGTCATCGAGGTGCGGCCCATGGAACTCATCCAGCGGCAGCCCGAGGATACCAGCCGCGAGGAAGTGTACGAACTGGTTGCGCACAAGGATCAGCTCTCCGAGCCGCAACGGGCCCGGCGGGATCTTTACTGGAAGGGTGTCGTCTATTTTCGCGAAAATCTCCTCGACCGCGCATTCGTGACTTTCATGGAGGCGCGGGAAAAATACGGTGCCGACGGCGCGGTGGACTTCTATCTCCGTCGCATCGAGCAGATGCAGCAGGGCTTGCCCGCGCTCGGCTGGGGAAACTCGCGGCTGTGAAACGCGTCGAGTATCCCGCAGCCATCCGCGCACTCATCACTGAGTTGAAACGCATGCCGGGCATCGGTCCGCGCAGTGCTGAGCGCATTGCGCTTTGGATGGTGCAGGCGCGCGATTCCCGTCCGCGCGACATTGCCGCGGCGACGGTCGCCGTTTGCGAAGCGATCCACGCGTGCCCACAGTGCGGCTTTTTCACTGCGGAGCCTCTCTGCGAATTCTGCGCCGCACCGGATCGCGACGACACGTTGCTCTGCGTCGTCGAGCAGCCGACGGACATCCTGCCGCTCGAACGCACGGGCGTTTTCCGCGGACGCTACCACGCGCTTGGCGGGCGCATCTCGCCGCTGGAGCACGTGGGACCGGACGATCTTCGCATCGCATCGCTCATCGCACGCGTGCAAGACGGACATCCTTCCGAAGTCATCCTCGCGCTCGGCACGGATGTAGAGGGCGACGCGACGGCGAACTACCTCGCCGAACTCCTGCAGCCGTTTCCCGTCACCATCTCGCGCATCGCACAAGGCCTGCCTGCAGGCGGCGGTCTCGAACACGCCGACGAACTCACGCTGAACCGCGCACTCGCCGGACGCATCCGGCACGGCAAAACACCATAGTTCCGCTCAACCAAGGCCGCTGCGCCGACGCATGCTAGAAGTCCCATGAGTATAGCGATCCACTGGTTCCGCTGCGATCTGAGGCTCACCGACAACACCGCGCTCAACGCCTCACTCGCCATGCACGCGCAGGTCGTGCCCGTTTACATCGCAAGCGATTGGGAAAAATCACACCGTTGGTGCGGCGCGCCACGTTTGGAATTTCTCTGCGGCTCGTTGCAATCGCTGCACCGGAATCTCGAAGCGAAAGGCGGACGGCTCATCATCCGCAGCGGACACGCGGATCTCGCTCTCGAAAAACTCATTCGCGAGACCGGCGCGAGCACAATCTACTTCAACCACGACCCAGATCCATTCGGACGGGAAATTGAACGGCGCATCGAGACAATGGCGAAAAAGGCGGGCACCAAGACACACAGCTTCAAGGACACGGCCGCGCATGAGCGCGATGAGGTGCTCACCGGCGAAGGCCGCCCGTTCCGCGTCTTCACACATTACGCACGGGCGTGGAGCAGGCTGCCCGATCCCCCGTCGGAAAAACCGTCGCGCGCATCGCCGTGCCGAACGGCGTAACGAGCGAACCGCTCCCAACGCTGGCCCGCTGGGGCCTCACCAAGAGTGCGCAAATCATCCAGCCCGGCGAGGTTGCCGCACGCAAGCGACTCGCACACTTTTTCGACGGCCCGATTTTTCTCCACGGCACAAAGCGCGATTTCCCGGATGAAAGCTCGACCTCGCGGCTTTCTCAGGATCTCCGTCACGGCCTGCTCTCGATCCGCGAAGTTCTTCGCGAATGCCGACGCGCCGGTGCGGAAGCGAAGATTATCAACGACAAAAGGGGCGTCACCACTTTCATCAATGAACTCATCTGGCGTGAATTCTACTTCCAAGTTCTCTGGCACTGGCCGGAAGTACTGGAACACGAATTCCAAGAGGAAACCCGCAGCCTGCCGTGGCGTGCGCACTGGCGACCCGAGGACGGGCGCGCCTGGCAACGTGATGCCAATGCGCGCGCGGACTTTAACGCATGGTGTGAAGGCCGCACAGGATTTCCCATTGTGGACGCCGGTATGCGCGAACTTGCTGCGACCGGCCACATGCACAACCGCATGCGCATGATTGCCGCAATGTTTCTCACCAAAAATCTCCGCATTTTGTGGATGCACGGCGAGGGCCATTTCATGCGCTTTCTTGCGGATGGTGAAATCGCGAGCAACAACGGCGGCTGGCAGTGGAGCGCCAGCACCGGCACAGACGCCGCGCCCTACTTCCGTATCCAGAATCCATGGACACACACGAAACGCTTCGGTCCCGATGGCAACTATATCCGCCGATGGATCCCTGAACTGCGCGACGTGACTGCAGCAAAACTCTGCGAACCTCCACCTGATGGCATTGCCATCGCAAAAGGCTATCCGTTTCCCATCGTTAATCACTCAGTCGCACGCGACGAAGTCCTCGACATGTTCAAAACTGGACAGCACGCTCGATAAGCAAAGCGGCGAGACGCTGGGTGGCTTCGTCGAGGGCGGCGACGGCTTTCTTCAGCGGTTGCGCAGCTCCGGTGGTGATGGCGGCTTCCACTTCGGTGACGCAGGTCGCGATGGTGCTCCTTTCCTCCTCGGAGAGTTCGCCACCGATCTGATCGAGCGCGATGCGGACGGCGGGGAGCATCTCGCCGGCCTTCAGCTTCGCCTCGGTGAAAGTGCGGTCGTTTATGTCCTCGAAGGCGTGCTCCAGCGAATCTTCCAGCATTTTCTCCACGGCCTCATCGCTCACGTCCACGGCGCTCGACACCTCGACGGTGCGCTCGCGCCCGGTGATCGTGTCGCGTGCGAGCACGCGCAGGATGCCGTTGGCATCAATCTCAAACTGCACGCCGATGCGCGCATGGCCCTTGGGCGCAGGCTCGAATTCGAGGTCGAATTTCCCAAGTTCCCAGTTATCGCGTGACAGCTCGCGCTCGCCTTGGAGCACGCGGACGAGCATGGAGTGCTGGCCGCTGACGGCATTCGTGAACATCTCACCGCGCTTGATGGGAATGGTAGAGTTGCGCGGGATGATGACGCTCATGAGCCCACCGAACGTCTCGATGCCGAGCGAGAGCGGTGTGATGTCGAGCAGCACGACATTCCGCACCGCGCCGGAGAGGATGCCCGCCTGGATGACCGCGCCGACGGCCACGGCCTCGTCGGGGTTTTGCGAAGTGTTTGCTTCCTTGCCGAAAATTTCCGCGACGAGCCGGCGCACGAGCGGCATCCGAGTCTGGCCGCCGACAAGGATGATCTCGTCGAGTTCCGCGGGCCTGAGCTTTGCATCCGCGAGCGCGCGCAGGCAGTGGGCGCGTGTCTTTTCCAAGATGGGCATGGCAATGCTCTCCAACTCCGCACGCGTGAGTAAAAATGAAACGCTGCGACCTGCAACGAATGGAAGCTCGACGGCCGTCTCCTCGCTTTCCGAGAGCCGGTGCTTCGCCTCGACTGCCGTCTCGCGCAGACGCGCGAGCAGCCCCGCATCGTGCGCACCCGGGATGCGCTCCGCGAGGTGCGCGACGAGCGCGGCGTCAATGTCGTCGCCGCCGAGGCGCGTGTTTCCGTTCGTGGCGAACACGTGGAAGACACCGGCGCTCAGTTCGAGAATCGAGATGTCGAAC
>Ga0075030_100006953_pt1 | contig 10111 bp, 8 predicted proteins | sample LitLauG_LLR_2012_FD_71393 | JGI IMG/M metagenome (GOLD analysis project Ga0075030, IMG submission 71393) | Freshwater sediment microbial communities from Pennsylvania, USA - Little Laurel Run_MetaG_LLR_2012 | ecosystem: Environmental > Aquatic > Freshwater > Creek > Sediment | place: USA...
CTCATCAACCGCGACATGGATAAGCTCGCGGACGCTCTGGCGCGCGAACACGGCAAGGTCATCCTCGACGCCAAGGGCGACATCCAGCGGGGTCTCGAGGTGGTCGAGTTCGCCTGCGGCATCCCCCACCTGCTGAAGGGCGACTTCACCGACGGCGCAGGCCCCGGCATCGACATCTATTCGATGCGCCAGCCCTTGGGCGTCGTGGCCGGCATCACGCCGTTCAACTTCCCCGCCATGATCCCGCTCTGGAAACTCGCCCCCGCGATCGCATGCGGCAACGCGTTTATCTTGAAACCGTCCGAGCGCGCCCCGTCGGTGCCGCTGATGCTTGCCGAATTGATGATGGAAGCAGGGCTCCCGGCCGGCATTTTGAATGTCGTCAACGGCGACAAGGAAGCGGTCGACGCGATCCTCGACCATGGCGATATCGCAGCCGTCGGCTTCGTCGGCTCGACCGATATCGCAGCCTATGTATATGCCCGCGCGGCCGCGAACGGCAAGCGCGTCCAGTGCTTCGGTGGCGCCAAGAACCACATGATCGTGATGCCCGACGCCGACATGGAACTGGCAGCCAACGCTCTGATCGGCGCCGGTTATGGCTCGGCGGGCGAACGCTGCATGGCGATCTCGGTCGCGGTGCCGGTCGGCGATAAGGCGGCGGACGCACTGCTCGCCAAGCTCATCCCCAAGATCGAAAGCCTCCGCATTGGCCCGTCGACCTCGCTCGACGCCGACATGGGCCCGCTGGTCACGAAAGCCCACCTAGAGAAGGTGCGCGGCTATGTCGACCTCGGCATCAAGGAAGGCGCGACCCTCAAGGTCGATGGCCGTAAGTTCAAGATGCAGGGCTACGAGAACGGGTTCTATATGGGCGGCTGCCTGTTCGACCACGTCACGCCCGACATGCGCATCTATAAGGAAGAAATTTTCGGACCTGTGTTGTCGGTCGTGCGCGCCAAGGACTATGCCGAGGCCCTGCGCTTACCCTCCGAGCATATGTACGGCAACGGCGTCGCAATTTTCACCCGCGACGGCGATGCGGCGCGCGATTTTGCGTCACGGGTCGATACCGGCATGGTCGGCATCAACGTGCCGATCCCGGTGCCGCTGGCCTATCACACCTTCGGCGGCTGGAAGAAATCCGGCTTCGGCGATTTAAACCAGCACGGGCCGGACGGCATCCGCTTCTATACCCGCACCAAAACCGTGACCTCGCGCTGGCCCTCCGGCATCAAGGAAGGCGCCGAATACGTTATTCCGACGATGAAGTGAGTTGTACCCCCGCGTGATTGGGCCCCGCCTTGTCGGCTCGGCGGGGCCGCACGCGGCTTGGGTAGCAAGCCCGGGACGTGCCAAGCCCCCACGTGCGAAGTGAATGGCACTTCGCACACAAAAAAAGAAAAGACCGGAACGGCAATGAAGCCTCCGGCCTTTGAGAGATAAGGGATCGTTTTCTTGCCGGCGCGTGATTTGCCGGGGAAGCACCCGAAACGGGCAACGTGGCGAACGCCTTAACACAACGCCACTTTGTACCCATACGGTTGTGGCCCGCGGCAACGGCTGCCGGCGGAACCGGGGAGCAATGCCTATGATTAGGCGGCCTTGCGGGCGGGCTTGCGAGCAGGAGCCTTCACCTTTGCCTTCGCCTTGGCGGCGGGCTTGCGGGCAGCGGGCTTGCGAGCAGCGGTCTTGGCCGGGGCCTTCGCCTTGGAGGCGGCTTTGGCGGGGGCCTTCTTTGCAACAGTCTTAGCCATATTACGTCTCTCCGATTTCCGTCCGAATCATTTCGGACTGAAAATAGAATGTCGCTATTCGCATTTTTTGTTGACAGAAAAACGCATTAGCGCATCGGCCTCTTATGCAATTAACGCATGGTTGTTGCGTAAAAGACTCAAAAACACTCGTATTTTCAGTGCCGTGAGCAGATTTCGAAAGAGAGCGGATGAGCAGACCGCCTCAATGCGCGATCTATGAAGCCATCTTTGTGATGCGATCATCGTACGACGCAGCCGCCTGCGGCGCCGCGATGGCCTTGGGGCCGAGGTCGAACACCGCTCTGAAGAAGTCGACGCGATCCTCGAATGCCTCGGCCATGACCGACATCGGGTTGGCGGCTTCCGGCACGATGTCGGCAATCACCTCGCCCGCCTCGAAGGAAAGTTCGGCTTCGAAGCGGCGCGCGACCGACTGCATCTTGGCGTTGGAAGCAAGGCAGCTCATGATGAGGTGGCGCACACTGCGATTGCGAGCGGAGCGGATGATGCGGCCCAGCAGCTCGGTGGCGATACCCCTGTCCTGATGGCTGGCTTCGACCGAGAAGGCGGCCTCAGCGGTGTCGCCCCACGTGACGCCGATACGGCGCAACTCGGCGCAGGCGACCAGCGTCTCGCCGTCGAAATAGCCGAATACGATCGCCCCGTTGCTGAGCATGCGGCTCGCATAGTCGGCGACGAAAGCGTTGGAGACGGCATGAGCAAAGCGCATGCGCCGGCTCGCTGCGTCGAGGCGCAGCAGATGGTCGCGGAACTTGTCCGTCTCGTTCGGCCACAGCTTGCGCACGGTTCCGCCAAGGCTGGCGAGTGTATGATCGTGGCTCATCGCATCAACTCCTTTGGTGAGCCGGACTTGGCGCGTAACGAACGGCCGTGCACGGCTTCTCACTGTCGGGTTATACGATGCGCCGATGAGAATATTGCGGCGCACCATCGACCAATTGAGTAGTTCAGGCATGCACTAAACGCAGGTCAGGTCTGGAAATCATTGAAAAAATTGAATGTTTTTGTGTGCGCCAAGGGCGAAGGACATTGCGACGCTGGCGGATGCTGCAGTGCAGTAAGATTCGCGGGCGCTCGGATATGAGACCGGATAGAAAATTCAGGCATCGAATGCCCCAACGATGGGCGTATCGACAAAAGGAGGCTTATCTTGAGCGCCGACGTGTGCGATTGGCTGCAAGACCGGGCAACTCAAGCCGAAGAACAAGGGAAGAGGGCCGATGGCAGGGAAAATCCTGCGCCGTTACGATGAGGTGCTGGCGTCGGGCGGCTTGACGCCGGACGCAGCCCAGCTCGCATGCGTCGGCCTCCTGGACCGGCTCGCCGCCGAGCTGACGCGTGAGGCCGCCCTCCGCCGCTCGCTCATCGGCCGCTGGCGGGCTTCCCTGCTGCCCCCGCGCGGGATCTATATTCACGGCGCCGTCGGGCGCGGCAAGACCATGCTGATGGACCTGTTCTATGAGACAGTCGCCATCACCAGCAAACGCCGTCTGCACTTTCATGCGTTCATGGCAGAAGCTCACGAACGGATCGGCGAGGCCCGCAAGACCCATGACGGCGACCCGGTGCCGGAAGCGGCCAAGGGCATCGCGCGCAACACGCATTTGCTGTGCTTCGACGAGCTGTTCGTCAACGATATCGCCGACGCGATGGTATTGGGCCGCCTGTTCCGCGGCCTGTTCGAAAGCGGCGTGATCGTGGTCGCAACCTCGAACGCCGCCCCTCATGATCTTTATGCAAACGGGCTCAATCGCCAGCTGTTCCTGCCCTTCATCGACGAGATCGAGGAGCGGCTGACGGTCATCGAGTTGAAAGCCGCGCGCGATTTCCGGCTGGAAAAGCTATCGGGCCAGAAGCTCTATTATAGTCCGGCGGACAATGCGGCTCGAACCGCCCTCGATGCCCATTGGCAGCGCCTGACGGGTGTAAGGTCGGGACACAAGTCTTTCCTCGAGGTCAAAGGCCGCAAGGTGGATGTGCCCCAAACCGCGATGGGCGCGGCCAGATTTGCATTCGCCGACCTGTGCGAGTCCCCGTTAGGTCCCCTCGACTTTCTGGCGATCGCCCGCAGCTTCCACACCGTCTTCATCGATGGCATTCCGGTGCTAAGCCCCGCCCGCCGCGATGTCGCGCGCCGGTTCATTACGCTGATCGACGCGCTTTACGATAATAGAGTGTGCCTGATCGCCTCAGCCGAGGCGGAGCCCGCCGCACTCTATACCGAGGGCGACGGCGCCGGACAGTTCGCGCGCACGGCCTCGCGCCTAATGGAGATGCGCTCCGAAGCCTTCCTCGCCGGCCGCGAAAAACGCGCGGCAAGCGGGTGAGCGCCTTTTTATGCCCCTGCGGCCAGATACCAAACCGCATAAGTACCGACTTAGGCGGCTTGGTATCCGCGTGTGGGGTTGCCTCGCCGCAAGCGATCTTTCAGATCGACGCGGCCACGCGCCAGCAAAGGCGTCATACCAGCCCGCATTCTAGCGGGCCGGTATGAGGCGCGAGCGCGGGATAGTCGGTGTAACCCTTCGGGCCCGGCGCGTAGAAAGTGGTGGGGTCGGGCGCGTTGAGCGGTGCCCCATTTCGGATGCGCTCCGGCAGGTCGGGGTTGGCGATATAGAGCTTGCCGAACGCAACCGCGTCCACGGCGCCGTTCGCGACAGCTTTCGCCGCACTCTCCGGCGCGAAACCCTCGTTGGCGATGTAAGGTCCGCCGAACGCAGCCTTGAGCTGCGCGCTGATGGAATCAGGCGCCACATGCTCGCGCGTGCAGATGAACGCGAGTTTGCGCTTGCCCAGCTCGGTGGCGAGGTGGCTGAAGGTGGCGAGCTTGTCGCTGTCGCCCATCGAATGCGCGTCGCCGCGTGGGGCAAGGTGCATGCCGACTCGCCCCGCACCCCAAACGTCGATGACCGCATCGGTCACTTCGAGATGCAATCGCGCCCGGTTCTCGATCGAGCCGCCGTAGCGGTCCGTGCGTTTGTTCGAACCGTCCTGCAGGAACTGATCGAGCAGATAGCCGTTGGCGCCGTGGATCTCCACCCCGTCGAACCCAGCTCGCTTGGCGTTCTCCGCCCCCTTGCGGAAAGCCGCGACGATCCCGGGAATTTCGGCCTCCTCAAGCGCGCGCGGCACCACGTAAGGCTCCTTTGGCCGCGTCAGGCTGACATGGCCGTCGGGAGCAATCGCGCTCGCGCTGACCGGCGTCGCCCCAAAGAGATACATCGGATGCGAGACGCGCCCGACGTGCCACAGCTGCAGCAGCATGCGCCCGCCAGCCTTGTGGACCGCATCGGTGACCGCCCGCCAGCCCGCAACCTGCGCGTCCGACCAGATGCCCGGCGTATCAGGATAGCCCACACCCATCGGATCGACCGACGTCGCTTCGGAGAGAATGAGCCCCGCAGAAGCACGCTGCGTATAGTATTCGGCCATCAGGGTGTTAGGCACCCGCCCCTCGCTCGCCCGGCACCGCGTCAACGGCGCCAGCACGATACGGTTCGGCAGCGTGAGCGCGCCAAGCTTCAAGGGCGTGAACAGGTCGGTCATTTGGTCCTCATCGGTTGGCGCGGTCAGACGGATATAGATCGTATAATCGGAACATAAGGACCAACGACGGGGATTGCAAGCGCCGGTACGGGCGCTGGTGGTAACTCGCCCGCTCCCCCTTTCGTTGCACTTGAGCCCGCTTCGCCTTTGCGATACGCACCGCAATCGAATTATGCTGCCCTGCGGCAAAACTATCACCCCAACGGAGATCACCCACCATGGCACGCACCAAGATCGCCCTCATCGGCGCCGGCATGATCGGCGGCACGCTCGCCCACCTCGTCGGCTTGAAGGAACTGGGCGACGTGGTGCTGTTCGACATTGCCGAAGGCACGCCCCAAGGCAAATCGCTCGATATCAGCCAGTCGGGCGCGGTCGAAGGCTTCGATTGCCACCTGAAAGGCACCAACTCCTACGCCGACATCGAAGGCGCCGACGTCTGCATCGTAACGGCCGGTGTGCCGCGCAAGCCCGGCATGAGCCGCGATGACCTCATCGGCATCAACATCAAGGTCATGGAGCAGGTCGGCGCGGGCCTCAAGAAGTACGCACCGAACGCCTTCGTGATCGTCATCACCAACCCGCTCGACGCGATGGTCTGGGCGCTGCAAAAGGCTTCGGGGTTGCCCGCGAATAAGGTCGTCGGAATGGCCGGCGTGCTAGACACCGCCCGCTTCCGCGCCTTCCTGGCCGAAGAGCTGAAAGTATCGGTCGAGGACGTCCAGGCGTTCGTGCTTGGCGGCCACGGCGACGACATGGTGCCGCTGACCCGCTATTCGGCAGCCGGTGGCGTGCCGCTGCCCGATCTGGTCAAGATGGGCTGGATCAAGCAGGAAAAGCTCGACCACATCGTCGACCGCACGCGCAAAGGCGGTGGCGAGATCGTCGCGTTGCTGAAAACCGGTTCGGCGTTCTACGCCCCGGCCTCGTCGGCGATCGCGATGGCGGAGAGCTATATCAAGGACAAGAAGCGCATTCTGCCGTGCGCCGCCTACCTCAACGGCGAATACGGCATCAAGGGCCTCTACGTCGGCGTCCCCGTGGTGATCGGCGCGAACGGCGTCGAGCGCATCGTGGAAATCGACCTGAACAGCGCCGAACGCGCCATGTTCATGAAGTCCATCGAAAGCGTCCAGACGCTGGTGGCGGCCTGCAAGGCAGTAGCGCCGAATTTGGGGGCTTGAGGGCCCGCCGCCACCTCAGAGCGCGTATCCACCCCCACTCCATGGCCGGGCTCGACCCGGCCATCCAGGGCAGCTTGGTGAAACGCCTCAACTTGCAGTCCCTGGATGGCCGCCTCGGAGGGCGGCCATGGAGTGGGTTGGCGCTGTTAGGCGAAACATAGAATTTGTCGTTGAAAAACAAAAAGACCGATCGCGATTTCGGGGGACTCCCGAACGCGAATCGGTCTTTTTTTGCTCGCGCGACCGTCGAGCACTGGGTGTGACATCCCGAAACGGCGTGTTCAGCGGCGCGCTGGCGCTACTCCCGCGAAGGCCGGATTGGGCTGCTACCCAATTCGGCCCTTTCTTATAGGCGGGAACTGTCTCAAAGGCGGCCGGGCCATAATAAAACAACTAAGTCATTGATGATTCATCGATAACCGCTCCGCGTTGTTTGACATTGTTCGACAATGAAATGATTCGGATAAATTTCACCACCTGTGAAGTGAACTTTTCTCACAGCTATTAAAAAATTTTCCAAGGTTGCCGACAGGCTCTCGGGGATGTGCCCGGGCACATCCCCGAGGCACACCGTCACCCCTCCCCAAAAGCCGTACTGGCCAATGGCGGCGGCCTGGGCTATCGGAGTTCGCAATAACCTCGCCCCCTAAGGACCCGCCCCATGAACATTCACGAATATCAGGCCAAGGAACTCTATCGCCAGTATGGCGTGCCGACAGGGATGGGCTTCCCGGCGATGAGCGTCGATGAAGCGGTGGCGGCAGTCGCAAAGCTCCCCGGTCCGGTTTATGTGGTCAAGGCGCAGATCCACGCCGGTGGGCGCGGCAAAGGTACGTTCAAGGAAGCAGCAGCCGGCGCCAAGGGCGGCGTTCGCATCGCGAAATCGGCCGCCGAAGTCAAGGAAGCCGCAGAGCAGATGTTAGGCCACACGCTGGTCACCATCCAGACCGGCCCCGCGGGCCGCAAGGTCAACCGCCTCTACGTGGAAGACGGCTCGGCCATCGAGCGCGAGCTGTACCTCTCCGCCCTCGTTGATCGCGCGACCAGCCGCGTCGCCTTCATTGTCAGTCAGGAAGGCGGCATGGACATCGAGAAGGTCGCCCACGACACGCCCGAAAAGATCATGACGCTGTCGATCGACCCCGCCGCTGGCTACCAAGCCTACCACGGCCGCAAGATCGCCTTTGCGCTCGGCCTCGCAGGCAAGCAGGTGGGCGAGTGCGTGGCCCTCGTCGGCAACCTCTATCGCATGGTCGTCGAAAAGGACATGAGCCTGCTCGAGATCAACCCGCTGGTCGTCACCAAAGCCGGTAACCTCACCTGCCTCGACGGCAAAATGGACTTCGACAGCAACGCCCTCTATCGCCACCCCGAGATCGTGGCCTATCGCGACCTCGAAGAGGAAGACCCGATGGAACTGGAGGCCAGCAAGCACGATCTGGCCTTCATCAAGCTCGATGGCACCATCGGCTGCTTGGTCAACGGCGCAGGCCTCGCCATGGCAACCATGGATATCATCAAGCTCTACGGCATGGAACCGGCGAACTTCCTGGATGTCGGCGGCGGCGCCAGCAAGGAAAAGGTCCAGGCCGCGTTCAAGCTGATCCTTGCCGATAGCGCCGTGAAAGGCATCCTGGTCAACATCTTCGGCGGCATCATGCGCTGCGATATCATCGCCGACGGTGTCATCGCGGCCGCCCGCGAGATGGCGATCACCGTGCCGCTGGTGGTGCGTCTCGAAGGCACCAACGTCGAACTCGGCAAAAAGCTGATGGCCGATTCAGGCCTCAAGATCATCCCCGCCGATAATTTGGCCGACGCCGCCAAAAAGATCACGGACGAGGTCCGCAAGGCCGAAACCGCGGCCGCCACCAGCCCGGTCAAGTTGTTTTGAGGAGCGCATCATGGGCAACATTACGCAATTGAAGGCCGAGGTAGAAAAACTAAGCCCCGCCGAACTGGCGGAATTCCGGGCTTGGATTATCGAGCGCGACGCCCACGTTTGGGACCAGCAAATCGCGGCCGATCTCAGGGCCGGGCGGCTCGATGCCTTGATTGCGGATGCGAAAAAAGATCGTGCCGCAGGCCGGGTCCGTGATTTGTGAAACATCGGGCGTCAACTAAGTTCTGGGCGATATATGAAAAACTTCCTCGTCATATTCGCGAACTCGCCGACAAGAATTTTGAACTCATGAAAGCTGATCCGAGGCACCCTTCGCTTCATCTGAAACGTATTGGGGAGCTTTGGTCTGTCCGGATTGGTGAACAGTATCGGGCGCTCGGATTGGACGACGAAACGGGCGGCATATTTTGGATCTGGATCTGACCTCATGCGGACTACGATCGTCATATCAAATGAGAAACTGATGTTCTCTAGTCTCTGACCGCAGGTCGAGCAGAAACAACGAACCAAACGAAAGCGGACCACATGGCCATCCTCATCGACAAGCATACCAAAGTCATCTGCCAAGGCATCACGGGTGCGCAGGGCACGTTCCACACCAAGGGCGCGAAGGCTTACGGCACCCAATGCGTGGGCGGCGTGACGCCGGGCAAGGGCGGCACGAAGCACCCTGACGCCGAATTGGCCGATATCCCGCTGTTCGATACGGTCGCGGAAGCCAAGGCAAATACCGGCGCCAATGCGAGCGCGATTTACGTGCCGCCTCCGTTTGCAGCCGACGCTATACTGGAAGCGATAGACGCCGAAATTCCGCTCATCATCTGCATTACCGAAGGCATTCCGGTAATGGATATGATCCGCGTAAAACGCGCATTGATCGGCTCGAAATCGCGCCTGATCGGGCCCAATTGCCCGGGCGTATTGACGCCCAACCAGTGCAAGATCGGCATCATGCCGGGCAACATTTTCAAGAAGGGCAGCGTCGGCGTGGTGTCGCGCTCCGGCACGCTGACCTATGAAGCGGTGAAGCAGACGACCGATGCGGGCCTTGGCCAGTCGACCGCGGTCGGCATCGGCGGCGATCCGGTGAAGGGCACCGAGTTCATCGACGTGCTCGATCTCTTCCTCGATGACCCCGAGACGCACTCGATCATCATGATCGGCGAAATCGGCGGCTCGGCCGAAGAGGACGCGTGCGAGTGGCTGATCGGCGAGGCCAGGAAGGGCCGCAAGAAGCCGATGGCGGGATTTATCGCGGGCTCGACGGCGCCTCCAGGGCGCCGCATGGGCCACGCCGGCGCGATCATCTCGGGCGGCAAGGGCGCAGCATCCGATAAGTTCGCGGCCATGCGCTCAGCCGGCATCGCCATCGCCGACAGCCCGGCGAGCCTAGGCACCACACTGGCCGCAGCTTTGAAGGGGTGAGCCTGGCGCACCTCGCATAGGTCATGCCCTTGGACGAAAGCGGAAAGGTGCAACCGGCACGACGACGGGTCCAGGGGCGAGCCCCTGGTCCAAGCGAAGCGTCTGCACTCCCGTTCACGCACACGTGATCCAAAAACTTATCCCCGCCCCCTCGCATCACCCGCATGATCATCGCGACCCGCTCACCCGGGGCCGGCGCGAGCTGGGCGTAGGACCGTAACGAGTGTGCGGTTTGAACGGGAGCGGGGGCTATCGGTCCCTTAGATCAGTCGCCA
>Ga0075030_100006958_pt1 | contig 10108 bp, 8 predicted proteins | sample LitLauG_LLR_2012_FD_71393 | JGI IMG/M metagenome (GOLD analysis project Ga0075030, IMG submission 71393) | Freshwater sediment microbial communities from Pennsylvania, USA - Little Laurel Run_MetaG_LLR_2012 | ecosystem: Environmental > Aquatic > Freshwater > Creek > Sediment | place: USA...
GGCGTGTCGTGGGCGACCTTCTCGATGTCCATGCCGCCTTCCTGGCTGACGATGAACGCCACCCGCGCCGTCGTGCGGTCGACGAGTGCCGAGAGATACAACTCGCGCTCGATCTGCGAACCGTCCTCGACGTAGAGCCGGTTGACCTTGCGCCCCGCCGGGCCGGTCTGCACCGTGACCAGCGTGTGGCCGAGCATTTCGCTGGCAAACTGCTTCACTTCTGCCGCCGACTTGGCGATGCGCACGCCGCCTTTGCCGCCGGCCGCGGGCTCCTTGAAGGTACCCTTGCCGCGCCCCCCCGCGTGGATCTGCGCCTTCACCACATACACCGGCCCCGGCAGCTTCCCCGCCGCCGCCACCGCCTCGTCGACGCTCATTGCGGGAAAACCCATGCCCGTCGGCACGCCGTACTGGCGATAGAGTTCCTTGGCCTGATATTCGTGGATGTTCATGGGGCGGGGTCCTGATAGGGGCGAGATTATTGCGGATGTCGATAGCGCAGGCCGCGCAGGGTGGCTAGCGCGTCATTTGGCTCATAGCGCTTACACCCAAAGCACATCGAGCGCGAAGGTGTGGACTTCGAACGGCGGGGCGGTCACAGGGTCGGCGTCCTTGAAGGTGGCGGCAATCAGCCATTTACCGCCGGTGAGCGCGAAGACCTCCAGCGTGCGGGCGATGGGATCTACGTACCAGCAATGCTTGACGCCGAACTCGGCATAGACTGTGAGCTTGTCGGTACGATCCAGCGCCTGCGTGGAGGGCGACAGCACCTCGGCCAACCAATCAGGTGGGGATTCGATGAAGGCGGTCTCGGGAAACGGCGTCAGGCGCTCACGCTTCCACCCGGCGATGTCGGGCACGACGACGTGGGGGCCCAGGTGCAATTCGGGCTCGACCATGAAAATCCAGCCGCCGGGGCCACCCCGGCCCAAGCGAAACGGGTCTCTAAGCTCGCTTTGCAGTTCACCCGCCGCCACCCCATGCCGGGGCGCGGGGCGCGGCTGTGCGTTCAGGACGCCATAGAGGATTTGCCCCGTCACGTTTGGTGGCAGTGCCTCGATATCGGCATAGGTCGCAGCGCGCTGTTGGGGCTTGAGCATCGGGTACCTTTTGGGTCGCGGCTCTTCGAGGATGGGGCCATTACCTCGTGTTGGCAACGGCCGTCCGTTCCGCTCAAGCCCCCAAATTCGGGGCCACTTGCTTGCAGGCCGCCACAAGCGTCTGCACGCTTTCGATGGACTTCATGAACATGGCGCGTTCGGAGCTGTTGAGATCAATCTCGACGATGCGCTCGACGCCGCCCGCGCCGATCACGACCGGCACGCCGACATAGAGCCCCTTGATACCGTATTCGCCGTTCAGGTACGCCGCGCACGGCAGGATGCGCTTCTTGTCCTTGAGATAGCTCTCCGCCATGGCGACGGCAGACGACGCCGGGGCATAGAACGCTGAACCGGTCTTGAGCAACGCAACGATCTCGCCGCCGCCCTTGCGCGTACGGTCGACGATGGCATCGAGCTTCTCCTGCTTGATCCAGCCCATCTTCACGAGGTCTGGCAGAGGCACGCCACCGGCCGCCGAATAGCGCGTCAGCGGCACCATGTCGTCGCCGTGGCCGCCAAGCACGAACGCGCTCACGTCTTCTACCGACACCTTCAGCTCCTCGGCCAGGAAGTGGCGGAAGCGCGCGGTATCGAGCACGCCTGCCATGCCGACGACCTTGTTCGCGGGCAAGCCCGAAGCCCTCTGCAGCGCCCACACCATCGCGTCGAGCGGGTTGGTGATGACAATAACGAAGGCGTTCGGGGCGTATTTCTTGAGCCCCGCGCCGACCTGCTCCATCACCTTGATGTTGATGCCGATGAGGTCGTCGCGGCTCATGCCGGGCTTGCGCGGCACGCCGGCCGTCACGATGCACACGTCCGCGCCCTCGATGTCGGCATACGTGTTGGTGCCTTTCAACGCGCAATCGAAGCCCTCGACCGCGCCCGACTGGCCGATATCGAGTGACTTGCCCTGCGGCGTGCCCTCGGCGATGTCGAACAGCACCACGTCACCGAGCTCCTTCAAGCCGATCAGGTGAGCGAGCGTGCCGCCGATCATGCCGGCGCCGATGAGGGCGATTTTGGTGCGTGCCATGTGTGAGGTCTCCGTTGGGGGGGGGCGAGCAATGCCGCAGGGCAACATAATCAGGTTGCGTGGCGTATCGCAAAGGCGAACGCGGCTCAAGTGCAACCAAAGGGGGTACGAGTAGGAGCGCTATGAGCCGGGTGTGCTTTTCAACGCCCGGCCAAGGCTAGCGGCCACGCGGGATATCTCGCCGTCCGTGAGGTAGGGATGCATCGGCAGGCTCAGCACCTCGCCTGCAAGTTGCTCGCATATCGCCAGTCCGGCCGTCGAAACCGGAAACGAGCGATAGGCCACCTGATGGTGCAGCGGCCGCGGATAATAGACAGCGGTGGGTACGCCGCCCTTCTTAAGCGCGTCCATGATGGCCCCGCGCCGGTCCGCTGGAACCCTGATCGTATATTGCGCCCACGCGCTTAGTGCATCCCCATGTGCTTCCGGTGTCCTGACCAACGGCGCAAGTTCCCGGGTGTAGTGACCCGCGATTTCACGCCGCCGCTCGATCTCGCCGGGAAAAATCTTGAGCTTCTCGAGCAAGATCGCCGCCTGCAGCGTGTCGAGCCGCCCGTTCACCCCGACCCGCTCGATGTCGTACTTGTCGCCGCCCTCCGCCTTGCCGTGCAGGCGGATGCTGCGGGCAGCTGCAGCAAGTTCGTCGTCATCGGTGAAGATCGCGCCGCCGTCGCCGTAGCAGCCGAGCGGCTTTGCCGGGAAAAAGCTGGTCGCGGTCATTCGCCCGAAGGTGCCAACCCGCCGTCCCGCAAGCTCAGCGCCAAACGATTGCGCCGCGTCCGCGAGCACCCAAAGCCCCTCCTCCCGTGCAACCGCCTCGATCGCGGCATAGTCCGCGGGCAGTCCATAGAGATCGACCGCAATGATGCCGGCAGGCCTGAGGCCGTGGGCCCGTGCCGTGGCACACCCTGCCGCGATCCCCTCCGCAGCGAGGTTGAACGTCGCCGCATCGACATCGACGAACACCGGTGTCGCCCCGAGCAGGGCTGCCGCTTCCGGAGTGGCGGTAAACGTCAGCGCAGGACACAGGACCGCATCTCCGGCCTTGAGCCCGAGTGCCAGCATCGACATCAACAGCGCATCGGTGCCGCTCGCGCAGCCGATGGCGTGGCGGGCGCCGGTGAACGTGGCGAGCTGACGCTCAAGTTCCTCGACCTCAGGCCCCATGATGTACTGGCCATGATCGAGCACGCGGGCGATGGCGCGGTCGATCGCTGGCCGGATGCGCGCCTGCTGGGCGGCAAGGTCGATGAACGGCATCATAGGCTGGCTCATGGCTGGCAATCCCTCAATTCGCCGGCCGGCTCGATGCCGCCGCCCGGTGTTGCCCGGTACGCGGTGCCGTCGACCGGGCAAATGAGGTCGCCCTTTAGCCGCCCGCCTGCACGGCTTGCCCAGCCGATACGCCGCGCCGGCACGCCGGCCATCAGCGCATAGGGCGCCACATCCGATGTCACGACAGCACCCGCTGCAATGAAGCAGTATTCGCCGAGCGTATGCCCGCAAACGATCGTGACATTGGCACCGATGGTAGCGCCCCGCTTGACCAGTGTCGGCTTGAACTCGCTCTTGCGCTCGATGAACGCGCGCGGATTGATCACGTTCGTGAACACCGCGCTCGGTCCGACGAACACCTCGTCCTCCAGCGTCACCCCCGGATATACACTGACGTTGTTCTGTATCTTGCAGCGGTTACCGATCCGCACGTCCGGTCCGGCCATCACGTTCTGCCCGAGGATGCAGGCTTCGCCGATCTCGCAGCCCGCCAGCACGTGGGTGAAATGCCAGATCCGTGTCCCTGCGCCGATCGTCACCGGCTGATCGACGTATGCGCTCTCGTGCACGAATACGCCCGGTAGCCCTGGCCGCTCGCTGTCAGACGGGCCTGCCATCGGCATACCTCGAGCTATCTCCCCGCACCTTGGCGACGAGCGGATGTTGCACGCCCTCGTCGAGCAGGATGTCCTGGTTGCGGATTGCCGCCACCATCTCGATGTTGGGCCGCACTTCCGAGATCGGGAATCCGCGCCCGGCGAGAATCTCGCGATAGCACGCCTCATGCATGTCCCGGAATCCTTCCGAGAATTCCAACTCGGCGCCGTCGACCGTGATCGAGCGAAACGTGCGGAACTTTGCCTCGAACCCCACCGGCATGTCGCGCTCGTTGATCGACAGATACCACCGCACTCGCGCCTTTTCGAACTCAAGGTAGCCGGCTGCGCAGTCGATCGCCCGGTGGTGGACGATGTTGGTCGTCATCTCTCCGAACACATACCGTAGCATGTCGAAGAAGTGAACGCCGATGTTGGTCGCGATCCCGCCCGACTTCGCCTCGTCGCCCTTCCACGACTGGTAGTACCACTGCCCTCGCGGCGTGACATAGGTGAGGTCGACGTCGTGCACCTTGTCCTTCGGCCCCGCTGCGATTCGCTCTTTGAGCGCGATGATCGCCGGCAGCAGCCGCAAATGCAGGATCGTAAAGATCCGCCGCCCGGTATCTCTCTCGATCTCCGCAAGCCCGTCGACGTTGTGCGGGTTCAGCACCAGCGGCTTCTCGCAGATCGCGTCGGCTCCCGAGCGCAACGCGAACCTCACATGCGCATCGTGCAGGTAGTTCGGCGAGCAGATGCTGACATAGTCAAGCGGCTTGCCCTGCCGCCGCCTCAGGTCGACAAACCGGTCAAAGCGCTCGAACTCGGTGAAGAATCGCGCATTCGGGAATGAGCTGTCGATGACGCCGACAGAGTCCGATCTGTCGAGCGCAGCAACCAACTCGCCGCCGTTCTCCTTGATGGCCCTGAGGTGCCGCGGCGCGACATAGCCCGCGACTCCGATCAACGCAAACGTTTTGCGCACGCTCATTTCTCCCTGCCCCTTAAGCCTTGGCCACGTTGGCGCCCGTTATCCCCGCCCGCGCCATCACATTGCTCGTGTCAATCGCGGTTGCCTGCGGCAAGCCGACGTAGCCGAGGCCGGCGATACCGATGGTGTAGGAACGCGAACTGATCTGGCCTAGCAGGCGTGCGAGGTGGTCGGCACCCGAGTGAGTCGATTGAAGCTTATTCACACGCATACTCACTGCCATAAATAAAGGTTCGGGCCACCCGCAGCAAAATCGTAGGTCTTTGTCTGCGCTTCAAAAACGGAGGCGGACGGCACCGGTTTCTATCCGTCAATGACGCCGCCTCCAAGTGCTATCTCGCCGCGTCTCTAATTCGGCCAGGCCTGTGTTTTCCCAGTGCCGGACTCGATGGCATGCCCCTGCGCCTGAAGCCGTCCCCCACCCTCGACGCTGAGCAGGAGCTGGCCGCCCCGCGACCGCACGAGGCCGGTCGTGCCGTGGAAGGAGATCCCGCCCTCGTCCAAGGTCGTCGCGCCCCGCCCATAGAGGACTGTCTCGGTTCCCGCCTCGGTCTCGATGTCGATCCGCCGGCCTTGCGCGGTCACAGAAACCTTGGGGCCCGCCTCGTTCTTCAGCCGGGGCCAGAGCAGCACCCGGATGTGCCCGTTGGGTCCCGGCATCGGCGCCACGATCGCCGTCTGCGTGGTCTCGACTGCCCCCTTGATGCTGGAAGCGCTCTTCAATGTCTTGGTCTCGAAACCGAGCCCGGCCGGCACCCCGTCAAGGAACACGACGTCCGTGTCGACATCGTCGAAGCCGCTCACCCGCACGCCCCATTCGGTCGCTTCAACCCGCCCGGCCGTGAGCCACAGCCGCCACGTCCCATTCCTTTTGTCGGCAATGCTGTCGTCGATCAGCGCATAGTTCGGCCCCAGCGGGTCGGCATCCTTGATGAGGGTAAGCGACCGTGTCCACGCGCCGCTGGTCCCGGCGAAGCTGTCGATGACATCGCCGGTTTCAAACCGCGTCGTCTTCATTTCACCGGCCAGGAACTTTCCCTCCACCATCGAGCTATGCGCCGCCGGGTGATGCTCGCCATAGCCCCACGCATTGGCAACCAGCCGCCCCTTGCCCCAAAACGTGATGCTGCCCGAATCCTCGCCGTAGTGGGCGTGATTCGTGCCCGAAATCACCAGCATCTGCGTTTCCCGGCCGGTGCCGAAATGCGCTCGCAGTACCGCGCCGGTTTCAGGAAACAGCTCGGATCCGTAGTGCGGAGCGCTAGCCGGCAGGCTCGGATCTTTGAACAGCACCTGCTCGGGTGCCATATACGGCGCAAAGCCTCCCACGGCGACCGCCTGCGGGCTTCCCGACGCGCGGTGCATCCACTGCATGCGCGCCGAAAACTCCGGATCGATGTCGCGCATGACGAAGGCCATGGTGCCGAACCAGCCCGATGGTTCGTGGATGAAGGTGTCCCCGATCGGCGCCAGGAACCGCCGCCCGTCGAAATGGATGTCCGGCGGCGTCGTCGTCTTGGCGAGCCACTCGCTCACCAGCCTTACCCGCGGATGCCGGATCAGATCGGGCCGTCCAGCCCCCCGCGCGCACAGAAGAACCGCCAGGATCGCATCCTGTGACCCAAGTGCATAGTGCGGTGGTTCGAGCCACCCACCGTTCTCATCCGACCAATTCATGAGCTCATGGTCGAACAGCTCCGCGACCGAGCTCCCGAGCCAGGACGGCGCCTGCGGGTGATCGCCGATCAGACACGCCAGCATCCCGCGGAAACCCGCCACCATGCTGTTCATGTTGGGGTTGGCCGAATACCCGCGCCGCTGCGACCAGTAGTCGGGCCGCGCGAGCTCGTACGTCAACGCCGCCGCTAAGCGCCGGATCGCCGCCTTGTCGAACTCCGTCGTCCAAGGCGATGACAACGCAATATCCGACAGATGCACCCCATAGAGCACCTCGCGTAGAAGGTTCGGTGCGAACCCGAACGAAAACAAATCGCCCTGATCGAGCACCTTGCTGAGTGCCGCCCTCAAGGCGGGAACTGCGGCCGAAGAAATGGCTTGCGCTGTTGCCGGGTCGTCCGTGCGCAACAGGTATTGGATATGCTGACCGAGATTTTGCTCGTTCAGCGGCAGGCGCTTGATGCGCGCGGCATCGTCGGCTCCCAACAGTTGCGCTTTGATGCGGGCCGCGTCTTCGGGCGTCAGCATCATATTGGCCCGCACTCCCGGTGCATGTGGCCACTCGAGTGTCCAGTCCTTGATCTGATCGAGGACGATATCGCTGTATTTGATGCGTAGCCGCTGCGGCGGCGGCGCGACGCGGGTGCCGATCAACGGCCGCTCGATGACACCGGCCTTGGGGACCAGCGCAGCAAGCCAGGCGCGTCCCGCCCCATGCCCGGGGAAATGCAGCCCGATCCGGCCCGAATCCACCGACACCCGGACCGGTTCGATATGATGCCCCGCCGTTCCGTCGGCTTCGGTGATCCAGCTATCGGCCTGCAGGGCTGACACGACGAGCGCGTCGGCCACCCTCGTTTCGCTCTCTCCGAATACCGCGACCCAGGTGCCGCGCCGCTCTGCAATCCACCAGTGCAGCCACGGCTCGAGTTCGAAGGCCTTGGCCTCGGTCGTGAGCGCCGCCAGCGCAACCCTCCCCTGGTTCGTACCCTGCCCCGCTCGGTAATAGAAACCGGTCCATGCCGCACCAAGATCGATCGCAAGATCGAATTCGGGATGATCCCACGCACTCCACGTCTCGTGCACGACAACAGCCGCTTCTCCGCCCTGCAGTTCAAACTGCGTCTGCCATGTCACGCCCGAGGCAAACGTTGCCGTCACGGTCGCCGCCGCCACCACCGGCCCGCGCCGGCCGATTGCGATCTTCGTGCTGGTGATGGGGTCCTGGCCCGCGATCGTCTGCACCACAGGCAGCCACGTCCCGTCGGAGAGCTTGAGCGCCGAGATCGGCCCCTCGCCCGGGCGCGGCGCCTTGTTCAGCCGCACGCCGCCATGGGCGTTCGCGAGCGTCACCGCCGCTGCGGTCTCCTCCACCACGAGATCGCTCCCGGCCACTGACCCGGACGGCGGCTCGAACTCGAACCAGTGCGTGGCCCCCGCCGGCAGATCGGTCAGCAGCTCCACGAACGCCGCGCTTCCCTCGTGTAGGATCTCATAGGGGACAGCTCTGCCCAGTTCGTTGATCAGCGCGGCCCCGCGCACCGGCAACTCCCCGCCACCTTTGAGCGGAAATCGCACGCGCTCGTTCGTCCACGCCCGCCCTAGCGGCTCCGTGAGTTGGAAGCGAGGCGTACTGTTGGCACATGCCGCATGGGTGGCGGCAATGCCCCACAGCACAGCCAGGGCCAGCAGCAATGCTATCGAACGCCGCGGCTCAAACTGGTCCGGCATACGTTTCCCAAACCGGCGCAATGCCGTGGCCCTCCCACCACGCCGTATCGAGCCGTGCGCTCTCGGCCTCGAAACCGGCCCCGCCGGGGTGGACCATGATCTCGATGCGGCTACCATGAGCAAACCGCAGGCCCGTCCGTTCAAAATCCGTGAGGCTGCCGAAGTAGTCCGTTCGCCGCAGGCCCGCCAGGCCGAGTGCCGCATTCCACGCCGCCTTCTTGAGCTGCAGACTCTTGGCCGCCGGATTATCGCGCGGGAAGATGTTGCGCGACTGCCGCACGTAGCGAATGCCATGGCGCTTGGCGAGCCCAACGACCACCAGAAACAGACCCGGCACGGTGTGGATGTGGTGGTGCGAGTCGAGGTGCGAGATCGCGACCCCGCTCTGCTGCACCCGTTCGATCTGCGCCGAAAATTCCTCCCGGGCGCCCGCAATGAGGTGCCGCGACAGCCGGGCAGTGCGCGCGGCATTGACGAACACCCCGTCACGCACAAGGTCCTCAAGGTTCGCGCCGCTTAAGGGGCTGAACTCGGTGATATTGAGATGCACGCCATACGAGGCCGATGGATGGCGCTTTGCGATGCTGATGCCGTCCTCGAACTCCGGCCCGTTGGCAAGGATCGATGCCGACGTGATGGTCCTGGCCGCCAGGCATTGCTCGATCGCGGCATTGGCCGCAGCCGACATGCCAAGGTCGTCGGCATGCACGATGAAGCGCACGCGGCGCATTTCGGAATTTGCTCCCCGGTCCATTGCGTCAGCCCCCCGCTCTTCCGCTACCCGATGTTGCGGCGGCACGCTGCCGGAGTGAGATCGCTTGAGGTTGATCGGCATGTCATTCATACGCGATTTCTACGCCGCCGTAGCATGCGGCCGCCACACCACCTCGCACGACGGAGGTATACGATTGCCTCACCGCCGCACCATCCAGCGGCCCATCACCAGCAGATCCATCTTGGTCCGCAAGAAGCAGTCGAGCGCCTCCTGCGGTCTGCACACCACCGGCTCGTTTTCGTTGAACGACGTGTTGAGCACCATCGGCACGCCGGTCAACCCGCGGAACGCCTCGATCAGGCCCCAGTACCGGGGATTGGTCTCGCGATAAACCGTCTGTAGCCGTCCCGATCCGTCCGCATGTGTAACAGCCGGGATCAGCTTCCGCTTCTCCTCGCGGATTTGAAACACCTGCATCATGAACGGCACGTCGTCGTCCTCCTCGAACCACTCGGCCGTGTGTTCCTTAAGGATCGAAGGCGCAAACGGCCTGAAGCTCTCCCGCCGCTTGATCTTGAGGTTCAGGATATCCTTCATGTCGGCCCGCCGCGGGTCGCACACGATCGACCGGTTGCCGAGCGCGCGTGGCCCCCATTCCATCCGCCCCTGATACCACCCGATCACCTGGCCGTTCGCCACCGCCTCGGCCGTTGCCTGCAGCAGCCCCCCCTCGCTTCCGCTCAACGTGCTGACGCAGCCTTCCCGCGCGATGTCTGCTGCCCGGGCCTGCAACAGCTCCCCAATCTCATCGTCACTATACGCCGGGCCGAGATAGGCGTGATCCATGACCGTATGATGAACCAGCCCGTCCCCTTTCAGCACCGCAGGCGCCGGGTAGGCAACGGTCCGCGACTGCGGGCAACTCCCATGCCACACCGCCAGCGCCGCCCCGATGGCCCCGCCCGCATCGCCCGCCGCCGACTG
>Ga0075030_100006959_pt1 | contig 10106 bp, 9 predicted proteins | sample LitLauG_LLR_2012_FD_71393 | JGI IMG/M metagenome (GOLD analysis project Ga0075030, IMG submission 71393) | Freshwater sediment microbial communities from Pennsylvania, USA - Little Laurel Run_MetaG_LLR_2012 | ecosystem: Environmental > Aquatic > Freshwater > Creek > Sediment | place: USA...
GGGAATACGACCACGCCCGGCGATGTCGTCTGGTAGATCGCATAGATGATCATGAAGAAGCTCATCGAGATGAACCCCAGCAGTGATTCCCCGTTGTGCACGGAAGCCCAGACGAACTGGCCCGAGATAAACACTTCCACCAGTGAGACGAAATGGAAAACCATGCCCAGGCTGGCAGCATGCAGAGCGATGCGGCTGAAAAGGTCGCTGGTGCGGGTCAGTGCCACGAAGGCGTAGATGAGCCCTACGAAATAGCATCCCAGCGCAAATCGAAGCCAGAGCAGTGACATGAATTCAGTTCTCAGTTCCCAGCTTTTGGATAAACGCTCGGAGTAAAACTCACCCGGAACCCCATAAGTCTGGAATTTCCTTGAGTTTACCCCAATTTACCCAACCAGAGTTTGCACCTCTGGTGCTACTGGGGCATTGTCTCTTGGTCAGGGCCTAAGGCCAAGAAAGGGCATCACTTAAGACTGTGATTAGAATCACAGACTCGGGAAAAGGGTGAGATTGACGGATTCTTTCACCGGCTTGGGCTCGGCTGCATGATCCGCAACAGCGGCTTCCCGTCGACATTCTGGAGCGGAAAGTAGACCGAGTGCGTCTTTGGATCGACCGCCACGGTGTGCGCATGCGGCATCGACAGCGTGCCGACTTTCACAAGCGTATTCCCGTTCTCGCGAAAAACTGTGACCTCTCCGGACTCCGCTGAAACATACAACTGCTTCAGCCCCGGATCGAACGCGAGCACATCTGGATCTTTCCCGACCGGGTACACCGCCAGGACCTGACCATTCGTCAGATCGAGCACTGCCAGTGTGTTGCTCTCTTCTCCCGCAACGAAGGCCAGCCTCGCCTCTACATCGAGCACGATCCCGTGCGGGCTTTCTACTCCCTTGACCGGATGGTGCCCGATGATCTTTGCCGTTGCGGGATCGATCGAGACCAACTCGTTCTTCTCATGGACCGCGACCAGGATGTGCCCGGTCGTGGGATCGTAGACGGTATTTCCCGCGCCACCGCCCAACGGAATTGTTGTGATCATCGTATTGGTCGTGGCATCAATGACGGCGTCGGCGTCTCCGTGCTCGTCGCTGACGAACACCCGCTTCACCGTCGGCGCGTATGCAATCCCGTCCGGATAGTTGATTGGCCCGGGCGTGGCGATGCTCTTTAGCGTCCGCATATCGACCACGGCCAGTTTGTGTTCCCCGGTCGCCGACGCGTACACGCGATTGATTTCCGGCACCGCCCAGACGCCGTGAACGTTGGGGAATCCGTCGAGGTTCGCGATCACTTCCCTCTTCTTCACATCGAACACAACGAGTTGATCGGCGTTCATGTGTGCGATGTAGAGTCGATCGTGCACTGGATCGAAGCTCTGGTAGTCGAAGCGGACCGCAGCGCCCGGCAAGGGGATGTCCGCAATTGTCTTTAGGGGCGCAGCGGTCTGCGCAACTGCAACGACTGCGAACAAAAGGGACGAAGCAAGAATGAATCGCATAAAGAATTCCTCACATTGGTAGCTGAACCGCACCCTTCGCGGTTTCAAAGGTGTTTCCTCACTGTGCCGGAATCCCACTTCTCGCAAAGGCGGCGAGAAGTGGGGCACCCCAAGTTTCAGAGGTTCCCTTGAGGTCGAGGAGTCGCAACTTCACCGCCGGTTATCCGTGCTGGGCTCGGGATGGATCAGCACACGAAACAGTTCCGGGGCATCCTGCTTGAAACGGATTTCCAGTTCGGTCTGGATGTCGTGGACCCTCGAGAGCGGAAGATCGTCGGGCAGCGTACAGTGGCACGAGATGTACAGCCTTCCGCGCACGCGCTTGATGATGAAGTCATGGACGTCGAGCACTTCTGGGAATTGTGACGCGACCGCCTTTAGCCGGTGTACGAGTTCAGCATCGCTCACCACCGCTTCCGGCTTCTCAATGGTCGCGGGTTCGCTCTCGATGTGGGTCAGGATGTCCGCGATCTCCGGCAAATCGCGCTGCATATCTGCCTCAAGTTCGGTGACCTGATCGTGCGCCTCTTTCAGCGACATGCGTTCGTCGAGTTCGACGTGTTGCTCCACATGAAGTTTCCCCTCGATGTTCTGCACGCTGATATCGTGGACGTTCAGGTTCCGATGCGTAGCCACAGCGCGGATCCGGTCAAAGATGTTTTCCGAATGCAGGGCCCGGGGCAGCGAGGCTACGGTCACGTCCGCATCGGGCAGGATGCGACGCACTGCCTCCGTCACCGCCTGGGTAAGCTGTCCCGAACGCTGGAAGGTCACAGTGCGATTTAAGCCGACAGCCAGATCGGCGAAGTAGCGATTCCCGGCGCGCCGTATGCGCACGCGGTCGACTTCCAGCACTCCCTCGAGCCGCGACACGGCGTCGTAAATCTGCGAGCGCACTCCCGGCGGGGCAGCGTCGAGCAGTGCATCGATCGTGCGCCGCGCCAGGCGCCAGCTCACCGAGATCACCACGCCCGCCACGAACAAAGCCGCGATCGGGTCGGAGTCGCGCAGCCAATCGATGTGATAGTTGCGCCCGATCGTCACCAGCAACAGGCCGAGCACAACCACTCCCGCCGACCAGATGTCGGTGGAAAAATGAAGCGCGTCCGCTTCCAGCGCCTGGCTGTCGTATTTACTGGCAATGCGGCCGAGCGCCCGGGAGCGCCACCAATCCACACCCATCGAGAAGATCATCACGGCGAATGCCGCGATCGTCGGCTCGATTTCAATGTGCCGGAAGAACAGGCGAACCGCCGCCTCGTAGATGATCCAGGCGCAGGTCAGCAGCAGCAGGCCGGTCTCCACAAAGGCGGAGAAGTTCTCGATCTTCCCATGTCCGTATTGATGATCGGCATCGGCCGGCTTGTCGGAAACCCCAACAGAAAAATACGTCAGCAGCGCTGCGATCAGATCAAGCGCGGAGTGAGCGGCTTCAGACAGGATGCCCAAGCTGCCGGTCGTAACTCCGACCGCAATCTTGAGCCCGGTGATCACCACCGCCGCCAGGACGGAGTTTCCCGCCGCCGAACGTTTTTCGGCGCGCATCAGATCCGATGGAGAAAGGGCGGGCGTCCCCCACATGCTCGCATTATCGCTGGAGACACCAGAATGCGCCAACGATTTCCCCGTCACGAAGGACTCACTTCCAAATACGATTTCCTCAAAACCCTGTGCTTGCGATCACGCAGGAAAATCACTCCGATTGTGCTAGGATTTCCTGCTAACAAATTTTAACTTCTGATGCACCAATCCTGGAGGACAACGTTTATGGGTAAGAGTTGGCTGGTGTGTGTTCTTATGGGAGCCTTGGCTTGGGGACAGGCTCCCAGCACGGCTCCCCCAGCGCAAGCGGCCCCGGCTCCGCAGACGCCGCCGGCGGCGCCAGCTGACACGTCGGCATCCGTTCCGGCCGATGCGGCCGTCATCACGATCAAGGGAGTGTGCGCGGCGACTCCGAAGCCAGCCGCCGCCAAGGGCGCTGCAGCCACGCCGGCCAAAGCGACCGCACCCAAAGCCTCGGCTGCGGACTGCAAGACCGTCGTCACCAAGGCCGAGTTTGAGAAACTCGCCAACGGCGTCGCTCCCAACGTCACACCGCAGTTGAAGAAGCAACTGGCCAGCGTGCTGCCTAAGTTCATTGCGATGTCCACCGAAGCCAAGAAGAAGGGGCTCGACAAGACTCCGCAGTACGAGCAGACCCTCAAGTTCGCCAAGATGCAGATCCTCACCCAGCAACTGCAACGCAGCATCCAAGACGAAGCCGCTAAAGTTCCGGACTCGGAGTTGCAGGACTACTACAAAGAGCACAAAGCGGACTTCGAGCAATACAACCTCGATCGCCTTTTCGTTCCGCGCACCAAGCAGGATATGGAGGCCAAGGACGAAGAGGAAAAAGCCGACAAAGATGAAAAGCTGACAGAAGAGCAGCAGAAGGCAAAACAGGCCGAGGAAAAGGCTAAATCGGAAGAGGCCGAACAGGCGATGGCCAAGCTGGCAGAGAGCTTGCGGGGACGTGCCGCGGCCGGAGAAGACTTCGCCAAGTTGCAGAAGGAAGCCTTCGATGCAGCGGGGATGAAAATCGAATCGCCCACGGTGAATCTGCCCAGCGTCCGCCGCAACGGTTTGCCCCAACAACATACGGCCGTCTTTGATCTGAAGCAGGGCGAAGTCTCTCAGGTCATCAATGACTCGGGCGGGCACTACATCTACAAAGTGAAAGGCAAGCAGGACCTTCCGTTCGATCAAGTCAAGAACGAAATCCACAGCACCGTGCAGAACCAGCGCATGCGCGAAATGATGGAGAAGGTGAACAACTCCTTCAAAGTCGAAACCAACGAAGCCTACTTTGGCCCGGGAGGTCCGGGTGCGCCGCCACCGCCGCGGATGCCGAATCCGCGGATGGGACCTGGCCCGACCGCTCCGGCGCCACAAACTCCGCCGCCGGCACAGCCTCCGGCTGATAAGGACTGATGGCTAAACCTGTCGTCGTAGTCACGGGAATCTCGGGCAACCTGGGCACCAGATTGTTGCCGCTGCTGGGACGTTTTTCTGTCATCGGGGTGGACGTGAGTCCGCCCCGCACTGACCGCGAATTGCAGTTCGAGAGCATGGATCTGGGACAGGAATCTTCAACCCGGACCTTTTACGAACTGCTTCGCGATACTCACGCGCACTCGGTGATCCACCTCGCGTTCGTAATTGATCCCGTACGTACCGGGGTGCTCGATGTGGACCGCATGTGGCAGATTAACGTCGCCGGCACGGCGCGCGTGATGGAGGCCATCACTGAAGTAAATCGCACCAACGACGACGGAGTGAGACAGTTCATCTTCCCCAGCAGCGTCTCAGCCTATGGGCCTGATTATCCGGAGGCATTCACTGAGGAATCGCCGCTCCAGGCACACACACTTCCCTACGCGATTCACAAAAAAGAATCGGACGAAGTGGTGCAGCAGCGCTCGCCCGCAATGCGCAATTGCAGCGTGTATATCCTTCGTCCACATATATTTGCTGGACAAAGCGTAGAGAACTACTTGATGGGCGCATTCCACGGTACGCCGAATGGGAAAAGCGACCGTGCGAAGAAAATGCGCGAGAAGGGCACACGCCTGCCCTGCATGTTGCCGCGCGGCCAGAAATATCTCGACAACAAGATTCAGTTCATTCACGTGGACGATATGGCGCGGCTCATGGTCCACATCCTGCAGCGCGAACCCGAGATGCAGCGACTGACGATCCTGAACGTCGCTGGACGGGGTGAGCCACTCACCTTCGCGCGCTGCATTGAGATGGCGCAGGCCAAGCTGATACGGGTGCCCGGAACGTGGGTGATGCGCCAGATCCTGAAATTCTTGTGGAAGCGCCGCATCTCCGCAATTCCGCCGGAGGCCGTTCCCTACATGAGTGGCCAGTACATCATGAACACCGACCGCCTGCGCCGCTTCCTTGGGCCTGAGTACGATCATGTAATCCGCTACTCGATCACCGATGCGTTCGCCGACAGCTTTACTCGAGCGCCAGCTGTACAGGCCGTCAGCGTGAGCTGAGTTTCCTTCTCAGTTCCATCGACGTCGGGTTCTCCCAAACATTTCCTCGCCGAAATGGAATAAATTCCACCCGTCTGCGGTTTATGCTACGGAGGTGTCAAACCCGCGCTTGCCTGCCGCGACGTTCGAAGAACTGGCGATGCCGCTGTTCGAGCAGCTCTACAACTTCGCGCGCTGGCTGACTCACGACACGGCCGAAGCCGAAGACCTGGTGCAGGAGACGTACGCCAAAGCCCTGCGCGGATTCTCCTCGTTTCAGACCGGCACGAACTTCCGGGCATGGATGTATCGCATCCTGCGGAATGCGTTTCTGAGTTCCAAGACCGGCCTGAAAGTCACCGTGCCGTTGGCGGACGAAGACAGTGAGCAACTGGCGGCCGACGGACCTACGCCAGAGAGCGTGCTGATTGCCCAAGTGAGCCGTGACGCCGTGCAGCGAGCGTTGGACCATCTGCCCGTGCATTTCCGCGAGATTCTTCTGCTTTGCGAAGTGGAGGAGATGTCATACCAGGAGATGGCGGAGACCTTGGCAATTCCGATCGGGACGGTGATGTCGCGGCTCTCGCGGGCCCGCAAGGCTTTGCGCAAAGTGCTTGAACAGAAACCAGAGGGGAAACCGGAATGAGCTGTGAGAACTGGCGCGACAAGTTGGACGCCTATGTAGACGGCGAACTCGCGCCTGCCGAAGCCGCTTCTTTTAGCACGCACATGCGTCAGTGTGCGGCGTGCGCCGCGGCGGCTCTGGATCGCGTGCAAATGAAGCGATCTGTGGCCCTCGCCGGAAGGCGCTACGAGCCGGGCGCGGACCTTCGAACCAGGATTACGAATCTTTCTGCGGCGAGGCAGCGGCGAGGTTTCTCCGATCCGTGGAAGGTTCTGCTGATTCCCGCCCTCGCGTTGTTGCTGATCTCACTGAGCGTGAAGTGGTACGTCGGACGGGAAGCTGCGCACCGGGAACGTCTTTACAGCGAACTGGCAGATTTGCATGTAACTGCGCTCGCAAGTGCAACGCCAGTGGACGTGCTGTCGTCCGACCGCCACACCGTGAAGCCGTGGTTTGAGGGGAAGATTCCCTTCAGCTTCAACTTGCCCGAACTGCAGGGGACGGAGTTCACTCTACTCGGAGGCAAAGTTACGTACCTGGCACAGACTCCGGGAGCGCAGTTGATTTATCAGCTGCGCAAGCACGAGATTTCGGTCTTCATCTTTCCCGACCAGGGTGAAGCCACGGCCATTGCGGCGTCGAGTCCACATCGAGCGCTGTCGTTCAACGAAGAAAACTGGACTCAGAACGGATTGCGCTATTTCGTGGTGGGAGATGTGAGTGCTGACGACATTCACGCACTCAGCAAACTGCTGCGCGATGCGGGATAGGGTTTACTTCCTTCCTCGGTACAGTCCCGCGATCCCGAAGGTGTACGGCGTCCAACTGGCCTCGGAGAAACCGGCCTGTTTCATGCGGTGGATCATTTCCTGTGGTTCGGGAAAGCGTTCCACCGAGGCGGGAAGGTAGGCGTAGGGCCCGCGCACGCCCGAAATGAAAGTTCCAACGCGCGGCAGAATCTGCTTGAAGTAGAAGCGGTAGAAGGTACCCATCGCTCCTTTCGGCTCGCCGAAATCGAGAATGCCGCACTCGCCGCCGGGACGCAGCACGCGAGCGATCTCGCGCAGGCCAGCATCGTAGTCTGCGAGATTGCGGAAGCCGAACGCGGAGGTCACGAGATCAAAGTGCGCGCTGGGAAAAGGCAGGCTCAGCGCATCGGCCTCGATCCAACCGGGAGTTCTCCCATTCACTGACGCTGACTTCTCCGCCGCGCGTTCGAGCATCGCATGGGAAAAGTCAGCACCCAGGATTTGGGAAGCATTCCCCGCCACACGCCTCAGGGCAAACGTCATGTCGCCCGTGCCGCAGCAGAGGTCGAGAACGCGGGAGTCGGTTTTCTGCAGAATCGAGGAGAAGGTGCAGGCCGCCCGGCGCCACCACATGCGGTCCACGTTGAATGACAGGACGTGATTCAGCAGATCGTAGCGTGGCGCGATCGAAGTGAACATCTCGCGCACGGCGCTGGCCGCCGCACGCTGATCATGCGCGCCTTGCGGCGCCGCGCCGATCACTGAAGGTTTGCTCGTGGCCACGCTACTTCCGCTTCTTCTTTTTCAGTTGAGCGGCCATGCTCTCGACCTGCCGAACGTGGTTGGCGTCGTGCCCGGCGAACATCCGCGTCAGATGCGCGATCGTCTCCTTGCCGCGCTCTTGATGCATGCCATAATTTTCCCAGGCTTCCTTCGGAATTGACTTCAGCATGGCGAGGTTGTTGTCGCGGAGCACACGAAACGTCTCCAGCGACTGCTTGGGATCGCGCTGGCCGTACTGGAAAACAGAAGCCCAGACGTCCTGGTCGAAAGCTTGAATGGTTGTGCCGTTGGCGCCGATGATCGCGCGCATGCGCCAACTGGCCACAATCTCGGCGTCGGCAAGGTGCGCCAGGATCTCTGCAATCGACCACTTGTTCGGCTCGGGCCTCGAGCGAAGTTGCTTTGGCGTGAGGCCGCGAATCGCCTTGGCGAGCTTGGGCGCGGTCTGGCGTTGAACTTTCAGGGCGTCCTGTCCCTCGACGTTCCCCAGAATTCGGCTGATGTATTGCTGTGCGGTCTCTGCCATGATGCTCTCCGTTTATTTGCCCCAAACCCATCCGCCACGCGAAACGCGTCGCAACTCCTCGACCGCCGAAAGCACCGCGCTTTCAGGTACGTCGCTGGCGATTTCAACTTTCCCGATTTCTCGCGGAAGTACAAAATGGACGACGCCATTCTGCGTCTTCTTGTCGGATTGCAGCCGGGCGAGAATCTTTTTTGCATTGACGTTCACTTCCGGCAGACGGCCCAGACTCAACACGGCGTCGGCGATGCGTCCCGCAGTCACACTGTCGGTGCGGCCCACGCTCAGGGCAATGTTGGTGGCCGCAATCATTCCCCATCCGACAGCCTCGCCATGCAGCAGTTTTCGATAGCCCGTTTCGGCCTCGAGCGCGTGCCCGATCGTGTGGCCGAGGTTGAGGACGCGCCGCAGGCCTCCCTCATGTTCGTCGGCGGAAACGACTTCGGCTTTCAGCTTGACCGACTGCGCGATCAGCCACTCGAGTTCCGCCGGATCGCGCTTGAGAATGCGAGCGCGGTTCTGCTCAAAGCGAATGAATAATTCCACGTTGCCGATGACGCCGCACTTCAGGGCTTCGTATAGCCCAGCGCGAAATTCACGGTCCGGGAGAGTCTTGAGTACCGCGGGATCGATCAGCACAACCCGGGGATGATAGAACGTCCCAACCAGATTCTTTCCGGCGACCAGATTGACGCCGGTCTTGCCTCCAATGGAAGCATCGACCTGGGCGAGCACCGTCGTGGGAACCTGCACGAGTTCCACGCCTCGCATGTAAAGTGAGGCGACCAGCCCGGCGACATCTCCGACCACGCCACCACCCAGCGCCACGATGACGGCCTTGCGGTCGGCACCGAGCTTGGCCAGTTTCTCCGCCAGCGTCTCCACTGTGGCGAGTCGCTTGTGAGGCTCGCCATCAGGCATCACGATAACTTGAGGTGCGAATCCTGCTGCCTTTAGGGAGGTTAAGAGCTTCCCGCCCCAGCGCTTTCGCACCGGGGGCACGGTGATCACAAAGACGTGGCTGGCCTGAGGCAACAGGTCGGCCAGGACGCTACCGGCGCGGCTGAGGAGCCCATTTTCAATGGACGCCTGGTAGGGTCTGGGCAAAACGTGGACCGTAGCCTGGGGCATGCGGTTCCATAATAGCGTATGGGACAAAACTGCCGCGTTAGCCGCAAAGTGGTACCATTTCCCCGTTTATGAAAGGTCTACCAGCCGAGACCGACTTCGTGGTCATAGGCGCCGGCGTCGCTGGCCTGCGCGCTGCCATTGAACTGGCGGCAAGCGGACACGTGTTGGTTCTCGCGAAGAACGAAATCACAAAACAGCAATCGACCCAGAGCGGACTGGCTGCGGTCCTCAGCGATGAGGATGAGATTACGCTGCACCTTCAGGACACGCTGACTGCCGGTGACGGGCTGTGCAAACCGGAAGCAGTCAAGATCCTGATCGAAGAGGGTGCGGAGCGGATCGAAGAACTCATCGGATGGGCGGCACATCACACCAAGTTGGTATTCGGTCCTGAGACCGGACATAGTAAGGGACGCGTCCTGCATGCTTCCGGCGAATCGACCGGCATGGAGATGCTTCGCGTGCTTCATGCCAAGGCTCATTCCCTAAAGAACATTTCGATCGCCGAGCATGTCTTTACGACCGAAATTACGACGCAGGACGGCCAAGCTTGCGGCGTATCGGTGCTCGACGATAAAGGACTGCCGCAACAAATCTCCTGCTCCGCCGTGTTGCTGGCGTCGGGCGCAATGGGGCAGATCTACCGTAACACCACGAACCTGGAAGCGGCGACGGCAGACGGGATCGGCCTCGCGTATCGCGCTGGGGCAGAAATCGGCGACATGGAGTTTGTGCAGTTTTATCCCACCGTGCTTTACCTCAAGAA
>Ga0075030_100006962_pt1 | contig 10104 bp, 6 predicted proteins | sample LitLauG_LLR_2012_FD_71393 | JGI IMG/M metagenome (GOLD analysis project Ga0075030, IMG submission 71393) | Freshwater sediment microbial communities from Pennsylvania, USA - Little Laurel Run_MetaG_LLR_2012 | ecosystem: Environmental > Aquatic > Freshwater > Creek > Sediment | place: USA...
GCGCAGGATGCGGTGGACGCATTTCTGGGCGCTAAGTTCACTGGCGAAGAGCGGCACGTTCGGCGGCTTCAAAAAGTGAAAGATATCGAGAGCAAGAATTTCGGCCTCAATAAGTAATCACCCGATGACAGTATGAGTTCCGCCCATCCGCAAAAAGGCCTGAGCCTGGCGAGTTTGTCCTTGTCTCTGCCGGCCGACCTTGCGCAGGCCGTGAAGTTGCAGCGCGAAAGCTGGGATGCCGCTGGCAACACACAGCGTCTTTGGCAAAAGGATGCTGGCTGGCTGACGATTGTCGAAGAGCAACTGGCAAACGTTTCGCGATTCAAGTCTTTCGCGGCTGGCATTGCGGAGGATGGTTTCGCGCACTTCGTGGTTTTGGGGATGGGCGGCGCCAGTTTGTGCGCAGACCTGTTTGGCCGTAGTTTTGGAAAGCAGCCGAACGCGCCGCAGATGGCGGTGCTCAATTCCGCAGAACCCGCGGAGATTCGGGCGCTAAGGGCAAAGATCGATCCGGCCCGGACGCTGTTCTGCGTCTCGAGCAAATCGGGCCATCTTCAATACTTTTATGAAGAGACGCGCAAGACTGTAGGAGGAACGGCGGCCGGACAGCATTTCATAGCCATTAGCGATCCGGGTTCGAAGCTTGAAATAATGGCGCAGGAGTTAGGATTTCGGCGGGCCTATCATGGCGTTCCGGGTCTTGACGAACGGTATTCAGCGCTGTCTGATTTTGGGTTAATTCCGCACGCGGGCATGGGTTTAGACACCGAGCGATTTCTCAAGCGTAGCCAACTGATGGTGAAGGCTTGCCAGGGCACGGATGCGGCGGCGAACCCCGGCGTGTCTCTTGGTCTGGTGTTGGCAACGGCGGCGCGGGAATTTGGGCGCGATAAGGTGACGCTGATTTGCTCCCCAGCGCTGCGAAGTTTCGGCGCTTGGGTGGAGCAACTGCTGGCGGAAGTTTGCGGACTTATTCCGGTGGATTGCGAACCACTGCTGACACCGGACCATTACGGGAGCGACCGGATTTTTGCCTACGTGCACGCGGCTTCGGATGGCGGCGATCCGAATGGAAACTTGGTGGCCGCGCTTGAAAAGGCGGGGCAGCCGGTGATTCGGATCGGACTAAAGGATCTGTACGATCTGGGCCAAGCCATTTTTCAATGGCAGATTGCGACGGCGGTGGCGGCGTCTATACTCGGAGTCAACTTGTTTCGTGAGCCGGAGCCGGAAGCAAGCGCTTTAGCGGCGGAAGAACCGATTCTGTCGCCGGCGTTGGGCGGTTTGATTCGCAAACATCTGGACTGTATGAAACCCAAAGACTACTTTGGTTTGCTTGCCTATTTGCCAATGTTTCCGGAACACGAGGCGGCGCTGCAGGAGATTCGCGGCACGATTCTGGAAGCGAAGAAGGCAGCTACGATTCTTCGCTTCGGGCCGAGGTTCCTGCCAGGGAACGATATGGATTCCGGGGTGTTTCTACAGATCACCTGTGAGGAAACGGATGACTTGGCGATTCCCGGGCACGAATACACTTTTGGGGCGGTGAAGGCGGCGCAGGCACAGAGCGATTTTCAAGCGTTGGCTGAGCGGCACCGGAGAGTCTTAAGGGTGCACCTGGGTAAAGACGTAAAGGCTGGCCTTGCGCGGCTGCGTGATTTAGTATGCGCGGCTGTCGCGCATTAGTTCCGTTCAGAGCCGACTTCTTCGGTCACGACTTTGACGGTGTGATCGATACCCTGCGCAAGTTTCAATAGGTTCTCGGTTTGGTGGCGCAAGTCGTGCGTATCCTCTGACGCTTCATGGGAGAGTTCGACTGCGGCCGCCGTGAGTTGTTTGGCGTCTTTCCGGAGATGATCTAGCAAAGCGCTCAACTTGTGCGCCAGATCATCGGAAAACTTGATCCAAACGCGAAGTGCCAGAGTCGTGGATGCTACGCTGACCCCGAATAACAACCACATCGCCCAGCCTAAGGCTTGTAAGAACGGTACACTTGCCTGCGTATCCATTTCAGCCTGAAGGAAGCCCACAGCCCAACCAAGTTCGGGAACATAGCCAAAACGAGCCGTCATGCTTCTGGGAATCCCACCCACTCGGGTGGTTTTTTGAAACTTGTATTCGCCGGTTTGGCCCGCAGCAATTTGCGTCGCACGGGCACACAGATCGCGAACATAGAGCCGCCCTTCGGCATCTTTTTCGTTCGACAAATCACTGCCTTCGAGAGATTTGTCCGCCATGACCACGGCAGTACCCAGTCTTTCGCCAGAAGCCTCGAAAATAAAGAGCTGCGGCTTGTCGCCCTTGATTGCGTTTGAGGTGGCAAGAAGTTCCACCTGCGACTTGATCTGCTCTTCAGGAACTGCGGTGTTTAGGGCGCCCACTACTTTACCCCAACTGTTCTTCAACGGTTCGTAAGAGGTCAGATAGGTCACCTTACCCCGCACCTCCTTGCCGGTATAGCTTTCGCCTTTCAAAACCGTTTCCAGGACTTTAGCCGACTCACCGACCAGTTGGTCGCCAGGAACAAAGGTGCCAATGGCACGCGTGCCTTTCTCAGACTTCAACGTGCTTGCGACGCGCAGCATATCGCCGCGGTCGTTCAATCGCTGAAAGACTGTCACGACCGTGCCAGACTTCTTGGCGATTTCGTCCACCGCCGGAGCGACTTGATCGAAATCCGTTACGGAGACGAAACTCGTGTCGCCGGCCGACATGAGCGGAATCTCCAACATTTTCCGCTCGCCCGTCAACTCGTTCGTGGCATGCCAGATCACCATATGGGAGCCGTCGAGATGGATGGGCCCGATTTCCTTAAGGATGCGTTGACCGCTCTTGAGAGCCTCCACGCTTGCCTGATGGTACTTGCGGCACACTTCTACCAGTTTCTGCGCCATCTGCGAAAGGTCCGTATCGCTCTTAGACTGCGCAGGGGCAGTTTTAACGGCGGCAACCGCAGCGATTTGCTCAATACGCTGCAAAATAAGCCAGCCCGCAATGACGACGACCAGCATCGGCGCGACGATAAGGATGCTGCCTACAATGGCAACTCGGCGACGTAGATTGTTAGCGGTGGCCTCTAAGAACACAGGATTCCTAAGAGAACCATCGGCGAATCTGTGGGCGGCTTTAGAGACGGCGTAACAGAATGTTTTCCACTCGATGATTGGCGCCCTTTTCCAAGATCAACTGGGCGCGTTCCTTGGTGGGACCAATGTTGTCCCGGAGATTGGGCAGATTGATCTCTTCCCAGATGCGGCGCGCGGTTTGGACGGCCTCGGACTCGCTGAGTTGGGAATAGCGGTGGAAGTAGGAATCTTTGTTGCGGAAAACGGTCTCGCGGAGGCGTAGGAAGCGTTCGATGTACCAAATTTCGATGGTCTGATCGTCGGCGTCCATATAGATAGAGAAATCGAAGAAGTCGGAGACGAACATGCGCGAGCCATCGCCCGGCGACTGTAAAACGTTGAGGCCCTCCAGAATGAGAATATCGGGCTGCTCCACGCGAGCGACGCTTCCGGGAACAATATCGTAGTGCAAATGGGAATAGACGGGAGCACAGACGGCCGGGGCGCCGGCTTTGAGGTCGGTCAGAAACTGCAGAAGAAGGCGCTGATCGTAGCTTTCGGGAAAGCCTTTTCGCTTCATCAGGCCGCGCGCTTCCAGCACCGCGTTCGGATACAGGAAGCCATCGGTTGTGATGAGATCGACTTTGCGATGTTCCGGCCAACGGGCTAGCGATGCACGGAGAACGCGAGCGAAGGTGCTTTTGCCGACCGCGACGCTACCGGCAATGCCAATGATGTAGGGCACGCGTTGCGGCCCGGTGCCGAGGAACTGCTGGCGCGCCTCATAGAGGTGCTGGACGGCGGCGAAGTGCAAGTTCAACAGGCGCGACAGCGGGACGTAAATATCGCTGACTTCGCTCAGGGACACTGCGTCGTTGATGCCGCGCAGCGAAGCGAGATCTTCTTCGCTCAGGAGAAGTGGCGTGGATGCGCGCAACGCCTTCCAGCGTTCGCGATCAAATTCAATGTAGCGGCTAAACGCTGCTACAGATGTATTCAGCGGTCCCTGCGTCAAAATGAGTTCTCTGGCCCTGCTTCTATAAGGTATCGTGAGGGCGAACGGGTGTCGCAGGTACTGGAACCGTTGGCCAGTTGGGGTGGGACTGGTACTGGGGAAAGAGTTGCATCTGACGACCGACAGAGGCGTACTCTGAAAGAGACTTGGAAGCCAATTTTTTGATTTCCCCGGGAGGACTCGAATGAGAATGTTTTTTCTGATACTTGCGGCGGCGGTGGTTCCGTGCGTTTCAATCGCCGCGCCGATCACCGTTCATAACACGGGTGTGAATGGCTCGGATTCGCTAGTCGCGGCGGGCGCGCAAGTGTCTTTCTGGACGCTTGCCAGCGAACCTGCCGGAGCGAGCGAGGCGATTGGAGGCAATCCATTCCGCTATCACAATGGCGCTTATTTCGCAGATACGGCAACGGCCGCATGGGTAGCGCCAACCGCATCGGGAAATGCCGGGGTGGGTGGCAACTACACATACGCCTTGACGTTCGATTTGACAGGTCTCGACCCCACTACTGCTTCGATCAGCGGAATTTTTGGAACGGACAACAACGGTTCGATTTCTCTAAACGGTAACGCGGCTGTAGCGACTACGTCATTTGGCGGGTTCGGGTCGACGACCGCGTTCAGTTTCACCAGCGGTTTTGTGGCTGGGCTGAACACGATTGACGTCACCACAAACAACGGTGGAGACCCGACTGCCTTTTTTGTGCAGTTCAATTCAGCGGCGGCTTCCACATCAGGTGTTCCTGAACCAAGCACGATGTTGATGGTTGGCCTCGGATTGATTGCGTTCGCTTCGATTCGCCGAGCCGTCGTGCGCGGGTAAACCGGCATCGAACAGCCGGGGTATCTGGCGTCGGCGCAGTGAGGCGGCAGCGTAGCGGACGCCGCCGCGCAACGGATGATTCACCGGGTAGCCGCGGTAACTGCCTGAGCCGATGGCGGTGAGTCCTCGGCAGACGTTGTCCTGAAGGGTATAACTTAGGCCGAACCCGAAATTGCCGACTGCATCCATCTAAGAGCATTTACCCTGCCGAAGCTGGGCCATAGTTCCCCATACCCCTTAGCTTGGAACAAGCTAGACAAAGTTTCGTAAAAATCAAAGAAGAAGGGCGCATCACGCCGCTCACACACGTATGGTGTGGTCTTGGATCGGCGAAACTGGTTCGAGGCGAAGTTATTCCTCTGGGTTGGGGTCTCTGATGTCGCTACGGAACTGAGCCAGCCGGTCGGCGGCCCAGGGAGTAGGCTCGTTGGCTTCGTATGCCTGCTTGATGGTGTCCGCGCAGTACTCTAATCCGGCAATTGAAAATTCGAACCCAAATTTGCGAAACCACATGCTCGCCAGTCGCGTGACTTCGGGGCTGATTCGAGCCCAAAAACTCGCGACATGGTGTGCTCAAGCCCTTGACTGATAGTAATAAGGTCGACCCCAAATGCCGCATATGTTCCGCGATCTCGGCTGTTCGGGCATTCTTCGTACCAATCGACGAAAAACGGTCCGCGAAGGTCCTATCGATCCCTCCCCTCGACAAAATGTCAGATTAGATATAATCTAAATTCGATGGAAGCCGCGGCGATCAAACGTTCTTTGGAAAGCAGTGGCCTACGCTGCACTCCGCAGCGCTACGCCGTGATGGCTTTCTTGCTGGAACACAAGAAACATCCGACCGCTTTGGAGATTTTCGAAGCGGTCAATCGGTTGGATCCACGCTCTTCCCGAGCCACAACTTATAACAACTTACGCGATTTGGTGCAGGCGGGTTTGGTACGTGAAGTGGCAGTGGAAGGCCGAGCCGCGCGATTCGACGCGAAAGGCATGCAGCATCACCATTTCATCTGCGACCGCTGCGGCAATGTTGAGGACGTTGAGTGGTATGATCTGCCGAAGCCGGCGGCGCGTTTCTTGGGTAAGCGCATTGTTCGTGAATGCGAACTCATCTTCCGTGGGCTCTGCACAAAGTGCGCGCCGCGGAAAGCCGGCACAAGTTTGTAGTTCGTCACATTTTGTTAACGAAGGGAAAGGAAGATAAGCACATGGATAATACAGTAACTAGCGCAGCCCCGCCACCCGTGCCCACGGACCAAGAGAAGTCGCTGGCCGGCGAAGCGAAATGCCCGTTCACAGGCGGTGCGCGCCAACACACCACCATGGCCGGCATACCCACAAACGCCGACTGGTGGCCCAATCAATTGAACTTGAAGGTTTTGCACCAGCGCTCGCCGTTGGCTGACCCGCTGGGCGAGTCGTTCAACTACGCCGAAGAGTTCAAGACGCTTGACTTGCATGCCGTGGTCAAAGACCTGCATGAATTGATGACGAAATCGCAGGACTGGTGGCCCGCCGACTACGGCCACTATGGGCCGCTTTTCATCCGCATGGCGTGGCACAGCACCGGCACCTACCGGATCGCCGATGGTCGCGGCGGCGCAGGTGCGGGAGCGCAGCGCTTTGCTCCACTCAATAGCTGGCCCGATAACGTAAGCCTCGACAAGGCGCGCCGCCTGCTCTGGCCCATCAAACAAAAGTATGGCCGCAAGCTCTCTTGGGCCGATCTCATGATTCTGACTGGTAACGTTGCCCTCGATTCGATGGGCTTCAAGACTTTCGGATTCGGTGGAGGACGAGAAGATATCTGGGAGCCGGAAGAAGACATCTACTGGGGACCGGAAACCAAGTGGCTGGGAGACGAACGCTACCGCGGCGACCGTCAACTCGACAATCCGCTGGCTGCCGTGCAAATGGGCCTCATCTATGTGAATCCGGAAGGCCCCAATGGCAAACCGGATCCAGCTTCGGCAGCGCGCGATATCCGCGAAACCTTCGCGCGTATGGCGATGAATGATGAGGAGACCGTGGCGCTCATCGCGGGCGGCCACACGTTCGGTAAAGCGCACGGCGCTGCCGATCCCGGCAAGTTTGTGGGCCCCGAGCCCGAGGGCGCGAGTATTGAAGAGCAAGGTTTCGGCTGGAAGAACACCTTTGGCAACGGCGTGGGCGCAAGCGCGATCACTAGCGGATTGGAAGGCGCATGGACCACTAACCCGATCAAGTGGGACAACAACTACTTCGATAACTTACTCGGCTATGATTGGGAACTGACCAAGAGTCCGGCAGGCGCTCATCAATGGACTCCGAAGAATGGCGCTGCGGCGGGCACTGTGCCGGATGCGCACGATGCGTCTAAGAAGCACGCTCCGATGATGTTCACCACGGACCTTGCCCTGAAGACGGATCCGGAATACTTGAAAATTTCCAAACACTTCCACGAACACCCGCAGGAGTTTGCGGACGCGTTTGCCAAGGCTTGGTATAAGCTGACGCACCGCGACATGGGTCCGCTTTCGCGCTACCTTGGTCCACTGGTTCCTTCCGATCACTTGCTGTGGCAGGATCCGGTGCCGGCTGTGGATCATGAAGTGGTCAACGATCAGGACATTGCTGCGCTCAAGGGCAAGATCCTCGCTTCGGGGCTCTCCATTTCGCAATTGGTGACTACGGCTTGGGCGTCGGCATCCACTTTCCGCGGCACGGACAAGCGCGGCGGAGCGAACGGGGCGCGCATTCGTCTTGCACCGCAGAAGGATTGGGAGGTGAACGAGCCGGCTGAATTGGCGAAGGTTCTTCCCAAGCTGGAAGCGATTCAGAAGGAATTCAACGCGGCGCAGGCTGGCGGCAAGAAGAAGGTTTCGCTAGCGGACCTCATCGTTCTGGGCGGTTGCGCAGCCGTTGAGGCGGCGGCGAAGAAGGCCGGGCACGACGTGAAGGTTCCGTTCGCGCCGAAGCGTACAGACGCGTCACAGGAGCAAACCGATGTGCATTCCTTCGCTGTACTGGAGCCGACTGCGGACGGTTTCCGCAACTACATCCGCAAGGGCCAAGACGGCAAGGCGGCTGAACTGCTTGTTGATCGGGCGAATCTGCTGACCCTGACCGCTCCCGAAATGACGGTTCTGGTGGGTGGCTTGCGCGCGCTGAATGCCAACGTTGGGCTTTCTAAACACGGCGTCTTCACCAAGCGGCCCGAGATGTTGACGAATGATTTCTTCGTCAACTTGCTCGACATGAATACGAAGTGGCAGAAGTCCGCCACGACGGAAGGCGTGTTGGAAGGGCGTGATCGCAAGACGGGCGAACTCAAGTGGACTGGGACCGTTGTAGATCTGGTCTTCGGTTCCAACTCGCAACTGCGGGCGTTGGCCGAAGTCTATGCGTGCAGCGATTCGCAGGAAGCTTTTGTGCGCGATTTTGTGGCGGCTTGGAGCAAGGTGATGAACCTTGATCGCTTCGACCTCGCGTAAGGCGGGTTGAAGAGTTGGTTGTTTGATTTAGGTCGCGCGGTCCGAGGTGGATCGCGCGGCCTTTGTTTTTGGTGCTGGGCCTCACATCATCGCCGTCGGCGGCGCTGGCTCATCCGGACTACCCGCCGCACCCAGCGGCCAGCGAATCATCAAGAAACCCAAAAGCATCATCACGCCGATACCTAACACATACGACGGGCTGACAAAAATATGCAAATTTTCAAGAATCGATTTCGGCAGAAACTGCATACCGGCCCACACTAAACCCAAAATTGCTTCACCCGCAATTAACCCCGAGGCCGTCAGCACGCCCGCATTTTCTACCCGAGCGCGTTGCGCTTCGTTATAACCGCGACGTTTCGCCATCGTATCTCCCAGCCAGCGAATCAAGCCGCCGATAAAAATCGCCGCAGTCGTTTCAAACGGCAGATACATGCCTACCGCCACCAACATCGGACTCTTCACATTCATGGCGATGAACCCGAAGCCAAGCAAAATCCCTACCAGCACTAGCGGCCACGGCATGTCGCCGCCAACAATTCCTTGCGCCAGCAGCGCCATCAATCCAGCTTGCGGAGCGGGCAACTGACGGTCGCCAAATCCGGTTCCGCCGGCTTTGATATTTCCTTCATGCAGCAGGAGCAGAGGAAAGTACATCACCAGGCTCGCGACCACAACGGCCAGCAACTCCGCAATTTGAATATTGCGCGGCGTTCCACCCAGGATGTAGCCCACTTTGAAATCTTGCAAAAGCTCACCAGCGACCGCCGAGGACACGCACACCACCGCCGCGACGCCCAATACAGCAGCCACGCCCCCAATGCCCGAAACGCCCAGCGACACCATTAATAACGCCGCGATGATGAGCGTCGACAGCGTGAGCCCAGACACCGGATTATTCGACGAACCAATCAGCCCGCACAAACTGCCCGATACCGTTGCGAAAAAGAAACCCAGAATCAGCATCACCACCGCTGCAACGATGCCACCCAAAACTTGGTGCGAGAAGTAAATATAGAGCGCAATCATCAAAGCAAACACCACGCCGATCAAGCTCAGCACCACTTTCGTGCTCATATAGCGTTCGGTGCGGTTGAGCGAAATCTTCTGTTCCCCGGATTGCCTGGCTTCGCTGAGCGTTCGCTTAATGCCGATGGCCAGATTAGTCCGCATTTTGAATAGCGTGTAACCCGCGCCTACCAGCATGCTGCCAACGGCAATCGGCCGCACTACATATTTCCAGACCGCGGTTGCCATGGTGCCCCAGGCGTCAGGTTTAGCGTCGGCCGGAAGAAACGCGTGCAGTTGCGGGCCCATGAAGTAGATCAGCAGCGGTACAAGAAATCCCCATGCCAACACGCCGCCGGAAAACTGGAGCGCCGCCAACCTTGGGCCAATCACATAGCCAACGCCAAAATAGGCAGGGCTGATGCTCGGCGCTGCAAAACTGCTCACGCCGCCGGTTTGCAAAATGTTCGTTGAACCTGCGCCGCCGAGCCGTACGCGGCTCGTTCCCAATTGCCCGATGCGCACCGGAAATTCCGCGTCGGCCGCGAACAATTGCAACTTCCCTAACAGGAAAACGATCCCACCAATAGCAATATTCCAGAACAAGAATCGCGCTGCTTCCGCGCCCCGCTGGCCCGCCTTATGAATCTCAGACGCCGCCACCGATTCAGGGAAGGGAAGCTCGGCATCCTCCACCATCACGCGTCGCACCAGCGA
>Ga0075030_100006964_pt1 | contig 10103 bp, 7 predicted proteins | sample LitLauG_LLR_2012_FD_71393 | JGI IMG/M metagenome (GOLD analysis project Ga0075030, IMG submission 71393) | Freshwater sediment microbial communities from Pennsylvania, USA - Little Laurel Run_MetaG_LLR_2012 | ecosystem: Environmental > Aquatic > Freshwater > Creek > Sediment | place: USA...
GAAAAACGCGACCGCGTGGCCGACTTCATCCACTTCTGCGAAGGGATGGCCGAGTTGGCCAAGGCCGAAGGGAAGAGGCTGCAAGCCCGGCAGAAACACTTCGAAGCGACAGCCGAGCGCGTGAGCGCCATGGTCCTGCGCGTCCTGGATTACCTCGGGGTGAAGAAGTTGGAGGGCCGAACGAACACTCTCAAAAAGAGGAAGTGCCCGCCCTCGGTCAGGATCATTGACGAAGCAAAGGTGCCCAACGAATATAAACACATCACTGTGACGCTACCTCTGCCTCAATGGCTAGATCTTCTCGCCGGAACCGGAGAGGAGTTTCGGAAAGCTGTTCTATCCGGCATCCGCAAGCAGGAGACAACGGTGGAGTTGGAGGCGATCAAGCAGGCGCTGAACCTTGAGAAGACGGTAGAAGGAGCGGACCTCATCATTAATCGATTCAAGCTGCAGGTGATTTGAGCGATCGCGGTATGCCCGACCACCACCTGTCGGAAGATAGCGTTACACGTTCCGCAGAGGCATTTTCTACGGGTTGCCTACAACTCAGTCAGGTGGATCGCTTCCGGATTGACGCCCATTCGGATACGAAAATGTCCCGCTCGTGGTGCAATACTGCCCAGTTCGAATCCATGACGGGGAGCCACACAGCCAACCCTCTGATTACATGGGGGCTCCGTGTTGCTCAATAGTGATGCACTCTGGAACGGTCTTGTTTTCAGCTCCTTCCAGTTCGAATCCATTGCGGGTCGAAAACGACTCGGTACGCTCGCGGCGTACCGCGCAACCGACGGCGAGTACCCGTCACTCTGCAGATTCTCTGACGTAGAGCTTTGCTCGCTATTCGGCGTAAATGCTGACAGCCGCCTCTGAAATTCTGGCGCTAGTTATGCTCGCTCATTAAGTGGTTGCACGTTCCTCCCGCTGCGTTTCTGCCGATACAAGTGGGGTCCGGCGCGGTTGATTGAGCGGACACGAATGCTTGGCATCCGCAGCCTGAAACCGTGCAACTCCCGGTGGCGAGGACTATGGTCTCGTTTTCATCCAGCTGTATTGTCGTCATGGTAAGGTCTCCTTTCACGAGGGTCACGACAATCGGTTCAGCGCGAGCGAACCCGAATCGAAGTTGAACGTGCGGGTGCATTGTCCGCGGCACGAACAGCTACATGAACGCGCCGCTGATTGTTGTGATATGCTGGTCGCCAAAAAATCATCCAAGCTGGTTCTTGTCTAAAGTCTAGTACTTGACTGGAAGGGATCGCAAATGGCAGAAGAAACACGCAGAGGTTTTCTCGCCCGTTCCGCTACTCCACTAGTGGGCAGGCTGGCGCGCCGAGGCCTGCTGGGCCTGTTGGCGGCAGAGCAGGAAGCCCGACTGGCCGCTCAGAGTCCTCAACTTCTTACCGATCCAACTCTTATAGACCCCACGATCCCCGACTGGTCGTTTTTCGTAAAACGGACGGTACAAGATACGGTGGTGATCTATTGTGTGTCGACCACGCTCGAGCAGGCTCTGGCCGATGCGACGCTGAACCTGAAGATCTACGCGCAGGACCTGACGATCAGCGGCAACATCAACCTGCCCGGCCGCAAGGTATTGATTTACGCCCAGCGGATAACGGTGGCGCCCGGGGCGCGGATTGATGTCACCGGCCCGGCAGCCAAAGGTTTCCTCCCCGGCTCGCGCACGGACGGTATCGACGCCGGGAGTGCGGGTACGGCGGGCACGCCGGGTGGGGTGGGATCCGGCGGCGGCGAAGTGACGATCTTTGCCGAATCCGTGAGCGGAACACTCACGATTGCGGCCGACGGCAGCGCGGGCGGGCGCGGGCGCGACGGAGGCAACGGCGCCCAGGGGCGACTGGGGCCGCAAGGCGGCGACTCCGGATGCTCGCCGCCTGGACCGGGCCGTCCGGGAGGGCCTGGCGGACGGGGTGGCGCGGCCGGCGCAGGTGGCGCTGGCGGCAACGGCGGGCCGGGTGGAGCGGTTCGGATTCACGTGATTCAGCCCATCGCAGCGGGTACGTTCACGGCATCCGCCAAGGCTGGCGCCGCCGGTGGGAGCGGCACCAATGGCACCGCTGGACCGGGAGGTTTGGGCGGAGTGGGCGGACTGAACCACGAATTTCGCAGAAGGGGCGGCGGTGGCGGACGCGAAGGCGCCGGCGATATCATGGTCTGCGTAGAAACCGGCCGGGCGGGCAACTTCGGACCTGGCCCCGCGGGCCCCGCCGCAGTCTCTGCCCCAGCTGCTTCCCCGGGTGCGGCGGGAACTGTGTCGATTGCCCAGGCCACGGCGGCCGAACTGGCTGCCGCCGCGGATGTCTCCCAGTTGCTGTTGCTCTCCCATAAGACCGACATCGATTATCTGAACGGCGCGTACAGCAGCGTTTCGGGCAGCCTGGCCTGGATGCAGAAGCTGACCAGCCAGACCGCCCCGAGCCCCGATGTGGCGGACCAATGGACCGCGTTGAACGGGACGGTGACCGGGCAAATTCTGCAGATGAAGGCGGGCCTCGACTACTATGGCCTGGCCAGAAACTTCGTGCCCCTGGTCAACCTTTCGGCGTTCGATCAACCGATTCTGGATATGCTGGACACGGCACAGAGGACGCAGGATGCCTACACATCATATTTCCAGCGAGGCGCTTCTTCCGAGCAACAGGTCACGGCGCTGCAACTGGCGCTTCACAATGCGAACGACTCGATGACCCAGCTGAACCACGATCTGGCCAAGCTCAACAGTGACGCGACCGACATTCAACACGATTTGGCCGCGCTGGCCACTTCTTTGCAAACGCAGCAGAATGCCTTGGTGGTGGCCAGCGCCGATTTTCGCCGTGCTGTGGAGGCGAGGGCGACCTGCAGCTTCCTCAGCGTGCTCGAGTGCGTCGCGTCCGTGGTGACCCTAGCGATCGGCGCCGTGGCGAGCGTGGCCGCCATTGTGACGGCTGCCAAAACGATCTCCGAGATCAGCAACGTCGCCGACCTAGTGAAGAAGGTGACCACCGTGACCGGTGACCTTACCGATATCAAAACGAAGTTCCAGGGCATTCAGAATGCCTTCACCACCAATACCAACAAACTCGCGATGGCCCAGGAGGACCTGGACAAACAGCTGAAGGATTTCAGTGATCTGCCGGAGGCGAGGCAACTCAAGGCGCAAATCGATACGTTCGCCGATACGTGTCAGACGCGGAGCCAGAAGGCGGTGGACCTGACCGGACTGGAGGTGAAGCGGATGACGCTCGGGGGTCAGGTGGATGGCGTGGTGAAGGACATCAGCCGGCTGACGCACGAGATTGCGGCGGCGGCCGATCCCACGTCGCCGGCTTATGCGGTATTTCTTGCGCGCGTGCTCTCGGGCATGAAGCAGCGCCTCGCGCAGGCCCTTTACCAGGAACACAGGGCTTACGAATACTGGTCTCTGAGTTACGTGCCGTTTCAGCTCGCAAGCTTCGATCTGCTTTCGATGAGAGCGCTGCACGACCACATCAAGAGCGATGCCTTGCAGGCGCAGATCAACCGCAATCGCCCTCACCAGGACTTCGGCTTCGCCCCGGCCCAGCCGATTCGCGTAACGGTGTCCGCGGCCACGAACCCGACGGAGTTCGGAATTTTCAAGCAATCGAAGAGTCTTACATTTGCGATCCCCCGCGATCACCCGGCATTTCGCGTGGGATTCGCTGCGATTGCGCTCAGTCAAGTGGATGTCCGGCTCAAGGGTATCAAGACCGACAACAACAGGGTGGCGGTTCGGCTCATTCAACACGGCCGCTCGCTCTTCCTCGATCCGTCCCACAATGTGATCACCTTCAGCCACACGCCACGCTTTACGAGTGTTGTCTATACGGACACTGGCACCATTACGGACCTGGCCAATAACCTGGGGCAGGATCAAACGTTCGCCGGCCTGAGCCCATTTGCGACCTGGACGCTGGTGGTTAGTCCGGACGACAACGTGAATCCGGACGTGAGCCAGGTGACAGAAATCGATTTTGATTTCGCTGGTTTCTTCTTCCCTTTTACGCAGTAGATGGGCCAGGCGTACTCGCGAAACGCGCTCTTGCAGATAGGTTCGGATCGCTCAGCCACCTGGCTCGGACCTAGATGGCCTCGAAGCCTTGCAAGTCGCCTGTTTTCATCAGAAAAGTTCGATAGTTGCCCACGAATGGGAGCCACGCTGCTAACCCATTGATAACATGACACTTCCTCCATGGTCGACAGGGCTCTTGGCCGTAACGCCTTTGTTTTCAAGAATTTCTGATTCGAATCCACGTTGCGTCAAGAGATAGGCTCTGTCATTCACCGTGGCCCCCCAGGAGCGTCTTGCGACGTTGGCCGGCCATCGTGATGTAATTGAGGACGCGGAATTCTCTGCAAGGCCGAGTTCACAAAAGAAATCGATCGCCTCTCCGAGGTCCTCGGCGACGCTCCCTACGTTATCCGACCGTTTCGGCGCCATGAGTCAAATCTACAAGGTGTCGCTCCGGCGTACAACGGACCTTTTGCAGGGCAAGCAGTAATCGCCGGCGGCGCGGCCTTATTTGTATCCGAATCGCGCCCTGTGGGATAATATGCCCGGTTCGCGCGATGCCCCTTCACAGCCAAACCCTCATTCTGGCAGCCGCCGCAGCGTGCGGCATGACATCAAATTGGCTCTTGGCGCAGGCTCAGCCACCGGCGGGATTGGGACCGCCCGGCATAGCAATCGGAGCTGGAACAATATACATCTCGGACATCCAACACAATCTTGTGATGCTCCGGGGCGCCGACGGAACGTTTCGGCCGTTCGTGCAAGATCCGCGGATAAAAAGTGCCAGGGGGCTAGCCGCAGACAGAGCATATCTCTATATTGCCGACCCTGTCGCGCATCAAGTGTTCCGTGTAGACCAATCGAGCCGAGACGTTTTAACCCTTCTCCCATCAAACGCAGACGTTGCTCCCATCGATGTCGCGTTGGTACCAACATACTTTCGCGATGACAAAATCGAGAGAAGAACTGAAAAACTTGCGATTCTAGACGCTAAAAGTAATTCAGTCCTCCTTATAGACCCAACTCGACCGAGTGCGCCGATAAGCCCTGCTTCGAACCAGCGATTCTTTAAGCGTCCGAGTTCCATCTCACAATATGGGGGTGCCTTGTTCCTGACGGACGATTTGGCAGGAGCCATCTTCCAGACTAATGACGCATCCCTTGGCCAATGGCAAGACGTTCACCAGAAATCGTTGGGGAGTCCTGATGCAACGAGATCTAGTGATACCGCAGGGTTCTTCTTTCCACAGTTTCAGCGTCCGGCCAGCATAGCGGCATATTCCGATTTTTACTATGTTCTTGACGATGGCAAGCTGTACGCGTACCTACCAAAAAGAGACCGTCTCATTCCACTCGCGAATAGGGAACATGAAGCCATTAGAGCGCAGCGCGTTGCGGTCAGTCAGGAACCTGATCAGTTAATCTTGCTCGGGAGTGACTCTGGAGACTATCGCAGTTGGCCAATCCTAATTCCAATTACGATCGAAGTTTTGACGCAACAGAATTCGAGTGATGCAATATCAGCCATTTATACGTACCTAAACCACAACGGCTTCCTTCCACTCACTTCCGTGACGACCCCGTTGGCGGGGTGCCTGGATGTGGCATGCCTAGTTGAACAGGCTCGAAGACTTTCGCCTCAGATGAATACGGAGCTGGAGCGACTGTTCTGCGAGTTGAACGCAGGCCTATGTTCCAATTCAAATATTAAACCACTCCCTGCGGGCACAAAGGTCACACTGCCAGACGTTCCATACGAAACCTCATTGTCTATAGCGTCTGCAGTTGCGGACGGGGGTTCGAGCATCCTGTCTTATCTGGAAAGGTTCGTTCCCAATCTCGCTCTCCGGCAGACGATCAACGGCGCTTATATAAGCGAAATCAATCCTGGGGTTTCCATACGACTTGATGACGTTCCAACCGTCGGTATGACATTCCAAATACCAATGCAACAGAACCGGTACTACCTGTCTGTTCCAAAGGAAGAGTTGTATTCATCCAGCTCCGGACTGGCACAACTTATTGGGAAATACCCTGCGATACGAATGACTTCTTTCGGTACCTCTGGTAAGGCTGCTCCACAGGCAACCTCAGTATCCGAAGTAGCGATTCAAGATCCCGCGAAGCTGGTTGCGCTCCAGACTGATGTACTCAAACATCTCGGTTTCAATCAAGACCACCGCGACAGATACGGCCTAGGCGACGATGTGCCAGTCCTAATCGCAGAGTCCAGCCTTGACTGTCAACACCCTGTGTTTTTTGGCTCTGGCGGTCCAGATGATCATTCCTTTAGCTCCGGTACGTGTTTCAACGCTGCGTCCGCACATTCGTCGGTCTACGTTGAGTTTAGTCTGAGTGCTCCCCACCATGGAACTTGTGTTGCCAGTATAATCGGAGGCCGCTCGTCCCCCTATGGGCAGTCGCTGGCACCGCATGCCGACCTTGGTCAAATCGACGATGCGTCGATCGATGTCTCCAGCCTAGTCAAGTTTTATCGGAGGGAAAAACAGCCCTTCGTCGTAAATGTCAGTAGTGGCGACCAAACGATTACTGCCGCCAGTAACTGGCGCACATTGCTTTCCAATCGATTCGTCCAACAAGAGGTTCTGGTTGTTGCTTCCGCAGACAATGACAACGCCCCTCTGGATAATGTTCAAAAATATCCGGCCTATTTATCAAATGAATTTTCGAACCTAGTCTCCGTAGGGGCGCTTAACAGAAAGGGCGATTCTATATGGATACAGGTCCCAGGACAGACAGGTTCTAATTTTGGCAAGAAGGTCGATCTTCTTTCTCCTGGCGAACAAGTGCCCTGTGCTGAGGAGGTGTCTCAATCACAGGCTCTTTATTCAAGCCCATCCGGAACCTCTTTTGCTGCGCCTCTCGTCTCAAGCGTTGCGGCGTTACTACTCCAAAAAAAGCTTAGCCCAGCGGAGGTAAAGGCGCGTCTTTTGGCCACCGCAGAGCCAGTTGCTATCCAGCTGTGGGGACAACCGCTTTCTCAATTTGGCCGACTTAGCATCGATGATGCGCTCTTGAGCCCCAAAATGGCTCACCTGTTCTTTCAAACAGGAAATGCCCCCGCCTACTTCTCGGGTGACATTTTGGAGAGTTCTGTGATCAAGTCCAGAGATCCCAATGCGTTGATACCAGAGTGGGAGATAATCACGCTCCATAAGCTTCTCTCAATTCGACGGGAGATCATGTCTCCCGATGGCAGTCCACTGTATCGAATAATCACAAGTGAGGGTGGAGTGATTGGGCTGAAAGAAAGGGTCGAGCTCGACGGGTGCCTGTTTGTCGATGCTCGGTCTAGCGAGCAAAAATACATATTTACATTCGGGGCAGGATGTCCCGAGCAGGGAACCACTGAGTCGAGAAAAGTAGTCGGCGGAATCACGAAACTCGTAGCACCAACTGTGGGAGTCCAATAGTTCTGAAGAGGAGACTAACAATGAGCACATCAGATTTTCGTAGCCGATACCTCATGATTGCGTTGGTCATGTGGTGCGGTGTCGCCGCGAGAGCGCAGAATCCCTCCTGCGACCCTAGCTCGGACGCGGGCTGCGCGTCCGCGGCACAGGTTGGCAAAGACGTTCAACAAGCGCTGCTAAACGCCAATGCGACGGGACTTAGCGCTCTGCAACTCCGGAAAGCCGTTTTGACCCTGGAAACGTCTGGCACTACAACCAACGGCATCAACATAAACTTTCTGATATTCACGCTAAAGCATCAGACGAAGAAGGGGGATACGATCACGCAACAAATTACTTGGGGCGCTCTACCCAAGCCCGCCGGGGTCGGCGCCCCCGAAAAGCTAAAAGAGGTACTTGCGAGAGCCATCGCCACTGCGGCCCAGGTAGCGGGTGGCGTAACGACACTTCCTCTAACCGAGGCCACGATTACGATTAAATTCGTGGTCGATAAGGACAACAGCGGAAGCGTCAGCTATAAGATAATGGGCATTAATCTCGGGCCATCAATCGATTTCGACAAGGTGTCAACTAATACCTTGGCTGTTACTTTTTCGAAATAGTCCAACTGGGAATAAAAGTGCCGAATCCCCGCTTGCTGCTGTGCCTGTGTGCCTTGCTTCTACCACCGGTTGCCTGGTGCCAGGGCGACCCGATCGAGAAGTATTTATTAAGTGCTGAACGGAAAGCGAACGATGTTGCTTACAACGGCGGCGCGAAGGGTCGAGCAGCCGTCATGGAGGCTGGACAAGCCGCTCTCAATGCAATCGCCAATTTCAGAGCAGCTTATGGCAGCTCGCTCAAACTTACATCCGACCAATTGAGTACTGAGGAACAAAAAGCATTCCAAGGAATCTACAGCAGCATCGACGCTCTCGACAACGCAAACAGCATGGCTACGGAGCGGCTTCAGGAAATCAGCGACACTTTGGCTGTCGCTGTACCAAGCATCCGGTTCAGTCGCGAGATTCCAAGAGTCACGCGAATAACAGGCCTATATAGTATCGAAGGTCTCGATCGCCCTAATGAGATCGTTGTAAAAGGGATGGGACTGTCTAATAACAAGCCCGTCTTGGAAGTAAAGGGCAAGCAATACCCACCTTCTGCTGCTAATGAGTCCGAACTCAAATTTTCAATGCCACGGCTGAGCGCTCTTTCTGGCAAGCCTTCCTTACTGCAAGCGAAAATTCGCTTATTCGAACGACGAAGGGGATTGCTGTTCGATTCTTTCGAGTCGCTGAGCTACCCATTGCGTCTAGCTATCTACCCGAGCCAAGTGGGAGACATCACTGTAATACCGCGGCGGGAAGTCCCAGTAGCGGAGACGAGGTCGGTCTCCACGCCGCTTTACCGCTGCGAGTCTCCTCACGGGGAAGGGAGCGCGAGCGTACCAGTCAACATCGCGCCAACCCCTGGCTGGACTCTTATCGTGGAAAGCATTCGATACAACCGGTCCTATTCGAATAACGGATCATTCACAATGAACACGACAAGCGCCACTGGCATTACGGCAACTCTTTCATGTCGCGGCTTTGGTGTGGTTAGGGGACCATTTGGAGTTTTAGATCACGGTAATCAAGGCGTTGAGCAAGGAACCTTCAGTTACGTTGAAACTAAGGTCGGAAGCAAGTTCGAAGAGGGCGAGCCCAAGCATGCGGTACTCCGATGGGGAGAGACGATCACTGTCGCAGATCTGCCGCGCGACACACGAACGGCGATAGTGAGGCTGAAAGCGTTTTCTGGAGAAATTCTAGACTTGGTTGGCGAAGGAAGCAACCGTTTCCTTCGGACTCGATTCGACGAGGGAGGCAAGGTGCTAACCATCTCGGCAGCGGGCATAGAGCAAGCACTGCGCCAGTAACGTGAAGTGCCATCATGTATGACATTTGATGCAGGCTCGACGATGGCTTTGGCGCTTTGGCACCTTTTACAGATTACATACAGAGCTAGAACTACGTCACCTCTTCGCTTATTTCTTGCAAGTTGGGTTAAGGTGGCTTGCTCCTTTTCTACGCGGTATCGATTCGGTTCAGATGCTTAAACAGGCCGGAGAGCGCCAGCTACGCTCACAAGGGTGAGCCCGAAATAGCTTCGAAAGTCTGAAAGTTCCTTGTTTTCATCAGGAAAGTTAGATAGTCGCCTACGAAGGGGAGCCATTCCGAGTGGACCACGCGCCAGCCGGAAGTTGGGCGAAACGCGGTCAACTTGACGAAAAGCGCGCAAACCGGGAAAGTTCCCTTGCGCAGATTGGGCGGCGGCATAAACGCGGGATAGAGAGAGTGAAATCGCCTCTGCGTTTAGGCGACGCGCCGCCCTTGATGCGTGATCAACCGGTTCAGCACACTGCCACGGATACATCCGAGAAAATCTTGAAAAGCGGGCACGGCGTATTGCCGTCGTCGCCGGGCATCTCCGTGTAGTGAACATTTGACACGGCGGTCCTCCCGCCACAACGTGTGTAGGGCAGAAGAACTTGAATCGTTAGAAGAGGAGAATCGAGCATCAGGAAAATGGCTGTGGTGTCGGCCAGGACGTCCCGCTCGTCGGACTCGAACGGTCCCATTTGAACATCCAGCGTAATCATTGCCGCCTGT